>WNFI01022164.1_pt1 | contig 21791 bp, 22 predicted proteins | sample 5400471 | NCBI WGS metagenome assembly WNFI01 (sample SAMN13153348, study PRJNA577476) | soil metagenome | isolation source: 100 cm saprolite on Douglas fir-dominated hillslope | place: USA:California | collected 2013-09-17
GCACCTGGAGCAGGTGATCACCTTCGAGGGCCCGTCCACGATCGCGGCGATCCTGATCGAGACGATCGTGGGGACGGCCGGGGTGCTGATCCCGCCGCCCGGCTACCTGGCCGGGGTGCGCGCGCTGTGCGACCGGTACGGCATCGTCTACATCGCCGACGAGGTGATGTGCGGCTTCGGGCGGGCGGGCGCCTGGTTCGCGTTCGAGCAGCACGGCGTAGTGCCGGACCTGATCACGTTCGCGAAGGGCTCGAACTCGGGATATGTCCCGGTCGGCGGGGTGATCATCTCTGACGAGATCGCCGCCACCTTTGAGGAGCGGGCGTTCCCGGGCGGGCTCACGTACTCGGGCCACCCGCTGGCCTGCGCGTCGATCGTCGCGGCCATCGACGCGATGAAGGACGAGGGCATCATCGAGAACGCGGCCCGGATCGGCACCGAGGTGCTCGGCCCGGGCCTGCGCGAGCTCGCCGCGCGGCATCCGGTGATCGGCGAGGTGCGCGGGCTGGCCGTGTTCTGGGCGCTGGACCTGGTCAGCAACCGGGTCACGCGCGCGATGCTCGCCCCGTACGGGGGATCATCCGAGGCCATGAACGAGGTCATGGCGCAGTGCCGGGCCGGCGGGCTGATGCCGTTCATCAACTACAACCGGCTGCACGCGGTCCCGCCGTGCACGGTGTCGGAGGCAGAGGCCAAGGAGGGCCTGGCGATCCTGGACGAGGCCTTCACCGTCATCGACCGCTACTACGAGGGCTGACGGCGCGCCCGAGCTAGCGGGCAGTCCGCCGCCGACCCCGGGTCCGCCAGGCATGTGCGACATGGGACAAGGTCTTGCGCTCTGTTGTTACGCGTAAGTAACATACTCCCCGGTAACAAACCTGGGAGGAGACCATGCCCGTGCGCAAACCATTAACTCTGTTGCTCGCCACAGCTGCGGCCACGGCCGCGGTCGCCGGGATCGGCCTGGCCGCAACGCCTGCTCTGGCCAGCCGGTCGGCCCCGGCCGACCAGGTGTTCAACCTCACCTACCCGGTCACGGGAAGCACGTTCATCAAGAAGATCAACTCCTCGATTCCCCTCGGCCCGGGCACGCTGACCTCGGCCGCGGACCTGACCACGTCGACGCTGACCGCGACCCTGACGCTCCCGCCGGCCACCGGGTCGTTCAAGGAACTGGGGTTCGTCCCGGTCACGGCGACGACCAAGTTGATCCAGGTCGGGCAGGCCACCGGCACCTTCAACTTCAACGCCAACACGGTGACCACGACGGCCACCGCCATCCTGCAGCTGACCAGCCTGAAGGTCGCCGGCCTCAATATCGGTGTCGGGAACTCCTGCGAGACCTCACCGGCGACGATCACCGTGGCCTCGCAGCCGGGATTCACGTTCGGGACCGGCGGCACGCTGGCCGGAACCTACACGATCCCGAACTTCCGGCACTGCGGGCTGGCGACCCTGCTGATCAACCTGACCCTTCCCGGGCCGGGCAACACCATCTCGCTGACCCTCGGCACGCCGACGCTCTGACGCCGGGCCGGGACACCGGCAGTACCGCCGGGCGGCCTCTGGCCCGCCCGGCGGCAGGTGTGCCAGCCCGTCATAGGCCCGCGAACGCCTGCTCGAGGATCGTCAGCCCCTCGTCGAGCAGGGCCTCCCCGATGACCAGCGGCGGCAGGAACCGCAGCACGTTGCCGAACGTCCCGCACGTGAGCACCACCAGTCCGGCCGCATGGCAGGCCTGCGCGACCTTGGCCGTCGCGGTCGCGTCCGGCTCGAGCGTGCCGGGCCGTACCAGCTCGACGGCGAGCATCGCGCCGCGCCCGCGCACGTCGCCGATGACCGGATGGGCCTCGGCGAGCTTGCGCAGCCGGGGCAGCATGATGTCGCCGATGCGGCGCGCCGCGGCGGGCAGGTCCTCCGCGCTCGTGGTCGCAGGCGAACCAGTCGCCGGTCCGGCAGAACCCGGACTGGATCTCGTCGGCCACCAGCGCGATGCCGTGGTCGCGGCAGAACGCGGCGAGTCCGGGCAGGAACCCGTCCGGCGGCACCACGAAGCCGCCCTCGCCCTGGATCGGCTCGATCACCACCGCGGCCACGTTCTGCTCGCCGACCTGGGTGTGGATGAGGCTGGTGACCACGTCGAGAGCCTCGGCCCGGCAGGCGGCCGGGCCTCCGGGCCAGCGGAACGGGTAGGCCATGGGCACCCGGTACACGTCGGCGGCGAACGGCCCGAAGCCCTGCTTGTACGGCATGTTCTTGGCGGTCATCGCCATCGTCAGGTTGGTGCGCCCGTGGTAGGCGTGGTCGAACACCACGACCGCGGTCCGGCCGGTGCGGAGTTGAACAGGGCGGACCGCTTGTCATAATCGCCCGGCGTGACCCGCGCGAGCTCCTCGCAGACCGTGAGGTACCCCTCGTACGGGACCACCATGAAGCAGGTGTGGGTGAACCGTGCCACCTGCTCGGTGACCCGGTTGACGACAAGCTCGGCGCTGTTGCCGACCGACGTCACGGCTATCCCGGAGCCGAAGTCGATCAGCGAGTTGCCGTCGACGTCGAGCACCACACCGCCGCCCGCGGCGGTTACGAACACCGGCAGGACGTGGCTGAGACCCCGGGCCACGCTCCGCTGCCGGCGCTCGAATAGCTCCCGCGACGCGGGCCCGGGGATCTCGGTGACAATGCGGCGTTCCTGGGCGAGCCCGGGGCCGCCGTGCGCCGGGCCGCCCGCCACGGGGCCAGATGTGGTCATGACGATGACGATAAGGCACGAGCGGCGGAAAGCCTTGGATGGGGCACGGCCGCGACGTCCCGCGATGCGCACTCCCGTGCGGAACGCGGCAGGCCTATCCTCCAATCGGCGGCGGAGCCCGGCGGGCGGAAGGAGCGGCGGGTGCGTACTCAGGTCGCGATCATCGGCGCCGGGCCGGCCGGGCTGCTCCTGTCCCACCTGCTGCACCTGCGCGGCATCGAGTCCGTGGTACTGGAGGCCCGCAGCCGCCACTACGTGGAGCATCGGGTGCGGGCCGGCGTGCTGGAGCAGGGCACGGTGGAAACCCTCGTCAGCTCCGGCGCGGGGGAGCGGTTGCTGCGCGAGGGCCTGGTCCACCACGGCATCGAGCTGCGGTTCGGCGGGCAGGGCCACCGGATCGCGTTCGAGAAGCTGGTGCCGGGGCGGGCGATCACCGTCTACGGCCAGCAGGAAGTGGTGAAGGACCTGATCGCGGCCCGGCTCGCGGCAGGCGGGCAGATTCTGTTCGAGGTCGCCGACGTCGTGCCCGAGGGGATCGAGGGGCCCCGTCCGGAAGTCTCCTTCACCCTGCATTCCGAGCGCATGGCCCTCCGGTCGGACTTCATCGCGGGCTGCGACGGCTTCCACGGGGTTTGCCGCGATGCGATCCCGCCGGGGGTGCTCCGGTTCTTCGACAAGGAGTACCCGTTCGGCTGGCTCGGGGCGCTCGCGGAGGTGGCGCCGTCCTCGGCGGAGCTGATCTACTCCAGCAACGAGCGCGGCTTCGCCCTGCACAGCATGCGCAGCCCCGAGCTGAGCCGCTTCTACCTGCAGGTGGCCCCGGACGAGGACATCGCGGCCTGGCCGGACGAGCGGATCTGGGCGGAGCTTCGGGCCAGGCTGGAGACCGTGCCGGGGTGGAGCCTGTCCACCGGGCCGGTGCTGGAGAAGGGCATAACCGCGATGCGCAGCTTCGTGGCCGAGCCGATGCAGTTCGGGCGGCTGTTCCTGGCCGGGGACGCGGCCCACATCGTGCCGCCGACCGGCGCCAAGGGCCTGAACCTGGCGGCCTTCGACGCGCGGCTGCTGACCGAGGCGCTCGCCGCGTGGTACTCGGGCGGGGACGCGACCCTGCTGGACGGGTACTCGCCGGCCTGCCTGCGCCGGGTGTGGCGGGCCCAGCACTTTTCCTGGTGGATGACAACGCTGCTGCACTCGTTCGACCACTATGACGCCTACGACCGCAGGCTGCAGCAGTCGTACCTGGACTACGTGTGCAGCTCGGATGCCGCATCGACCTCGCTCGCCGAGAACTACGTCGGCCTGGACCGTCGAGTCTGAGGGCTGCGAAGATCTTGAGCCAGAGGCTTGACTGAGTGCCGCAGGAATAAGACAAGGAGATAAGAAGCGAAGATCAGGCCTGGCCGCAGCGGCGGCCGGCCTGCCACCCCCGCCCCCAGCCGCCTCCGGACCCTGCTCACGCCCGGAAGGCGTCATTACCAGGAAGGGCCATATGCCGTGACTAACCACATCGACGCTGCCACCGAGGCGGTCACCGAGAGCATCGGCACCTGGGCGCCGGAGAACGCCCTGGACCTGGATGCGTTCCTGGCGGGCCTGCCGCGCCTGTTCGAAGCGGTGGCGTCCTCGGTCGCCCGGGTCGCCGAGCGGCTCGGCTCGGAGTTCCCCGTCCACCCCTCGGTCCCTGAGCATCTGCAGGAGATTGCCGCGACGGTCGCCGGGATGGGCGAGTTCGCCGGCGAGGCATACGCCATCCACCGGACCGCGCACGCCGCGGAGATGGAGCGGATCGAGAACCCGCGCCCGAACGAGAGGCTCTGGGATGTGGTGGAGAACTAGGGACGGCCCGGCGGTGACGGCGGAGCGCTCGCTGGGCCGCGAGCCCCGGGCACTGCGGCAGGCCTTCCAGTTCGGCCCGCTGATCACCGCGCTGGTGTACGGGGCCGGGACGCTGGGCGGCACGATCCGGCCCTCTGTCCTGGCGGTCATCGTAGTCTGCAGCGCCCTGGCCGGGGGGCTCGTCATCGCCGCCGTGATGACATCCGGCAGCGTGCTGTCGGCCGCCTACGCCTCGATCTGCGGGATCGCCGCCTCGGGCTGGCTGGCCTACGCCTTCAAGTCCCATCCGGCCTCCTGGACGGCCGCCGTGGCGCTGCTCGGGCCGGCCGCGGGCCTCATCGCGCTGTACCCGGTGGTCCGGGCCCGGGAGCACCGCGCGGCACGGGACGCGCGCCGCGTCGCCGAGGAAGCCGCGCTCGCGAGGGAGCAGCGCAAGTGGCCGGACCTGCTCGCGCGCATCGGGCACCAGGGAGTCAGGTTCGCCGGGCAGGAAGACTCCCTCGCCGGGTACAAGGTGCACCTGCGGCTGCCCGGATCCGGGCGCGTCACCTACTCCGTCCTGGCCCCCGCGACCGAGCAACTCGAGGTCGCCGCCCGGCTGCGGCACGGCTCCCTGCGCTTCGAGCGCGGCGACCAGGCCCACAAGGTGATCCTGCACGTCGCGGAGCGTGACGTGCTCGCCGAGACCGTGCCGCTCCCGGCCGAGCACGGAACGCTGAGTATCACCCAGCCGGTGCCGCTGGGGCTGTTCGAGGATGGCCAGGTCTGCGCCGTCACCCTGCGCGAGGTCGCCGCGCTGATCGTCGGCCTGCGAGGCGCCGGCAAAAGCAACCTGCTCAACGTACTTCTCGCGCAGCTGGCCCGGTGCCCGGATGTGCTGATCTTCGCGATCGACCTGAAGGGCGGGCGCATGGCCGCGCCCTGGATCGAGCCGTGGCTCGCCGGGCGCACGACCCGGCCCGTGGTCGACTGGCTGGCCACTGACCGGGAGGAAGCCGAGCGGATGCTGCGCGCGCTGCTGCGGGCCGTGAATGCCCGGTCCCGGTCCGGCAGCGGCGGGGAGAAAATCATTCCGTCTCCCGACGAGCCCGCGATCCTGCTCGTGTGCGATGAGATCGCCGTCATCCTCGGCATCGGCACGGGCGGGCCCCGCACTTCCCTGGAAGGCGTGACCAACACCACCCTGGCAGGCCTGGCCACTCAGCTGGTGATGACCGGCCGCTCGGAAGCGATCGACCTCATCATGGCGACTCAGCGCGGCACCGTCACCATGACCGGGTCCGCCGATCTGAAGTCGCAGTGCGCGCTGCGCATCGGCCTGGGCGTTGCCTCCGAGGCCGATGCCCGGCTGATCATCCCGGACGACGTGCGGATCGCGGCCGACCTCGCGCGCCTGCGCTACCCGGGCACCGGGATCGTTCAGCAGGGCAAGGACGGGCGCGTCGTGCCGGTCAAGTTCTACCGGATCGAGCACGAGGCGATTAGCCAGATCGCCGAACGGTACGGGCACATCCGGCCGGGTCCCGACCAGGTCCTGGAAGACGCGCTGGGCGAGGACTACGCCACCCGCTGGCTGCCGCACCGGGCCGCCAAGATTCCCGGCGTCGGCAGCCGCCCGGTGGTCCCCGCGGGCATCGCCACCCGGAACGGCGACGCCGGTGAGCCGCACGCCGCCGCGCTGGCCGCCTGGGTCGAACCCGGCGCCGGGCTCCACGCCACGGACGTCGGTCATCCCGCGCGCCGTCGGATGGTCGCGATGCTCAAGCCGGCCGGAGTCAGGGGAATGACCATCCGCGGGATCACCGAGCAGCTCGGCGCCGACGGTCACGAGATAGCTCACCAGACCATCCATCGCTGGCTCGCCGAGGAAGCCGCCGCGGGCCGCGTCGAGAACGCGTCCTACGGCCGGTGGAAGTGGCGGGACGACACGTAGAACACACAAGTGTGATCATGGCGGCAGTTTGTCGTTATCGTTTCGGTTAGGGCGGCCAGAAGAGCCGGCGGGTGACAGACCAGTCGCGGGGAGAGGAGCAGACACGTGCCGCTGGTTGTGCGGAACACTCCTCGAACAGATCTTGCGATCGTCGACGGCCTGAAGGACGCCGGGGTGGCAACGGTGCACGAGGCGCAGGGCCGGACCGGGCTGCTCCGCAGCGACATCCGCCCCATCTTCCGGCCGGCTCGCGTGGCCGGCAACGCGCTGACCTGCGAGGTCGCGCCGGGCGACAACTGGTCGATCCACGTCGCGGTGGAGCAGGCGCGGCCCGGCGACCTGCTGGTGGTCACCCCCACAAGCCCGTGCGACGACGGGTACGTGGGCGACCTGCTCGCCGGGAGCCTGCTGGTGCACGGCGTCAGGGGGCTGGTCATCGACGCCGGGGTGCGGGACGTCGCGGTCCTGACGGAGATGGGCTTCCCGGTCTGGTCGAAGGCGATCTGCGCCCAGGGCACGGTGAAGGAGACGCCCGGGAACGTGCAGATTCCGATCGTGTGCGCCGGCGCGCATGTCCGGCCGGGTGATGTGGTCGTGGCCGACGACGACGGGGTGGTGGTGGTGCGGCGCGAGCGGGCCGCGGCGGTGCTCGGGGCGGCCCGGGACCGAGTGGCCAGCGAGGCGTCCAGGCGGAAGCGGCTGAACGCCGGCGAGCTCGGCCTCGACCTCTACGACATGCGCGGCCGGCTCGCCGGCAAGGGACTCCGGTACGTCGACTACGCGGATGCGGAAACGGGGGACACAGCGTGACCCAGACCGCCATCTCCTGCTCGGTCATGCGCGGCGGGACGTCGAAGGGGCTGATGTTCCTGGCCGGTGACCTGCCCGGCGACCGCGCGACGCGCGACGCAGTGCTGCTGGCCGCCATGGGATCCCCGGACCAACGGCAGATCGACGGCATGGGAGGCAGCCACCCGCTGACGTCGAAGGTGGCGGTGGTGAGTTCGTCGTCCCGCGGCGACGCGGACGTCGAGTACCTGTTCCTCCAGGTCTGGCCCGACCGGCCGGAGGTTTCCGACAATCAGAACTGTGGCAACATGCTCGCCGCCGTCGGGCCGTTCGCGATCGAGCACGGGCTCGTGGCCGCGGGCGACCCTGTGACGCCCGTCCGCATCTGGATGCGCAATACCCAGACCCTGGCCACGGCGCTGGTCCGGACCCCGGGCGGGCGGGTCAGCTACGACGGGCCCGCGCGCATCGACGGCGTGCCCGGCACCCACGCGCCCATCCCTATCGAGTTCGCCGACGTCGCAGGGTCCTCGTGCGGGGCGCTGCTCCCGACCGGGAATGTCACCGATGTCGTCGAGGGAACGCGGGTGACCTGCATCGACAACGGCATGCCGGTCGTATGCATCGCGGCATCCGACCTCGGGCTGTCGGGGCGCGAGTCACCGGCGGAACTCGAGGGCAACGGTGAGGTGACGCGGCGGATCGAGGCGGTCCGGCTCACCGCCGGCCCGTTGATGAATCTGGGCGATGTCACCGACAAGACGGTGCCGAAAATGAGTCTCCTGTCGCCCCCGGCTCACGGCGGCGCCGTCTCGACCCGGACGTTCATCCCGCACCGCGTCCACGAGGCGATCGGGGTCCTGGGCGCGGTGTCCGTCGCCACGGCGTGCGTGCTGCCCGGGTCCGTGGCGCACGAGGTCGCGGTCGTCAAGGAGAATACGGAGGGCTCGATCGGTATCGAGGTCGAGCATCCCACCGGTTTCTTCACCGTCACGATCGAGGTGGAACTGCATGACGGTATGCCTCTGGTGACCCGGTCAGCGCTGTTGCGCACCGCCCGGCTGCTCATGCGCGGCGAGGTGCTCGTGCCATCGTCGGCATGGAACCCGGCATGATCATCGACTGCCACGGGCACTACACGACCGCACCGCCGCAGCACGACAGCTGGCGCAAAGCCCAGCTTGCTGCGTTCCGCGAGGGCAGTCCGGCACCGGCGTACCCGGCCATCTCCGACGACGAGATCCGCGAGTCGATCGAGCAGAACCAGCTGCGGCTGCTCCGCGAGCGCGGAGCGGACATGACGATCTTCTCCCCGCGGGCGTCCGCCATGGCCCACCACGAGGGCGACGAGCGGGTCAGCGGCGAGTGGGCGCGAGCGTGCAACAACCTCATCGCGCGTGTCGTCGGGCTGTTCCCGTCGACGTTCATGGGCGTCTGCCAGCTGCCGCAGTCACCCGGCGCCGGGCTGAAGTCGTCCGTCGCCGAGCTCGAGCGCTGCGTGCTCGAGCTCGGGTTCGTCGGCTGCAACCTCAACCCAGACCCGAGCGGAGGGAAGTGGACCGCCCCGCCGCTCACCGACCGGTACTGGTATCCGATCTTCGAGAAGATGGTCGAGCTCGACGTGCCCGCCATGGTGCACGTCTCGAGCAGCTGCAACCCCAGTTTCCACGCGACGGGCGCGCACTACATCAACGCCGACACCACCGCGTTCATGCAATTCATCCAGGGTGACCTGTTCGCCGACTTCCCGGGCCTGCGCCTGGTGATCCCGCACGGCGGCGGTGCCGTCCCGTACCACTGGGGCCGCTACCGCGGGCTCGCCGACATGCTGCACAAGCCGCTGCTGAACGAGCACGTGATGAGGAACGTGTGCTTCGACACGTGCGTCTACCACCAGCCCGGCATCGACCTGCTGTTCGAGGTCATCGACGTCGACAACATCCTGTTCGGCTCCGAGATGATGGGCGCCGTCCGGGGCATCGACCCGCAGACCGGTTACTACTTCGACGACACGAAGCGTTACGTCGATAAGCTCGGCCTGAGCGAGGCCGACGCCGCGAAGGTGCTGGAGGGCAACGCCCGGCGGGTCTACCCGCGTCTCGACCAGGCCCTGCGGGCCCGAGGGCTTTAAATGGCAACCGCGTTCGTACCTGACGCCGACTGGCTGACGTTCGACCCGAGCCCCAGCAAGCCGGGCTACACGCCGCCGCCGGGCGCCGTCGACGCCCACTGCCACGTGTTCGGCCCCGGCGACGTGTTCCCGTACGCGCCCGAGCGGAAGTACACGCCGACCGACGCCGGCCAGGAGCAGCTGTTCGCGCTGCGCGACTTCCTGGGCTTCGAACGCAACGTGATCGTCCAGGCGACCTGCCACGGCGCAGACAACTCCGCCCTGATGGCCGCACTGCTCGCGGCCGGCGGCCGGGCCCGCGGCGTGGCGACCGTCCGGCCGGGCGTCTCCCGGGGCGAGCTCGCCGACCTGCACGCGGCCGGGGTCCGCGGCATCCGCTTCAACTTCGTCAAGCGCCTCGTCGACCCCAAGCCGGACGAGTACTACCTGGGCCTGGCCGACCTCGTGGCCGAGCTCGGATGGCATGTCGTCGTGTACTTCGAGGCGGCCGACCTGGCCGAGCGCTGGGGCTTGTTCACCAGCCTGCCCACGACCGTGGTCGTCGACCATATGGGCCGGCCAGACGTGTCGCAGCCGGTCGACAGCCCCGGCTTCGCTCTGTTCCTGCGCTTCATGCGCTCCCGCGACAACGTCTGGTCCAAGGTGAGCTGCCCGGAACGCCTGTCGGTCTCCGGCCCGCCGGATTACGCCGACGTTGCGCCGTTCGCCCGCCGTATCGTCGAGGAGTTTCCCGAACGCGTCCTATGGGGAACCGACTGGCCGCACCCGAACATGAAGACCCACATGCCCGACGACGGCGCCCTGGTCGACGTCATCCCGCGGATCGCCCGCACCGAGGACCAGCAGCGCCGGCTGCTGGTCGACAACCCCCAGCGCCTGTACTGGGAGGCCTAAGGATGGACACCTCTGAGTTCGACGACATCCCCGGCACCAGGGTGTTCACGGCGCAGCGCGCGAAACAGGGATATCACCTGAACCAGTTCTGCATGAGCCTGATGAAGCCCGAGAACCGCGGGCGCTTCAAGGCCGGGGAGCGGGCCTACCTCGACGAGTGGCCGATGACCGAGGCGCAGAAGCAGGCCGTGCTCGACCGCGACTACAACGCGATGCTCGACCAGGGCGGCAACATCTACTTCCTCGCGAAGATCTTCGCCACCGACGGGCTCAGCTACCTCGAGGCGGTGAGCACGATGACCGGCATGAGCGTCGAGGACTACCAGCAGATGATGCTGTCGGGCGGTCGCTCGCCCCGGGGGTGGCGCTCGGTGAAGGAGGGTACCTGACGTGGCGCGCATCACCGCCGGGCTGACGACCAGCCACATCCCAGCGATCGGGGCCGCGATCGACCACGGCCGCACGCAGGAGCCCTACTGGAAGCCGCTGTTCGCCGGGTACGACTGGACCAGGGCCTGGGCGGCCGAGAACCTACCCGACGTGGTGATCCTGGTCTACAACGACCACATGAGCGCGTTCTCGCCGGAGATCGTGCCCACGTTCGCGCTCGGCTGCGCCGACGAGTTCCCGCCGGCCGATGAAGGGTACGGCCCCCGGCCGGTACCGGTCGTCCAGGGCCATCCGGACCTGGCCGCGCACCTGGCGCAGTCACTGATCCTCGACGAGTTCGACCTGACGCTGCTGTACCGGCTCGACGTCGACCACGGCCTCACGGTCCCGCTGTCCCTGGTCTACGGCCAGCCCGACCAGTGGCCGGTGCGGGTCATTCCCCTGGCCGTGAACGTCGTGCAGTACCCGCCGCCGACCGGGCACCGCTGCTACCGCCTGGGCCAGGCGATCAGCCGGGCCGTCCACCGCCACGACGAGGACCTCACGGTCCACGTCTGGGGCACCGGGGGCATGAGCCACCAGCTCCAGGGGCCGCGCGCGGGCTTCATCAACTCCGAGTTCGACGGAGCGTTCATGGACCTGCTCGTCTCGGACCCCGAGGGCCTGGCCCGGCTGCCGCACCTGGAGTACGTGCGCGAGGCGGGCTCCGAGGGGATCGAGATGGTCATGCAGCTGATCATGCGTGGCGCCATGGGCCCCAAGGTCGAGGAGCTTTACCGCTTCTACCATGTCCCCGCGTCCAACACCGCGGTCGGGCACGTCGTGCTGCGGCCCTCCGGCCCCTCCCGCCTGGAAGAGGACTAGACCCGTGCGGATCGCAGTCGCTGGGGCCGGCGCCTTCGGCCTCAAGCACCTCGACGCCCTAGCCGCCGTCGACGGCGTCACGGTCACGTCCGTGATCAGCCGCAGGCAGGAGCAGGCCGAGGAGGTGGCGCGGAAGTACGGCGTCGACCACGCCTCGGCCGACCTGGGCGACGCCCTCGCCCGCGACGACGTCGACGCCGTCATCCTGTGCACCCCGACCCAGCTGCACGCGCGGCAGGCCATCGCCGCGCTGCGCGCGGGCAAGCATGTCCAGGTCGAGATCCCGCTCGCCGACAGCTGGGCGGACGCCCGCGAGGTCGACCGCGTGCAGCGGGAGACCGGGCTGACCTGCATGGCCGGGCACACCCGCCGGTTCAACCCGTCGCACCAGTGGATCCACCGCCGCGTCGCCGCGGGTGAGCTGTCGATCCAGCAGATGGACGTGCAGACGTACTTCTTCCGCCGCACGAACACCAACGCCCTCGGCCAGCCCCGCAGCTGGACCGATCACCTGCTCTGGCACCACGCCGCGCACACCGTCGACCTGTTCCAGTACCAGACCGGCGAGGACGTCCAGACCGCCCACGCGATCCAGGGGCCGCCGCACCCCGACCTGGGCATCGCCATGGACATGTCCATCCAGCTGCGTACGCCCGCCGGCCGCATCTGCACGCTCTCGCTGAGCTTCAACAACGACGGACCGCTCGGCACGTTCTTCCGCTACATCTGCGACCACGGCACGTACATCGCCCGCTACGACGACCTGGTCACCGGGCGCGAGGAGCCCGTCGACGTGTCAGCAGTCGACGTTTCCAGCAACGGCATCGAGCTGCAGGACCGCGAGTTCATCGCGGCGATCCGCGAAGCGCGCGAACCGAACTCCAGCGTGGCCAGCGTCCTTCCCTGCTACCGGGTGCTCGGCCAGCTGGAGACCCAGCTCGCGAGCTAGCGGCGCCTGACTCCCCTGATCAGGGCGTCGGCGCCCATCGGGCCGATCACGGCGTCCTGGCCGAGTGCGCGGCCGCCCAGCAGCTTGCTGGTCAGCTGGCCGCGGACGTCCAGCAGCTGGTAGAGCGCGGCGCCCATGTGCGCGTCGGTCACCGTCAGCGGCAGGCCGCGATGATCGCCGTCGCCGTTGACCGCCGGCTCCGCCTCGGCCGCGAACAGGGCCGCCCGGCGCAGTAGCTCCTTCAGGAACGACGCGGTGACGCCGTCCGTCCGGGTGATCACCGCCTCCGGATCGGACAGCTCGAGCACCAGGCTGCCCTGGTAGAGCGCGATCAGCTTGCGGCGGGCGTTCGCGTCGGGCAGCGGCAGCTCGGCCGCGTGATCGATCCGGCCAGGCCGGGCCGCCAGCGCGGTCTCGAGCAGTTCGGGGCGGTTCGTGGTGAGCAGGAACGTCACGTTCGCGTCCTCGCCGAGCCCGTCCATCTCGTTCAGGAGCTGGAACAGCAGCGGGTGCTGACCCGTCCGGTGGCCGCGTTCCTCGGCGATCAGGTCGACGTCCTCGATGACCACCACCGAGGGCTGCAGCAGCCGCGCGACCGAGCACGCCTCGGCGATCCAGCGCAGCGCGTAGCCGGATATGACCACGACCGTCACTCCCGGCAGCTGGCCGAGCAGGTAGCGGATCGTGTGCGTCTTGCCGGTCCCGGGGGAACCGTGCAGCAGCACCCCGCGCTTGAGATGCTGCCCGCTGGCGAGCAGCCGTTCGGCGTGCCTGGCGACGCCGAGCACCTGGCGTTCGATCGCATCGAGCAGGGCGGGCGGCAGGATGAGCCCGCTGCGGTCCAGCCGCGGGCGGTCCAGGAAGTGCAGCAGCGCGCCGCGGTCGCGGCCGAAGACCTCGCCGCTGAACGTGATCACGTGCCCGCGGAACACGTTGTGCTGGACGGTCAGCCGCCATATGTCATCGAGCACCTGCTGCGCCTCTGCCTGGTCCGAGGCGGCGACGTCCAGGCTGACGCCATCGGACGGTGCCCGCTCGTCGGGGCCGCGCAACAGCAGCGCGATCCGCCCGCTCGCGTCGTCGACCAGGTAGAGGCCGCACTGGACGCAGGCCCGGGTCTCGCCCGCCGGCCCGGCCGACACCGCGGTCGTGGCCACGCTGCCCAGGCCGAGCCGCTCGGCGTAACGCCCCGGCTGCAGCAGATCTGCCAGCCCGAAGTCCATGTGCCGGAACCCGGTGACCCCGGCCAGCCGGTAAGCGCGGCCCTCGGCGGCGAGCCAGGCGTCGAGGCCGGCCTGCACGTTCACGTGGTCGTAGCCCTGCCAGGACCCGCTGACCACCGGACGGCTCGCGGCATCCGGGCCGAGGTGGTCGCGGAGCACCCGCTGCACCGGCCCGTCCTCGGACCGGGCCACCAGCACCGCCTGGCGTACCAGGCGCCTGGCCATCCGGGTGATGTCGGCGAGCTCAGGCCGGTCGTCATGCCCCCACAGGTCGGCGTGCTCGGCCACGGCGCCCCTCCGCATCCGCCTCACGCCCGGGAGCAAAGACCCCAGGTCAAGCGACATCGTACGACCAGGCGGGAGACGGCGCAGGCCGTTCGGGGGCCCAGGCCCCGCTGGCGCCGGTATGGAAGGATATGCACACCACTCGTGACGGCAGGCGGCACGGCCGGACTCGGCGGTGCCGCGCGTCATGGACGTGGGGGAGGTGCGACATGGCTACCACTCCGGATGCCGAGAAGGCGCCGGGCGGGCAGCCGCCGCCCGTCGATCAGCGGCGGGTGCTGGTGATCATCGGCGCCCTGCTGCTGGGGATGCTGCTGGCCGCGCTCGACCAGACGATCGTCGCGACCGCGTTGCCGACGATCGCCGGCGACCTGCACGGGCTGTCGCACCTGTCCTGGGTCGTGACGTCTTACCTGCTGGCCACGACGGTCTCCACGCCGCTATGGGGGAAGCTCGGCGACATGTACGGCCGGAAGAGGTTCTTCCAGGCCGCGATCGTCATCTTCCTGGTCGGCTCCGCACTGTCCGGCTTCTCGGCCTCGATCATCGAGCTGATCGCGTTCCGCGCCATCCAGGGACTCGGCGGCGGCGGCCTGATCGTCGGCGCGCAGACCATCGTCGGCGACGTGGTCTCGCCTCGCCAGCGCGGTCGCTATCAGGGGATCTTCGGCGCCACCTTCGGGGTGGCCAGCGTGCTGGGCCCGCTGATCGGCGGCTTCTTCGTGGACAACCTGTCCTGGCGGTGGGTTTTCTACATCAACCTCCCGATCGGCATTGTCGCCCTGGTGGTGACCGCCGCGGTGCTGCCCAGCCGGCTCAGCACGGCCCGCCACGTCATCGACTACGCGGGCACCGCGCTCATCGGCGCGGCCGCGACCTGCCTGGTGCTGCTCACCTCACTCGGCGGCACCACCTTCCCCTGGGGCTCCATCCCGATCATCTTGTTCGGGGTGCTCGCCGTCGTCTTCGTGGCCGGCTTCGTCGCCGTGGAACGGCGGGCCGCCGAGCCCGTCCTGCCGCTGCACCTGTTCGCGAACCGGGTCTTCAGCTCGAGCAGCGTGATCGGCCTGGCCGTCGGGTTCGCCATGTTCGGCGCGCTTGCCTACCTGCCGCAGTACATGCAGGTCGTCCGGGGGATCTCGCCGACCCTGTCCGGGCTGAGGCTGGTGCCGCTGATGGCCGGGCTGCTGATCACCTCCATCGGCTCCGGCCAGCTCATCAGCAGGTGGGGCAGGTACAAGATCTTCCCGGTGGTGGGCACGGCGCTGATCACCGTCGGGCTGTACCTGCTGTCACTGATGGGCACGACAACGAGCTTCTGGCTCGTGTCGCTGTACTTGTTCATCCTCGGCGCGGGCATCGGCTCGTCCATACAGGTGCTGGTCATCGCGGTGCAGAACGCGATCGACTACAAAGACCTCGGCGCCGGCACGTCGGGCGCCACCTTCTTCCGCTCCATCGGCGGATCGTTCGGCACCGCGGCCTTCGGTGCCGTCTTCTCCAACGTGCTGCTCGGCGACCTCACCCGCGCCCTGCACGGGGCGTCGCTGCCCAGCGGGATCAGCGCGTCCTCCGGCGCCAGCCCGGCCGTGCTCGACAAGCTGCCCACGGCGGTCCGGGCCGGGTACATCAGCGGGTACGCCCAGGCGCTCCACACGGTTTTCCTGTTCGCAACGCCGGTTGGCGCGCTGGCCTTCTGCCTGACCTTCCTGCTGAAGGAGGTGCCGCTGCGGGGCACCTCGCGGGCGGTGGACCCGGCGCACAGCACCGCCCCCACGGCGGCGCCCGCCACGCGCAACTCAGCGCAGGAGATGGAGCGTGCGCTGCTCACGCTCCTCGGCCGGGAGAACCGGGGGCGGGTGTACCAGGGCCTCGCCGAGGCCGCCGGCGTGCCGGTCAGCCCCCGCGCCACCTGGCTGCTCTACCGAATCGCCGACAGCCGCCCCATCACCGAGGCGGCCCTGTCCCATCTGCTCGGGATCACCGAGGCCGATCTCACCGAGCGCCTGACCGAGCTCGTCGCGGCCGGTTACGTCACCGTCGGCGCCGCCGTGAGCCCGCCCGAGGGGGACGGCGCCCAGCCCGGCCCTGACGTGGTGCTCACCCCGTCCGGCGAGCAGGCCGCCGACCGGCTGGATGACGCACGGGAGGCCGGGATCGACCGCCTTGCGGCGGAGTGGGATCCCGACACGAACCCGGAGTTGCGCTTGCTGCTCGGCCGGATCACCAGGAGGCTCGTGGCCACGGACGAGCCGGCCCGGGAGGATTCTGTGGACCACGCGTGAGCTGAAAGACTGGGGAACCGGCGGCCCGCTGCCCGCCCGCCCATCCCTGGGAGGTTCCATGCTGCCCTGGTCCGCTGAGCTGGCCGGCCAGCTCGAAGAGCACGTGATCACCAGCGAGCTGCTGCGGGACAACCCGCTCGGCGACCCGCACGAGCGGCCCCTGTGGGTGTACCTGCCGCCCGAGTACGACGACGACCCGGACCGCCGTTATCCCGCCGTCTACGTGATCCAGGGGTATACCGGGCACCTGGCCATGTGGCGGAACCGCGCGGCCTACCGGCAGCCGTTCCCCGAGACGGCGGACGGGGTGTTCGCGCGCGGCGAGGCGCCCCCGACCCTCGTGGTCTACGTGGACGCGTGGACCGCGTACGGGGGCAGCCAGTTCGTGGACTCGCCGGGCACCGGCCGCTATCACTCCTACCTGTGCGACGAGATCGTGCCCTGGGTGGACGGGCGCTACCGGACGCTGCCCGAGGCCGCGCACCGGGCGATCATGGGCAAGTCCAGCGGGGGATTCGGCGCGATGATCACCCCTATGCTGCGGCCCGACCTGTTCGGGGCGCTCGCCACGCACGCGGGCGACGCGCTCTACGAGCTGAGCTACCTTCCCGGGTTCGGCCGCGCGGCGCGGCTGCTGCGGGACTACGACGGCGACATCTGGCGGTGGTGGGACGACTTCCGGTCCCGGGTCGCGTTCACCAAGGAGGCCGATCACGCCCTGCTCATGCTGCTGGGCGTCGCCGCCTGCTTCTCCGCGCACGAAGACGGGACCGTGGACCTGCCGTTCGACCCGAAGACAGGGGTGTTGCGCCCGGAGGCGTGGGAACGCTGGCTGGACTGGGACCCGGTCCGGATGGTGCCCCGGTATGCGGGGGCGCTCCGGTCGCTGCGGGCGGTCTGGATCGACGCGGGGACCAGGGACGAATTCTTCCTGGACCTCGGCGCGGAGGCGTTCCGGGCGGCGCTGCGCGAGGTCGGCGTCCCCGATGACGTGATCCGTTTCGAGCTGTTCGAGGCGACCCACTCCGGCATCGACTACCGGTACCCGCTCTCGCTGGCCTGGCTCTGCCAGCGCATCTCCGTCTGAGCGGCACCAGCCCCAGGGTCTACGGAGGACGACCCCCCGGCAAAGTTCTCGGCGGAGCAAGCTCCGCGAGAGCCTGTCCGGGTCGATCTGAACGCGATGTGAACGGATCCGGGGGTCGCTACGTATCACCTGGGGGTACGGAGTTCTTGGGGTCACACCTGTAGCGAATGGAGAAACACAATGCGTAACCAATGGTGGGCGGCTCCCGTTCTCGCCGCTGCCGTGATCGGGCTGGCCGCGTGCGGCAGCACCTCGTCCAGCAGTTCCAGCACACCGCCGGCCGCCGGCGGTTCCAGCGCCGCCTCGTCGTCGCAGATCAAGACCGCGAGCACCAGCGTCGGCACGGTGCTGGTCAACTCCCAGGGCCACGCGCTGTACTGGTTCGCGATCGACACCCCCACCCAGTCGAACTGCACCGGCACATGCGCCACGTACTGGCCGCCGGTCACGGGACCCATGACCGCCGCGGCCGGTGTCTCGCTGACCGGCAAGTTCGGCACGATCAAGCGGTCCGACGGCACGCTCCAGGCCACTTACCTGGGTCACCCGCTGTACACCTACGCGGGGGACACCTCCGCGGGAGTGGTCGGCGGCAACGGCAAGAACCTGTCCGGCGGCCTGTGGTGGGCGATGACCCCGTCCGGGGCGAAGCCCACGGCTGGCGGAGCGGCACCGCAGCCAAGCACCTCGACCAGTTCCGGCGGTTACGGATACTGACCGCCTCCGCAGTATCTGGTGACGGCGTCCCCGCGGCCCGCGCGCGGGACGCCGTCACCATGTCGGCGTGACCCGGCCGGGCTTCGCCAAGGGGCGTCCATGATCGTGGACCCAAACGCATGAAAAGACGTGGTTTTGGGGTCCACGATCATGGAAATCGGCTGGGTCAGGGTGCCCGGCGCGGCTTCGCCGCGCGGATGAGCACACCCCTCTTGGTCAGCCACAGCGGCACGTCTGCGTCTTCGGCCCTCTCGGCGGGGATGTAATTGTGACGGCAATGTGCCCGGACCTCGTCGCGCGTCTGCAGCGGGAAGAACTTCCCGTCCCATCGCTCCGCTTCGACCTCGCCGAAGGCTGACGCCACGATCCCGGCCGCCTCCTCGGCGTCGAACGTCGAGGGCGGGTATCCCTCGAACATGATCTCCGGGTCGCTGTCGCGCGCCGCCGTGCAGGCGAAGTAGCGGCCGCCAGGCCGGAGAACACGCGCTGCCTCGGCGATCGCCAGCACCGGATCATCGAGGTGGTACAGGCACCACAGGTGCGCAACCTCACCGAACACGCCGTCCCGGAACGGCAGCGCCCGCATGTCCGCCCGCACGACCGGCCGGTACGGGTTCGCCGCGATCTGCGTCGGTGACGAATCCACACCGACCCAGCGGACGCCACCGCCGAGCAAAGACGCGAGCCGACCCTCGCCGCAGCCGGCATCAAGGACCGGCCCGCGCAGCTCGGGAGCGATCATCTCGTGCACATCCTGCGGCGACTGGTGTGATTGCCAGCGCCCGGGATCTGAGTCGTAATCCGGCGGAAGGGCAGTCATCGCCAGATGACGGCGGCGGCCGGGTCGGTGGCGTTGAGGTGATCCGACACCCGGGCCAGATGCACCCGCATCACCTCGACCGCCCGGGCGGAATCGCGGGCGCGCAGCGCGCCGACGATCGCGCGATGATCTGCCTGGTACTGCTCCCTGTGCTCGCGTGAGGAACTGCGGCGCTTGAGGTCCCCCCAGACCTGGCCGTGCCGGGCCGCCTCGATGTCCCGGTACAGCGCGGCCAGCAGCGGGCTGTGGCTGGCCGCCATGATGCAGCGGTGCAGGGCCAGGTCCCAGGACTCGAACTCGTCGTAGCTGGCGGCTTCGTCGCCGCCGGTCAGGCAGCGGTCCATCTCCTCCAGGTCGGCGGCGGTGGCCCAGGCCACCACCAGCGACATGGCGGGGGGCTCCAGCAGCCGCCGGATCGTCATCACGTCGGCGGGAGCGAAATCCGCCGACGAAGCACTCGTGGCCGGGGCGTTCGCGCCGGGCCGCGGCATCTCGCGCAGGAACGTGCCCCGCCCCACCTCACGGGAGATGCGTCCCTGCGCCTCCAGCATCGCCAGCGCATGCCGGACCGACGATCGGGTCACCCCGAGGTCCGTGGCGAGCTTCCGCTCGGTGGGCAGGCGGGAGCCGGGGCCCTGGCCGGCCCGATGCGACGCGGACAGGATCAGCTCGGCCAGCCGCAGTCCCCGTTCGGCATGCGTGGTCCAGGCAGGCTCCGTCCCTCCGGGCCCTCCTGCCGTCCGCATACGCCCTCCGCCTCCGCCGCGCTCAGCGGTGTCGCCGCTGTCCCTGACGCAACCAATTTCACCAATCTACCGCACGTAATGACCATAACGTTACGGGAGCGGGTCCATGATGTTGCTTGACCCAGTTTGTGACGCGGACCTATGCTCGACCAATCTAGTAGGTCCGACCAATCCGGGTTCTGGCCGACAGACGGCTTGACGAGGAGGACCGCACGTGAGGCTTGCCACCATTGCCACCCCAGCCGGACTGCGGCTGCACGTTCGGGCGCGCTCCGGCTACGTCGATGTTGCTGAGGCGACGGGGGATCCCCGGCTCTCGTCGCTCCAGTATGTCCTCGAAACCGGGCTGGCGGCGATGGACGCCATTCGTCCCCTCCAGGACACCGAGGGCCGGGAGGTCGACCAGGCCGACTTCGGGCCGGCCGTGCCGGCCCCGCCGCGCGTCCTGTGCCTGGGCCTGAACTACAGCGAGCACGCACTCGAGGGCGGGCGGGAGGTCCCCACCTGGCCGGACGCGTTCGTCCGCGGGGCGGACAGCGTCCTGCCGCCCTACGCCGACCTGGTCGTGCCCGCCCTGACCGAGCGCTTCGACTACGAGGCCGAGCTCGGCATCGTCATCGGCGCGGGCGGCCGGTACATCACAGCGGACAAGGCCCTTGACGCCATCGCGGGCTTCGTCGTGGTCAACGACGCGTCGGCCCGTGACTGGCAGCGCGCCGCGACCCAGTGGACGGCGGGCAAGAACTTCGAGGGCAGCATGCCGATCGGCCCCGAGGTGGTCACCACCGATGAGGTGGACGTCAGCGACCTGGCCATCAGCTCCACGCTCAACGGCCAGGTCATGCAGTCGGCGCGGACCTCGCAGATGCTCGTCGACGTGCCGAGCGCCGTCGAGTTCTTCTCCTCGTTCACCCGCCTCGCGCCCGGTGACGTGATCGCCACCGGCACCCCCGGAGGCGTCGGGTTCGCGCGGAATCCGCCGGTGTGGATGCACCCCGGCGACGTCATCGAGGTCACCGTCGAGGACGTGGGCACCATCCGCAATCGCATCGTGGCCGAGCAAGGCGCGCCCAGCGACTGGCGCTGGCGGCCCGGACAGCCGCTCAAGAACGGTTTCTGATTCACTCCACCAACCCAGCACGGAGGGACAATGAAGTTCACGACCCTCGGGCCCGCGGCCAAGGCCGCGGGCCATACCAGATACGCGGCGGTCGCGAAGGCCGGCCGCGGGCGGCCCGTGCGCGTCGGTGCGGTGCTGGCCGCCGCCGCGCTCGCCGTCGGCCTGTCGGCGTGCAGCAGCGGCAGCAGCAGTTCGGGCAGCACCAGCGGCAACACGTCGGCTCCGACCGGCTCGGCGCTCACGATCGCCGATGTCGCCCCGTTCAGCGGCGTGGATGCCGCCCTCGGCCCGACGTACCTGGCCTCCTGCTACGGCGCGACCTCGGCCATCAACAACGCCGGCGGCGTGCTCGGGCACAAGCTGACCTGCAAGAGCGTGGACACCCGGGGCGACCCCGCCGACGCGGTCCCCGCGGTCAACCAGATGTTCGCGACCACGTCCAGCCTCGCGCTGGTGATCGGCTGCACGTCGGACGAGGCCGCCTCGGTCGTGCCGATCATCAACGCCCACAAGATGGCGATGTTCTGCATGACCGGGCAGTCGCAATTCGACCATGTTCAGTACCCGTACTTCTACCGGCTGGTCCCTCCCGACCTGGAGGAGTCCTACGCCATGGTCGCCATCGCTCAGGAACTCCACTACAAGCGGATCGCGCTGGCGTTCGGCAACGACATCGGGTCGCAGACCTTCATCCAGCCCGCGATCAGCGCGCTGAAGAAGGCCGGGATTCCCCTGACCACCAACCAGAGCCTTGACCTGAAGGCCACCACGTTCCGCACCGAGGCCGAGGCGATCATCCAGTCTCATCCCGACGCGATCATGACGGAGGCCCTCGGGTCCGCGGACCCCACCCTGCTGTCCGAGATCAAGCAGCTCAACGGCGGCAAGACAATCCCGATCATCGGCACGTCGGCGGCCATCTCGCCCGCGTTCTTCAAGTCCGCGGCCGCGGCCGAGGGCGCGTCGA
>WNFI01042702.1_pt1 | contig 21791 bp, 21 predicted proteins | sample 5400471 | NCBI WGS metagenome assembly WNFI01 (sample SAMN13153348, study PRJNA577476) | soil metagenome | isolation source: 100 cm saprolite on Douglas fir-dominated hillslope | place: USA:California | collected 2013-09-17
TCCTGGACGCGATCGCAGATCCTGCCTGGGCCACCGAGGTGGGGCAATTCAACCTGGAGATCAACGTGCCGCCCCGGTCGCTCGACGGCGATGCGCTAGGAAGCCTGGAGGACGAAATCCGGGCCAGCCTCAACGCCGGGGATCAGAAGGCGCGCGGCCTCGGCAGCCGCCTGGTGATGATCGGCATCCTGCCGACACTCCGCAAGGCCGACGTGGACGCGGGCGCGATGTCAGCGAACGAGCGGTACAAGGTGCTGAACGAGCAGATCTTCGCGGCTCGTGGTGAGGACATGCGGATCGAGATCGACGGCGTCGAGCAGATCCTCACCCACGCCGACAGCATCACGCCGGAGGCAGCCTGCACGAGCGTGCAGCTACATGTGCAGGTCAGCCCCGATGCCTTTGCGAGCTACTGGAACGCTGCCCAGTCGATCGCCGGGGTGCAGGTGGCGCTGGCCGCCAATTCCCCGTTCCTGTTCGGCCGGCAGCTGTGGCACGAGACCCGGATCACGCTGTTCGAGCAGGCAACCGACACCCGGCCGGACGAACTCAAGCGGCAGGGAGTGCGGCCAAGGGTGTGGTTCGGCGAGCGCTGGATCACCTCGGTGTTCGACTTGTTCGAGGAAAACATCCAGTATTTCCCGGCGCTGCTGCCGATCTGCGAGGACGAGGATCCGCAGGCGGTGCTCGACGACGGCGGCTGCCCGCAGCTTGCGGAGATGAGCTTGCACAACGGGACGATCTACCGCTGGAACCGCCCGGTCTACGCGGTCGTCGGTGGCAATCCGCACGTCCGGGTGGAGAACAGGGTCTTGCCAGCTGGGCCCTCGGTCGTCGACACGATGGCTAACGCCGCGTTCTACTACCGCCGGCTGCCGAGCTGATCCTGCGCCGGTTGCTGCCGATGGCGCGCGAGGGACTGAGCCGGTGGGGAGCGGACCCGGTTCACATCGACCGCCTTCTCGGCGTCATCGAGCAGCGGTGCCTGGCAGGCCGCACGGGGTCGGCGTGGCAGATCGGCACGGTCTCGGCAATCACCGAGCGCACCGCAGCCAATCGCGACGACGCGCTGCGGCAGATGACCCAGCGCTACATCGAGCACATGCACACCAACGAGCCCGTGCACACCTGGCCTGAGCACGGGTGAGCTGACCGCAAGAAGCCGGAGCATAACTCCCGGAAGACCGTGCGGCCGCCAGCCCGCAGGCTGGCGGCCACCGGGTGTGCCGCCTGCTACTCCGCGCCGAACGACCTGATCTCAGCCAGCTCGACGTCGGACAGCTCGCGCGGCTGCTCGCCCTTGGCGACCTTAGCGCTTTGCACATGCTGCCGGATGTCCTCAACGATTTCCGGGTTGGCCAGCGTCGTGACGTCGCCGACGTCGGCGAAGTTCGACACGGACGCGATCACCCGGCGCATGATCTTGCCGGATCGCGTCTTGGGCATGTCCGGCACGATCCACACGTTCTTCGGCCGGGCGATCTTGCCGATCTCGGTCTCGATCGCCCTCTGCCACCTCCGGCACGGTCAGCGCCGCTGACTCGATCTCCTTGGTTCCGAGCCGGTGGCCCGCCACGTTGATGACGTCGTCGACCCGGCCGAGGATCCGGAAGTAGCCGTCTGCGGCTTGCACTGCGCCGTCGCCGGCGAAGTAGGGCCAGTCGTGCCAGTCCTTGCTTTCCGGGTCGGCGTTGTACTTGCGGTAATAGACCTCCAGGAACCGCTCGGGCTGTCCCCAGACGGTCTGCATGATGCCCGGCCACGGATTGCGGATGCAGATGTTGCCCGCGGTTCCGCTGCCGGCCGGGATCTCGTTGCGATCCTCGTCGTAGATCACCGCGTAGATGCCAAGCGCGCTCGGGCCGCAGCTGCCTGGCTTCATCGGCTGCAGGCCGGGCAGCGTGCTGCCCAGGAACCCGCCGGTCTCGGTCTGCCACCAGGTGTCGACGATGGCCGCCTCGCCCTTGCCGACGGAGTTGTAGTACCAGCGCCAGACCTCGGGCTCGATCGGCTCGCCGACCGTGGTCATGTGCTTGAAGTGGTAGTCGTACTTGGCGGGCTCGTCCGGGCCGACCTTGCGCAGCATCCGGATCGCGGTGGGCGAGGTGTGGAAGATGTTCACGCCGAGCCTCTCGGCGATCCGCCACGGCCGGCCGCCGTCGGGGTAGTTCGGCACGCCCTCGTAGATCACGGTGGTGGTGCCCAGCGAGAGGGGGCCATACACGATGTAGGAATGACCGGTAATCCAGCCGATGTCAGCCATGCACCAGTAGACGTCGTCAGGGTGGATGTCCTGGTAGTACTTCGACGTGCCGGTCACATAGGACATGTAACCGCCGGTCGAGTGCTGTGCGCCCTTTGGCCTGCCCGTCGTGCCGCTGGTGTACATCAGGAACAGCGGTGCCTCCGCGGGCATCGATACCGGCGCTATCTCTTGTCCCGCGTATTTGCCGATCACTTCGTCGATGAAGAAATCGCGGCCGTCCACCATTGGCGTCTGCGACGCGTACTGCTCCGGCCGGCGGCGCCAGACGAGTACCTTGTCGACTTTCTGCTCCTGGCGGGCTGCCTCGGCAACTGCCTCGTCGGCCTTCACCTTGTGGTCGGTTATCGAGCCGGCCCGGTAATAGCCGTCCATCGTGATCAGCACCCGGCTGCCGGAGTCGGCGATCCGGGTGCCGCATGCATTGCCGCTGAAGCCGCCGAATACCTGGGAGTGAATGACGCCGAGCCGGGCGCAGGCAAGCATCGTGATCGGCAGCTCGGGCACCATCGGCATGTGCAAGGTGACCCGGTCCCCGGTCTTCAGCCCGGCGAAATCCCTGAGTAGCGCGGCGAACTCGTTGACACGCCGCAGCAGGTCACCGTAGCTGATGTGAACGGTCTGGTCTTCCTCGAGCTCAGGCACCCAGATGATCGCGGTCTTATCAGGATTGGCTGCCGCGTGCCGGTCGACGCAGTTGTAACAGGCATTGAGCTTGCCGCCGACAAACCACTTCCAGAATGGCGCGTCGCTGGTGTCCAGGATCGTGTCCCAGGGCTTGTCCCACTCCAGCAGGTCGGCGTACTCGGTGAAGCAGTCCGGGAACTTATCCTCGCTGAACCGGTCGAGAATCGCGGGATCGTTCGCGTTGGCCTGCTGCGCGAACTTCTCCGGCGGCGGGTAATACTCTTCCTCGCGCCAGTGAACGGCGATCTGGGACTCAGAGACCTGCATCTCCGAATTGTCTGTCATTACTTTCCTCCAGGCCGGAACTGAGTGGGCGCACGACAGCGGACCGCACGCTCGGTGATGACCGGATGTGGCGTAACGCGGGCGTCCCTGCTGCCCTGCCGTCCCCGTGCCGCACAGGGGCACTTACGGGCCGGGCCGTGCACTGGCTGTCCGATGCCGACAAGCCTGCCATGGGCGCCCTCACACGTTACTGGAAGCTCAATCGTAACGCTGCGGGACAAGCCCGAACAGGCCTGCCATTCCGGCCGCGGTCCAGATCGCTAACGGGTATCAGTCCTGGCAGGACAGGTTGACATCGCGCCGATCGACGGTAAGTTTCTGGGCAGTCCAGCACCGGGCCACGAGGTCAGGGAAGGCCAGCCGGGCCGTTGGCTGCGCCGTGAGGTGGCCACCAATCCGGCTCCGCGCAATGGCGGAGCGCCTGCGGAGTTGTGATGTGCTAGGCGTGCCGGGCCGAGCACAGGGAGCCAGGCCGGCAGGGGTGCGGAGGAACCGGATGCGGAAACAGGCGCTGGCCGCCTGGGCGACGCGGCTGCGCGGAGAGTCCCGGCCGCGGACGGTGGCAGGCTGATGGCTGGCCGCGACGCGCGATGGGCTCCGATCGGCCCGGTCGCGGTGGTCATCCCGACGTACAACGAACGGGAGAACCTCGAAGACATCGTGGCCGGCGTGCGGGCGGCGGTGCCTGACGCGGATCTGCTGATCGTCGACGACAACAGCCCGGACGGCACGGGCGACCTGGCCGACAAGCTCGCGCTGACTGACGACCATGTCCAGGTGCTGCACCGGACGCAGAAGGCCGGCCTCGGCGCGGCTTACTTGGCGGGCTTCGGCTGGGCGCTGGACCGCGGTTACGGCGCGCTAGTCGAGATGGACGCCGACGGGTCGCACGAGCCGGCCGAGTTGCCCGCCCTGCTTGCGGCGCTTGCCACGGCGGACCTCGTCGTCGGGTCGCGCTGGGTGGCGGGCGGGACGGTTCGCAACTGGCCCCGGTCACGGGAGATCCTGTCCCGCGGCGGGAACGCGTACGCGCGGATGATGCTCGGCCTGTCGGTGCACGATGCTACCGGCGGATACCGGGCGTACCGGGCGGAAGCGCTGCGTGATCTCGGCTTGCATAACGTCCGGTCGCAGGGCTATTGCTTCCAGATCGAGCTCACCGCGCGCGCCGCTCAGGCCGCGAAGGTCATCGCCGAAGTGCCGATTACGTTCACCGAGCGCGCCCGCGGCAGCAGCAAGATGAGTAACGCCATCGTGGCCGAGGCACTGCTGAGAGTGACCCAGTGGGGTCTAACGCGGCACTTCCGGCCAGAGCGGGAATAATCATACAAACCGGATAAAATCTCGACGATAGTAATGGCGAGCTAGCCGGGACCGCCTGCCGTCAGGCGCTCTTGCGTTGCCTGTTCGTCTGCCGCGGCTCGGGCGCTTCGGCCGACCCGCGCTGGCCCCACATTCCCAGTTTGTAGGCAGCTCAGCTTCGGCGGAGAAAGGCACCGTAAACCGGTGGCCCTTAGGGCAGTCAAAGGCCACCTCCTGGCGTGGTGCCAGGTCGGTGTTACGGTCGTTCTCGTAGCTTGTGGCTCCGAGTCGCGTGCCGCGAAGTGCTCGCTCGGCCATGTTGTTACTGCCTCCCCAGGCGCTCAGCCGTACTACTTCACCAACGGTGAGGACACGGACAAGATTCCCGGTGGGCGGCAGTTCCAATCTCCTGCGGACCGGCGGATCTGACGAGAATGCCCGCTAGTCAGCGATTCTGGGACGCCACTGGCCGCGGGCAAGAAGCAGATCGCGCAGCCTCTCCGTCTGATCGGTCATGATGCCGTCCGCGCCCCGGTCGAGAAGGCTGGCCATCGTGTCGGCGTCATTCACGGTCCAGACGTGCACCTGCAGCCCGGCAGCATGCGCGCGGCGGATGAACTGACCGGTGGCCATCCGGACCGGGATCTGGGCGCACTGCACTGACCGGCTGCCGAAGCTAGCGCGCAGGAGCCCAACTGGCAGTCCGGCCCGGATGGCGCCGACCGAGGCCGGCGTGGTCGCCGAGCAGACGGGCTGCGGAAGCAGCCTGCGGGTGGCGTTCAGTCGGTGGCCGGAGAACGAAGTCAGGCAGACCCGATCCCAGGCGTTGGTCTTCCGTAGCACCTCGACCAGCGGTTTGATGGCGGGTTCGTCCTTCACATCGATGTTGAAACGGACGTCAGGCCAGGCCATTAGCAGGTCGGCAAGCACCGGTATGGATTCAGTGCCGTCGATCCTGGCGGCAGCCACCTGCGCGGCCGTCAGCTCGGCGATCTTGCCGGTACCGTCCGTCACCCGGTCCAGCGTCTTGTCGTGAAAGGCCACGACGATGCCGTCTGAGGTGGCGTGCGCGTCAGTCTCCAGGTAGGCATAGCCGAGTCCGACGGCATGCTCGAACGCCTTCCACGAGTTCTCCGGGTAGTGGCCGGCGCCGCCGCGGTGCGCGAACGCCAGCGGTCGGGGGTGGTCAAGGTATCCGGAGGCCACGGCCTAATTATGTTGGGTTCCGGGCGGTCGTCTGGGGGTGCCCTCCGACTGCGTTTGTCCCTCCGGCCGTTCCCACTCGCGGCGGCGCGCTTCGGCGATGGCGACCGCCGCGGCTGCCGCCACGTTGAGCGAGCCGACTTTCCCGACCTGGGGAATGTAGGCGACCAAGTCGGCGGCGGTCAGCAGCGCCGTCGAGCAGCCGTGGTCCTCATTGCCCAGCGCCAGGCAGACGTCGCCCGCCAGGTCCGCCTCATGCAGCGGCACCGCCTCGTTCGCTAGCTCGATCGCGACCACCCGGAACCCGGCGTCCCTGGCCGCTTGCGCGCCGGCCGCCGCGGACGGGGCGAGCTCGAATGAGATCAGCCGGTCGGTGCCAAGCGCGGTCTTGCGGGCCGAGGGATGCTCAGGCGAGGCCGTGTCCCCGCACAGCCAGATCTGCCGGACGCCGAATGTGGCGGCGGTCCGGATGATAGAGCCGACGTTGAACGGTTGCCCGACGCCGTCCAGCAGCAGGCTGATGGACGCCTGGGTGCTGCGGCGCCAGCCCCGGTTCAGCCGCTTCACGTCCGTCATGCCGAGCTGGTGCCGCCCGCGGCCGGACGTTCCGGCCGGGGGAGCCGGATCTGCGGTCACCGCCGCACCTCCAGTACGCGATAGCCGGACCGCGCCGCGAACCTGGTCGCAGTCCAGCCTGATTCCTCCAGCCAGCGCTGCAGCGAGTCTGAGCCCAGGTTGCGCTGGACGACCAGGTAGGCGGCCGCGGCTGGAGCGAGCCTGCCCAGCCAGGTGGTCAGCATCGCATGCAGGGCCTGCTTCCCGATCCTGATCGGGGGGTTCGACCAGATCAGCTGGTAACTGGCGGGCAGGACAGTGTCGTCGGCCGCGAGGCAGCGGACGTTGGGCACCCCGGCGGCGGCCACGTTCCCCTCACAAAGGGAAAGTGCGCGCGCATTCACGTCCACGGCCCAGATCCGCGCGTCCGGCGCCCGCTTGGCCAGCACGAGCGCGAGCGGGCCATAGCCGCATCCGAGGTCCAGCAGGTCCCCCTCGGCGGGTGGCGGCGGCGCAGTCTCCAGCAGCAGCCGCGTGCCCGGGTCCAGGCGGCCGGGCGAGAAGACGCCAGAGTCAGTCGCCAGCGTGAGGTGCAGATCCGGCAGCAGCACCTGTACGGTTCCCGGCCGGTGCGGCGAGGCCGGCTGCTCAGCGAAGTACTGGCTGCTCACGCGTGCTGACGCTGGCCTGCTCGAGTGCCGGGGTGATGTACGTCCTGGTCACCCAGCGTTCCACCACGAAGGTGAGCACCGGCAATATGCCGGCCAGCAGCACGATAATCGTGCCCGGGCTGGCCACCTTCATCCGGACCAGCCTGGTCATGGCGAAGGCCACCACGACGTAGATGATGTACAGCACGCCGTGGGCGGCCCCCACGACCTCGGCCGGTCCCGGGTGATGCCCGAGGTACCGCAGCGGCACGCAGATGAAGCAAAGAATCACCAGCATGGTCCCGGTCAGGTAGGCCATGATGCGATAGCCGCGTACTGCCAGCCGGAGCGCGTCGTTACGCACCGCTGGCCTCCTCTCGTCGGGTAGTCATGTCCTAGTCATCCGCGCGAACGGGCTGTGACCTCGTCGGGCGCTTCGGCCGGTTCAGGCTGGCCAGGTAGGCGTTGTAGGCGGCAAGTTCGGGATCGTCGGCGGCGTCCGCATCGCTGTCGGCAGCGGTGTGCGCCCCGTCCGGCAGGCCGGGAGAGCCAGTCTCGTCGTCCTGGCCGACCGTGGCGAACCCCCGCTTGGCGGCCGCACCGCCAGGATGGCGCCACTCGTCCATGATCGTCTTGGCCCAGAAGACTACGACGAAGATCGAGAAGACCGGCCACTCAAAGGTGTAAGCCCAGCTCAGCGCGTTACCACTCTGGGCCCGGTGGAGCTGCCATTCGCCGAGCCAGAGCATGCCGACGGTGCAGATCACCACGAAACCATGCCAGGCCAGCCATCGGGGGCTGACCAGGAAACGCCATCTGGCTGGCGGCGGCGCACCGGACATGAGCAGCAGCTTAGCCCTACTAGCAGTAGTAATCGCTTGCCAGGCGGCACGTTAGCGGGTGATTCGCCACACCTTGCTGATGCCGGAATCGCCGGGCGCGAGCTCGAATCCGGACTCACGGGTGCCTACCGGCTGATAGCCGAGCTTGGCCGGCACCCGGCCGCTGGCGAGGTTGAGCTCGTCGTGCTGGATCTCCACCCGGTCAATACCCGGCAGCCCGAAGGCGGCCTCGGTCAGTGCGGCCGAGGCCGAAGTCGCGACGCCCCGGCTGGTGAACGAAGGGTGCACCCAGTAGCCGATCTCCAGGCCGCCCGGCCCGATCCGGGCCATCAGCCCGGCGCTGCCCGCGGGGCTCCCGCTGACCTGGATGAGGTACTGGAAGGCGCTACCCGCTGCCCAGTCCCCCTCGCACCGGTCGAGATACTCGCGCGCGTCGGCGAGCCCGTACCCATTGGCCGCCCAGGGCATCCAGGGCTTCAGGTGCTCGAGGGACTCATTGACTAGCCGGAAGCACAGCTCAGCATCGTCGGCTCGCCACCGGCGCAGGCTGACGGCGGCGTAACTGAGCGTCTCGGGCGGCACGGTCCTAAGCGGTGCGGTCATGACTCGATCATGGGCTGCGTTCGGCTGGGATCGCAAATGGGAATTACCATGTCGGACCGCCCGGGTTCTGCGGCGGTCACGTAGCGTTGCGATAGATAATCAGCGAGTCACCATGCCGTCGGGGCGTCCTCCGGCGATAATCGAGCACATGTCTCTAGCTGACCTGCTGGCCGGGCGCAATCCGCACGCCAGGCGCTTGCCCCGGCGCCTGGAGGACCTGCGCGGGCCCACCCAGGGCGTCATCGTGCTGCCCCGCCACCTGTCCTGGCCTGGCATGCGCGAGTGCGACGTAGCCGACGCTGCCACCCGGCGAAGCATGTACGGGATCGTGTTGACCCAGGGCCAGCACAACGACGTCGCGCGGTTCCTCAATCCGAGCCTGCTGCAACATGACTGGCCGCTGATCAGGGACTCACTCGACCCGAAACTGCGCGACACATGCGAGCGGCGGTTCGTTCTCGGCGACAAGGCCGATGCGGGGGAGTTGGCGGGGTAGCACCCGGCCGCGCCCCCTCCTTCGGCAGTCGCGCCGGCAGTATGGCTGTGCCGGCGGACGGCAGCCTTAGCCGCTCGGGCCGCCCCGGCCTGCGACGGCGGCTGTGATTTCTGCGATTGTGGTCCAGTGGATTCGGAGATGACAGACCAGCCGCAGGCCAGCGAGGCAGCCAACCCGCAGGTAGCGGCCGCCCGAGCGCGGCCTGAACCGGTTCAGCGCGGGAACAAGTGGTGGACGCTGGTAGCCGTCTGCCTCGGCGCGTTCATGCTGCTGCTCGACATCACGATCGTCAACGTCGCGCTGCCCGACATCCAGCGCGCGCTGAGCTCGAGCTTCTCGGACTTGCAGTGGATCGTCGACGCCTATGCGCTGACGCTCGCCGCGTTCCTGCTGACCGGGGGGAGTCTGGCCGACATGTACGGGCGCAGGCTCCTGTACCTGGTCGGGCTGACGGTGTTCACGGTCTCATCGGTGCTCTGCGGGTTCGCCGTCAACACGATCATGCTGATCCTGTCCAGGGGGCTGCAAGGCATCGGCGGCGCGATCATGTTCGCGGTATCGCTGGCGCTGCTGGCCGACGCGTTCCGGGCCAAGGACCGCGGCGTCGCGTTCGGCGTCTGGGGCGCGATCACCGGCCTGGCTGTCGCCATCGGGCCGTTGCTCGGCGGCATCCTGACCTCCGGGATCTCATGGCGCTGGATCTTCTTCGTGAACGCGCCGATCGGGGTTGCGGCGCTCATCCTCACGGTGCTGCGAGTGTCAGAGTCGCGGCAGGCTAGGGCCACCCGTCCGGACTGGCTCGGCTTCGTGCTGTTCACCGGGGCGCTGGCGAGCCTGGTCTACGCCCTGATCGAATCCAGCCGGCGGTCCTTTACCGATCAGCTGGTGCTCGGCTTCTTCGCCGCGGCGTTCGTGTTGTTCTGCGCTTTCGTGCTGGCGGAGCTGAGGTCCGCGCAGCCGATGTTCGATCTCAACCTGTTCCGGCTTCCGACCTTCAGCGGCGGCCTGGTGGCAGCGTTCGGACTGAGCGCCTCCATCTTCTCCATGCTGCTCTACCTGGTCCTCTATCTGCAGGACATCCTCGGGTACTCGGCCCTGCAGACCGGAGTGCGGCTGACAGTCATCTCCGGCGGAATCCTGGTGACGGCCACGATCGCGGGGCGGCTGTCGTCACGTGTGCCAGTGCGGCTGCTGATCGGGCCGGGCCTCATCCTGGTCGGCGTCAGCCTGCTGCTCATGCGCGGACTGAACGCTACCTCGGCCTGGACGCACCTGATACCCGGCATGGTCGTCGGCGGCCTGGCCGTCGGACTGGTGAACCCGCCGCTGGCCTCCACCGCCGTCGGCGTCGTCCGCCCGGAGCGGGCCGGAATGGCCTCCGGCATCAACTCGACCTTCCGCCAGGTCGGCATCGCAACTGGCATTGCTCTGCTCGGCTCGCTGTTCGCCAGCAAGGTCGTGGCTGGCGTGACCGCCGGAGTGGCCGCCGTGCCTGGAGTGGCCAGCCGCGGCGGTCAGATTGCCGGGGCCGTCCAGTCAGGCCAGATCGGCCGCGTCATCGCCCGGCTGCCCGCGCAGATCAGGCCGACTGTCGCTCTGATCACCAGAGCGTCGTTCACCTCAGGGCTGAACGAGATCCTGCTGGTCGCCGCCATCATCGCATTCGCCTCGGGGGTCGTGTCGCTGGCCGCGATCCGCAGCCGGGACTTCGCGCACCAGCGCCCCGAAGCCGTGGCGCCGCCTGGCTGATTGCCGCGGGTGCAGCGTTACCCGTTCCGCGCGGTGGCCTTGAAGAAGGTGTAGCAGAAGGTGCCGTCCGGCGCCGCGGTCCGGTACAGGTCGGCGATGCCCGCGTCGAACGCGGCCGGCGTGCTCAGCCCGGCGGCGATAGCGGCGTCCCGCGTTCCCTCGATCATGGCGGTGAACGTCTTCCTGATGAAGCCGTCCACCAGGTCAGGCCGGCTGCTGTCCACGTAGACCTGCCGTGGCCGCGCCTGGACCGAGGCGAAGCCGGCCTCGGCCAGCAGCGGGTACAACTGCCGGCCGATCAGCGCGTTGCCGCCGGCCGCGGCCTGCAAAGCAACCTGGCAGCCGATCGCCGCCCGCGCGGCCGCGCTGTCCGGATGGAGATAGGCCGAACCGTGATCGCCTTCGATGACCGTGATCGTGCCGCCCGGGAGAAGAAACCCGCGCAGGGCGGCGAGGGCTTCGGGACAGGTCGACGCTGACGAACCTGGCCGCCGGGCTGCGACTGGCCACCTCAACCGTCTGCGCGCCGACAGCACAGCCTGCCTCGAGGATCACGTTCCGATCCGGATATGCAGTGCCCGCGTGCAGCAGGTCCGCCAGCGTGCTCGCCTGATCCCGCAGCCGCTCGCCTTCGCTGGCCTGGTATCCGTGAACGTAAGCCGCCGCCATAGGGCCTACTCTGCCGGTACCCGGCGGCCAGCGCTTACAGTTGCGGCATGCGGAAGTACGTCATAATGGGCGTCCAGGGCAGCGGGAAGGGCACCCAGAGCCAGATGCTCGCCTCCGACCTGGATCTGGTGCACATCGCGGTCGGCGACATCTTCCGCTGGAACGTGCAGAACCACACAAAGCTCGGCGCACAGGTGCGTCGGATTATGGCGTCTGGCGAGCTGGTCGATGATGATCTGGCCGAAGGCGTGGTGAAAGACCGCCTCACAGGGCACGACTGGAACTACGGCTTCATCATCGACGGCTTCCCCCGCAACGAGCGGCAGGCCGAGTTCTTCCTGGAGAGCTACGACATCGACAGCGTCATCTACCTCGATCTGCCCGACAGTGAGGTCCGCCGGCGGGTCCTGGCCCGGCGGCTGTGCGAGGGCTGCGGGATGGACTACAACCTCATCGACAGCTCCCCGCGCGTCGAAGGCCAGTGCGACGCCTGCGGCGGCAAGCTCGTCCAGCGGGAGGACGACACCGAGGAGGCGCTGGCGGTCCGGCTGCGCGAGTACCACGCGAAGACCAACCCGGTGCTCGACATCTTCCGCCGCAAGGAGTACGTCGTCACTGTCGAGGCCCGCCAGGACAAGATCGCAGTCCAGCAAGCCATCAGGAAGGCCCTGAATCTGCCGCCCTATCGCGGCCAGCCGGCGGCGGTGGACGCTGATGCGGGTCGTAGTCGCGCCTGACTCGTTCAAGGGCAGCATCAGCGCGGCGGCGGCCGCAGCCGCGCTGGCCCGCGGCTGGTCGGCGGTGCGCCCCGCGGACGAGATCATCGAGCTGCCGCTCGCGGACGGCGGCGAGGGCACCCTGGTCGTGCTGGCCGGCGCCGGGCAGCCGGTGCGCTGGCACCAGGCGCGGGTCAGCGGTCCGGGCAGTGCGCAGGTTACCGCGGACTGGCTGGAATTGGACGGGAACGTGGCGGTCATCGAGCTCGCCGCCGCGGCCGGGCTGACGCAGCTGCGCGAGCCGCTGCCCCTGCAGGCGCATAGCTATGGCGTCGGCGAACTGATCGGGGAAGCGCTGGACCGGGGCGCCCGCCGGGTGGTCGTCGGTCTCGGCGGGTCCGCCTGCACCGACGGCGGCACCGGTGCGCTTGCCGCGCTCGGCGCCAGGTTCCTCGACGCGGCGGGGCGTGATCTGCCGCGCGGCGGCGGCGCGTTGGTGCGGCTCGCGGCGATCGACCTGGCAGGGCTGCGTCCCGCGCCGCCCGATGGCGTGAGCTGCCTGACCGACGTGCGGGCGGCGCTGCTCGGGCCGGCCGGGGCAGCGGCGATGTTCGGCCCGCAGAAGGGGGCGGGCCCGGCCGACGTCGCGGTGCTGGATGCGGGCCTGACCCGGCTGGCGGAACTTCTCGGCGGAGATCCGGCGGAGCCGGGCGCGGGCGCGGCCGGCGGGACCGGCTACGGGCTGGCCGCGGCCTGGGGCGCCAGGCTGCTGCCGGGCGCGGCCGAGCTCGCCCGCATTGCCGGGCTGCCGGCCGCGCTGGCGGGCGCGAGCCTGATCATCACCGGTGAGGGCCAGTACGACCTGACCTCCGTGACCGGCAAGGTAACGGGCGCGGTGCTCTCCGCAGCCCGCCAGGCGCGGGTGCCGGCCGCTGTCGTGGCGGGCCTGCTATCCGCGCAGCCGTCGGCCGAAGTGCGCTGGGTCGAGCTGACTGGTCTGGCCGGCGGCCGCGCGCAGGCCATGTCCGCCGCGGCGTACTGGCTCGAAGAGGCGGGCCGGGCGCTGGCCGTGAGTCACTCCTGAGCGTGCGGCTGCCGGCCAGCCCAGCGCTAGCAGGGGGATAGAGCGCTAGTGGGGACAGAGCGCTAGCGGGGGGATAGTCAGTGCGGGACGGGGGCGTACCTCATACTCTGGGCAGGTGCGGGAGATTGTGGTTTTCAGCGGCAGTGCGCACCCTCGGCTATCTGCGGAAATCTGCACTGATCTGGGTGTACCGCTGTATCCGGTGCGGTTGCGCCGATTTGCCAACGATTGCCTGGAAGTTCAGCTTCAGGCCAACTGCCGTGAGCGGGATGTGTTCATCATCCAGCCGCTCGGTCCGCCCGTGCAGGAGAACCTTGTCGAGTTGCTGCTCATGCTCGATGCTGCGCGCGGCGCGTCCGCTGCGCGGGTGACCGCGGTGATTCCGCATTACGCGTACGCGCGGTCGGACAAGAAGGCGATGCCGCGCGTGTCGATCGGCGGCCGTCTTGTCGCTGACCTGCTGGTCACCGCCGGGGCGAACCGGGTTCTCACGATGACGCTGCACTCGCCGCAAGTACACGGCTTCTTTTCCATTCCCGTCGATCACCTGCATGCGCTGCGCGAGTTCGCTGATCACTTCGGCCGGCTCGATCTCAGCAACTCCGTAGTCGTCTCGCCGGACCTCGGCAACGCCAAGAACGCGGCCGCGCTGGCAAGGCTCCTGCAGCTGCCGGTCGCGGCTGGCGCGAAGGAACGCCACAGCGACGAGGAAGTAACGATCAGCTCGATCATCGGCGACGTTGGCGGCCGCGACGTGATTGTTCTGGACGACGAGATCGCGCGCGGCACGACGATCCTGGAACTACTGGCCAGGTTGCGCGATCACGGCGCGCGGTCAGTCCGGATCGCCTGCACGCACGGGCTGTTCTGCGACGGCGCGCTCAAGCGGATCGCCGCGCATCCCGAAGTTGAGGAAATCATCTGCACCAACACACTGCCGGTCGCGAACGGAGAGGCCGGGCCGGAACTGCAGGTCATCTCCATCGCGCCAGCGCTAGCCGAGGCGATCCGGCGGATTCACGAAGGCGAGTCGGTCAGCGCATTGTTCGGCGTCACCTAACTATCGCGTCCGCTGACCTGGCCCACGCCGCTACCTGGCTGCGCGAACTAAAGCCCAGTTTGGCCAGGATGTTCGCGACGTGCCGGGCGGCTGTGGCCGGAGTGATGAACAACTCGCCGGCAATGGCCCGGTTGCTCAAGCCCGCCGCGAGCAGCGCCACGACTTCGCGCTCCCGGGTCGTCAGGCCGCCGGCTGGCCCGGCGGCGGCTGGCGCGGCTGGCTGGCCCGCCGAGTGCGCGCCAGCTGGCTGGCCGGCGGCGTTTTCATCATCTGCTTGCCGGCCAGACGCCGGTCCGCGCGCATCCTCGCCGAGCGCCATGCGCACAGCTTCGGCTGGCGTCATCGCGGCGCCTTCGGCCCAGAGCCTGTCCACCGCGTGCTGGCCTAGCCCCGCGGCCGAGTCCAGCAGCCGCTGCGTCCGGGCGCCTGGCACGGCCGGCAGGTGCGCCTCGCGCCGATGCGTGGTGACGGCGCCGGCCAGCCTCACCGCGGTCGCCGGATCCCCCTCGAGGACAGCCAGCCCGGCCAGTACCTCGAGTCCGCGCGCCATGCCGATCCGGCTGCCGGACGCATAACTCAGCCGGACGCTCTCGGTCAGGTGCTTCCGGGCCGCGCCGAGGTCCGATTGCTCAATCGCCAGGCGGCCGAGTCCGGCCAGGCAGCGTGCGATCTCTGGCCGGGCTTGCACCTGGCGCAGGATGGACAGCGCTTCAAGGTAGTGATCCCGCGCTGCGTCATTGTCGCCGCGAACTCTGGCCAGGTCACCAATGCCGATCAGCACGCGCGCGGTTCCCCATTGCTGCTCGATCGCGCGCATCACGGCAAGCGCGGACTCGGCCAGCTGCTCCGCCTCGCGCAGGTTGCCGCGCTGAGCTGCCACTGTCGCCATCGTGCTGAGGGCATACCCCTCGTTCCAACGGTCGCTGGCCGACCTGGCCACCACCAGCGCTTCGGCCGCCCTGGCGGCAGCCTGTTCCAGCTTGCCGGCGTGGAGGGCGATCTCGGTCAGCAGATTGAGTGCGGCGGCAGCGTAGAACTGGTTGCCCGCCGCCCGGCAGCGTTCCAGACCTTCCACCGCAAGTTCCTCAGCCCGCTCTGAACCGCTGGCCAGCGCCAGCTGTGCCCGGCTCGCCAGAGCCGGACCGCGAACAGAGTCGGGCAGGGAGGCAGCGCCGTCGGCGGCGAGAAACGCGTCCAGCCAGGAGGCGCCCTCAGCGAACGTCCCGCGCACGATCCAGACCGGCAGCATCCCTACGCAGATGCGCATGCCGATCTCGGCGTCACCGTCGGCCAGGCACGTGCCGAGGACCTCGCGGAGGTTCGCAGCGCGTAGTCCCGGCGGCGGCGGCGCATCTGGTCGGCCTCCCCGGCCAGCACGAGCCAGTCGGCTGCGTATTCACGCACCGTTTCTAGCATCCGGTAACGGGCTTGGCCCAGCGCCTCAGGCCCGACTTCGACCAGTGACTTGTCCGCCAGTGCGCTGAGCAGGTCGACAACGTCAGCAGCGGGGAGAGCGTCGTCGGCGCACACGTACTCGGCGATATCAAGCGACCAGTCAGCCAGGACGGACAGGCGGCGCAACAGGACCTGCTCGGGCGGCGACAGCAGGTCATAGCTCCAGTCGAACGCTGCGCGAAGCGTCTGCTGCCGGGCCGGTGCAGTTCGTTCACCTCTGGTCAGCAAGGCCATCCGGCGGTTGAGCCGAGCGGCTATCTGATCGAGGGAGAGGACCCGCACCCAGGCCGCAGCGAGTTCGATGGCCAGCGGCAGGCCATCGACGGCCCGGCAGATATCGGCGACCCGGCCCAGGCTGGCTTCAGTCAGAGAGAAGCCAGGCGCGATCGCGCCGGCACGCTCACCGAACAGTTGCACCGCATCGTACCCGCGCAACCCGTCGGCGCCCGCTTGGGCGGCAGGCGGGACGGCTAGCGGCGGGACCTGCCAGGCTGCCTCTGCCGCGATCCGCAGCGGTTCCCGGCTGGTGGCCAGGATCTGCAGTCCGGGTGCGCTTGCCAGGAGCCGCTGGCACAAGTCGGCGCACGCGTCGATGAGGTGCTCGCAGTTGTCCAGGACGAGGATGACCTGGCGGTCCCGGAGCGCGTCCGCCAGCGTAGCGACCAGTGGCCGCCCCGGCTCCTCATCTACTCCGATGACCGAGGCGACCGTTGGCACAACGGCATCAGCTTGGCGGAGATCGGCCAGCTCGGCGAACCAGGCTCCATCGGGATAGTCGCCCGCGATATCAGCGAGCAGCCGCAGGGCGAGCCTGGACTTCCCGATGCCGCCCGCGCCCCACAGGGTCACGGCGCGCGCAGACCGAAGCAGCTCGCGCAACTCGCCGACTTCGGCGCTGCGCCCGATGAAGCTGCTGAATTCCTCCGGTCGGCCGGCGACGTCTTGCATGTGTCTTCTTCGTTCCCCCAGGCCGGCCGATGCCGAGCTGCCACGTCGTGCAGATTCCTGATTACGGTAACCGCGGATGACTGGGTTGTGGAGGCGAATAACGATGATTCGCCCGGAGAAGACGGTTGCGTAGTGATGCCCGTATAAATATCCGCTTGGTTGAAACAACTTGCTGCCTGGCGGCTGGCGGCTAGCGGGGTGATGTGCGCCCCGGCGTGGTGCCTTCCTCCAGGCTGAGCAGGTACCGCTTGCGATCCAGGCCGCCGCCATAACCCGTGAGGCTTCCGTCCGAGCCGATGACCCGGTGACACGGGATCACCACGGCGATGGGATTCCTGCCGTTCGCGAGGCCGACCGCGCGGCTCGCTGACGCTTTGCCGATCGCGCGAGCGAGCTGGCCGTACGACCAAGTCTGGCCGTAGGGGATGGTCTCCAGCGCTGACCACACCCGCCGCTGGAACTGCGTGCCAGCCGGTTCGAGCGGGAGATCGAAGGCCGTCAGCCGCCCGGCGAAGTATTCCTCAAGCTGTCGCGCCGCCGATGCGAACGGCTCGTCAGCAAGATCACCGGTGCGGCCGAGGACGTCGCTGCCCGGCTGGCGCCCATGGGTGTCCATATACAGGCCGGTCAGCTTGCCCTGCTCCGCGACCAGGGTGAGCGATCCTATCGGGCTAGGCACCACGATGTGCGCGCGGTCAGTGACGACAAGAACCGGACTGGTCATGGCTGACTCCTTGGTTGTTCTGGTTGGTGCTTCGGCTGTCATTGCGGGACCCCGCTTCGCGGTAATCATGATGTGCTCCTTAGTTGTCAGACGGCAGGCGGTTGATGTCGTGATCCCCGGTGGCCCACAGGTACTGGACTGCGTACGCACGCCACGGACGCCAGTTGGCGGCGCGGGCGATCAGCGCTGCCGATCCGACAGGCAGGCCCCCGCCGACGCTCAGGTCTATGGTCTGGCGAGCCAGCGCGGTTGTCAGCGCGGCGAAAGTATCGCGCCGGGACCTGGGCATGCCCAGCGTCGCCGGGTCCAGGCCTGCCAGCACGTCAACAGCCGGAAACAGCCTCGTCAGCCCGCCGCCTTGATCGTCTACTGGTTCACCGTGGGCGGCCGCGAGCCGGCCAGCGTGAGTTCGCGCAGCCGCGGTTGAGATCTGCTGGCCGAGCACTGCCCTGACGGCAAATTCCGCTGCGTCGACAGTGCGCGGTACGCGACGGCCGGGCGCCTTGCCGACGAGCGGGGCGAGGACGTGATCGGTACTGAGCAGGTCGCCAATCGCGACCGCGTCAGCGTCGAGGTCGAGCAGTCTCCGGCATCGGCTGATCGCACTGGCCAGGTCACGCATGTCGGTCAACGTGAGCAGACAGCTGACGTGATCGGGCACCGGCCGAAGCTCGGCGATGCCGTGTCCGTGCGGCAACCGCAGCGTCCGCCGGTACGCGCCGTTCCGCCATTCCTCGACGCCGGGCACAGCAGTCGCGGCCAGATGGCCGAAAAGGTTGCCCGGTTCCAGCGGGGCCCGGAACGGCAGCCGCAACGCCAGCGTGCCGGCCGTCGCGGACCGCTGCCCGCGTCCGGCGCGGTCGCGCAAGTCGGTCGGCGAGAGCGCGAACACTTCCCGGACCGTGTCGTTGAAGGTCCGGATGCTGGCGAAGCCAGCCGCGAACGCGACGTCGCCAATCGGCAGGGCCGTCGTCTCGATGAGCAGCCGGGCAGTCTGCGCGCGCTGCGCCCTGGCCAGGGCCAGCGGCCCCGCACCGAGCTCGGCCAGGAGCTGGCGCTCGACCTGGCGGACGCTATAGCCGAGGCGGCTGGCTAGGGCCGGAACACCGCCGTCATCCATGACGCCGTCGGCGATAAGCCGCATGGCCCGTGCCACGACGTCAGCGCGCACGTCCCATTCGGGAGAGCCGGGGCTAGCATCGGGCCGGCATCGCTTGCAGGCCCGGAATCCCGCCTGCTGTGCGGCGGCCGCGCTGGCGAAGAATTGCATGTTCTGCGGTTTGGGCGGGACTACAGGGCAGCTCGGCCGGCAGTAGATGCCGGTGGTCCGCACGGCGGTAAAGAACCATCCGTCGAAACGCGCGTCCTTGGACTGGACCGCGCGGATGCAGCGGTCCCGGTCTAGATGTATGCGGTCCTCGGTCATGCATCCAGCATCAGCGATGTTGAGCGGGATGACTAGCGAATTTACGACACAGTGATGGCAATAGGGCAGCTTGCGAGGGTGTTGTCGCAAATCCGCTAGATACGCGATCCTACGCCGGGGGACCTTGGACCTTCGGCCCGATACCGGCAGCGGGCGTGATTGAGTAGCCTGCGGCTGTGTTGGCTGCCGCGAACCCAGGCCTCCATGACCCTAGCTTCGCCGTGATCGGCGAGTCGGTCGTCGACGTGGTCGACCCCGGCGACGGGTCGGCCAGCCTCGCCCGGCCCGGTGGCAGCCCGCTGAACGTCGCGATCGGGCTTGCCAGGCTCGGTAACCGGACGGCATTCGCCGGGCGGCTATCGGACGATCCGCTCGGCACGATCCTCATGCGCCATCTCGAGCGCTCCGGCGTCGACACCTCGCGGGTAGTGCGCGCGCCCGAGCCGAGCACGATCGCCCTGCTGCAACTCTCTGCCGGGCATGCCAGCTACCAGTTCTCCGTGCAGCGGACAGCGGACTTCCAGTGGTCGGCGGAGGAAGTCTCGGTCGTGCCCGGCGGAGCGGGAGCTGTGCATTTCGGTTCGCTGGCATCCTGGCTGCCACCCGGTGACGAGGTGATCAACGGGCGAATGGCCGCACTGCGATCGGCGGGGTTGGTGCTGATCAGCTACGACCCGAACGCCCGGCCAGGCCTGCAGGGTCAGGCTGGATCGGCCAGGGGCAAAGTGGACCGATCGGCGGCCCTCGCGCACGTCATCAAGGCAAGCGCGGAGGACGTGGACTGGCTCTACGGCCAGCCGGGCTCGGCGGGTCGGACGAGGGCGGCCGCGAGCTGGCTGGCCCGCGGGACAGCCTTGGTTGTTGTCACTGACGGCGCCAATGGCGCGACCGCCTGGACGCCGGGTTTGCCGCCGGTCACCCGCCCGGCGTTCCCTGTGGAGGTAGTGGACACCGTCGGCGCCGGGGATGCGTTCACTAGCGGACTGCTGGATGCGCTGGCCCGGCGGGACCTGCTGACGCCCGGTGCTGTCGCCGGGCTGGATGACGTCACGGTGCTGGCCGGCCTCCTCGACGACGCGGCGCTGGTGGCAGCGATCACCTGCAGCAGGCCTGGAGCCGATCCGCCCCGGCGGGACGAGGTGGAGCGATACCGCTCTGGCGGCGTTAGAGCTGGCATCTAACGGTTTCATCGGCCCAGTCCAGCGTAACCCAGTCCTTTCGTGTCGCGCAAAGTTGCGCGCCGCGCACGTTAGGCTATCCTGTGATCATGACTTCGGTAGATCTGCCGACCGGGCTCGCGCGCATGGCGGACCTGCCCTCGGCGGGGGAGTGCTCGCACGAGCGGGCGGGGCTGCGCGAGCGCAAGAAGATCGCCACCCGCAACGCGCTCGGGATCGCGGCCATGCGGCTGGCGGTTGAGCGGGGACTGGACAACCTCCTCGTCGATGACATCGCTGAGGCCGCTGGCGTCTCGGCCCGCACCTTTAACAACTACTTTGCCAGCAAGTACGAAGCCATATGCGCCCTCGGCTTCGACCGCGCCATGCGGGTCGGCGCCGGCTTGCGCGACCGCCCGGCGGACGAGCCGCTGTGGGACGCTATCGTGGCCGCAGTGATGTCCGAGTACGGGGCAGCCGACCGGGCACTGGATGAGGACTGGATGGCCGGAGTACGGCTGGTCACCGGCACCCCGGCCCTGCGGGGCGAGTACCTCAAGGTTCAGGCGATGACGCAATATTCGCTCGCTGAGGCGATCGCGCTCCGGCTAGGCTACCGGCCCGGCACGAACATGTTCCCGCGCATCCTGGCCGCGTCGGTGACGGCGGCCGTGCAGGCGGCCATGGAGCACTGGCTGCACGCGGATCCGCCGATCGCGCTGGGTCCGGTGGTCCGGCGCAGCCTGCGGCAGCTCGCCGACGGAATGCTCGATGTGCTGCCACCCCGGCCAGCTCCGCAGGCCGCGAACACTAGCTAGCGGCGCCGGACGACAACGACCCGTTCCGCTCCGAATCGACGACCTGACCTGCTGAGAGAGTGCCTTGCTAATTCGATTGCTGCGCGAGTACCTGCGCCCGTACCGCAGGCAGCTACTGCTGGTGATGATCTTCCAGCTGGCGCAAACGCTGGCCACGCTGTACCTGCCGACGCTGAACGCCAACATCATCGATAAGGGCATCGCCCTGAACAACCAGCACTACATCTGGACCACGGGCGGCCTGATGCTGGCGATCACGCTTGTCCAGATCCTGTGCGCAATCGTGGCTGTGTACTACGGTGCGCAGGTCGCGATGGCGCTGGGACGGGACGTGCGGCACGGGGTGTTCAGCCGCGTTCAGCGGTTCTCTGACCGGGAGGTGAATCACTTCGGCACGCCGTCCCTGATCACCCGCACGACCAATGACGTCCAGCAAGTCCAGATGCTGGCCGTCATGACCTTCACGCTCTTGGTGTCCGCGCCGATTATTTGCATCGGCGGCATCATCCTGGCGCTGAATCAGAACGTGAAACTGTCTTCCGTGCTGGTCGTAGCGGTGCCCGTACTCGGCGTCCTGGTGACGCTGATCATCGCCCGGATGCGGCCGCTGTTCCGGCTGATGCAGGAGCGGATCGACGGAATCAACCGGGTGCTACGCGAGCAGATCGCCGGCGTCCGGGTGATCCGGGCGTTCGTGCGGGACCCGGATGAACGGGCCAGGTTCGGGGCGGCGAACGACCAGCTGTTCGACGTATCGCTGGGCGCTGGTCGGCTGATGGCCCTGATGTTCCCGTCGGTCATGCTGGTCACGAACCTGTCCAGCGTCGCCGTGGTGTGGTTCGGCGGCCACCAGATCGTTAACGGCACCATGCAGCTCGGCTCGCTGGTTGCCTACCTCACGTACCTGCTGCAGATCCTCATGTCGGTAATGATGGCCACGTTCATGTTCATGCTCGTGCCCCGGGCTGAGGTCAGCGCCGAGCGGATCATGGAGGTAACGGACACCGATGCGGTGCTGCTGCCGCCGTCGCGTCCGGTGACTGCGCTCACCGCGCCTGGTCAGCTGGAGCTGCGCCAGGTTGATTTCAGCTACCCGGGG
>WNFI01120835.1_pt1 | contig 21790 bp, 19 predicted proteins | sample 5400471 | NCBI WGS metagenome assembly WNFI01 (sample SAMN13153348, study PRJNA577476) | soil metagenome | isolation source: 100 cm saprolite on Douglas fir-dominated hillslope | place: USA:California | collected 2013-09-17
CGGGGCGCGGCGCACAGCTTCGCGCGCTGCGCCGTGCTCAACCGCGGCGAGCCGTGGAGCGAGGCGCGCAGGGCCGCTCTTTCCCCGCACCCGTCGCCGCTCTTTCCGCCGGAGGATATGGCGGTGAACGAAATCAAGCTGCGCCACGACTGCGAGCAGATCGAGTACCTGCTTGGGCTCGGCAGGTTGCCGGCGAGCTATCAGGAGGTGCTGGAGGACTACCGCAGGCTGCTGGAAGAAGTGCGCGGCAAGGTGGGTATCGACTCCGTCGTTCCATTTGATGGTGCACGGCATCCGCTCGTGGCGCGCACGTACAAGCGGCCGATTTACCTCGCCAACCCGCCCACCCTCGAGGGGCCGCTGGTCAATCCCGAGCTGGACTCTCGCGCCATCGAGGAGGGCTACCTCGGCGCCAAGCCCAATATCGTCACCGTGGACGGCCTGCTCGCGCCGGGTGCTCTGCGCGCTCTGCGCCAGTACTGCCTGGAGAGCACGATCTGGAACAACATCAAGCCCGGGTACTTGGGCGCCTACTTTTTCGACGGTTTCTGCTCCGAGCTGCTGCTGCGCATCGCGCTGGAACTGCGCGAGCGCCTGCCGCGGGTGATGCGCGAGCTGCCGCTGCAGATGATGTGGGGCTATAAATGCGAAAGCAGCCTGCCCGGGCTCGGCGTGCACGCCGACGAAGCGGCGGTGAACGTCAATTTCTGGATCACCGAGGACGACGCGAACCTCAATGCCGAGCGCGGCGGCCTGCTGGTGTACCGCCAGGATGCGCCCCGCGATTGGGGTTTCGCCAAATTCAACAAGGATTCCGCAACGATACTGCGCTACCTGGAGTCGACCGGGGGCGCGCCGGTGCGGGTGCTCTACCGCGCGAATCGGGCCGTGATTTTTGATTCGGACCTGTTTCACGCCACGGACCGTCCGGTATTCCGCGACGGCTACCTGAACCGCCGCATCAACATCACCTTCCTCTATGGCCGGCGCTCGATGTGAGGCGAAGACGCGGTGATCGGCTGGATCCGATCGAAACTGCGCACCGAGCCGGAGCGCGCGCCTCGTCTCGAGCAGGCTGAGAACGCCTACCAGCGAGGCGCGCTGGATGAGGCACGGCGCTCCTGCCTCGAGATTGTGCAGCGCTCGCCGAGCGACGTGCGCGCGCTGTGCCTCCTGGCCTCGATCGCGGCCGATGCCAAGCAAATCGACGACGGCATGCAGTGGGCGCGCAAGGCGATGGCGGTGGAACCTCGCGCCGCCGTGCCGCATTACGCCATGGGCCGTCTGTGGGAGGCGGCGGGCCGGTATGCCGACGCCGAAGCGAGCTATCGCACCGCAGTCGGCCTGGACCCGACCCATGCCAGGGCCCACAACAACCTCGGTGCCGCTCTGCACATGCAGGGGAAAATCGACGCGGCGCTGATCTGCTACCGCAAGGCGCTGGAGCTCGATCCCGCGCAGCCCCAAGCCAATCAGAACTACGCGGCTTTCGTGCGCGATCCGGACGCGCAGAAGCTCGCGATCCAGGGCTACCTGCGGCAAATCGCGGACAATCCGAACGACGCCGCCGCCCTGAACAACCTCGCCAATACCTACGTCGACCTCGGGCGGCACGAGGAGGCGCTGTCGTGCCTGGAGCGCTGCATCGCGCTCGAACCGGGGCGCGCCGAAGCCCATGTCAGCAAGGCGTTCGTACTGTTGCTGCGCGGCGATTACGCCGCAGGGTGGAAGGAATACGAATGGCGCTGGCGCATCGATGCGTTCAATGCCGGCGCGCGGCGCTTCCCGCAGCCGGTGTGGGACGGCCGCATGCTCCCGGGCGGGACGGTTCTGATCCACGGCGAGTCCGGCTTTGGCGACATGCTGCAATTCGTGCGCTATGCGCCCCTGGTGGCCGAGCGTTGCGCAGCGGTGGTGCTCGAATGCCAGCCGGCGCTGGTGCCGCTCCTGCAGGGCTTCGACGGCGTGCGGCAGGTGGTGGCACAGGGCGCGCCGCTGCCGCCGTTCGCGGCCCATGTTCCGCTGATCATACTGCCCGGGATCTTCCGCACTACGCTCCAGAGCGTTCCTTGGCGCGGCCCCTATGTCCATGCCGATGCGAAACGCGTCGCAGAATGGCGCGCGCTCGTCGCCTCCGGTGATACCGCGCGCCTCAAGGTGGGGCTGGTCTGGGCGGGAGATCCGGCGAACTGGGGCGATCGCAAGCGTTCCGCTACGCTTGCCGCGCTGGCGCCCCTTGCACGGGCGTCCGCAGCGACGTTCTACAGCCTGCAAAAAGGCAAGCCCTCCGCGGAAGCGACCGCGCCGCCTGCAGGAATGAAATTGATCGACCACACCGCCCGCATCCGGGATTTCGCCGACACGGCTGCGCTGATGAGTCTGCTCGACATCGTCATTTCGATCGACACCTCGGTGGCCCACCTTGCCGGCGCCATGGGCGTGCCGACATGGGTGCTGCTCGGTTTTTCCGCGGATTGGCGCTTCCACCTGGAGCGCAGCGACAATCCCTGGTACCCGACGATGCGCCTGTTCCGCCAGCCGAGCGACGGGGACTGGGCTGGAGCGACCGATCGAGTCGTTGACGAGCTGCTGCGACAACCGGTTCAATCCAGGGGATCGTGAGAGCCGCATCAGTGCCGATTCGCTGCGTTGTCGCCGCGCTTGCCTTGAGCGCTGCGGCGCCGACTTTTGCGCAGTATCCGGCGCGCCCGATCCGTCTCATCGTGCCGATCCCGCCGGGCGGGGCGCCCGACATCGCGGCGCGCGTGCTCGGCCAGAAGCTCTCCGAGCAGACGGGCCAGCCGGTGGTGGTCGAGAACCGCGTCGGCTCGAACGGCAACATCGCCACCGAGCTGGTGGCGCGCGCCGCGCCTGACGGCTACACGCTGGGACTGGTCGCCGACAGCCAGATCGCGATCAACCCGCACCTTTATTCGAAGATGAGCTTCGACACGCTGCGCGACCTGACGCCGGTGTCGAGCGTGGCCTCCAACCAGTTCGTCCTGGCGATCAATGCGTCGTTGCCGGTGGGGAGCTTCCCGGAATTCATCGAGTACGCGCGCAAGGCCAACCCGCCGCTCAGCTACGCTTCCGGCGGCAACGGCAGCCAGCACCACCTCACCATGGAAATGCTCAAAGTCCGGACCGGCATCGACCTGGTGCACGTGCCCTATCGCGGCGGCGCGCCGGCGACCACCGCTGCCGTCGCCGGCGAAGTGGCGGCGATGTGGGCGGGCAGCTCCAACGCGGCGCAGATCAAGGCCGGCAGACTGCGCGCGCTGGCGGTGTCTGGCGGCAAGCGCTCGGCGCAATATCCCGAGCTGCCGACGATCAGCGAGTTCTACCCTGGATTCGAGAACAGCATCTGGCTCGGCGTGTTCGCGCCGGCGGGACTGCCAGAGCCGGTGCTGGAGCGCCTGCGCGCCGAAATCCGGCGCGCGCTCGAATCGGGGGATGTGAAGCAGCGCCTCAATAGCTCCGGCGGCCTGGATCCCTATGTCCTCTCGCCGGGCGAATTCGCGGCGCTGATCCGCCGCGACTACGAGAAATACGCCAAGGTCGTGAAGGACCTCGGCGTCAAGGTCGACTAGCCATGGCATCGAGCTCAGGCAGCAGGAAGGGCCGGAAGGCGGAATAGTTCTCGACCATGGGGAAGTGCCCCATGCCCTTCATGATGGTCATGCGGCAGCCCGGGATCGAAGCCGCGACCGCCTCGGTCATCGCGGGGGTGCAGGAGTAGTCGTACTCGCCAGTGAGCAGAGACACGCGGCACTTGCGTGTATCGATGCGCTTGATGTCTTCGCGCGCATCCCAGTCGAAGCTGTAGTAATGAACGTCGCCAGCATAGACGCCAGGGCCGCCCTGGCTGTAATACCACCAGTTCTCGCGCTTCGCCGTCTCGGGACTGGAAGGTGCGCACAGCCCCGATGTGTAGCTCGCGCACAACTCGCCGCCGTGGACCGCCGGGTGGTGCAGGAAATCGTTGTAGCGCCCCGGAGCGTACGCAGTCGACTCCAGGCCGACGACTCCGGTGAGCTCATTCTGGTATTCGGCCGCGACCTTGAGCGCGATCGCGCCGCCCATCGAGCAGCCCATCACCACCGGCAGCTCGAGTTCCAGCGTCTTCCATACTGCGCGGATGATTTCCAGGTAGCGCCGGGTAGTGAGCCGGTATTTTGCGAGCCACCACTTGTCCGGGGGCGTCGAGCGACCGTGATAGGGAAGATCGAAGGCGATGACGCGAAAGCGCCGCGTAATGGCGGCGTCGTTGAGCACATGGCGCCACTGGCGGCTGTCTGCGCCGGCGGTATGCAGGCACAGGAGCGGAATGCCCTCGCCCGCCTCCTCGAAGAAGATGCGGCAGGCCGCATCGCCCGCGGTGACGGTGACGTAGCGGCCGACGATCGGTTCGTACTTCGGCATTGCCTTCTCCTTAACCGCGCATCAGGTTCATCATGCGCTGCAGCGCCCGCGCGTTCTGCATCGCCACCAGCCCGTCGCCCTCGAGCACGAACTCGGGAACGCGCATCAGCATCGCGAAGAAATCGTGGTACAGCGCCGGCGGGTTGGGGCTCACGAACTTGCTCCACACCTCCAGCGGTGCGCGGAAGCCGAACGCGGAGCGCGAGTCGACGCGCGGCGCGGCGTTGATATCGATGATCCTGCCACGCTCGACGCGCAGCACATAGCGCCGTTCGCCGAAAGTGAACGCGATTGATGTCGTGAACCAGCCGCCGATCACCTCCATTTCCGGGTCCGCGTTGACGCGGTCGCGGTAGCTTTCCATCCATGCGATCTCGGGAAACAAAGCGATAGAATTCATTTCATGGCAAAGCATATCGGATTCATCGGCCTGGGCAACATGGGCAAGCCGATGGCGTCGCGGCTCCTCGATGCCGGCTACCAGCTTACGGTGCACGACGTGCGCCGCGAATCCGCCGCAGCGCTCGCGGCGAAAGGGGCACGCGTTGCCGCTTCGCCCGCGGCGGTCGCCTCGGCAGTCGACACGCTGCTGCTCAGCCTGCCCAACCCGGCGATCGTGCGCGAGGTCGCGCTCGGCAAGGAGGGTGTCGCCGCCGGCTCGAAGGTGAAGACGGTGATCGACCTGTCGACCACCGGCGCGAGGTGCGCGCGAGAAATTGCCGCCGCGCTCGCCGCGAAGGACATTGCTCTGGTCGACTCCCCGGTGAGCGGCGGCGTGGCGGGCGCGGTCAAAGGCACGCTCGCCGTCATGGTGTCCTGTCCCAGGAAAACGTTCGCCGAGCTCGAGCCGATGCTCAAGCATATCGGCAAGCTGTTCTTCATCGGCGAGCGCCCGGGGATGGGGCAGACCATGAAGCTCGCGAACAACCTGCTTTCGGCCACGGCGCTGGCCGCGACTTCGGAGGCGATCGTGTTCGGCGTCAAGGCGGGGCTCGACCCCGCCGTCATGGTCGACGTGATCAACGCCGGCAGCGGTCGCAACAGCGCCTCGCAGGACAAGTTCCCCAAGTCGATCCTGCCGCGAACCTTCGACTTCGGCTTCACCACCGGCCTCATGTACAAGGACCTCAAGCTCTGCCTCGAGGAAGCGGAGGCCGCGGGCGTGCCGATGTGGGTCGCTAACGCCGTGCGCCAACTCTGGCAGCACGCTCACCAGGAGATCGGCGACGACAAGGACTTCACCACCATCGTCCAGGTGCTCGAGCGCTGGGCGGGGGTCGAAGTGAAGCCCGGCGGGAACTGAGGTCAGGCGGTCGGAAAAAAAGTGCTTGCCAGCCGGTTCTTCTGCAGCTTGCCGGTGCTGGTGAGCGGGAGATCCGCTTCGGCGGCGAAGCGGATCAGGCGTGGCACCTTGTAGGCGGCGAGCGTCTTGCGGCAGAACTCGCAAATTTCCTTTTCCGAAAGCGTCGCGCCGCGCTTCGGCACGATGACCGCCGCCAGGATTTCATCCTGCACCGGGTCGGGCACGCCCGTAACGAAGGCAGCCTGCACGCCCGGGTGCGACATCAGCACTTCCTCCACCTCGATCGGCGCCACATTGATGCCGCCGGTTTTCACCATTTCCTTGATGCGTCCGCGGAAGTAGAGCAGGCCCTCGGCATCCACGCAGCCGAGGTCGCCGGTCTTGAAGTAGCCGTGCTCGTCGAAGGCCTCGGCGGTACGCGCCGGATCCTTGTAATAGCCGCTGGTGACGTAACCCTTCACCCGGATTTCGCCGACCTCGCCGACCGGCAGCGCCTTGCCGGTCTGCGGATCGACGATGCGCTGATCGACGCCTGCCAGCGCCCGGCCCACGCTCGCCAGGCGTTTCTCGAGCGGGTCGGCGGCGTCGGCGACATTGCAGTTGCCGTAGGTCTCGGTGAGGCCGTAGATGTTGCAGATCTCGTGCGCGCCGAGTTCGATTACCCGCATGATCTGCTCGGGCGTGCCGATGGTCGCTCCGCCGCGCAAGCTCGACAGATCGCGCCGCGGCCGGTCGGGATGCTCGTGCAGCGCCTGCGCCATGTTCGGTGTGCCGTAGAACACCGTGCAGTGCTCGCGCTCGATCAGCTCGAGCGCCTGCCCGGCGTCAAAATGCTCCTGCAGCACGACGCAGCCGCCGTGGGTGAGGAGGTTGAACAGCGCGTTCTCGCAGCCCAGCCCCCAGAACAGCGACACCGCGAGCCACAGGCGGTCGCGCTCGGTGACGCGCTGGCGCTCGCCGATCTGCCACATGTTCTCGATCAGACCGAAATGCTGGATCTGCACGCCCTTCGGCACCGAGGTCGAGCCTGAGGTGTACAGCAGGTAAGCGACATCGTCGGGCTTCACAGCGCGCTGCGCGGCGTCGATGGTTGCTTCAGGCGCTTGGCCGACGAGGTCCCTGAAAGGCAACCAATCCTCGGGCACATCGTCGCCGACGCAGACAATGCGCTCCAATTGCGGCAGGTTGAGCGTGCGCAACAGCGCGTGAAAATCGTGCTTGAGGAAGCGGCGCACCGTGATCAGGAACCGGCAGTCGGAATGGCCGAGGATGTATTCGAGCTCGCGCGCGGTCGCCCAGGTGTTGACCCCGACCATCACTCCCCCGAGCAGCACGATCGCGAGATCGGTAATGATCCATTCGGGCCGGTTACCCATCAGGATCGCCACGTTGTCGCCGCGCCGTACGCCGAGCGCATGCAGTCCGCGCGCGGCACGGCGGACCTCGTCGCGCAGCTGACGATACGTGTAGCGCTGGCCCGATCCCACCAGGGCTTCGCGCTCGGGGAAGCGTCGCGCGAGCTCGTCGACCAGGTCCGGGACAGTGCGGCTTTCCGGCATCATTGGGCAAGCAGGCGCACGATGCGGGAAGCGTCCTGGCAGCCGACGATTGCGTCGATCTCTCTCGCGATGCTCTGCGCGCGGGCTTCGTCGAGGAGTTGAGCGAGGCTGGCGCGCATGCGGCTGCGCACGCCCGCCGCATCGAGCGGCTCGAGCTCGGCGAGGCGCAAGCTCGCGCTGCGGCCGCTCTTCGTCGTCACTACCACTTCGGCGCCCTGGCGCTGCGGGAAGCCGCCGGCGAAGCCCGCATCGTCTTCGAGCCGCACGCGCCGCGCGAGGCGCGCAGCCTCGCTGTCGCTCGAGAAATCGCGCAGCACGGCATCGTCCACGCGGCCATGCACCAGGGCCGCGGCGACCACGAACTGAATGCTCATCTTGGCCTGCAGCAGCGTTCGATACGGCCCGGTGTGATCGCAGCCTGGATAAGCGATCGCCTCGGGAAAGCTCTTCACCACCACGTGCTCGATGTCGCCTGCCTTGACAGGAGTCTTCTTCATCAAGGCAAGGGCGGCCTGCGCCGGCGTCTGCGCGTAATTGCAGGCTGGCACGGGCTTGTGATACACGGCAAGTATTTCCCAGCCGCCCCCGAGGTCGAGTGCGGCGCGCGCGAGCAGCACCGAGGTCACGGCATTGCGCGCGGCCATGCCGGCATGAAAGTACATCTCGTCGCCTCCGACGTGCGGCCATTCGTTCAGGCCGCCGGCGGCGTTGGCAGCGAGCGCGAGCGCGCTCACTGTCTCGTCTTCTGATAGCCGCGCGAGGCGCGCGCCCGCTGCTGCGGCGCCGACGGCACCGATCAGGCCCGTCGGGCGGAATACGCGCGCCACGTCCTTCGTGATGAGCGCCTGGCCCAGCCGGCCCATCACTTGATAGCCCGCGACGCCGGATAACAGGAAATCGATACCCGTGGTGCGCTCCTGCTCGGCCAGCGCAAGCAGCGTCGGCCAAACCACCACGCCGATATGCGACACGCTCGGCGTGTGCATGTCTTCCTGCACTAGCCCGTGCGCCATGGTCGCATTCGCGAACGCAGCCTCCGTGGTGCTCGCCCGGGCTGCGCAACCGATCAGCGTGGCCTGGGTGCCGCCCATCGCCGCGGCGTAGGCGACCGCCTGGCGGCTGCAGGGCAGGTCGGCCGCCTGCGCCGCGACGCCGATCATGTCGATGAGGCAGAGCTTCGCCTTCTCGATCACCGCCGGATCTAGCCCGGCCGTATTCAGCTCGCGGATCCAGCGCGCGATCGAGCGCGCCATGCTGGTCGTGGTAGCCATTCGACGCTACCATCATAGCCAAACCCGGAGGGGGCGTGACGTCTGTTCAGGCGACGTGCATCGTCGATTGCAAGAACGTGCTCGGCGAGGGCGCGCTGTGGTGTCCGCGCGAGCAGCAACTGTGGTGGATCGACATCTCCAGCCCCTCGCTGTGGCGGCTTGAGTCGACATCGGGCCACGTCGAGCACTGGCCCCTGCCCAAGCCGCCAGGCTGTTTCGCGCTGCGCAAGGGCGGCGGATTCCTGTTCGCGTTCCGCAGCGGCTTCGCCACCCTCGATAAGCCGGGAGCCGAACTGACTTGGCTCGACATTCCCGGATTGACGCTCGGCGATGAGCGCTTCAACGACGGCAAGGCGGACCGTGCCGGCCGCTTCTGGACCGGCACCATGGATCGCAAGCTCGCCGGCGCGATCGGCCAGCTCTACCGGCTCGAGCCGGGCTTTCGCGCGACAGCGATGGATCGCGGCTTCACGATCTCCAACGGGATCGGCTGGAGCCCCGACGACCGCATGATGTATTTCACCGACACGCCTTCGCGCCGCATCTACCGCTACGACTTCGATGCCGCCTCCGGCGAGATCGCGAACCGGCGCGTGTTCGTCGAAGCGGAGCCGGGCCATGGCGGCCCCGACGGCATGACGGTCGACGCGCAAGGATACGTTTGGAGCGCGCAGTTCGACCGCTGGTGCGTCAATCGCTACGCGCCCGACGGAAAACTCCAGCGCAGCATCCGCATGCCGGTGCAGCGGCCCACGAGCTGCATGTTCGGTGGCGCCGATCTCTCCACTCTGTATGTAACCAGCGCGAGCGTGGGTCTCACGCCGCCGCCGTCGCAAGCGGGGGGGCTGTTCGCGCTCGAGCCGGGCGTGCGCGGCCTGCCCGAGCCGAGGTTCGCCGGATGAACCCGCAGCTCGCCGGGCGCGTCGCGGTGGCCGGCGTCGGCACGACGCGCTACGGCAAGCTTCCGGAATACGACACCTACGATCTCGGCGTGTGGGCGCTCAAGGTGGCGCTCGAGGACTGCGGCCTGGGCTTCGGCGATGTCGACGGCCTCATCATCAACCGCATTCCGGATTACCAGCGTTTTGGCGAAATCACCGGCATCAACCCGCGCTATACGACTATCACCCCCGGGCAAGGCCGCTTCTCCGGCATCTGCATCCAGACTGCCGTCGCGGTGATCGTCGCCGGCATGGCGGAAGTCGTCGCCCTGGTCTACGGCAACAACGGCCGCTCCGCCGGCGATCACTACGGCGGCGCGTCGGACGCCTACGGCAGCGGCGGCGCCGGACTGTGGTTTCCCTACGGCATGACTTCTCCCGGCGCCTTTCATGCGCTGATGATGCGGCGGCACATGGAAGAGTACGGCACGACGACGGAGCAGCTCGGCGCCGTCGCGTGCGCGTTCCGCAGGCACGCGAGCCTGAATCCGGATGCCGTGATGCGCACGCCCTTCACGCTGGAGGAATATCGCGCCGCGCGCTTCATCTGCGAGCCCCTCCGTCTCCTCGACTACTGCCTGATCAATGACGGCGGGGTGGCGATGATCCTCACCTCGGCCGAGCGCGCGCGAGATCTGCGCAAGCCGGCGGTGTACGTGCGCGGGTTCTCGCAGGCCTCGGCGCTAGCCGGATCGACATTTCCTCCCGACGACTACTGGCGCGCGCCGATGGCGCGCGTGGCCGCGGACGTTTACCAGATGGCCGGCGCGGGCCCCGCCGACATGGACGCGCTCATGATCTACGACAACTTCACGCCCACGGTGCTGTTTTCGCTCGAGGGCTTCGGCTTCTGCCGGCCCGGCGAAAGCGGTCCCTGGGTTGCCGACGGAAAGCTCGAGCTCGGCGATGAATTTCCGACCAACACGAGCGGCGGGCATCTTTCCGAGTCCTATATGCAGGGCTGGGCGCTCAACGTCGAAGCAGTGCGCCAGGTGCGCGGCGAGTGCGGCGCGCGCCAGGTTGCCGGCGCAAACCTGGTCCAGTACATGACCGCGGCCCCCGTTATTACCTCGATCATCTATGGCAGCGAAGCCACTGCCGCCTGACGACCCGGCGAACCGCCCCTTCTGGGAGGGCGCGAAGCGCGGCATGCTCGTGCTGCAGCGCTGCCTCGATTGCGGGCGTCATCGATTTCCCGCCGCGCGCTATTGCGCGCAGTGTCGCGGCGAGCGCAGCGAGTGGGTCGAAACCCGCGGCGCCGGCGTGGTCGAGTCCTGGTGCTCGTTTCACAAAGCGTACTGGCCGGCGTTCGAGCGCGACGTACCGTATGACGTGGTGCAGGTGCGGCTCGACGAAGGTGTGCGGCTTTTTAGCAATTTGATCGGCACACCGCGTCTGGGCCTCAGAGTACTCGCGAAATTCGAACCGCTCACACCCGAGGTCACTTTGGTGAAGTTCGTTCCGTTATGAAAGCGATCGTGGTGAGGCAGCCCGGCGGCATCGAGGCGATGCGGCTGGAAAGCATCCCGGATCCGGTCGCAGGCCCGCGCGAGGTCGTCATCAAGGTCGACGCCTGCGGCGTCTGCTTTCACGACCTGCTCACGCGCAACGGCACGCTGAAGGTCGGCGTCAAGATGCCCTGCGTGCTCGGCCACGAGATCTCAGGTACGGTGGTCGAGGTCGGACGCGACGTATCGCGCTTCAAGACCGGAGAGCGCGTCGCCACCGCGCAGCGCTACTACATCTGCGGCGCTTGCCGCTTTTGCCGCAGCGGCCGCGAGGCGCTGTGCGCAGAGCGCAAGTTCCTCGGCGACTACGGCATGGTGGGCGGTTACGGCGAGTACGTGGCCGTGGGCGACGACAACGTCGCCGCCGTGCCGGACGAGGTGGCGCTTGGCGACGCATCGATCGCTGCCTGCGCCATCGGCACTTGCCTCAACGGCGTGCGCGATGTAGGCAGGCTGCAGATGGGCGAGAGCGCGCTCGTCACGGGCGCGGGCGGCGGGCTCGGCCTGCACGCGGTGCAGCTGGCGCGCCTTGCTGGCGCGCGAGTGATCGCGCAGACCACTTCGCCGGACAAAGCCGGGCTGATCCGCGAGACGGGCGCCCATCATGTGGTGGTGCACGCGCGCGGCGAGGACTTCTCGCCCGAAGTGAAGCGCCTTACCGGCGGACGCGGCGTCGACGTCCTCATCGATAACGTCGGCACGCCGCTGTTCGAGCCGATGCGGCGCAGCCTCGGCATCGCCGGGCGCTGGATCCTGATCGGGCAGCTCACCGGCCAGTTCATCCCGTTCAATCCGGCGCAGCTGTTCCTCAAGAACCAGTCGATGCTCTCGGTGACGAGCACTTCGCGCAACCAGCTCGAGGATGTACTGGCGTTGATGCAGCGCGGCCAGGTGAAGGCGATCGTTACGCGCTCGTTCGCGCTCGAAGAGGCCGGTGAAGCGCACCGGCTGGTCGAAGCGGGCCGCGCGACCGGTCGCCTGATCTTGAAGCCATGATCCTGGCAATGCGCGACCGAACAGCCATCGCCGGCATCGGCCAGAGCGAGTACGGCCGCTTCCTGCCGGCGAGCCAGCTCAAGCTTGGCGCAACCGCGCTCAAGTCCGCGCTCGATGACGCCGGCCTGGAACGCGAGGACATCGACGGCATCGCCATCCACCTGGGCTGGCCGCTCGGCGTCGACTACGACCGCGTCGCGGAGACCTACGGCCTCGATCTGCGCTGGGTCAGCCAGACCTGGCTGCATGGGCGCTTCATCACCAGCGCGATCCAGCAAGCCGCCATGGCGGTTGCCTGCGGCTTGGCGAACGTCGTCGCCTGCTTTACCGCGATCAGCTTCACACGCGAGCGGCAGATCCTCGGCGGCCCGGGCGACGCGGAAGGCGCGCGAGAGGAAGGCGGCACGCACGGCGAATCGCCACCCTACGGCCTTACCGCGCCAGCCGGCGGAGCCGCGATCGGGATGCAGCGCTACATGGCTCAATACGGCGCCACGAGCGAGCAGCTTGCGGCAGTGCCGATCGCCTTTCGCAAGCATGCGCTGAAGAGCCCGCACGCGGTGATGAAGCAACCGCTGACGCTCGCCGGACACCAAGCTGCGCGCATGGTGGTCGATCCCTTGCGGCTCTACGACTGCTCGCTGATCACGGACGGCGCGGCCGTGGCGCTGGTCACTTCTGCGGAGCGTGCCCGGGACCTCAAGCAGCCACCGGTCTACATCTCCGGCATGCAAGGGATGCGCTCAGGGCGCGAAGAGTTCATCTTCGCGCCGCGCGGCCTTGGTATCAATCAGCAGCGGCCCGGGCGCTGGAAACCCGAGGAGCGCGACCTGCTTGCCTACCGCATGGCGGGAATCGAGCGCAAGGACATTGCGGGCCTCTACACCTACGACGCGTTTTCGCCGCTGGTGCTGTTCGTGCTCGAGCGCTTCGGCTTCTGCGGCCAGGGTGAAGCGGCGTCATGGGTGCAGAACGGGCGCATCGAGCTCGGCGGCGAGCTGCCGATGAATACTTCCGGCGGGCTGCTGTCCGAGGCGCACGTCGGCGGATGGAATTCGATCCTGGAGATCGTGCGCCAGCTGCGCGGCACGGCGGGCGAACGGCAGATCGCGAATGCGAAGCACTTGCAGTGGGCGACTGCCTGGGGCGATTCAGTGGTTTTTCGCAAATGAAGCCGCTGCCGCGCCTCACGCCCGATAACGAGCCCTTCTACAAGGCCCTTCGCGAGCGCAGGCTGCTTCTGCCTTACTGCATGGATTGCGGCAAGCCGCATCTGCCGCCAGGACCGGTGTGTCCATGGTGCTTTACCGACCACATCGAATGGCGCACGGCGAGCGGCCGCGGCCGCATTTCCACCTGGACGGTGGTGCACAAAGCCTGGTTCCCGGCGTTCGCCGCCGACATTCCTTACAACGTAGTGCAGGTCGAGCTCGACGAAGGCCCGCGCCTGACGGCGAACGTGGTCGGCCTGCCGAACGAGCGGCTGGCGATCGGCCTGCCTGTGACGATCGATTTCGATGATGTGACAACGGAACTCACCATGCCGCGCTTTCGTCCCCGCAATGAATAGCTCACTGGTGATCCTCGAGAACGTCCTGCAGGGGCTCACCGCCGGCATTCTCATCGGCAGCGTCTACGCGCTGATGTGCGTCGGGCTCGGGCTGATCTTCGGCGTGATGCGCGTGATTAACTTCGCGCAGGGCGAGTTCCTGATGCTGGGCATGTATGGAACGTTCTACGCGTACACCTGGCTTGCGCTGGGCAGGTTCCTCGGTCCCTATGTCGGACCGATCGTCGGCGCGGTGCTCGCCGGCATCGTGGTGTATTTCGTCGGCATCCTGCTGCACCGCTATCTGCTCGCACGCGTGACCGGCGCCAAGGTCGCGGGCAGCGAAGGCGAGGGTCATTACCCGCAGCTCATCCTGACGCTCGGCCTGTCGCTGATCATCTCGAACGCCGGGCTGATCTTTTTCGGCTCGACGCCCGAGAACATCCGCACGCCGCTGTCGGCAAGCGCATGGGAGATCGGCCCGCTCGCCGCCGACCATGTTTCGGTGTTCCTCAACAAGGCACGCAGCGTGGCGTTCCTCGTGTCCGTGGGCGTGGCCATTGCGCTTTTTTTGTTCATCACGCGCACCAGGATCGGCAAGATGCTGCGCGCCGCCGCCGACAACCCCGAGGCCGCGACCTACATGGGCATCGACGTAGAGCGCGCGCACCGTATCGCGTTCGGCCTCGGTTGCGCGATTACGGCGCTCGCCGGTGGACTGGTCGCGACCTATTACCCATTCCAACCCTATGTCGGCCTGGAGTTCGTGATCATCATGTATGCCGGCGTCGTGCTCGGCGGGATGGGCAGCATCGGCGGCGCGTTCTGGGGCGGGCTGACCATCGGGCTGGTGCAGCAGCTTTCCACCCTGGTGCTGCCGACGCAGCTGCAGAACACCAGGCCGATTCTGGCGATCTTCGCGTTCGCCGCGGCCTACCTCGCCGTGGGCCTCGTCGTGCGCAACCAGTACTACCAGCTGATCCTCACGCTGGTGCTGGTGTGGGCGATCATGGGCGTGTCGTGGAACGTGTTCAGCGGCTACTGCGGCCTGGTGTCGTTCGGCCATGCGTCCTTTTTTGGGTTGGGTGCGTACACAGTGACGCTCCTGCTGGTGAAGCTCGACATCACGCCGTGGATCGGCATTCCGGTCGGCATGCTGGTTGGCGTGGCCGCCGGCGTGCTGATCGGCTATCCGACCTTCAGGCTGCGGGGCGTGTATTTCGCGCTCGCCATGCTCGCCTATCCGCTCGCGCTGCTCTACATCTTCGAATGGCTGGGCTACCAGGAAGTGCCGCTGCCGATGAAGCGCGAGGCGCCCGCCGCCTACATGCAGTTCTCCGATCACCGCGCCTATGTCGTGATCGCGCTCGCGATGCTCATCGCGGCGCTGCTCGTCTCGCTCAGGATCGAGCGCTCGCGCTTCGGCCTGTCGCTCACCGCGATCAAGCAGAACGAATGGGCTGCGGAAGCCTCCGGCATCAACGCGCTGCGCTGGAAGCTCAAGGCGATCATGGTCTCGGGCGCGATCGCGGCGGGTGCGGGCGGTTTCTATGCGGTGGTGCTGTTGATCGTCACGCCCTCGACCGTGTTCGGCATGCTGACTTCCGCGCAGGCGCTGATCGTCACCCTGTTTGGCGGCGTGGCCACGGTGTGGGGTCCTGTAGTCGGGTCGGTGATCCTCATCCCGCTCGCCGAGATCCTGCATGCCGAGCTCGGCGACAAGATCCCGGGAATCAATGGCGTGATATTCGGCGCGGCCATCGTGCTGGTGGTGCTGGTCGCGCCGGAGGGGGTGCTGCCGAAGCTGCGCGATGCGCTCGCGCGCCGCAGGGGGAAAGGCGCAGCGCGGCCGGCGGTCGTCGAGCCGGCCGCAGCCGCGGTGATGCCGCCGCGCAGCCCGACCAGCGAGGTGCTGCTGCGCGTGGCAAACCTCTCGCGCTCCTTCGGCGGCTTGCGCGCGGTGCAGGACGTGAGCTTCGAGGTGCGCAAGGGCGAAGTACTAGGCATCATCGGTCCCAACGGCGCGGGCAAGACCACGCTGTTCAACGTCTTGAACAACTTCATCCGCCCGCACGCGGGGGAAGTGCTGTTCGAAGGCCGGCCGCTCATCGGCCTCAAGCCGAGCGACGTCTGCGCGCTCGGCATCGGGCGCACCTTCCAGGTGATGCGTCCGTTTCCGCGCATGAGCGTGATGGACAACGTGGTGGTCGGCGCGTTCGTCGCCGAGCGCGACGACAAGAGAGCGCTCGCAGCAGCGCGCGAGGCGCTCGAACGCGTGGGGCTCACCGCGCAGGCCGACGCCATCGCCGGCGGGCTCACCACGCTCGAGCTGCGATTGATGGAGCTCGCGCGCGCCATCGCCTCCCGGCCGAAGCTGCTGCTTGCCGACGAGACGCTCGCCGGCCTGGGGTCCCAGGAGATCGACACGCTCCTGGCGAGGCTTGCCGCGCTCGCTGGCGACGGGCTCACCATCGTCATCATCGAGCACACCATGCGGGCGATGGTGCGGCTGGCCGACCGGCTGCTCGTGCTCGACCACGGCGCGGTCATCGCCGAAGGCAGGCCGCAGGACGTGACGCGCGACGCGAAAGTGATCGAAGCCTATCTCGGCAAACGGTGGCTGGCCCGTGCTGCGCATTGAGGGCCTGAACGTCGCCTACGGCGGGCTGAAGGCGCTGGTCGATGTCTCGCTGTCGGTGGAGGCGGGGCAGTTCGTCGCCATCGTCGGCCCGAATGGCGCCGGCAAAACGACGCTGTTCAAAACGGTGTCGGGCACCGTGCCGGCGGCAGCGGGCCGCATCAGCTTCGAAGGCCGCGACCTGCTCGCGATGCCGGCGGCGCAACGCGCCCACCTCGGCATCGCGCACGTGCCGGAAGGCCGGCAGGTGTTCAGGACGCTCAGCGTATTCGAGAACCTCGAGATGGGTGCGCTGCCCGAGAGGGGACGCGCGGAATGGTCGCGCAATCTGGAGCAGATCTACACGCTGTTTCCGGTGCTCAAGGAGCGCCGCGACCAGCCGGCGGGGACGCTTTCCGGCGGCGAGCAGCAGATGCTCGCGATCGGCCGCGGCCTCGCTTCGTCACCGCGGCTTCTGCTGCTCGACGAGCCCTCCATGGGGCTCGCGCCGCTGCTGGGGGACCAGATCTTCGCCTGCGTCGAGACAATCCACCGCCAATCGGGGCTTACGGTGCTGCTGGTGGAGCAACGCGTCGCCGAGGCGCTCGCTTCCTGCAACTACGGTTATGTGCTCGAGTCGGGGCGTCTCGTTCTCGAGGGGACGCATGAAGCGCTGCTCGCAGACGAGAAGGTGAAACGGGCGTATCTTGGGATGTGAGGTTTTCCTAAAAGGAGGAGACACGATGAGAACGATAGTAAAGGCCATGCTCGCCGCAGCAATCGCGGTGAGCGCCGGCCCAGCGTGGTCGCAGGCCAAGGAAGTGCGGGTGGCGATGATCGCGCCGATGTCGGGTCCATGGGCGCGCCAGGGCGAGCTGATGAAGAAGGGCGCCGACATGGCGATCGAGGACATCAATCGCGCCGGCGGCATTAAATCGATGGGCGGCGCGCGCATGCGGCTGCTCGTCGTCGATGCTGGCGACAGCGCGGAGAAGGCGAAGAACGCGGCGCAGCGGCTCGTCGCGCAGGAGACCGACGTCGTCGGCGCCACCGGCGCCTGGCTGTCGACCTTTACGCTGGCGGTGACCGAAGTCACCGAGCGCGCGGAGTTGCCGGTCCTCACGCTGTCGTACTCGGACGTCATCACCGGGCGCGGCTACAAGTACGTGTTCCAGACTTCGCCGACGGGCGGGGCGCAGGCGCAGGGCGCGCTGCCGGCGCTGCTCGAGCTGGCGAGGATCGCGACCGGGAAGCCTCTCAAGACGGTCGGCATCGTGATGGACAACACCGCTGCGCCGATGAGCTTCGTCAAGCCGATGCGCGAAGGCGGCTTCGACAAGCTGAACCTGAAGCTGTTGGTCGACGAGACCTTTACCCCGCCGCTGGCGGACGCGACCTCGGTGGTGCAGAAGGTGCGCAACTCGCGGCCGGACGTGCTGCTGCTGCTGCCCACCAGCGTTCCTGATGACAAGCTGGTGCTCGAGAAGCTGAGCGAGATGGGACTCGGCCGCGGGCGCTTGCCAGTGGTGTCGAACGGCGCGCATATCGGCGCGCCCGAAATGCTCCGCCTGGTCGGCAAGGAGCTGATGGAAGGCGTCATGACCGTGGTGGCCAACTGGGGCGCCAGGGGGCAGGAGACGCTGATCGCCGATTTCAAGAAGCGCACCGGCGAGCCCTGGATGACCCAGGACAGCATCTCGACTTACGGCGATATGTGGATCTTCAAGGAAGCGCTCGAGAAAGCCGGCACCGCGGATCGCAAGAAGGTGGCCGAGGCGATCCGCACCATGGATACCACCGATGGCCCGGCGAAGTTCTTCCCCGGCGGACGGCTGAAGTTCGAGGAAAACGGGCGGCGCGCCGGCGCCGGGCTGCTGATCGTCCAGTGGCAGAACGGCGAGCCGCTGGTGGTGTATCCGCCGGCCTTGGCGATGGCGAAGCCGGCCTGGTCGAAGCAGTAGCCGGCTAGATTTTGAAGCTTTCGAGCGTCTCGCGCGCGAAGAGATCTTCGAGCGCGAGACGCTTCTTCGCGACGCCTTGCTCGAAAGCATATTGCAGGAATGCTTCGAGCGTCGGCCGGTTCGGCTCGATGCCGTAGGGCCAGAAATCCTCGCCGGCGAGCGCCCGCCAGCGGCGGACCTGCTCCGCGATCCAGGGCACCGGAACGTGCGATACGCCGATCTCCGCGATGCGCGCGAGGCTGCCGCGCTTCGCTTCCTCGAAGGCCTTGAGGAGGTTCATGGCGATCCAGCGGTCGCGCTCGTACACGGGCTTGCGCAGCACCACCACGTGCATGATCGGGAAGATGCGCGTCTTGCGGAAATAATCCGCTTCGATTGGCTGATGATCGGCGAACAGCCTCTCACCACCCGGGTCTCGCGCCGAGATCACCGCATCGAGATCGCCGGCCGCCAGCATCTCGCTGAGAGAACGTTCAGGCATCGCGACGATTTTTACTCCCTTGGGCAGTTTCAATTCGACTTTTTCGCTGCGGCCGGCCTCGCGCACGCCGGCCTGCCGCCAGTCGACGGCGGCGAGGTCGACGCCGTATTCGTGCTGCAGCATGCCACGCACGTAAATCCCGGCGGTCTGCGCCCATTCCGGAATTCCGACCCGCTTGCCTTCGAGGTCCTTCGGTTTCTTGATGGATGAATTCCGTCCTGTGTAGATCGCGGAATGCCGGAACACCCGCGACGGAAACACCGGGATGGCGATGATGTCGGGCCGCTCCCCGGACAGCAGCGAGGCCACTTTGCCGAACGACATCTCGGAGGCGTCCCACTCGCGAAACTTCGTGAAGCGGAAAAAAATCTCCTCGATCGGCAGATCGAGAACCAGGAGATCGATGCCCTGCGGCCGCAGATCGCGCACGTGATCGTAGGGATTGACCGCGAGAGTGAGACGAAGAGTCATCGTGATAGTATGCATCTTCCAGCGCGATGCCCAATATCCGTCTCCCAGACGGCTCGTCGAAGTCGTTTCCAGGACCCGTCACCGTAGCCGAGATCGCAGCCTCGATCGGCCCCGGCCTGGCGCGCGCCGCGCTCGCCGGGAAGGTGAACGGCAAGCTGGTCGACACTAGTCACCGCATCGATGCGGACGCCGACGTCGCCATCGTCACGGAGCGCGATCCCGAGGGCGTCGAGATCCTGCGGCATTCGACCGCGCACCTGCTGGCGCACGCGGTCAAGGAGCTGTTTTCCGATGCGCAGGTCACCATCGGGCCGGTGATCGAGAACGGCTTCTACTACGATTTCTCGTACAAGCGCCCCTTTACGCCCGAGGATCTCGCCGCCATCGAGAGGAAGATGGTCGAGATTTCGAAAAGGGATCTTCCCGTGGCCAGAAAAGTCATGCCTCGCAACCAGGCCGTCGCCTTGTTTTCTGCCATGGGAGAGAAATACAAGGCCGAGATCATCGCCTCGATTCCCGAGGGCGAGACCCTCTCTTTGTATGAACAGGGCGGCTTCATCGACCTGTGCCGCGGGCCGCACGTGCCTTCGACCGGCAAGCTGAAGGTGTTCAAGCTGATGCGCGTGGCGGGCGCGTACTGGCGCGGCGACTCCAAGAACGAGATGCTCCAGCGCATCTACGGCACGGCCTGGGGAAAGAAGGAGGACCAGGACGCTTACCTGAAGATGCTGGAGGAGGCCGAGAAGCGCGATCACCGCCGCCTCGGCACCCAGCTCGATCTCTTCCACCTGCAGGAAGAGGCGCCGGGGCTGGTGTTCTGGCACCCGAAAGGCTGGGTGCTGTGGCAGCAGGTCGAGCAGTACATGCGGCGCGTGTACCGCGACAACGGCTACCAGGAGGTGCGCGCTCCGCAGATCCTGGACCGCAGCCTGTGGGAGCGCACCGGGCACTGGCAGAACTTCAGGGAGAACATGTTCGTCACGTCCTCCGAGAACCGCGACTACGCGCTCAAGCCGATGAACTGCCCGGGGCACATCCTCATCTACAACAAGGGCGTGCGCAGCTATCGCGACCTGCCGCTGCGCTACGGCGAGTTCGGCTCCTGCCACCGCAACGAGCCCTCGGGCGCGCTGCACGGCCTGATGCGCGCGCGCGGCTTCGTCCAGGACGACGGCCACATCTTCTGCACCGAGGAGCAGATCCTCTCAGAATGCGTCGCGTTCACCGCGCTGCTGCAAAAGGTCTATCGCGATTTCGGTTTTACAGACGTCATCTACAGGATCGCTACGCGGCCGGCGAAAAGGATCGGCTCCGACGAGGCCTGGGACAAGGCAGAAAAGGCTTTGCTCAAAGCTTTGGAACTGTCAAAACTCACGTTCTCATTGGCGCCGGGCGAGGGTGCCTTCTACGGGCCGAAGATCGAGTACTCGCTGAAGGACGGCATCGGCCGCGTCTGGCAATGCGGCACGATGCAGGTCGATTTCAGCATGCCGGGGCGGCTCGGCGCGGAGTACGTCGGCGACGACAACGCGCGGCACACGCCGGTCATGCTCCACCGCTACGCCGAAAGCGTGGTTAAGCGCTTGATGCAGCTTGGTTTTCGTACCGCCGCCGATTTGCGGAACGAGAAAATTTCCTATAAGATTCGAGAACATAGCCTGCAGAAGCTGCCCTACCAACTGGTGGTGGGCGACAAGGAAATGCAGGCTGACACGGTGGCCGTGCGCACGCGCGGCGGCGAAGACCTCGGGGCCATGAGCCTGGATGCCTTCACCGCGCGCCTCCGAAGCGAGGCGAACGCGCAGTAAGCACGGCTCTATTTTTTCAACGTCTGGAGGAGCTTTTCACTCATCGCACTCGAAAGATCGCAACGCATCAACCGGGAAATCACCGCCCCGGAGGTGCGCCTGGTAGCGGAAAACGGTGACCAGCTCGGCATCCAGCCCGTCGCCGAGGCCCTGCGGATGGCAGAGGAAAAAAACGTGGACCTGGTGGAGATCGCGCCGCTCGCCAATCCGCCGGTCTGCAAGCTGATGGATTACGGCAAGTTCCGTTACCGCGAGCAGAAGAAGGCGCACGAAGCGAAGCTCAAGCAGAAGCAGATCCAGGTCAAGGAAATCAAGTTCCGGCCGGGCACCGACGAAGGCGACTACAAGATCAAGCTGGGCAAGCTGATCGAGTTCCTCGAGGAAGGCGACAAGGCGAAAGTGACGCTGCGCTTTCGCGGGCGCGAGATGGCGCACAAGGAGTTCGGCGAGCGCTTGCTCGAGCGCGTGAGAAAGGACCTCGACCCCTACGGCCTGGTCGAGCAGTTCCCGCGGCTCGAGGGGCGGCAGATGGTGATGGTGCTCGCGCCGAAGAAAAAAGGCGCGGCGCCGGCCAAGGCGGCGAAACTGGAAGCAAAACCCAAGATGGCGCAGCCGAAGAAAGTAGCAGCAAAACCTGCAGCAGCGTAGTTCAACAAGTGACGGCCGAGGCTTGAAGAGTCCGCGCAGCGGGCCGCCCGGCGTCAGGCTAGAAACGGAGCAGTCGTCATGCCGAAGATGAAGTCGAAAAGGGGCGCCGCCAAGCGCTTCAAAGTGCGCGGCAGCGGCAGCATCAAGCGCTCGCACGCCTACATGCGCCACATCCTCACGAAGAAGAGCACCAAGCGCAAGCGCCACCTGCGCGGCACCATCGAGGTGGACCACAGCAACAAGCGGCAGGTCCTC
>WNFI01312854.1_pt1 | contig 21787 bp, 16 predicted proteins | sample 5400471 | NCBI WGS metagenome assembly WNFI01 (sample SAMN13153348, study PRJNA577476) | soil metagenome | isolation source: 100 cm saprolite on Douglas fir-dominated hillslope | place: USA:California | collected 2013-09-17
GCGCGGGCGCTCCTCGAGGATGCCTTTGCGCGCGGCCTGGACGCGTTCTACCTTCATCTGGATGCCTACCAGGAGGCTTTCCTGCGCGGCGATACGGTCACGATGCAGCGTCACGCGCGGGCCGTGGAAGGGCACGAAGGCGAAGAGGATTTCCTCATCGCCGTGCAGGCCGATACGGAGGCGTTCTTCGGCCGGCATGATCGCGCGCGCGACCTTTCGCGGCGCGCGGTGGAATCGGCGAAGCGGGCGGGTGCCCTGGAGATGGCCGCCACTTGGGCTGCCGAGGCGGCCGTGCGCGAAGCGGAGATTGGGGATCCCGATCGCGCGCGGACGCTTGCGCTGGAAGCGTTGGAGATCTGCGGCGGCCGATACGTGTATTCACTGGCGGGCTACGCACTCGCCCGCGCCGGCGACACGGCACGGGTGGAGGAGATCATCGCCATCCTCTTACGCGACCATTCCCACACCTACGTGCAGCGCTACTGGATTTCCTGCATGCGCGCGGCGCTTGCGTTGCATGCGGCGGACTGGAAGGCGGCGCTGGACGCGCTCGAACCGGCCATCGCGGTCGAGCTGGGGCTCACGCTGCCGTTCGAAAGCGGCTTCATGTTGCCGCCGTGGCTTCGCGCGCACGCGCTCGTGGGACTCGGCCGCAACGCCTACGCCGAGGCGGAGCTCGAGAAGATCGTGTCCCGCCCCGGCCTCGTCAAGAACTTCCTCGCCTATCCGCTCGCGCAGCGCATGAAGGCGGGGCTCTAGCAGCCATCGGCCACTGGAAGGGCGACACGATGGACCACGAGTGGCTCTTCTGGGACAATCAGGATTCATGAAACAGATCGGCTTGAGCCAATAGAACATGATCGACAATTCCACGGCTCCCTATGCGGCCCTCCTGCTGCGACTCAGCCTGGGCGCGCTGTTCCTCGCCCATGCGATGCTCAAGGTGAGGGTCTTCACCATTCCTGGAACGGTGAAGTACTTCCAGTCGCTGGGGCTTCCCGGCGGCCTCGCCTACGTGACGATCGCCGCAGAGCTGGGCGGCGCGTCATGCCTCATCCTCGGCATCTATCCTCGCTATGTCGCGCTGCTCCTGGTGCCGTTGATCGTCGGCACCATCGTGACCGTGCACAGCAAGAAGGGATGGCTCTTCTCGAACAAGGATGGCGGCTGGGAGTTCCCGGCGTTCTGGGCTGCCGCGTTGCTGGCGCTATTCCTCCTGGGCGATGGCAACGCGGTGCTGTTGGCTTCACCTGCGCTTCCGCTCTGACGCCTCAGCCGCAGCAACGCGACCCCGGGGCCCGGGCTCAATTCACCTCAAATGGTGGACGTGCTGCCCCAGCATCTCGGGGACGACCAGCACGCGTCCTTTTTCCGTGACGTGGAAGCGGCGGCGGTCCTCGGCGGGATCCACGCCGATGCGCATGCCTTCGGGGATGCGGCAGTGCTTGTCGACGATACAGTTCTTCACCACGGCGCTCGGGCCGATCTCCGCGTTGGGCAGGATCACCGAGTCTTCGACCGTGCAGTGGTTGTGGAGGCGCACGTTGGTGAAGAGGAGCGACCGGCGCACGGTCGAGCCGCTCACGATGCAGCCGCCCGAGACGATCGAGTCGATCGCGGTGCCGCGGCAGCTGTCGTCATCGAACACGAATTTCGCCGGTGGGATCTGGTCCTGGTAGGTCCAGATCGGCCAGTCCTTGTCGTACAAATTCAGCTCGGGAAGGACGTGGGTGAGATCCATGTTCGCTTCCCAATAGGCGTCGATGGTGCCCACGTCGCGCCAATACGGCTCGCCGTTGGTCATGTTCACGCAGCTGCGGGCGAAGTCGTGCGCGTAGATCGCCTCGCCCTCCTTCACCAGCGCGGGGATGATGTCCTTGCCGAAGTCGTGGCCCGATCCCGCGCGCTCGGCGTCGATGAGAAGCTGCTCGTAGAGGAACGCCGCGTCGAAGACGTACACGCCCATGCTCGCGAGCACGCGGTCGGGGCGTCCGGGCACCGTGAAAGGCACCGCGGGCTTTTCCTGGAAGGCGGTGATGCGCCCGGCCTGATCGACGCGCATCACACCATAGGAAGCGCACTCCTGCGCGGGCGCCTGCACGCACGCGACCGTGATCTTCGCCGAGGCGGCGAGGTGCTCCTCGATCATCGCGCGATAGTCCATCTTGTAAATGTGATCTCCGGCGGCGACGAGGATCGCCTTGGGGTCCTGGCGGCGCAGGATGTCGAGGTTCTGGTAGGCGGCGTCGGCCGTGCCCTGGTACCAGTCGCCGTTGACGCGCTGCTGCGCGGGCAGCACCTCGACAAATTCATCGAATCGGGAATCGAGGAAGCTCCAGCCGCGCTGCACGTGGCGGATCAGGCTATGCGCCTTGTACTGCGTGCAGATGTCGATGCGGCGGATGCCGGAGTTCAAGCAGTTGGAGAGCGTGAAGTCGATGATGCGGAACTTGCCGCCGAAGGCGACCGAGGGCTTGGCGCGCCAATCCGTGAGCTGCTTGAGCCGGCTGCCGCGGCCCCCGGCGAGCACCAGCGCCACGGTCGCCCGGGCGGCGAGCGCGCTGAAGCGGCTCACTGTGTATCGGGGCGATTTTTCGAGACGGGGACGAACGAGCTCTGCCAGGTCCGTCATAGCGGGCTCCGCGATCGATGCACTACGTCGATGCGGCAAATCTCATCACGGAATGGGGACCCAATCTGTCGGCGTGTTCCTACATGCGAAAAGAAATATGAGGGTCAGAGCTCCGCGGCGAGGCGGGCTGCGCCGAGCACTCCTACACGATCGCTGCCAACGGCGCGGACCGGGATTTTCATGAGCAGCGCCGAGAAGGCGCCCTTGGCGCAGAAGGCTTCACGGAAGCGCGGGGCGCGCAGCTGCGGAAGGATTTTTCCCGTCACGCCGCCCGCAAGATACACACCGCCTCGCGCCATCACGGCAAGGGCGTGATCTCCCGCGATATTTCCCAGGCACGCGGCGAAAAGCTCGAGGGTACTGACACACTCCGCGTCGCCGCGCGCCGCATTCTCCGTGATCCACTCCGGCGTGACGGCGTGAGTCTCGCCGGGGCGCGGGCCGCCGCGCACGAAGTCGTAGAGGTTTGAAAGGCCGCGGCCCGACGCGACGTCTTCCGCGGACACGCGCCCGTGAAGCCCGAACACCATCCGCCAGAGCCCGGCCTCCGCCGGCGTGGCCGGTGCGAATCCCATGTGCCCGCCCTCCCCCGGTACTTCGCGATAACCGCCGTTGCCCGTCGGCGCGAGGTAGGCGATCCCGAGACCGGTACCCACGCCGAGCACGACGCGCGCCTCGTCGGGCGCGGGCTTGCCCGGCTGCAGCGAGATCAACTCGCGCGCGGCAAGCCCGTCGATGCCGTGGGCCGTGGCGACCAGGTCGTTCACGACGCGGACCTTCGCGATTGCGAACCGTGAGGCGATGAGCTCGCCGTCGATCGTCCACGGCCGATGCGTCATCTTCACGCGATTGCCGAGCGCGGGACCGGCCACGCCGAATGCGGCGGCGGTGATGCGTTTCGATCCTTGCGCCGACGCCTGCCACTCGGAGAGGAACTCCTTCAGCTGCGCCGGGAAGCTCGCCGCTTCTCCCGTGGCATAGCGCCGGGAATGCGCGCTTTCCCACCGGCCGCTGCGCGCTTCGCCGACTTCCAGCAGAATCTTGGTCGCTCCCACGTCTCCGGCCAGGATCACTTTTGCCTCCCACGCGTCGAAAATCCCCGCGGTCCAAAGTCCTCTTCGCCACGCCGGAATGCGCGCCCCTCGCGAAGACGGGCGGGCTTGGCGACGTGAGCGCCGCGCTTCCCGCCGCCCTGCGGGCACTCGGGCACGACGTGCGCGTGCTGCTGCCGGGTTATCCCGCTGTCCTCGATGCCGATCGCGGTTTGCATGAAATGGGTGAGCTCACGGTCTGCGGAATGAAGGTGCGCCTGCTCGAATCGCGCCTGCCGAGCGGCGTTCCCCTCATTGTCGCCGATGCGCCCGCCCTCTATGCAAGGCGCGGCGGACCCTATCAGGACGAAAGCGGCGCCGATTGGAAAGACAACGCGATGCGCTTCGGCGTTCTGTCGAGAGTGGCGGCGGTCGTGGGCAGCGCCGGCAACCCGACGCGTTGGCAACCGGAGGTCGTCCACTGCAACGACTGGCCGAGCGCCCTCGCACCGGTCTATCTGCGCCACGAGCCCGGGCCGCACGCGGCAACGCTCCTCACCATCCACAACCTCGCCTTCCAGGGAGTGGTCTCCTACGAAGAGGCCAGGCCGCTTGCGTTGCCCGTCGAAAGCCTCGGCACCGATGGCGTGGAATTCTACGGCCGCGTGTCGTTCCTCAAGGGCGGCCTCATGTGCTGCGATGCGATCAACACCGTGAGCCCGACGTATGCGCGCGAGATTCAGACGCCGGAGCTCGGCTTCGGCCTGGACGGCGTGTTGCGCGAGCGCGCGGCGCGGCTGCATGGAATCTTGAACGGCATCGACATGGCGTTGTGGAATCCCGCGACCGACCCCTGGATCGCGGAGAAGTACGCCGCGAAGACGCTCGCGCGCAAGGCCGCCAACAAGCGCGCCCTCAAGAAGCGCCTCGGCCTTCAAGGGCCCGACGACGTGCCGCTCGCCGCCACGGTGAGCCGGCTCACGCAGCAGAAAGGCATCGACATCATCCTGGAGGCGATGGAGGGCATCGCCGCGCTCCCCGCGCAAGTGATCGTCGCCGGCGCCGGCGAGCGCGATCTCGTCGAGAAGCTGCGCGCGGCGCAAGCGCGGCATCCGCGCCATCTCGCGGTTTTCATCGGCTTCGACGAAGCTCTCGCGCACCAGGTCGAAGCGGGGGCGGACATGTTCCTCATGCCCTCGCGCTTCGAGCCGTGCGGAATGAACCAGATGTACAGCCAGCGCTACGGCACGCCTCCGGTCGCGAACCGCACCGGGGGGCTCGCCGACACGATCGAGGATGACGGCGCCGGGCATCACGCGGGCGCGACCGGGTTCCTGCTCGAAGAGCTCTCCGCCGAAGGGCTCTTGTCGGGCATGCGCCGCGCCGTCGATGCGTTTCGCGATCGCGCGCGCTGGAAACGGCTGCAGGTGAACGGCATGGCGAAGGATTTCGGCTGGGAGTCGGCGGCGCGCGCTTACTCGCGGATCTATGCGCGAATCAGATCCACTTCATGAGCCCCATCTCGAAGCGGTGCGAGAGGGCGGGATGATGCGGGAAAGCGCGGATGCGGAATTCGAGCTTGCCACAGAGCTCCGGCGCCAGGTCGAGAACGTAGCGATGCTCGCCGTGCTCTTCCTTGCCCTCGGAGCGCAAGGCATGGCCCTCCGGAGGATGGCGCGCCGCGAGCGCGCGGATGGCGGGCGATAGCAGCAGCTCGACCTGCACGTCCTGCGGTAAGAGGCGGTCGAGCTTCACGCCGACGGTGAAACGAACCTTGTCGCCGAAGGCGACATTGCGCTGTGGCACTCCCACGCTGCGCAGCTGCACGTGCGGCCAGGCGCCGCGCACCTTGCGCTTCCATGCCGCCAGGTCGCGCGCCGTGGCGTAATTCTGCTCGATCAACTGTTTGCCGCGATGCGAGGCGGGCACGTAGAAGCGCGAGAGATACTCGCCCACCATGCGCTGGCTGTTGAAGCGCGGCAGCAGCGTCATGATCGAGCGCTTCGCCATCTTGATCCACTCCGGCGAGAAGCCCATCGAGCCGCGCTCGTAGTAGAGCGGAATGACGCGGTCCTGCAGGAGCTCGTAGAGCGAGCGGCTTTCCTCGAGGTTGCGCCGTTCGTCGTCGAGAGTCTCCGAGGCGGGCTTGATCGCCCAGCCGTTGTCGCCGCGATAGCCCTCGCCCCACCAGCCGTCGAGCACCGAGAGGTTGATGACGCCGTTGAACCCGGCCTTCATGCCCGAGGTGCCCGAGGCCTCCATCGGGAAGACCGGGTTGTTGAGCCACACGTCCACGCCCGCGACCAGACGGCGCGCGAGGTGCAGGTCGTAGCCTTCGACGAAAAGCACGTGGCCCTCGAACTCCGGCATCGCGGCGATCTGGAACACGCGCTGGATCATCTGCTTGCCGGGCTCGTCGGCGGGGTGCGCCTTGCCCGCGAAGATGAAGACCACCGGACGCCCGTCGCTCGCGACGATCTCGCGCAGCCAGTCGAGCTTGTCGAAGAGGAGCGTCGCGCGCTTGTAAGTCGCGAAGCGCCGCGCGAAGCCCACGGTCAGCACATTGGGATTGGAAGGATCCGCGTACTTGAGGAGCCGGTCGACGTGCGCCTCGCTGCCCTGGTTGCGGAAGTGCTGCGCGCGCACGCGCCGGCTCACCGAGCCCAGCATGCGCGACTTCAGGTGCTGCCGCACGCGCCAGAACTCCGGTTCGGGCATGTCCATGATCGCCGCCAGCGACGCGGGATCGTCCATGCGCCGTTGCCAGCCGCTGCCGACGAAACGGTCGAAGGCCTCGGCCCATTCGGGCGCGAGAAAGCTCGGCACGTGCACGCCGTTGGTCACGTAGGTGACCGGGTTCTCGTCCTCGGGCACCTCGGGCCACAGGTCTCCCAGGATCAGCGCGGAGATGTCGCCATGGATGCGGCTGACACCGTTCTGGAAACGCGAGCCGCGCGCGGCGAGCGCGGTCATGTCGAAGTCGCCGCTCTTGGGCGTGCGCCCGAGCGCCAGCAGCTCGTCGCGCTTGAGTCCCGTGTCCTCGCAGAAACGATGGAAATAGCGCTCCATCTTCTCCGGGGCGAAGTGATCGTGCCCCGCGGCCACCGCGGTATGCGTCGTGAAGATGGTGTTGGCGGCGACCGCTTCGAGGGCGGCGTCCATGTCGAGGCCTTCATGCACGAGCATGCGCATGCGCTCGAGCACGAGGAACGCGGCGTGCCCCTCATTGATGTGCCACGCGGTCGGCTTGATTCCCATCGCCGCGAGCGCGCGCACGCCTCCCATGCCGAGCACGATCTCCTGCTGGATGCGCGTGTTGCGGTCGCCGCCATAGAGGCGGTGCGCGGTGGCGCGATCCTCGGGGCGGTTCGACTCGAGGTCGGTGTCGAGGAGGTACAGGCTCACGCGGCCGACGCGCGCGTGCCACACCTTCGCATGCACGTCGCGCTCGCCGAACTCGACACTCACCTCGAGCGGCTTTCCGTCGCACATCACCGGCGCGATCGCAAGATCTCCGAAGTCGTTGTTGAGGTAGGCCGCGTGCTGCCAGCCCTCGCCGTCGATCGCCTGCTGGAAGTAGCCCTGGCGATAGAGCAGCCCCACCGCGACGAAGGGCAGCCCGAGGTCGCTCGCCGTCTTGCAGTGATCTCCCGCGAGGATGCCGAGGCCGCCCGAGTAGATCGGCAGGCTCTCGTGAAATCCGAACTCGGCGCAGAAATAGGCGACGAGCTCGCCTTCCGCGAGCTGGGGCTCCCCATTGGTGCCGGGAGCCCGCTGGAGGTAGGCATCGAACGCGGCGAGCGTGCGGTCGAGATCGTGGAGGAACGCCGGATCCTGCGCGGCTTCCTCGAGGCGGCGCTGGCTCACGCCCTTTAATAGTGCCTTCGGGTTTTGTCCGACCGCCTCATAGAGCGCGGTATCGAGGCGCGCGAAGAGCGCGCGCGCGGGCCGGTCCCAGCTGAACCAGAGATTGCTGGCGAGCTCTTCCAGGCGCGCGATCGCGGCGGGAAGGCGGGGCGTGACTTCGATGGGAAAGGCGGTTCCGGGGCGCTGCTCCATGGTTTCTTGTGTTGTCGGCCCGAAAGAGTTCAGACGCGCAAGGATAAGCGAAGTTCTCCCTCTTCTCGGGGTCCCTCTGGGGCAGGGTTAGGTAGCAGAGGGTCCGGGAGAGGGTCAAAAAGAAAAGGGAGGCCGGCTTCGCCTCCCTAATTTCTCCCTGCTTCCACCACCGCCTTGCCCCACCACCCTCTCCACGCGGAGAGGGAAAAGACCGCTACTGGCAGGCCTCGCATTCGGGATTGTCGATGGAGCAGAACTTCGCCTCCGCCGAATCGGGCGCGGCGGCTTCGACCGCACCCATTCCCGCGATCCCGCCGCTTGCCGAGCGTGCGCAGGTAGTACGTGGTCTTCAAGCCGCGCAGCCATGCGAGCTTGTAGGTCTCGTCGAGCTTCTTGCCCGAGGCCCCGCCCATGTAGATGTTGAGCGACTGCGCCTGGTCGATCCACTTCTGCCGCCGCGCTCCAGCCTCCACCAGCCACTTGGGCTCGACTTCGAAGGCGGTCGCGTAGATGTTGCGCAGCTCCTGCGGCACACGGTCGATCTTGCCGATCGAGCCGTCGAAGTGCTTGAGGTCGTTCACCATCACCGCGTCCCAGAGCCCAAGCTTCTTCAGGTCCTTCACCAGGTACTCGTTCACCACCGTGAATTCGCCCGAAAGGTTCGATTTCACGAACAGATTCTGGTAGTTCGGCTCGATCGACGCCGAGACGCCGATGATGTTGGAGATAGTCGCCGTGGGGGCGATGGCGACACAGTTGGAATTGCGCATGCCGTGCTCCTTGATGCGGTTGCGCAGAGCTTTCCAGTCCATCGATTCCGACATGTCGACTTCGACGTACCCGCCACGTTCGTCGAGGAGAAGCTTGAGAGAGTCCTGAGGCAGGATGCCGCGGTCCCAGAGCGAGCCCGGAAAAGTCGAATAGCGGCCGCGCTCTTTCGCGAGCTCGGTGGACGCCCAGTATGAGTAGTAGCACACCGCTTCCATGGAGCGGTCGGCGAATTCCACTGCGGCATCGCTCGCGTACGGGATGCGCAGCTCGTGCAGGCAATCCTGGAATCCCATGATGCCCAAGCCCACCGGGCGGTGGCGTTTGTTTGAATCGTGCGCCTTGCGGACTGCGTAGTAGTTGATGTCGATCACGTTGTCGAGCATGCGCATCGCGGTGGCGATGGTTTTCTTAAGCTTCGCGTGATCGAGCTTGCCGTCTTTCATGTGCGCGTGGAGATTCACCGAGCCCAAGTTGCAGACGGCGATTTCTTCTGCATTCGTATTCAGGGTAATCTCGGTGCATAAATTAGATGAATGCACCATTCCCACGTGGCTCTGCGGGCTGCGGATGTTGGAAGCGTCCTTGAACGTAATCCACGGATGCCCGGTCTCGAAGAGCATCGTGAGCATCTTGCGCCAGAGTGATTGCGCCGGAATTTTCTTATGCAGCTTGAGCTCGCCGCGCGCGGCTTTCTTTTCGTAGATCGTGTACGCGGCCTCGAAATCCTTGCCAACCTTGTCGTGCAGATCGGGAACGTCGGAGGGCGAAAAGAGCGTCCACTCGCCGCCTTCCATCACGCGCTTCATGAAAAGGTCCGGAATCCAGTTCGCGGTGTTCATGTCGTGCGTACGGCGCCGGTCGTCACCCGTGTTCTTGCGCAGCTCGAGGAATTCCTCGATGTCGAGGTGCCATGTCTCGAGGTAGCAGCACACCGCGCCCTTCCTCTTGCCGCCGTTGTGCGCGAGGCCCCCCGAGGTCATGTATGACGCGTCGCCCTCGACCTTCAGGTCGTAGACGAATGGCTTCGGAGTGATCGATTCGATTTCGGTCACGCGAGAAAAAAGCTTGCCTTCGATCTCGAGCCAATTCTTCTTCGTGATCGGCTTGCAACCGACGAGGGCCGCCACTTCCGGCACCGCTGGAATGCGCAGGCCGTATGCCTTGGTCACGCCTTCGAAGCGCGTCATCGAACCGTCCGAGCGCACTGCGTCGTAGCCGTTTTCCCGCTCGCGATACTGTCCCGCAGTCGGCACGCCCATCCGCAGGAGTTGATAGCGCAACCCTTCGATCAGCGGCCGGGAAGTATTCGTAAAGTAGATTTCCTTGCCGCGCGACACGCCGCCATCACTCTCCAGCAGGCCGCGAATCATGGCCATCGTGTGCGGCTTCGGCAAATGAGCGAAACGGCGTGCGATGCGCTTGCAGCCCGTCTCGTCGTAGATGTCCTCGTAGCCGAACGGCATGGTCGCTACGCCGGCCCCGACGATGCGGCCGTTCGTCGCGTCGCGCACGACGCCGCGCCCGAATGCCCAACGGACTTGCGTGTAGGTCTCGCCGCGGCCATTTTCCCAGTAGTGAATCCCGCGCGCTTCGAGATACGAACGCACGAAGCCCAGATGCTCGTCTCTTGCGGGATTGCCCGAGACGCCCCACTCCATGCCGTCCTTCGAAAGATGGCCGTCGCCCAGGAGAACGCCGTACAAGCGCGCATCGTCCTCGCTCAAGCTCGCGACTTGCACGACCTCGGTGGGAATGACTTGCGCGACATAGTCGCCCGTGCGCAGATGACCCGCATCGACCCACTCGGCCTTCACCTTGCCCTTCGCCAACCATCCACGTGTGCGCTCGTTGCCCTGCTCCATCGGCACGCCCTGGATGGTGTAGAAGGGATGTCCGGCGGTCACGAGCAGCGGCTCGATCGCATGCTTGACCTTCAGGGAGACCATGGCCGCCGTCTGGTTGTAGGCGAGTCGCTGCGTGACTTCCCGGTACGTGCCCGACTTGCCAAGGACCACGTCGCCTTGCTTCACGTCCTTGATCGATTTCAGTCCATCAGCGGTGTAAACCTTGGTCTCCGGCGCAAAGCACTGGTTTACCGCGACCGCCGTATCCGAGACGACCTTGAGGAACGGAACCACACCCTGGGATTTGCCATTCGTTCCCTTGATGTAGGAGCCCAGGGCGCGCACCGGCGTCCAGTCGTTGCCGAGCCCTCCGGCGAATTTAGAAAGCAGCGCGTTTTCCTTGATGGCTTCATAGATCCCGTCCAGGTCGTCGGCCACCGTCGTGAGGTAGCACGACGACAGTTGCGAGCGCAGCGTGCCCGCGTTGAAAAGAGTCGGCGTCGACGACATGAAATCGAACGTCGAGAGCACGTTGTAGAACTCGATCGCGCGGTCCTCGCGGTTGATCTCATTCAGCGAAAGCCCCATCGCCACGCGCATGTAGAACGCCTGCGGCAGCTCGATGCGGCGGTCGTGGATATGGAGGAAGTAGCGGTCGTAGAGCGTCTGCAGGCCGAGGTAGTTGAACTGCAGGTCGCGCTCCGGCTTCAACGCCGCGCCGAGCCGCTTCAGGTCGAAGGAGGCGAGCTTCTCGTCGAGGAGCTGCGCCTTTACGCCCTGGCTGATGAACGTGGGGAAATATTCGGCGTAGCGCGACGACATCTCTGCTTGCAAAACTTCCTCGCCCAGGACTTCGCGGCGGATCGTGTGCAGCAGCAGGCGCGCGGTGACGTAGGTGTAGTCCGGATCCTGCTCGATCAGCATGCGCGCGGCGAGGATGGCGCACTTGTGCACTTCCTCGAGCGGCACGCCGTCGTATAGATCGCGCAGCGTGGCATCCATGATCTTGCGCGGCTGGACGTCGGCGCCGAGGTGCTCGCATGCCGACGTGATGAGGACCTCGAGTTTCGCGGTGTCGAGCGGCTCCCTGCCGCCTCCGACCATCACGTGGATCTGCGGCTGGCGCGATTCGACCGCTTCCTGCGCGCGCTTGGAGCGCTCGCGTGCGCGCTCCTCGCGATAGAGCACGTACGAGCGCGCCACCTGGTGCTCGCCGGCACGCATCATCGCCAGCTCGACCTGGTCCTGCACGTCTTCGATATGAAAGGTGCCGCCCGCCGGATGGCGGCGCATGAGCGACTGGACGACGGACTGAGTGAGTGCCTGCACTTTGTCGCGCACGCCCGCGCTCGCCGCGGCCGTGTTGCCCGAGACGGCGAGGAACGCCTTGGTCATGGCGACCGCGATCTTGTCGGGCTCGAAACCTACGACCGCGCCATTGCGCCGGATGATCTTGTAGTCCGCGTATCGCTCCTGCGGCGGTAGGCCTTCTTCCCCGAGGATGGGATTTGCGAGGGGGGCCGCGGGATGGATATCGGAGGACAAACGCATGGGAGATCTCCTGTTTCTGTTTTCGGCCGGGAATCCAGCGCTTTTCCCCGGAACTGTCTGATCGCAGGTTCTTTGGCCTGCTAACTACCGGTTCTACCTTGGATAAATCCGAAATACTCCCGGCCTTTTGCACAACTTGTTCGACGAGTAATCCACAACATATAGTGCCTCGCCGAGCGGATGGACACAAAGTCTAGTAAAGGAAGGTGAGCAACGCAAGCGCCTTTTTTTGCTTGGATTTTCAGTTGCTTGCGAGGGGTTCCTGCTGAAGATTTGAGCAGGTAACAATTACGTAATTTGGCCCCGGTAGCGCTCCCAGTCGAACCAGGGGCCGGGATCGGTCTTGCGATCCGGGGCGATGTCGCTGTGGCCGGCGATGTCGAGCCTACCGTGGCGCGCGAAGAGCTCGCGCGTGAGATTCGCGAGCGTTTCGTACTGCGGCTCGGCGAAGGGAACGTCGTCGGAGCCTTCGAGCTCGACGCCGATGGAGAAGTCGTTGCAGCGCTCGCGCCCCTTCCACGTGGAGGCCCCTGCGTGCCAGGCGCGCATCTCCTCAGGCACGTACTGGAGGAGCGAGCCGTCCCGGCGAATCAGATAGTGCGCGGAGACCTTGAGCGCCGCGATGTCGGCGAAATAGGGATGCGCCGCGGGATCGAGCCGCCCCATGAAGAGGTCGTCGATCCACGGCCCGCCGAACTCCCCGGGCGGCAGCGAGATGTTGTGGATCACCAGAAGCGAGATCGCCGTGCCCGGCGGGCGCTCATCGCAATGCGGAGACTCAGTCGATGCCAAGGCGGTCGAGGCGATAGCGAAGGGAGCGGAAGGTGATTCCGAGGAGCTTGGCGGCCGCGGTCTTGTTGAAGCGCGTGGCCTCGAGCGCCTTGGTGATCGCCTCGCGCTCGATCTGGTCGAGGAAGTCGTGCAGCGGCAGGCCGCGGGTGCCGAGCGCTCCGTCGAGCGGCGCCAGGCGCTCCTTCGCGGTGGCCTGCGTGAGGTACAGGTCGCTCTCGGTGATGGTGTTGTCGCTGCACAGCGCGAGTGCGCGCTCGAGGATGTTCTCCAGCTCGCGCACGTTGCCCGGAAAGTCGTATCTCCTCAACGCCAGCATCGCCTCTTCCGAAATCGCCGGAGACGGGTTTCCGCTCTGGCGCGCGAGCCGTTCGACCACCTGCTCCACCATGAGCGAAATGTCCTCGGGAATCTCACGCAGGCCCGGCATCTTCAGCTCGATCACGTTCAGGCGATAGAAGAGGTCCTGGCGGAACTGGCCCGCGTCGACCTGCTCGGAGAGGCTGCGGTGGGTGGCCGAGATGATGCGCACGTCGATGGGGTCTTCCACCGTGTCGCCCACGCGCCGCACCTTCTTCTCCTGGATTACCCGCAGCAGCTTCACCTGCATCGCGAGCGGCAGGTCGCCCACCTCGTCCAGGAACAGCGTCCCTTTCTCCGCCGCCTTGAGATATCCCATCTTGTCGGTGTCGGCGCCGGTGAAAGCCCCCTTCTTGTAGCCGAAGAACTCGCTCTCCATGAGGTTCTCGGGAATGGCGCCGCAGTTGACCGCGACGAACGGCGCGTCGGCCCGAGACGATCCCGAATGAATGAGGCGCGCGGCGACTTCCTTGCCGCTCCCCGATTCCCCCGTGATGTACACCGGGGCCTGCGAGCGCGCGAGCTTGCCGATCATGTCGCGCGCGCGCTGGATGGCGGCCGATTCTCCGAGCAGCCGCGGGGTTCCGGGCTGCGCGGTCTCGCCGATGGCGGCCCGGCGCGACTGCGCGGGCTTGGGCAGCTTCAGCGCGCTCATCACCAGGGGCCGCAGCTGCTCCAGCTTGATCGGCTTGGCGAGGTAGTCGAAGGCGCCCGCCTTCAGCGCGGCGACCGCGTTCTCGGTCGAGCCGAACGCGGTGATCACCGCGACCGGCGTATTGCCGTAGTGCTCCGCGATGTGGCGCAGCACCATGAGGCCATCGCCGTCGGGCAGGCGCATGTCGGTGAGCGCGAGGTCGTACTGCCGGCTCTTCAAGGCCTCCTGCGCTTCCTTGAGATTCGAAGCGGTGTCCGCGTCCACGCCCATGCGCGAAAGGGTGAGCACGAGGAGCTCGCGGATGTCGGCCTCGTCGTCGACGATGAGCACGGCCTTGCGGTTCATCAGGAGCCTTTCAAGGTGATCCGGAAATGCCCGCCGCCGGAACCTTCGACATAGTCGATGCGCGCGCCGTTGCCTTCGCAGAGCTCGCGCGCGATATAAAGGCCGAGCCCGGTGCCGTGCGCCTCGGTGGTGAAGAACGGCTCGAAGAGGTGGGCCTGCGTCTCGCGCGGCACTCCCGGCCCGTCATCCACGACGTCGAGCGTGAGGCGCCCGGGCTGCGCCGAGGGCGAGACCACGATGCGCACCGAGCCGGCGAGCTTGCGCCCGTGGCGCCAGGCGTTGCGCACGATGTTCCACAGCACCTGGTCCAGGTGCTGGCGGTCGAACCAGATGCGCTGCGTGGTGCGCACCTGCACATCGAGGCTCGACGGCGGGACCTTTTCGTTGGTGGAGAACTCGTGCGCGAAGTTCGCGAGGTAGAGCAGCGCGTCGATCGGCTCGGCCTGCGCGCGGTCGCGCCGGTTCAGCAGGAGCACCTCCTGCACGATGCGATCGAGGCGAAAAACGTTGCCGCGGATGATCTCGAGCAGCCGGCGCTCGTCATCGGCCACCGCGTCGCTCTCCTCCAGCAGGTCGGCGGCGTGCCCGATGGAAGACAGCGGATTGCGGATCTCGTGCGCGATCGAGGCGGTGAGGCGGCCGAGGGCGACGAGCTTCATCTGCTGCGCCTGCGCCCGCATGCGCCCGATGTCCTCGATGAAGATCACGGTGGGCGGCGGGTCTCCGGTGCCGATCGGAACGAAGTGCACTTGCAGCTCGCCCGCCACGCGCGGAGTCTTCAGCTGCATGTAGGTGGTCTCCGAGCCCTTGCGCCACGCCTCGAGGAGGCCGGCGATCTCCGGGGCGTAGTCGGAGAGCGATTGCATGCGGCCGGCGGGCAGCGGCCCCAGCAGCTGGGTCGCGCGCGGATTGTTCTGGCGGATGCGCCCCTCGCCGTCGACCACGACGATGCCGTCCTGCATGTCGCGGATGACGAGCTCGTTGATCTGCGAGAGGTTCGCCAGGTCGATCTTGCGTTCCTCGGCGATCTGCTCGCTGGTGCGCGCGTAGCGCGCCAATGTAGACGCGAGCCCCGCGGTGGCGAAGAACGCTGCCGCCGTCATTCCCGCCTGCACAAAGTCCTGCGCGTTGGCCTCGAAGCGCCACACCTGGAACATCTGCTCGAGGAGCACCGCGAGTGCGGCGAGCGCGGCATAAAGGAAGGCGAGACGCCCGCGCGTGATGAGGCCAGCGGAGGCGAGCGAGACCAGCAGGATCACGCCCAGGCCGCTGCGCACGCCGCCGCTCGCGTACATGAGCATCACGATCGCCGCCACGTCGACCAGAACCCCGGCGGTCACCTGCAGCGTGAGGCTCGGGCGGCGCAATTTCGCGGGCGCCAGGAGCATCAGCGAGACCACGATATAGGCGATCACCGTGGGCATCACCGCCTCGCGCGCGACGATCCCGAAGTTGAAGAAGCGGTTCAGGAACACGAAGGCGCCCGCGACGAACACCGCGAGCACCACGCGATAGGCCGCGAAAACGGAAAGCGTTCGCCAGGTGGTGTCGTCGGCCTCGACGATCAGCAGCCGCGACCGGCGCAAGCGTGCGCTGGGGTCCAGCGTGAGGGGATCGGAGGCGGCGCTCATGGGGCGCGGCAGCGCGGGTTGTCCTGGCAGTAGTAGATGCCGCTCTGCAGCAGAGCCTCGCTGCGCGGCAGGTTCACGCCGCAGCGCGCGCACGCCACCATGTCCTCGCCGCTCTGCGATTTCGCCGGGACGTCGGCCTTCTTCACCTGCGAGCGGAAGAAGCCGCGGAACATCACCCACAGCAGGAAGACGATGATCAGCAGCAGCACGATGCGGCCCAAGGCGGTGTTTCCTGGCGGATGAAATCGGGGAAAAATAGTTTACGGCAAAAGCACTTCGACTTCGAACCGCACGCCCCTCGCGCCCGCGAGGTTCACCGCCCGGGCGCGCCCGCCGTGGAACTCGGCCACCAGGCGCACGATGTAGAGGCCGAGCCCGAGGTGCGCATGCTTGCCCGCCTGCCCGCTCATCTCCGGCTCGCGCAGCGACACCATCGAGTCGAAGAGGCGCGCGAGGGTGGCCTCGGGCAGCGCCGGGCCGTCGTTCTCGACCGCCAGCGTGGCGCGCCTGCCCTGGGCCGAAAGCGAGATGCGCACCGGCATCCCGGGCGGGGCGAAATCGTTCGCGTTCTCGACGAGCTTGTCCAGGAGCTGCGCGAAGGCATCGGGCACGCCCTCGATCCATACCGGCCCCGCGGGCGGCGCATATTCGAACGGCCGCGCCGGATACGCCGCGCGATAACCCTCGATGCAGCCCGCGGCAACCGCGGCGAGGTCGAAGCGCTCGCGTTCCGAGCCTTCGAGGAGCCGCTCGAGGCGGGTCGCTTCGGACAAGCGCGAGATGAGCCGTGCCAGCCGCTCCACACCTTCGCCGGCGCGCTCGACGTAGACGCGCGCCGCATCCGAAAGCTCCTGCGCCTTGAGATTGTCGAGCGAGGAACGCACCACCGCCACCGGCGTGCGCAGCTCGTGGGCGAGCCGGCCCGCCATCGCCTCGAGGTACGCGTTGTAGTCGCGCAGCCGCCCGAGCACCGCCGCGGTGGTGCGCGTGAGATCCCCGATCTCGTCTTTCGCGGCGCTCGGCGTGATGGTGCCGCGCACCCGGCCCTGCGAATCGATCGCCGCCTCGGCCTCGGCGTGGAGCCGGCGGATGCGCGTGGCGAGCGTGGTCGCGAACGCGAGCAGGATCGCGAGCGCCGCGGCGACCACGCCGAGCGTCACCGCGAGCAGGTTCTCGAGAGCCGATTCCTTGAAGAGCTGGATCGATCCCGCGGTCTCATCGACCACCACCGCGCCGACGATGTCGTCGCCGACGAAGATCGGCTGCGCGGCCGAGAGGATCGTTACGTCGGGGTCGCGCGTGGCGCGCCACTGCGTCGAAGACACGCCGATGAGCGCGCGGTCGACCTGGCCCTTCGCCGGCTGCGTCTCGTCGCCCTGAGGCGCGCGCGGCGCGGGCAGCACCAGCGCCGCCATCGGCTTCAACCAGGTGAACGCCCGCGCGCTCGCCGCCGGCTCGCGTACCGAACCGGAAAGGCCGCGCACGCGCGAGCGCGTGTCGACCACCCAGATTCGCGAGGACTTGCGCCCCATGATGCCGAGGAAGCGCTCGATCTCTTCGGAAGGCACGTACGCCGCGCCCAGGCTTGCCGCGGCCTCAGGATCGGCCGAAGCAAAGAGCGCCACGATGCGGCGCCGCTCCTCGCCCTCGCGTTCGTCGGGCTCGTTCACGGCGCGGAAGAGCGCGGGACGATCGGAGAGGGCGCTCGACACCGCGCGCGCCGTGGCGCCGATGGCCTGCTCCTGCGTGTCGCGCAAGAAGCTCTCCATGCGCGAGATGAACTGCACCGCGAGCCAGGGAATCGCCAACAGCACGAGGGCCGCCATGACGAGGCGAAAACGGATGCCGTGGATGAAGTCCGCGCGCATCGCGCCTGCCTCAGAACGCAACGTGGATCGCGAGCGAGCCGAAGCGGTGCGGCGCGCTCTGGGCGTCGAACTCTCGGGAGTCCTGCGCCAGCGCGAAGGCGAGCGAGCCCCAGGGCTGCGACCAGCTCACGCCGGCGACGAGGCGCGCGACCGAGCTCCGGCGCGAGATCTCGGGCCCGAAGGGATCGTAGTTGCGCTCGAGCAGCGCGTTGCGCGCGACCGCGCGCGCGCTCGCTCCGAGCATCGCGCCGAATCCTTGCGCCGCACTCTCGCCCCAGGGCGGCGTCGGCGCGAAACGCAGCAGCTGGCTCGACGCCGCTGCGTCGGCGCCGAAGCGAAGCTCGACTCCCGCGTGCGCGAAGGTGACGTCGCGGCCGATCACCGCTCCCACATGCGCCTTGATGCGATCGGTGGCGAGCGATTGCGAGCGCACTGCGGCAATCTGTGCGTCGAAGCGGTTCTCGAGCTGGCGCGACCAGTCGACCTCGGGCGCGGGAATCAGGCGGTGGATGGCCTGGGTCGTTTGCCGGCCGAGCGCCGCGGGGCCGCGCACGCCTGCCTCGAGCTCGAGCGTCTGGAAGACGCCCGGCGCGCGATCATGGAATGCAGCCGAGGCTAATAGGCGCGCGACCGGCGCGCGATCGCTCACGCCGGGTGCCCAATGCCTGGCGTCGGGCGTGTAGACCTCGTGCAAGAGACCCCACTCGACTCCTTCGGCGACGCGCGCGATGCGCACGCCGCTCGAATACCAGCGGTCGGTTCCGAACGCGACGTCGTTGTCGACCTGCAGGTACCAGTCCGCGTCCGCGGCGGCAGTGACAGGCGCCGCGAACGCCAGGACCAGGGCCACCGCAGCACGCCTCAAGCCGCGTCCTTCCACCGATAGCCCATGCCGTAGACGGTCTCGATGGCGTCGAAGGCCGGATCGACGGCGAGAAACTTCTTGCGGATGCGCTTCACGTGAGAGGTGATGGTGCCGTCGTCCACCACCATCTCGGCGTCGCGCATCAGCTGCTCGCGATCCTTCACGTGGCCCGGATGGCGCGCGAGCGAGTGCACCATCCAGAACTCGGTGACGGTGAGATCCACGGCCTGCTCGCTCCACTTCGCGCTCATGCGCCGCGCATCGAGCGCCAGCTTGCCGCGCCGCACCACGTCCTCGGCGAGCGCCGGGTGCGCGCTCGCCTCCACGCGGCGAAAGAGCGCGGCGATGCGCGCCAAGAGGTGCGGCAGGCTCACGTCCTTGGTGAGGTAGTCGTCGGCGCCCAGCCGCAGCCCCGACACGATGTCGAAATCGGAATCGCGCGCCGAAAGAAAGATGATCGGCAGGAGCGCGCTCGCCGAGCGCAGGTCGCGGCACAGCGCGAAGCCGCCGTCGATATCCGCGCCCAGCCCGATGTCGATGATCGCGAGCTCGGGAAGGCGCGCGGCGAGCGTGCGCGAGGCGCTGTCGCGGTCGCCGAACGCCGCGACGTCGTAGCCGGCTTTGCTCCCGCGCGCGGCCAGCGCGCGCGCGCGAAATGACGCTGCCCACTCCACTCGGGCAGAAAAGGGAAGACCACCATGGCCGCAGGCAGCACACGCAAATCGCCCCGGGAGGGGATCGTCGAGTTTCTGGCGCTGGGCGCCAACGCATTCGTGAGCGGGCTCGTGGCCGCCATCGCGCTTGCCGTCATCACGCTGGCGCTGGCCACCGGAGCGCAGGCGGCGAGCCTGAACGATGCGAAGACGGGAACGCTCCTCCTGCGCACCGGCACCGCGGGCGACTACACCGTGGCGCCGACCGTCGAGACCGAAGTCGCGATCGAGGTGAACGGGGTGGTCGCCCGAACGCGCGTGAGCCAGGTCTTCCACAACCCCGGCGCGGAGTTCGCCGAGGGCGTCTACGTGTTTCCGCTGCCCGAGAATTCCGCCGTCGACCACCTCTGGATGCGCATCGGCGAGCGCACGATCGAAGGCCAGATCCAGGAGAAGGGCGAGGCGCGCCGCACCTATGAAACGGCCAAGCGCGAGGGCCGCAAGGCGGCGTTAGTCGAGCAGCAGCGTCCCAACCTCTTCACCAATTCCGTGGCGCACATCGGCCCCGGCGAACAGGTGCGCATCACGATCGAGTACCAGCAGACGCTCGCTTCTTCCCACGGCGAGTACCGGCTGCGCTTTCCGCTCGCCGTCACCCCGCGCTACATGCCGGCCGCGAGCGAGGCTCTCCCCGATGAGCCGAAGGCGCGCGAGGCGATCGCCGCGAAAGCCGTCGAGGACGCGGCGCTGTACTTGCAGCAGCCGACCTTCACGCGAGCGGTCGGCGGCGGACTCGTGAATCCGGTCGACATCGCCGTCGTGATCGACGCGGGCGTGGCGCTCGCAAAAGTCGAGAGCTCGTACCACGAGGCGCTGATCGAGAAGCAGGCCGGCCAGCGCGTCGCCGTTTTCTTCACCCGGGATCAGGAAGAGGCCGACCGCGATTTCGAGCTGGTATGGCAGGTGCAGCCCGCCGCCGCGCCCCAGGCCGCGCTCTTCACGCAGACGCTCGCCGGAAACGACTACGCGCTGCTCATGGTCGTGCCGCCGCAGCCCGGAGCCGCCGAGAAGAAAGCGCAGCAGCGGGTGCCGCGCGAGATCATCCTCATCGCCGATACCTCCGGCTCGATGCAGGGCGCCTCGATGGAGCAGGCGAAGCAAGCGCTCCTCTATGCCCTCGGCACGCTCACCGAGCGCGATCGCTTCAACGTGGTCGAGTTCAACTCGGTGACGCACCACCTCTTCGACGATGCGGTGGCCGCCATCCCCGCGAACCTGCAGCGCGCTCGCGAGTGGGTGGGAAAGTTGAAAGCCGGCGGCGGCACCGAGATGGCGCCCGCGCTCACCTTCGCGCTGAATGGCCACGAGACCCCCGGCGTCCTGCGCCAGGTCGTCTTCATGACCGACGGCGGGGTCGGCAACGAAGAGGAGCTCTTCAAGCTCATCGCGAGGCGCCGGTGCTGCAGGACGTCTCGCTGCGCTTTGCCGACGGCACGCCGCTCGAGACATTCCCCGCGCGCGTTCCCGACCTCTATCTCGGCGAGCCCATCGTGGTGACCGCCTCCGCGGCGCAGCTCACGCGGACGGTGATCGTCTCCGGAACGCGCGGCAACCAACCCTGGAGCGTGGCGCTCACGCCATCGCCGGCAAGCGAGGCGGCGGGAGTGGGCGCCCTCTGGGCCAGGGCGAAGATCGCCTCGCTCATGGACGAGCTCACGCGCGGCGCGCCGCTCGAGGCGATTCGGCCGCAAGTGGTGAAGGTCGCGCTCGATCATCACCTGGTGAGCGCGTATACGAGCCTTGTCGCGGTGGACGTGACGCCCACGGCGGCCGATCCGGCGGCGACGAAGACGGCGCTGGTGAAAACGAGCCTGCCGCTCGGGTGGCAGGGCGACGTTCCCCAGACCGACACGCCCGCGACGTTGCAGTTCCTGTTGGGCCTCCTTGCTCTGGCAACCGCCGGGATCGTCGCCGCAGCCGGGCGCACGATTCCGGCCGGGAGGTCGGCGTGAGGCGCGCTCGGTGGCTCACCATCCTCCTCGTCGCGCTCGTGAGCATAGGTGTTTCGCAAATCGTCGCGGCGGGATGGATCCACGCCAAGGCGATCGTGGCCCAGCACCTCATCGCATCGGCGTGGGCGCAGGCGCGCGACGGCGGAACGTCGCGCCGCCCATGGCCGTGGGCCGACATGCGGCCGATCGCGCGGCTGCAGGTGCCCGCGCGCGGCATCGATCTTTATGTCCTGGATGCCGCGAGCGCCCGCGCGCTGGCATTCGGCCCGGCGCACGTAAGCGGCACGGCCGCGCCGGGCAGCGCGGGCAACGCGGTCATCGTCGCGCATCGCGACACGCACTTCGCCTTTCTTCGCGACCTGGCCCTCGAGGACGAGATCACCATCGAGGTCGCGCGCGGCGTGCTCGCCCGCTATCGCGTGCGCGAGGTGACGATCGCCGACAAGAGCGCCTCGCGCCTCCTCGATCCCGCCGATTCGCCGCAGCTCACCCTCATCACGTGTTATCCGTTTGACGCGGTGCAACCGGGAACGCCGATGCGCTATGTGGTCATCGCGGAGCGCGTGGCGTGACACAAGCCTGCGGCGAATGGTCGGGGTGACTGGATTCGAACCAGCGGCCTCTACGTCCCGAACGTAGCGCTCTACCAGGCTAAGCTACACCCCGAGGCCCAGAAACAAAGGGGCACGAACGCGCCCCTTTTTCCCTTCCGCCGCTAGTA
>WNFI01363818.1_pt1 | contig 21787 bp, 28 predicted proteins | sample 5400471 | NCBI WGS metagenome assembly WNFI01 (sample SAMN13153348, study PRJNA577476) | soil metagenome | isolation source: 100 cm saprolite on Douglas fir-dominated hillslope | place: USA:California | collected 2013-09-17
GGAGAGCGCTCCCCTGAAAGGTGCCTGCTACATGCTCCGTCTTGGGGCCCTGACGCCTCATTGCCGCGGAGCTTGAAGGTGAGGGAGGCCGTCAACCTTGCTTAGGACCCCTGTACGGCGGCTTCGGCAACCGTTGTTAGCGAGATCCGATACCAATCACCGGCTACAAGAAGGCGGCCGCCCAGGCCGCATCGAATCTGGGGATTTCTTTACCATTTCTCTGATCGGGAGGCCCCGCGCGGTGCGGCTTAAACAGTCGGGGAGAGTTAGGCGAGGTCTCAGCTAGAAGCATCATCGTCCGCACCGAGCAGGGGGCGGCCCAGGAAGCGGGCGGGATCGGGGCAGTGCTTCACGAACCAGTTAGTCAGATAGACGCCGTTCCCGTCCGTCCACCAAGCGAAGTGCCAGCCCGACTCGTCATACAGGAACGTCGCTCGCTGCAAGCCCACATACTTTCCGGCCTCCTGTTGCGCCAAGACCGCAAATGAGGCCACATCGTCGAGGCTTCCCAGAGCCGACGTCAGCCGAACCTGCGCCGTGTCTGATTCGAAGGGCACGATTGCATAAATGTAGCGAGCTTCGTCCAACTCAAACATCACGGTAAACATTTGCTGACGCTGCGATTCTCGTGCGCGCTTAGCTGCTTTCGCTACCCAATTCACTAGCGACTGTGCGTTGGATCGGCCAAGTTCTTGGAGGAAGGCTCCGGTGTACTTGGCTAGACCCCAAGTAACCAGGATCCACAGCGTCCATTCCAGCGGTGGAAGTACGGACCACTTATTTTCTGGACGTACTGAGAGCGGGCACGTGTTAGAGAGTTCTTCAGCATCGGTGGGCGCGAAGTTACGCAGTTCAAGCTGCACATGGCACGTCAGTGGTCCGATGTCCGCCGGCTCCAACGCCTTCACCTCTTCAAGCGGATCGGGATCCGCGCCGGCAGGTGTGTAGTGCGCCAGCTCGACTCCTTCTAGTACCAGCTCTTGCTCCCCATCGTCGGCCTTAAGGATTTCGCCGTCGACCCAGCGGGCATGGGGTGGCAGAAACGTCAGTGTTCGATAGTGCCGGGCAAGAACTTAGATCGCACTTGAGCCAGCATGTCTTGAAGCGCTTCAGGCGCGAAAACTGTGATGTGGTCGTCACCTGCCAGCTGGAAAGGGCGTGTGGTTAGTACCAATGCTCGATATCGAGACGGCTTCCAGTCGACCATATTCCGCCTCCTAGTGCTGGCTCGAACGCTCCCGTGGAGTGACAGTAGAACGCTAATGCTGGCGCGATGTTAACGTGAGATCAGATCGACCTCAGCTAGACCTAGCGGCGGTGCTTAGTACACATTGCAGCAACGGCAAACACGGCCGATCGCTAGGCCGATTAGCGCTTGATAGCGAAACCCTCTGTTAGCGCCACCTGGTGAAGCGATGACAAGCTGGGGGGCGCTCAAGCTCAAAACGTAGCTCGCAACCTCAAGCAGACACAAAAGGGTCGTGGTATATAACCAGAGTCGGTCAACCATCGTGACAGCCGCGTAGCTCGGGCGCTTATGCTCGGTCGGCAGTGAATGAGGAGGATTTCGCCCGGCTACTGGTGCTCCAGCATGAGCTGCCGGGGGTCGAGTTCAAGGCACCCGGCCCACGTGGCGAGAAGGCTCTCTTTCATTCGGTGGTCCGCGCCGTCCTAGGCATGGCCAACCGTCGGGACGGGGGCCGAATAGTCCTGGGCCTCAGAGAAGGCCCCAGCGCCAAACTGGAGCAGGTTGGACTCAACGATGAAGATGCCGCCACCTGGCGACACGACCACCTAGCTGACGCCCTCGCCTCCTACGCGGATCCGTACGTCGAGATCCACGTGGAGAAGCGCCGCCACGAGGACAGGCTCTATGTCCTCATCGAGGTGTCCGAATTCGAAGAGGTGCCTGTGATCTGCCGGAAGGGCTACCCAACTAACCCGCAGCCAGGGCAGCAGGCAATCCTTCGCGCAGGTGCGATCTATGTGCGGACGCGCCGCAAGCCGGAGACAAGCGAGCCACCTGGCCAGACGGAAATGAGAGAGCTGATCGAACTGGCCACCGAGAAGCGCCTCCGCAGCTTCCTGGGAACAGTGGGTCGAGCCGGTGGAGAAGTCGCTGGCCAGCCGAAAGCATCAGACCGTTTCCAGGCCGAGTTGCCAGAAGACCTGCAGTGACCGCCCTGGCAGACGCCATACGTGAGAAGGGCCACTGGCGGATAGTCGTTAGACCGGCGACCTATGTCCCCGACCGCATCCCGTACGCGAGCCTCCAGCAGACCGTCGAGAAGTCCGTGGTCCAGTTGCGCGGATGGGACTTCCCACACCTCGATCGACAAGGTGGCGCCCGGCACGGCAACGACTGGGTGGGGGGCGAGACGGACTGGAGCTACTACAAGGAGACCTGGCGGTTCTCCGTAAGCGGGCAGTTCGTGTACCTCGTTGGCATCCACGAGGACTGGGTCGAAGACTTCAAAGTCGGGTTCGCCGCGCATGGCTTGCCGACGGCGGGTAGCTGGCTTGGGGTCGGCGACACGCTCTTCAGGTGTACCGAGATATTCGAGTTCGCCGCCCGTCTGGCTCTAACTGACGCTGGCGAGGATCGGATGTCAATCGAGGTAGACATCCGAAATGCCGAAGGGCGCCGCCTTTGGGTCGACTCCCCGTCCCGCATGCCGATGGACAATCAGTACGAGTTCCACGATCGTGTACTGGTTTATCGAAAGGAGATAGACAGGGCCGAGCTAGCCGGGCGGTCACGCGAACATGCCGCCGAAGCCGCTGCGGATATCTTCGCCCGATTCGGATGGCACCCTGAGCTGAGCCTCCTGAAAGGGCAGCAAGCCGAGCTCCGTTGGGGTAGGCGGAGCTAGCCCGGAACCGGGCCGGGGATGGGAGACCAACCTGACCCCCCTACGCAAGCCATCGCCGGCGGGCGGCTAAACGCCGTCGGCTGCCTTTTCAAGCCAGTCGCAATGGGTCCTAATTAGGTCGAGGACACGGCTGCCGACTTCAATTCGAGAGTTCAAATAGTGTGCCCTCCCCCCGACCAAAATCTGAATTCAGACAACCTTTCTAAATCGCACCTAACCTGACAGTATTGGTGTCATGTGTAGAAGTCGTGTAGTAGTTGCGCACTCATCACCCGGCTCCCAACCCCTCTCCCTGCTTAGCCGGCCCGCTACTTTCGTCCAGCATCGCGAGCCGCTCATCGTGGTCGATCCACACGCCAGCCTTTCTGTATATCGTCCAGAAGCTCACGACGCGCTCGCGAAAGTTTTTGCGGAACGCTACTGGCTCTTCCCCTGCGAGGCTGGACAGTGGCCCCATCCATGATCCCGCCAAGTGAGCAACGTATTTCGTTGCCTCAATATGACCCCGATCAGCGTTAGGACTCGAACCAGTCGGCGAGCTTGCGGAAGGACTGAGCGATTCGAAAGCGGAATGACGGCGATGCCGCGGGCGCGCCTTCACCCGGAAGCGGGTACCCGACTTGCCCTTCGTACCAATCCACCCAGGCTGGCCTAGGCGAAGCAAGGCGCCAGACATCAGGTATCACGAAACGATCGCGAAAGCGGTATCGATTGCCGGCGCTGTCTTCGCAGAAGGCGATCATCCCGTGCGCAGCCGTAACGTCGGCGGCCGGCGCTTCCGCAGGGTTCTGTGGTTTCAGTGGTAGATCGGGTTGTCCAGGCGGGGTTGGTCCGTTGATTACGTGGTTCGGAGAAATATCTGCCACGTCGGTACGCCGCCACAGCTGCGGTTCGGATGTGCAGAATATGCAATTGATGGCGGAGCCAACCCCATAGTTGGACCCCTCTACCCACGCGCCGCCTCCGATCGTCCAGCGAAGGTGGGGCCTCTGCCGGAGTTCGCGATCGCGCCGAATTTCGGTGATCGTGCGTGACGCCGCCCGTACCGCCTGCCATGTAAGGGCGGCTAACCCGCTAGTGGCGACTGCAGTGAGGACTGCCGCGACCAGCGTCACCGCGACGTTGTGCGCCTGAAGCCAACTCTCAAGCGCAGACATGGGTCCGATTATGCGTCGGATCGCCATGCCTTTTGCTGGAGGCACTCGCTGGGCCTGTCCGCTAACTAGATGGTCGAGGCGAGTGCCATTCCAATCTCAGAGTTCGCATTGCCTGAATCGATGTCGAGCGTCGAATAATTGCGCGAGAAAGGTTCTGTGGGTTGATCAGGCCGCTTTACTGCCAAGCCATGATCTCAGCGCTTTGAGGGCACCGATCGCAGTGCGTATCGCGAGTAACAGTACGAACAACAGAGTTAGGAACTCCATCGGTATGTCGCTCACGGCCACGCGCATACGCTGCCCAATCCTTCGAGGCGCGAATGCCGCTGTCTTCGAGGCCATCGTCTGAGTCAGGCCAGCAAGGCGCGGCCCGGTCCACACTGCCGGTCGCAACGCCGCCTCGGCATCCTCGAACGCGGTATACATGCGTTTGTAGACGTCAATGTCGAAGCCGCGTAGACGACTGACCGCCATGTAGTACCACTTCTGAGCAAACAGGATCCGGTCGCTGTTCAGTTGAATGTACGGGAGGGCTATCCGAACGATATCCGCTTCAGGGATGACAGCAGCCAGCTTCTGTGAGTGGCGCTCCCATTCGCCGCTAGACACAAGGAGCGAGATCGACACAGTCGCTGTCGCGAGCGACTGCAAGGCAGCAAGGTTGTAAGTGATCTCAATGTAGATGAGACGGGCGGCAGACAGTGCCTCCCTTCGCGCGGCCCGCGACTGCAGCCCCTGAATAAGGAACAGTCCTGCAATACCCACAATCGCGCCAAGCAGCCCGCTGAGGAGGTTGGACGCAGGTCCGCTGAGTAGCGAACCCAGCGCTGCGCCGAGGTCGAACCCCAGCCCTCCAGTAGCTGCGGCGATAGTGTGAGTCGATCCCATGTTCAGTGTGTAGACGAGGGCGCTCCTGGAAGCGTTGGCTGATGGTACCGGTCATAAACTTCTCGTCGCAGTTTCATAAGGCGCCTATGGAGATCGGTGAGCGTGTCAAACGTTTGATCACTCAAGATGATTCCGCCGCCGCCTAAGCCCTTGAAGGTGGTCGGTAGATGCCACATCTGCTCACCTGCCTCGGAATCAGAACACCTTCGTCGCTGTCCGGTGAACTGAACATCGGTTGCGTCGTTGCCGGGCTGCATGCTGTTGAACGGGAGTTGATCCAGTGACTGGATCGCATCACGCAGAATGTGTATGACAATCTGAGTCTCATACGGACGGAGCGGCACGTCATCTAACCGTTCTTTCGCAAGACGAAGTAGGTCGGCTTCAATTTTGCCGGCGTCAGATTCGTTCCGCTCTGTACTCTTGAGCGTCGGGTCAGGCTTCTCGACACTGTTACCAGCCGGCTGTGGCAAGTACCGCATCGCGCGACCAGCTAGACCCGCAACTAGTAGAAACACACCTATCAAGACCAGTGTCAACCATGGCTGACGAAGATGAAGTGACGCCTCATTCCATACGCCCGCCAGGGCCGTCACGATGAATCCGACGCCGATGGCCACTCCGATCACGTCAGCGCTGACGGCCAAGAACTGACGGATTCGACTCCAGCGGAACATCGCTTCAACACGATACCGCCGCCGGGCGGGCTCGCAAAGAAGGCCCATCCGGATCGCCCTCCCACGCATGATGTCGTGGGCCCACTTACATGGATGCTTCTACTTGGACATACGGCCTAATCTGAGTGGTGTACAGCGATCGATGAAACTACCACCCTCAATCGCCAACGCTTCCGTTCTACTTCTGACCGGCGCAGGCGCGTCCGCGCCATTAGGCCTCCATCCAACCAAGGCGTTCTTGCACTATTTCCTGAACGGCCCATTCCGTCAGCTCGAAACGGAAGCGGATACACAGCGGGCAGCTGATATGCAGAAGGTGCTCCTCACCGTTCGCCTCTTAGCTTCGCCAGAGAATCAAGACATCGAGCAGATCCTCAGCGTGCTTGAGCGAAATGTCCTTGACGTGGAACGACTCAAGTCAGATCGTGCTTTCGTAGACACCGTCACTCACGGTCAGATAGGTGTGCTGGAGCGATTCATTCAATGCAATCAGAGAGTGCGGGATAGCATCTACCAGGAAGTAATTAGGCATTACGACACGATCGATACAGGTGCCGCCGCCGGCCTTTATAAGGCACTGTTCATTGACTTCCATAAGTGGTTAGGTCAAGTTCCGGCGGTGGGTTCGACCATCCCGTTGTTCACATTGAACTACGACCGGGCCGTTGAGGCGGCAGCCTCATCGCTGGGATTAGACCTCGTCGACGGGCTGCAGGACGAGGTCGGCGCCACCGAGCGCCGATGGAGTCGCGCAGCGTTCGAGAACTACAAGGAGGCCAAGGAGCGCCCTACAGTTGTCCTTGTCAAACTGCATGGATCAGTCCGGTGGGGCCGCACTGCGGACAACGCAATTGTCCAATTGCCATCCGGCGTCGGCCACAATCCAGGCGATTTGCGTCAAGTCGTCTTGTATCCCAGCGACCAGCCCAAGCCAATGCACCTTGACCCATTTTGGACGGCGTACCGCATCTTCCGCCAATGCCTGAACAATGCGTTCCTGTTAGTCGTAATCGGATGCTCACTCAGAGACCAAGAGATACAGACTGCTCTGTCCGACGCTATGGATGACAACGAAAAGCTGCATATCCTGCACTTCGGCCCGGAAACTAACCACGAAGCGCTGGCATCGAATCTCAGGCTCGACAGCACGCGAATTGCTGCGGTACGGAGGCAGTTCGAAATCCAAGACCCTCACCAAGTCGAAAACGCATTCATGGCATGCATTCGAGGATTCGCCCAAGCAGCTGCGGGTGTTGATCGGGAACTCGGAGCAAATCGTGTCTTCCGTTTTAGCCAGACCTACGATGACTGCCGTTGAAGTTCTGGTACCACATGGCTGTATGCGTTCATCGTCAGCGCGATCTCCGAGTGGCCCAGGACCTCCATCACCACCCGTGGCGACACGCCTTGAACCAGCAGGAGCGTGGCGCATGAGTGACGAAGGTCATGAAACCGGACGCGCCGAATGCCAGCCTTATGCAGAGCTTCGTGGAATTGTTCGATCACCCGTCGAGCCTGGGTAGGGGCGCCTACATGATTGGCGAAGACGTGCCCTGTCTCTTGCCAGCTCGAGCCCGCCCACAACTTCTCCGCGACTTGCCGCTTCTCGTGCTCTTTTAGTCGCTCAACGATCAGGGCAGGCATCACTAGCGTTCGCCGACTCTTTTCCGTCTTCGGTGCTACTAGGGTCAACTTCCCGTCGATCCGCTGCAGCTGATTACGTACCGAGATTGTGCCGGCGGCGAAATCGATGTCTTGCCAGCGGAGACCAAGGGCCTCACCCTGGCGAAGGCCAAGCGCCAAGGCGACAGAAAACAGTGCCTCGAGCCTGTGCCCTCGCACCGCGCGGAGGAATTCGCGAGCCTCAAAGGGACTAAACGGGTTGATCTGTTTGCGTTGGATGCGCGGTCGGTCAACCAACCTCGCAACGTTGCGCGAGACCAAGTCCCAACGTACGGCAACTCCGAGGGCAGTGCGTAAGACCTGGTGGACGTACGTCACCGTTTTCGTCGAAAGGCCGGCCGCCAACCGGCTGTTCATCATCTCCTGTACATCCCGAGGCGTCAGCTGGTCGAGGCGGATCTTTCCCAGCGTAGGCACGAGGTGCTTCTCGACGTTCACACGGTAACCGGCATATGTCAGCGGACGAACCCGTGGCTTTACTGAGGTGGACAGCCACGAGCGGAGGAACTCCGTCACCGTCGGCGCCGGCTGGTTGGCAACGTGACCCTTACTCAATAGCTCTTGGGCGGCAACGAGCTTCGCTATGACTTCCTGCTTCGTCTTTCCGTACAGAACTTTCTGCCGAGTTCCGGTGAAGATTGCACCGCACCACTGCCCATCGGACTTGCGCCGATAGACGCTGCCGCCTCCGTATCGACCCCGAGTCAGAGTTCGCCGCTCCGATCGACTCGCGCCCAGCTCGGCAGCCGGACGGCGGTCCGACTCGACACCGCGCTCGTGGTGTGCTGGATCCAATCAATCAGCAGATCGCGAGGAATGCGAACCGAGCGACCGATCCTCACCGACGGGATCTGGCCGCTCCGGACCATGTCGCAAACCTTTGGCCGGCTGAGTGAAAGCAGCTTCCCAACCTCGACAGGGTCGAGGAGCAGCGGAAGGTCTGAATTCGGTGAAGCCTGGACAACTTGGCCGGAGTTGGAGAGTTGAGTCAGGGTGTCGATCAACTGGTGGAGCGTCGTGACCACGAGCAGTCGCGCCTCTGCGGCGAGCATGGGGGAACCGGACGGCCCCTGAGATTCCCCCAGACCCCCTCCACGCCGGCCAGGGGACACAACGCTTGGCTTGACTGGCAGACGCGGATTGGTCAAGGGCCTGACCGCCGACGAGCCATACGAGCGTTGAAGCGTTTCTGCGCCGACTGCACGACGGGCCTCAAGGCTCTGCTCGCGCTTCCGATCAGCCTGCCGGCGGGTGCCATCGCGACCGCGGCGCCGGTCCAATTCCGGGCCACCGATCCCGCCTGGTTGTGGGCGAAACGCAGTGCAGAGAAGATGACGAGTGGTGAGAAGGCTGCGATCAGGAGCACAGCGACTCCTGAGGCCATCCAGTTTTGGGTGGTGTCGCTGTTGGTGGGCGAAGTCAGACCCACCACCACCAGCCGAAAGCCAACAAAGACGACGCTCGCGACGACGAACTTCGAGAGCAGCAATCCGATCAGGAACTCGGTCATCGTCGTCGCCGCGCTGGCCAGGCGCGGCCAGATCGAGAACACGCAGACCAATGGCACGAACGATGTGAGGGTGAGGATCAGCGCTGAGCGGATGATCAGCTCGAGGTGAACCATGATCGTGAGCGAACAGAGGCAGAGGGCAGTCACGATCAGGCCGAAGGTGCTGACATGGGCCCCGGAGCCCCCGGATTGCCTAATGGCGCTACTCACGGTGACGCTGTGCTCGAGGAAATTACTGAGGCTGGTGAAGTCGGGCGACCAGACAGTCGCCAGGAGCGCGGCGTAGCCAGCTGCGTACTTGATGAGGCCGACGCCGGCGTAGGCAACAAAGCAGGCCGCGACGACGCGCGGGATCAGGGCAAGCCCGGTGCCGAGCGATCCCCAGGCAATGCGTTCGATCAGCGCAAAGGCGACCACCGCGCCCAGGAGCAGGAGCGAGATGGCGAGCATTCGGTCGTAGACGGGCACGATTACGCTCAGATCAGGCTCAGTCGCAGGACCGAAAGTCCCAAGAAGCCATTTGATGTTGGCGACGGCCACTTCGGTCGACCACTTGGCGATCGCAATCGCGATCGAGTCGACCATCCGCTCGACGTAAGTGTTGGAGCCGCCCACTGGTTACTTGAAGAGGTGGCCGGCGTAGTTGGCCGCCGCCACCCCGATGTAGAGAAGGGCCACCGAGAAGACAGAGACCGCGATCCCACCCTTTGCGCGCTCGCCGAGCTCTCGATTGGCGGTGAAGGATGCCAACACAAGACCGATCAGGGAGACGGCAAGGCCGAGGCCAGCGACCAGCGTGAGCACGGCAGCGGCGTTGTTGGTCAGATGAACGAGCCCGTGGTAGACGTTCGGTGGCAACCCAGTGAAATCAGGCGTCACCGAGATATCGCTGAAGATGCGAGTCACTAACGGTCTCCTTTGCCGGCAATACCGGCGCTCACGAATGGACGGTGACCAGCGAGTCGACGCCAGGCCGGGACCTGATCCCAGCGGCGCAGTTCAAGACGGGCGGGCGGCGCGTTCGCATAGACCAGCACTGCCTGTGTCATCCGCCGCAGCTCGTCGACCGAGGCCAGTGGCTTACCGACGCGCTGCTCGATCGAGCTCGAAAGGCGCGAGTCCGATTGGCGGGAGCGATAGAGGCGTGTCTCGTCACCTATCGCGCGTGAGAAGAGCTCGAGCGTCCTGATGTCGCCCTGACCAGGAAGGAGGAGGCGCGCGCGGCAGTTGTTCCAAATCGTCCGCGCCTCCTCGGCGCCATAGCCCGCCTCGACCTGAGCGAGGTCGTGGTAGCAAAGCAAGAGGGTGGCGCGCCGGAGTAGCGACATCAGTAAGGCCGAGAAGAGCGGCCGGCAGCGCTCAGCGTCTTCGGCCGGCGCGACCAAATAGAGCGTTCCGCAATCGGTGAGTAACCGATCCAAGTCCAACGCTTCGGGTCCGGAGCGAGTCGAATTGGCAACGCGTCCGTCAGTCCACAGGGAGAGAGAGGAGCGAGCGGTGGAAGCGATCGAACCGGCCTCCTTATCCGGCGTCAAGGCATAGGCGAGGAGCAATTCGGCAGCTGTTGTGTCTTTGACTGTCCGCGCGAGCCCGACGTACTCCGACGAGACTGTCCGATTGAGGCGAGCCAGAACCGAGCGCATATCACCGCCGAGCTCGCGTTCGCCGACGGCTAGACCACTGATCAGGCTTGATGCGGCAAGGTACCAGTGCGCGTTGTGCCCGCGCTTGCCCTCCGCAGTGAAATGGTCGGCGAGCTCCGCAGCGGCACCTGACGACGCAGCGGCATCGAGCGGATTCCAGGTCGCAGCGTCGAGGCCGAGCCGAGCCAGCCACGACCTGTCCTCATCCAAGGGAGCGAATACCCACACCGGGCCAATGCGCCGGCGATGGTCGAGCGTGAGGTTGACTAGCTCTTCTTTAGTCGAGGTCGCGACTGCGGCTCCGGACCAAGAGAGCAGTGTTGGGACGACGATGCTTGAGGTCTTGCCTGATCGCTGCACGCCCATGAGTAGGACGTTGTCCTCGGCGGGCGATTGCAAGGCTTGTCCGTCTACGAAGCCGAGCACGATGCCATCACCGGCAAGGCGATCAGGCAGCCGCGAGCATCCCAGCCGCACGAGCTCGGCTGAGTGGGCCCAGCGACTGCTGCCATGCGTATGTGGTGCGCTTGATCCGACAAGCCATGCCGGTAGGAATTCCTGTGCGGCCCAAGCAATGACGCGGCCGATCAGTGCGAGAGCCCTGCTGATTAATGAACTCAAGCCACGAGCTCCCACCGGCTCTGGCGATAGCTCTGTTCGAGCTCGCGCTCCATCTGGCGCTGATACCGACGTGCGACTGCACGCAAGGCCAACACTGAGCCACTGGCGTGAGCGGTACTCGCGCTGCGTGACGCCATCCGGAACCGCGCCAGCGGTGTCGGGGGCAGAGTCCGGATGAGTGCCGGCCTTACGGCGGGCAGCTGCAGAGCCGGGAATGTTTGTGTATCTCTGCCCCCGAGACCGCTCGCCTCCGAAGCTTCGAGCGGCTTTGTGGGTGTCAGCTCGCGGCGCTGCCGTTCGCTCTCGAGGCCGATCGCCTCCTTCATCCCTGCCAGGCGAGGCTTGCTGATGTCGACTCGCCGGTACGCGCCCGAGGGGTCTTGGCGCATGCCAGCGAGCACCAGGTGAAAGTGGTGGTGGGCGGTGTTGCGATGGATGGCAGCGATCCATCGCAGATCGCTGACCCCCATGTCCGTTTCCAACCGGCTTACCGCTGCACGCGCTAGCCGCTCGAGATCCAGGCCTTGAGCGGACTCAGGCGAGATGAGAAAGCGCGACACTGCTCGGCGGCGATCCATCAGGAGTCCGGCAGACGTCCTAAAGAGCTGGGGCGCCGAGCCCTCGATCGATCGCGCGACAAAGCTCACGAAGTCCTTGCGCTCCTTTGTGCCAGACCTGCCTTCGGGCCCGAAGAGCTCAGCCCGGCCGCTCGCCTTGTCGCGATAGGCGACGTACTTGACCAGGCCGGCTACGTCAGGAGTGGGGCGCGTCGCATTAGCCGCCGGGTGTAGATCGCGATGCTGGATGTAGCGCAGGAAGCCGCCGACGGCGCGCCTGACCTGTCCGCCGGACGTAGCAGGATCGAATTGCACCTTGACGAAGCAGCGCTCCGTCACTGCCCCGACTCCTTAAAGAGGGCAAGCCTCTCCTCAGCAGCAGCGGCTGCTTGAGACCCGAGTTCGCGCATCCTCCGCTGGCCTTCGGGCAAGATCGAAGCCACCATCAACACCGCGTGCTCCGCCGCCGTCAGGGCCGCGAGGGCAGCTGGCGAGTCCTGAGACGCAGCCGGTGCCAAGGCTTCCATCTGTAGGCCACGACCAACGAGGAGCCGAATCGCCGGGCTCAATCCCAAGCCCCGCTGGCGGGCGAAGGTGCGGAGCTCGGCGTCGATGGCCAAAGGCAGCCGAAGATGGAAGCGGCGTGATGCGCTCACACCTTCTCTAATGTTCAGCGACCACCCGCTGAAAAGCGTCCTCTGGCGTCCTTTTTGCGAAGAAAGGACGGTCAGAGGACGCTCGGTCTTTTGGCGAACATCGTCTGAGTTCAGACGTCGGGTCGCCAGGGGACGCTGGAGGACGCTCAGAGGACGGCTAGAGGACGGTCGGTTGCGAGCCTGCAGGCACCAAATCCGAGGAGGTGCCCATGGTTACCAGTCTTTCGACCGATCTCCCAGACGCCTATTCGCGGGCCTTGGAGGAGTTACCGCCGGAGGCGCACGCTCTCGTTTCGCGGGCGCGTGCAGCCAGAGGTAGGTCGGCGGCCGAACGCGACCAGGCTTTAGTCGCTGTGGTGCTCAGTTATCGGGCGGGTCCTCGCCGGCTGTGGGCCCCAGTGCTCCTAGGTCTGCTCGGTCCCGCTCTTCTCGAGCGCCTCCAGCGACTTGGGGAGCAGCCACCCGTACTGGACGAGGAAGACATTCGTCAACAGCTTGTGGTCGAACTCCTGCACTTGGCCGAAACCCTCCCTCTCCGCGACGGCCGCTACCTCAAAAGTCGATTACTCCTGCGGACCAACCAGGCTGTTCGGCGCTGGCTTGAGAACGAAGGCGTTCGGCGGCGCGCAGAGGTTTCCTTCGATGCCCTTGAGGAAGGCGGCAGATGATCCTCAATCCTGCAATTGACTCAGGAAACCCATGCCGACGGGGGTGGGAACTGATGATCGCCAACCATGGCAAATTGGGATTCACAGACGCAATCGAAGCAGCTACAGATAAAGCAAAGATGGGTTCGGACCCCAGGGAGGAGGGCCTGGGTTGGCGGCGACGGGCCGTGCTCGATGCGCTGCTCGTACCCAGGGACGCGCGCGGAATTGTGCTTGCGTGCGGCTTAGTGGCGGCTGCTGCTCTCGGTGTCAGCTTGGTCCTGTTCGGTGATCCACTCGGCTACGCCTACCTGCTTGGCGCCGCCATGGGTTACTTCTTCCTCCAGACGCGGCTCGTGCCCACCGTGCTGTGGCTGTTGATCAGCTTCGGTGGAGGTGCGGGAGCGACGGCCGGAAACGCATCCGACTGGATCGTCTGCGGCCTCGGTCTTGTCCTCGCCGGCGTGTCTTTACTCCGCGTCCCAGCCGCCTTCCGAGAAGCACCGGCTGTACCAACGCTCGAATCCTCAAGAAACCTTGAGCTTTCCGGAATACGAACCTCAACAAACCTTGAGGTTGAAGGCGTCTCCGCCGCGGTGCCGCACGATGTAGTGAAGCCCACCAACGGTCGATTGGAGTCACCCGATCCGGCTGCAGCTGAGCAATTGGTTGTAGATGCCGGCCAGCAGTCGCAATCGTCCGGGGTCTCAATTCGGGCGCTCGGCCGATTACGTCTGGATGTCAACGGGCGCGATTTGACCCAGCGGCTGAATGAGCAGCCAAGGCTCGAGTTCCTCCTCTCCTACCTTCTCGCCCGGGCGATCAGCGGTGCTGCCGCGATCGACCGTCCGGCCCTGGCAGACGAGGTCGCACCCCGCATTTCGCCAGGCAGTCGGCTGGATCGGCTGCGCAAACAACTTCATGCCCTGCAATTGACTCTGGGATCGGGGGCGAAGGCGTTACTTCGGGTCACCAACACGCACGTGAGCCTTGACTTGACTCCGGTCGTCTGCGATGTCCGCGACTTGCAGGAGTTGAGCGCGCAGCTTGTGCGTCGCAAGACACTCATTGGGGCGGAACTCGCAGGACAGATCCGGCGGATGCTCGACAGCAGCTCAGGGGAATTCCTGGCCGGGTTCACCGACTTGGACCACCAGGTCACCGGCGGGCAAAGCACAGCTACCGACACCGTGAGCGGGGCGCGAATCCTGGTCGCCGGCTGGCGTGCAGACCTGATCAAAGCGCTCGCCCATCACGACGAAGCCGGCGGACATCCGCAGCACTCAATCGCCTATCTGAAGTCGGGTCTTGTTGAATCTCCCGACCGCCAGGACCTCGCCCGTCTTCTGGTCAGAGCCTATCTGCAGACCGGGCAAACCGCTCGAGCAACGGAACTCAGCCTCGAGTACGAGCTCACACAGGAGAAATGAGATGAGCATTGAAGTTGAGAACAAAGAACTCGAATCCCCCAACGGCCATTTGGTGTCACCATCCAGTCCTACGCTGGCTTTCGCTCGGCTACCGATCTGGCGCCAGCGCCGCTACCAACTCCCTGCCCTCTTCGTAGCGATCGCCTTCGTCGTAGCTGTGGTCGGTAACAACCTGTTGGCCAGCCAATACACCGCCGAGGGCGCCGCTCACCAGTACCTGAGCGCCCTTCAATCCGGCGACGCTACCAAGGCCTGGGCCGCGATCAAGGTCGCGGCGCCGACCTCGTCGGCAACTGCCACGTACATCGATCGGGGAGCGCTGGAAGCCGCCTTTGCCGTCGGCAAGCCTGACATCAAGGGCTTCACCGTGATGGGGACTCGAGCCTTGGGCGCAAGCACGACCTCAATCGATTTTGCCTACGACACATCCTCTGGCAGCAAGCGGGCCAAGTTAATTGCCGAGCACTCAGGCCAGACCCACTTTGGCTTCTATCCAGCTTGGCATCTTGCGATCGCACCGACAATCCTTCAGATCGCGCTGCCAAAAGGGAGCAACGGCGTCAGCATCGACGGCAAGTCGATCGCCCTGCCGGCCGGCAACTCCACGGTCGCAGTGCTACCGATGCTGCATAAGGTTCAGTTCAACGGAACCCCAATGCTCGCCCCACAGACGGTCTCGGTTGACGCACTCATGTCCCCAGGCCAGTCGGTTACCTATCAGCCACAACTAACCGCCGCCGGCCTGGATAAGGCAAAGGCTGCGGCCAAGGCAGGGTTTGAAGTGTGTGCGCAGAAGACATCTCCAAATGCTGCGGCTGAGGCCGGATGCCCCCAAAGCGCCACCACTAGCCGAGCGAGGTCTGGGCAGTGGCGCGTCGTCGGCGATCCCAGTCAGGACCTCACCGCCAGCTTTGACCAAAGCCTCAACGCCTACGGCCTTGGCCACTACCAAATGGTGTTCGCTTACGAGGATTACGGAACCCAGCATGAAGCCGCTGCGGGTGGTTACCGGGCAGCCCTGGCTCTGACGACAACTGACATCACTGTCGGATCAATCGGCTCAACACGCTACGCTCCTGACCTCAAGCGCCCGGCCGGAGTCACCGACCAGGCGGCGAAGGATCTGGTCGCCCAAGGTTTTGCCCAGTGCGCGAAGTCCACTGTCAGCCTCATGGCAGACTGCCCGCAATACCTCGCAGACGCAATGACGTCCAACATCAGTTGGTCAATGAGTGGCGATCCCGGTGCGGGCGCAACAATCAGCTTCGATTCCACCACCGGGATCATTGCCGTCCAAGGCAACGTCCCTATGACCGCCTCCTATCTCTCCGGCCGGACCCCAAAGACCGCGGCTAGCTTTACCCGGACTTATGTCGCGTACCTACTGTGGGATGGTCAGGCTCTCCAGCTGGTCACTATCGTCGGCGCTCTCTGATCCATGGAAGGCAGCCCGCCGGCGTTTGACGGTCTGCCTTCCAGCTCTTCCACAAACTCTTGGTGAGAACGCCACAGGACGCCATGAGACGTTGCCAAAAGCGTGTGCCAAACTGGCCCACAAAGATGTGCCGAATGTACGCCTACGGCGTAACAAGATAACGGCGCTTGGCGCCGAACAGCGATCGCCCTGCCAGAGAGCCAGATAGTAGGCTTAGCCCCGGACTAGCACGTGCGGCAAGTTGATCAAAAAGCAAACCCAGACAGTCCCGACACTGCGATTAATGCCCTATTTCGTGTGCTTTCCGGCGTCCTCGATCGGCATCCATGGGTGCAATTGTTTGCCACCGGGGTTGCCGGTGCCGGACTGGCGGCCGCCTTGTTCACCACGGTGGCGGGATCCACCTCGGCCGCGGCTATCACCGGTGCTCTAGTTGCCTTAACCGGAATCACCGTCCTCTTGGCTTTTGGCGTAGGTGTCGTGTATCGGTCGTTGCGCGGATTGTCCTGGCTCTTCACAGCCTGGGTTGTGACTTTTCTGACCGGGGCGTTGTTTGTCGTTGTTGGCCGATCCGGCCTGGACACTGTGTCGGCGGTAACGATCGGGGTTGGATTGGCTTCCGTTGGTGCTGCCATAGCCACAAACTATGTCGCAAATCGCACTCGCGATCGAATCACCAGTCGCGATCGGATTCTGGGTTCCCTCGCAGACGAATCGCTGGTCGACAAGGTGCATGACATTCAGCGCCTTGCCGTGAAGTCAAGCATCGCTCTGTCACCCGACTCAGGCCAGATACAGACCGTCGTCGCTTCATTGCGCTCCCACTACATCGACAGCCCCGGGTACACGGAACTCGTTGAGGCGCTGGCTCGCATGATGTGCAGTCGTCTGGGCAACTCTCCAATCTATCTAAGCGGCCTTGACCTCCACGCCGGTGATTTCACAGCGGCGAACTTTGAGAACTGCGATCTCACCAGAACCACCTTCACCCATGGAGCACTTGCTGCAGCCCGCTTTCGAGGAGCCAACCTCGCCCAAGCCGACCTGAGCTACGCCGATCTAAGCGGCGCTGACCTAACACTCACGATTCTTGATGGCGCGGATCTTGCGGAGGCCTTTTTAGTGCGAGCGGACTTGAGCGGGAGTCGTCTCGTAGGTGCCAATCTCCGCGGTGCGGTCCTTCTCGGCGCGACTCTCGTCGGAACGAACCTGGATCACGCTGACCTTAGCAATGCTGTTCTTGACTTTGCGGCCATAAACGCGGACCTGTCGGTCAGCACGGGCCTCTCGCACGCTCAACTCGAGCGCTCTCGGTTGAACGACATGATGAGCTAGTTCGGACTAGGCATGAATATTGGGAGCCTTGGGCTGCCTGGGTTCGGCGCAGTCGCATTAGTAGCTGCCTTCCTGGGTTGGCTCGAAATCGTCCAGAGATATCGAGACAACGATGGGCTCTCGTGGCGGTGCCGCTGGGTCTGGGCGTACTTAATCTTCAATGTGGTCGGGTGCTTGGTGGCATTCGGGCTCCTGCGCACGGTGTGGCATCCGGCGGACGTCCCAAGTCAAATCGCGCAAATTGCGACGGTCTCCGTTGGTTCTTGGGGCGCCTTCCGTGCCTACTTGCCACACACTGTGGGTTCGACCAGGCAGGCGGTCGATCAGTTTCAGTCTGCCCTGCGTGTCTTCTTGAAACATGCTGATGCGCAGATAGCAAATGACTTTCCGGCGTATCGACGCCGTCGTGGCCAAACCCTCATGAAGGGAATCCCTTTTGGAGTCGCCGTTGAAAAGGATCTGCGCAGCATATGTCTCAGGCTCGCTTCGCCTCGGCCCTCAGACGATCGTGAGGCAGAATTGAGCAGTGAAATCGACGTGATCGAAAAGAAGAACTACACTCCTGACGCTAAGGACAAGATGCTGGCTTACGCGTTGGTTGAGCAATACGGGCTTCGCTGCTTGGCTGAGGCAGTCAGAACGAGTGGTCTGCGACCGCGGCGATTGAGAATTCGGATCCGCCCGTAAGGCGCACACCAACGAATGTTGGCGATAACTACCCCCTATCACTAGCGGGGTCACGGTGCCGCTACGAGAAGTCACTCGGGTGGACGGTTGCCGTGTCCAGTCCTCGAGCCGGACAAGCTCCCCGACAGGGGGCATTCTGACCCAACCGAATCGCAGTTGCCGGGCGTGGACCGGCGGGGGGAGAATAGCCAACGGCATGTCAACCGCAGCCGACGAAATTGATGCAGTGACTCAGACAGCCCGGGACCTGGCCTATAGGCAGCTCGACGCTCAGTTTCAGGCCAGCGACAACTTCGACACGAAAGCGCTTGGGGTATTGGGCTTTGACGGAGCTGCAATTGCCGCTATCTTGGCAGCCAAGGACCTGTTCTACCAATTGTCATGGACACTCCCGGCAGCCCTCCTAGTAATTTCGGCTGTCCTTGCCCTTTTCTCGGTCCAGAGCGTGTGGTGGGAAGACGGACCCGACCCAAAGACGTTTTACGACGGGGAGGCGGCTAAAGGCGCTAGATTGGGAAGCGCCGCGACCGCGAACGTCGACCTCGTTTCACAGTTAGGTGGTCCGAAGGGCGCGATAGCGAAGAACGACAAGAAGCTGCGCCGGAAATCCCGCCTGTTTGTGTTGGCTATCTGGACTACGGTGGTGTCTGGCATTGCTAGTGCGATTCTGATCGGGCTCTCGCGATGACCGACGAGAACCAGCCCGTGACGAGTCCGATTACTCCTAATGAGCCCGCCCCTCAGAGCGTTCCTCCCGAGACCGAGCCACAATTCCCACCGAGCCACGACCCTGATCCGAACATGCCCAACCACGTGCATATTCGTGGGCTGCCGCCCGACCCTACAGAGCGTCGAAGGATCCAAGAGAAGTAAGGGCAATACGCGGCGCAACACCACTGCGCGCGGTCTCTGGACGTTGTTGGCGCCGGCTAAGGAGGACAGCCGGTAGGGCTATGGATCCCCACCGCATGGACATCGTGCTATCGATGATGCAGCCATATCGCCAGCTGCGGGAACGCCGCAGCGCTCGTTCCTCAACGGCGTGCTACGCGCAACTCAAGCCATCGAGCCACGGGTAATTAAGGAAGTCGGCGATGGACCTGCAGAGAACTCGCAGGGTTGATCACTTTGGAGCTAATCGCGAGACCATCGGCGAAGCTAGCGATCTATAAGACGGCGATCTAAAGATCGGGTGACGGCACCTTCCCGAAGCGTCATACACATCTGACCTACTCAGCCGATTCGCCCTCAGGGTGGCGATCCTCGAACAAAGAGACTGCCCAGCGGAGGCATCGTGGCCCGTCTGACCGCTCTCCCTCGGAACCAGACTTAACGCCGACAAGCTAATCAGTGGTAAAGTGCGTACGAACATGCGTTTGGGCCCTGGTTGGGAGTAGGAGGATCGACTGATGGCTGATGCTCAAGTGACCTGTATTAACAAGGCCGACCGGACGAGTTCGCACGAGGGCATCACACACCTGGGCGGAAGCGGGTGGAGGTGGACCCGCGCTGAGGTCATAGCCTCGATCGAAGCCCGCACAAACACGTTCTACACGCAGGTGAGTGGCAAGCGGGCCGATATTCACGTCGTGAACGGCGCCCGTGGCAAGTACGTGCAGACCTACGCGGATGGCGTCTGGAGCAACGACTTGTTGGCCCTGCCGGAATGCAGCACCTGAAAATCCATGGCATACAAGGCTTTTCTCAGCCACAGCATGGCGCCAGTGGATCTCGGATTTGTGTATGAAGTCGCTCGCCAGGCGCTTGGGAGGAACGTTACCTGCTACGTAGCGGAGCGTGATTATCAGCTCGGTGTTCACCTGCCGACGAAAATAGAGCAAAACATTCGCGACTCAGACTGCATGGTCGTGTTTCTGACGCAGGGTGGCCATCACTCGAATTGGGTCAACCAGGAGGTAGGGTTTGCCAAGGCTTGCGAGAAGCTAATAATCCCAATCGTTGAGGCGGGGGTTATACCGACGGGGTTCCTAGTTGGACTCGAGTACTTGCCAATTAACCGGGCTGATCCAGTCCAAGCCATGGCGATTCTCGGCGATTACCTTGAGCGCCTCAAGGCGGAGAAGGACAAGAACGAACTGGCGACCGCGGCCTTGATCGCTGGTGGGGTAATCCTGTTGCTACTAATGACTGGCGGGAGCGGCCAAGATGGAGGTTCAATTCCGGCTTAGTCAACTTGAACCTGGGTTATTGCAGTTTTGCGCTCCTCGTTGCGACAGTCCGGCGAACCTGGACCCAGCCGACGCAGGAGTCAGTCTTCGGCGCCATCCCTTTTGCTTAGTACGGAGCCCGAGTTGCATGCGATCGATAACTACCGCATAGCGGAAGCAAAGCGGATGGCGGCGAACAAGTCTGGCGGGCACCCCAAGGCCGTGGGTGCCTTTTCCAGTAGTCCAAATCTATACGTGCCCGTAAGAGACCAACCTCCGCTTTATGTAGGTCCGGTTTTGGGTCGCTTTCGCCGCCAAGGCGAGTACGTTCGAATGCTGGCAACCGGCGCTCCAGGCGCCAGCGCGACCGCCTTGGCATCCTCAGAAGCGAGTGTCAGCTCACCCTCAATCAACTTTGCGATATCTGCGTCTGTCGGTTTCACTTGATCGACCGACTTATCCCGTCTCTTCGCCTCAATGCCCAACAGTATGGGAGTGCCCAGTCAGAGAACATCGCCCACGCTGCGTAGGCGTCGAGTGATCCGCGGCGCACTAGGAAACCGAGCTCCTCGAAGAAGCCCAATAGATCGGCGATGTCGTCGGCATCGCCCTTGACCTTCAACGATTGGCAGGCCTTGATGCGAATCTGATGCATCTGCTGGCTATCCCATTCGTCGAGGAATCGCCACATGTTGTCCACGCTGTTCGTGGCGTGGGTCTGCCTCGCCTGCCAGATCATCGCTGCGAAAGCAATGATCAACGCAAGGAATGCAACGAAAACGCTCGCGAGGGCTATTAGGTCTCCAGTTGACAAGCTGCCTGCAAATTACTCTTGCAAAGTTGGTGGCGCAAGACCCCCAGCCCTGATGCATGCGAGGCGAGCCGGCGTCCTGGCACAGCGGATGTGGACCAACTCAGTGCGTATGCGAGCCAGGCCTCTGAAGGAAGCTAGCGATAACCACCGGCTATCGATAGTACTAGCGTTTTTCGATCACATTCTCGCGAGCCACACGGTCGTGTGGCGATATCCCACAGAAAATTGCGGCTTGCCACCGAGGTGCGCTTGACAAGGGGTTAAGCGAGAGTCCACGCTCAATCGGTTTCATCAGCGGCAGGTGTGAAATGGAGCATGGCCAATGGCCAGATACATCATCGGCTATGACCTGGACAAGCCCGACCAGGACTATTCCGATCTAATCAGGAGGCTAAAGGCATACGGTGGCTGGTGGCATTGCCTGGATTCAACGTGGCTTATCCAGACAGATAAGACGTGTGCTGTCGTTCGAGACGAATTACTGGCTCATATAGGGTCATCGGACAAGCTGATAGTCATAGATGTGAGTGGCAGCGCAAGGGCATGGAGTGGCTTCGATAAAGAATGTTCGGACTGGCTCAGAGGCTGGTGAGCCCCGATCGGGATCACAATCGTCCGGCCATGGCTCAGTCGGATAACGGATTGAGTCTGATCAGCAGCGTGAGATGTGCAAGGTAGATGACCACCTTCTTCGGAGGCAGTCGTCCCAAAGCACTAAATACGTTTCGCCGGAGCTAGTTGATCGAGCTCGTCCGGAGAGGCGCGATTGAATAACTCAGACACAAGCTGCCGCGCTGCCGCACCTATAACCCCCGCGCTGTCGGGCTGCATCCCCCAGACGATACTGCCGCGCCAGCAATCAGGCTTGTGGGCATCATGACTTGCCGGATGGTCCCGATAACCCTCCGCTATCGCGACCAGGCAGCGCTTGGCGCGACGTTGTTCCCAGGATCGGCGGCGTGTGCGCCGTGCTACAGCTCGATAAGGCCCATGCGCGCGGCGGCGA
>WNFI01017645.1_pt1 | contig 21786 bp, 23 predicted proteins | sample 5400471 | NCBI WGS metagenome assembly WNFI01 (sample SAMN13153348, study PRJNA577476) | soil metagenome | isolation source: 100 cm saprolite on Douglas fir-dominated hillslope | place: USA:California | collected 2013-09-17
CGAAGCTTCGTTCTAAGAACATACGTCTTAAATCTTCTCCGAGCCGTGAGCCAAGTTGCTCGTCGCTGTCCATGACACACCGTGAGCACTCAAACTACCTCGACGCAAAGGATGGTTGGTGCGCACGGCTCGAAGACATAGCGGCCATCTGGCGTGATGTCGAATAGGGTAGGTATAGGACGTCCCAGGTCATCTTTGTAAAGTCTTTCGAGGGACAACCTGAGCGCAGACTCGGGCCCTCGAGATACCGACATTATTGTGAACGAGGTATTGATGTCGGTCACGGTCAACGCGGTTCGAGTGACCGGACCGGATGCCTTCAAGTTACAGTTGCTGACTAGTCGGACACTAGTCGGACCATTATCCTCATGGGCCACGAAAGCCACGTTCAAACAGACAATGAATCTCCGGGGCAAATGTCTCCTCAACCTCCTATGAAGAGGAAGAAATTCGATGATGATGATCTGAACGGATCAAAGAAAGCTCGAACCCGGGTCAGGTTCGTTCGCTATTTTCTTTTCAGAGCGTGGGTCTATCTTAAAGCTTGATCTTCTGTGGTCCAGCTATTCTTGTGGAGAGTGCCACCGCCGTAAGCAGAAGGTACGTTCAGAAGTTTAATGTTCTCGGATCCTCATATCGTAACTCGTAACTACATCGCATAGTGTGACCGCCAAATTCCCTGTTCCCACGTATGTGTCTGTACTCAAGATGAACGCTGGCGGTACACTTAGCTGCATTTTCAGTGTGTGGCCCGCAAGGTGCCTGAATTGTGTAAGGCATATACACCCGGTAAACCTGATCAGGATATCCACCTTCGTCTTGCTCGCCTAGAGCATATCATCGAGATTGCTTTGCCACAGTTTGCGTCGGGATCTGGTCTTTCTTCCAAGCGTGGTTGGTCTAGAGAGCATGCCCGGTCGCTCTCCCCTAGTGTCGATGCAGGTACACACTCGCAAGCGGAAGAGGATGACTTTGGCGGCGGAACGTTTCAGAGTGGAAAATGGTACGGAACCAGTGCAGCTGGGAGTATTGCCCCCGCTTCAGTATTACAACAGGTGAGCGTACCGTACCGATCCCACCTGCTTCGTGATACTTAAAAGAAGGTTATATTTAGCTCCAGATTGCCGTACCTACTAAGACTAGCGCCATCTCGTCCTTACTCCCTAATCCGACAGGTGGTGACGACACAAAGATTTTCGTGGCTGCTATCGATTCTGTACGGCAAGATGCAGAACCCACCGCGGCGGACAATCTCAAGACGCTCATTCAAGACTGTGGTGTCTCTCTTCACAAGATAACCGAACTTGTTCAGGAGCTCCCACCACAAAGGTTTGCAGACGTATTGGTCGACTTTTATTTTGCTTTGATGTAAGCTACTACTCCCGGGTCAGCCGTGATGCTTGTCTCACAAGGAGTAGAAACTGGACGCGTTACCCCATCTCCGAGCGGGATTTTCGGAGGTCTTATGCTTCGGTCTGCGCCAATGGTGTCAGTGTCCACCCGAATGACGTCCGCTTTTTACCTTTGCTCTTTGTCGTCCTTGCAATTGCTGTTCGTGTGGCACCGGAGCACATAGCGGGGGATGCTAGGAGCAGGAGACTAACATCCCTTAGGTATTATTGGTCTTGTATGTCTATCTTGTCGTCACCCGTCACTGTTCAACCCCGACGGCTTTGACAGCGCGACGATCTATGCTCATCGCTGCTGCGATCCAACCGGACTCTTTAGATATGGTCTTAACGCGACTTCTGGTAAGTGGGCTTCTCCATGTCATGAGTTGAGAAACGTTAACACTGAAATAGAGTGCGCGTTATCTGACTTTTGATCGCCGAATAACCGAGTGCTGGAGTCAGTTGGGCGCCGCAGTACGAACAGCCCAGGTTAGACATAAGTGTGCCGTAAATACCCTCGACTCACAGACGTTAAGGCCCTTGGCCTGCATCGAGACGCATCAACGATGGCAGAGCTAATTTGCGTAGGGCATATCTGTATCACGCAGATCGTTCGTATGCTCTCTTTCTTGGAAGACCAAATGCAATACAAGACGCTTACTCCTCGACCCTTCCCCCTCTAAATGTCGAGGACGAAGTCAGTATCTCTGAACTTCGCAGTCCACCTCCGTTAACTACTCCGACTCGCATGACTTTTGCGATTCTGCGTCACAAACTTGCCGGGATCATTGGTCGCATTGTCCACCACTTCCAGCAAGTTCGACAACATAGCCACTATTCTGACTTGTTGGCTATGGATGACGACATCCTCAAATTCCTCGACGATCTCCCCCCTTATTTCTCTATGAACCTCGACACGTCTTTAGATGAATCCCTTCCGTACCTCCCCGCTCACCGGTTTCTTCTCCTGACAGAGGTCTTTTTTATCCGCATAAGCCTTCATCGACCATACTTGTTACGTCGCCTTGACTCTGATCGTTACTCTCGCTCACGAAGAGCCTGCTTCGCCTCCGCCATCAAGGATTTCGAAATCAGGAGGGCGATAGTCTCGAATATTTCCCAGGAAACTCTCGTCGCCCTGAACATTGCATATCGAGATTTCCAAAGTGCGATGATCAGTGGCATCTATTTGGTCATATATCCACGAGGGAGCATGGCTGAGCGTATGCATACTATTTTAGATACGTTTATAAAAGACCACGAGGGAATCAGGGAAATGGACGAGACGACGCGCAGGGAGGTTAAGATTATCGAGTTCCTGAAGGCGAAATCGTCACAAGTAGAAGCTTCCATCAACGACATACCCGCCTTCGAAGAGCCCTTGGAACCACTGGCCTCTGCCGATACGCAGCTCTCCCTGCATATTCAAAAGCCGACATCTCGCAGTGCTACCCTCGCTGCCCTCTCTATCAGTGGACCTATCTCCCCCAGGACCACTGAGTCAACACCTTCGCTCAGCCATGTCCTCCCGTCCCCCACCATCCAGCGGCTGCAAGGCGAGTCCGGTATTGAGTCATCCAATTCGGGTAGCCCCACAGCCGAGGATGAGTCCGCTGCCCAGAATCTTCTTGATCATTGGTACAATGCCGTAAGCATGTCAAGTGGGCCAGGTGGGGATGGTTCCTTGGACTTCGCTGGCCTCCCCTGGGGTGGTTTCGGGAGTACAGATCTGTCTGGGTGGTTCGGCACAATACAACCGACGGAGGGCTCAACGGGAGTTAGCGCCAACCAAAACGTGGCCCCGTTTTCTGACGGGTCCGACTGGAATTATTGGGAGAACCTTGTGAAGGAGATCCGAGGAGGGCCAGTCGCATAGCCAGGCCTCTGTCTGTTGTTGTGTGGTTATTCCCGCCGCTATTGCTACGATAGTTACCGGTGTTTATCATATGAATTCACAGGCACTTAGGAATCATTTCGTGTTCTTCATTTCCCCAGTTCTCTGTGCGATACTTTACGGTTGTAATCGGTCGGTGACTTCTCAACTTTTCCCGCACCTTTTTTTTCCCTTCTGCGGTAAGTATTCTTTCTTACGCGTCAAACGTCTCTTATTCAGCATTTGAAGCGTGTACAGTACTTACTCCTCAGAATCAGGCCGCGCTTACCCCCCCGCTCTTTCGCTTTAGCGAGGCTTCTTTCGCGTTGTGCCGACTCGGATGAGATGGACACCGGGAATTAGGATCTCCGTTCTTCACGCCTCCTTATCGTCTTCCCGCTTTATTTATTACATCGATACTGTTTGATGCTGTCCGTAATACAGTGCAATCAAAAATTTCCTTCCCAAGATCTTCCCTTCTGCCAGTGCGTCTCCCAGCTTTGCCGTGTGGTGTCACGGTAACGTGACATGTAAGACGTGACTTGAGGGCATGTTCCTCCGTTACTCTCGCTCACGTGTTGTTACTCTCGCTCACGTGCCATCACGCTCTTCAGGGTCAAATGTATGAAGGGCGTTATGTGCTTAACGCCATCCCCCCCATTTCGCGTGGGGTTCTGCCTACAGTCTCATCAACCCCTAACCTCTCGCAATATCCGTTGGCATCTTAACTCAAATTATGGATGCAGCACCCCATCTTGGGACCACTGCAGATCTCGAAATGCGGACTGCTCGAGTAGCAGACCCGGCTCTCGGTGCGCATTTGGTTATGTTTCCTTCCAGTGGTCAACATCCTCAACGTCGATTTTGTAGACTTGACACGCAGACTCACAGCTGCTACTGAGCTACGTGACATGATAGATAATGTTCGCGATGCAGAGGCTACTCGCGTGTATCTTCAAACAATTCCTGCCCTGCTAGAACTTCTCCGCTCGAATGAGCCTGCATTCCAAAAGGACACACCTGAGTACCAATTTCGCCGTGTCATTGTCGAAATATTGCAGCGCCTCGCCCCGACGGAGGGCGCCCGCTCTTTGGTCTCGGTTGTCTTTCCTGGTATGTTGCACCTTTTGCGTCACGACAACGAAGAGATTGGTGTCTCTTGTTGCAAAACCCTCAGCGAGATAATCCGTACCCATCGGACTCTTCCGGAGGATCTAATTTCGCAATTTATGGTTGTTTTCCAAGAACTGGCCCAGAACATTCCCTCACTTGCTACGGAATATCTATCAGAGAGCTCTGCAGAACTTGAAATTAGGATCGTCCTTCCTAGTATGCACAGTTTCAAGGTGCTCAAGGAAATGGGCATTGTTGTCTCGGCCTTCATGCGCGACCAGCGACAGTCCATTGTTGCGCTCATTCAGAACAGCCTTCCATTACATTTCGAGGTTCTCGCAGTAGAGGCTCCTGCACAAAAGAAAGCAAGGGAAGACTATGAGGCCATGGGGGGTTTCTGGTCGGGAATGTCAGTGTCAATACGTAATGCTCAAGCATATAGCGACCTCATTCTCGCGCAAGTCAAGGTAAGTTCTTGATACTGGTAGACGTCTCGCTACTACAATATTTCTTTATTTCCTTAGATGCTATCTTACGTTGCTTATGTGTTTCGAAGTCTTGGAGACCAGCATGATTCGCACGGAGATAGTCTCCTCCTGGCCTCGCTGCGGTTGTTACAGGATATTCCTGAACACGACATTTCTTCAAGACGGGTGCGCATTTGAGGTCTCTACCTCGCTGTCTTCTGACTATGTCGATGTAGGAACTTCTAACCTGTTTTCGAATTCTTGTAGCTACACCGTACCGTGGTGCACTCCTTCCTCAAGTAGATAAACTCTTGGACGAGAATGTGCTACTTGGACCTAGCTTCGGCAGCCGGGAAGCCCTCCGGTAAGCCCTTGTGAGCATTAACATGCAATCCGCCTCTCCTAATGTTTGTCGTCAGTCCGACGGCGTATGCTGCCGCTGCCGACCTAGTTCACTACCTTCGTGGTGATCTATCACCTCGGCAACTAGCTCACTTCATCCACGTATACTCACGTGTGATTCACAACCCCTGCCTATCGAGCAGCGTTCACACATTAGCAGGAAAAATGATGTTCAATCTTATCGAAACTGTGGTAACCAAGGATACCCCGGACGATGCTGCTAAGGTTCTTACTACTCTAATGGAAACTTGCGTGGACAGGCTCGAATCACTCGCTGCTGTGCTCGATGAGGTCCAGCAACGCTTAGATCGTCGTAAAAATGAGGAAACAGAGTCTGGGAACTTTTTCATGGTCGAGAAGGCACGGCCTGTCGCCGCTGCTGTGTATGCTGCGGAAGATCCAGACAATGTTTTAACAGGTGAGTGCTCAAAAATGCAGTTCTTGACTATTCTCAATAAAGTAATGTCAGAGTTCCGGCTTTTATTCCGGACATTTGCACACGGTTTACGAGCCTGTCTTGGCGCTCTCAAGAAAATTGATTCGCCAGTCCTCGACGGCTCGCTCATGCTTAGACTGTTCGAGGCTTGTATCCGCTGTATGAGTCTGTATGATGCTGACCCACGAGAGGGATCTGAGCCTATGGAAATGCTTGTTGGCGCCCTCCTTGAGATCAAACCCCATATTTTCCAGGAAGTCTGGACTCTAAAGGTCGACTTTTTCTTCCAAACAGCGCAGAAGCGGCCCCATATTCTCCAGATATGTCAGGTTCTTTTTAGCCGCGAGCCCACCTCCGCAATTCTAGTTTCAGTCATTCTGCGACATCTTATACAGAATCTCCCACAACTCGGGGAGTACGACGACCCGACAGCAGTCATTACCATCCGGTTGTTCAAGATGGTATTTGGGACTATCGCGATGTACCCGCAGCACAATGAACCCATTCTCGCTTCCCATTTATCACACCTCATTACGGAATGCTTTCCCCTAGCCGCGAAGGCCACGAAGCCCACCAATTATTATCACCTTCTCAGGGGTTTGTTTAGAGCCATTGGCGGCGGCGGCGGTCGCTTCGAGCTTTTATATAAGGAGGTCCTTCCCCTTCTCCCAGAGATGCTGGAAAACCTCAACAAGCAACTTCTGGTCTCTGATGGTCACAGTCGCGATATGCTTGTTGAGCTCTGCTTGACAGTACCTTTACGCCTAACACATCTCTTACCCCACCTATCGTACTTGATGAAGCCCTTGGTGTTAGCTCTTCGCGGAGGCCCTGAACTCGTGGCACAGGGACTCAGAACACTGGAACTATGCATTGACAACCTCACTCCAGATTTTCTCGACCCCACTCTCAATACAGTCCTACGGGAGCTTATGGAAGCGTTGCAAAGCCACTTGAAACCCCTTCCTGCCAACCATCATAATGCCCATACGACACTACGGATACTGGGTAAACTTGGTGGCCGCAATCGCCGTCTTCTGGAAAAAGAACCGGAACTCAAATACCACCATGTATCGGATCCTGCCCAAGTGTTCGTATCCTTCGGAGCAGGTACAAAGGGTCTCGACCTCGGTTCAGTTACGTCCGTGGCGGTAAAGGTTTTGAAGAGACATACCTCGCCATATCGTCAGCAGGCCTTTGATTTTCTGCAAGGAACTGTTGCCACACTCCTGAACAATGTACGTGTGATCCCTTTATCGTTGACGTGTCTGAAACCCGTTGCAGGGCTTACATGGGCGTGAGCGAGAAGAAGTTTTCGTGCGGTGTCTGGAGGGGATGTTCGACGCTATTCATCAGCCCGACGTCCAGGAGAAAGCCGAGGCCTTCATCCGTGAACTTGCTCATCATGTCTTTCGTGCCGAAAATTGTAGAGCGGTCACCCTGGACAAGGCAATGCGGCGTTATGTGAGTCTCCTATTCTCCGCCTTTCTTGACGGACTTTGTCATGGGCTTTCACGGGAAAACCTTGCTGAGGCATCGCGAGCCGTCGACCTGGCTGATTCATTGATTCAAGACCCCATCATCCATGGAGGTTCAGGTGAAGCATCAGCCCAGGATTCATCATTGCTCCAACACATCGCCGTACGATTCAGTGCTCTCTGTCGCGACGAATCATGGGTTCGGAAGAAGGCTGGTTGCAGCGGTATCAAACTTATTTTGAATCTTCCCGAGTTTGGGCCCAAGTGGATCAATGACCGGGAGGTTGATCTTGTTCGCATGTTATTACACGTCTTGAAGGATATGCCCCATGATTCACCACGAGATGTCGATGATATCCTGAACACCTTGACGAGCGTGCTCCGCCTTAGCAACATTAACACATTGGCCCAGACCTCGGAGCCGAGTACGGCAAAGCTCGCTCATCTCCCGGGTATTTTCCTTACGGAACTCTCGAGTTCCAATGCTATTGTCAGGAAGGCAGGCGAGACGTGCATTGCGCTCCTTTCCGAAATTACCGGGCAAACCATTCACAGTCTTCTTATGCCTCATCGTGAACGTATGCTTCTGGGAATCTACACGAAGCCTCTTCGTGCCCTCCCGTTTCCGACACAAATCGGAATCATCGAGGCAATGAGATACTGTGTAAGCCTGGATCCACCCCTTCCCGAGTTAAATGACGAACTGCTACGCCTGCTACACGAAGCTCTGGCTCTTGCCGATGCAGAGGATGCGGGTTTACTGAGCAGGGGAAGTGCTCGGCAGAGCAGCCTGGATATCACGAAGTTGCGCGTGGCCGCGATCCGACTTTTAACTGCCTCGATGCCCATTACGGAGTTCTTCTCCAAGCAACCGCAAACTCGTCAGAGGTAGGCCTATTCTATGCATACTCTTGTTCATTCATCACCAACAATTAGCTAGGGTCACAAGTGTCTATTTCAAATCCCTCTATTCGCCTTCTCCAGAAGTCAAGGAAGTTGCCCATGAAGGTCTTCGAGTAGTGCTCACGCACCAGAACCGTTTGCCCAAGGAGCTCTTACAGACCGGATTGCGGCCCATTTTAATGAACCTTGCCGATCCAAAGCGCCTATCCGTCCTGGGCTTGGAGGGACTGGCACGCCTACTCGAGCTCTTGACAAATTATTTCAAGGTCGGGATAGGCTACAAGTTACTCGATCATTTCCGCATAGTCGCCGATCCCCAGACATTTTCAAAGCTCCCTCCCACCGACACTGAGGGAATCACCAAACTCGTGTGCCTTGCAAACATTTTTCACCTGCTACCCTCGGCGGCAAATGTATTTCTCGAGAGTTTGGTGAATGCAATCGTTCAGGCAGAAACACAAATGCAATACTCTGGTTCGAGTCCATTCGCTCCTCCGTTGACCAAGTATCTGGATCGGTATCCGGCTGAGGCCGTCGACTTCTTTTTGAAACATTTCCATCTTCCTCGACATGTGGGCACATTACGAAGTATCCTTCATTCCCGCCTGTCGTCGAGTCTGCAGCACGAGTTGGAATCGCGTACGCCAGCCATAATTCGCGACTGTTTAATGGGTACCGATGCGGCCTTGGTCGCATCGGCTCTGCAAGTTTTCTCGGACCTCGCTGAGATCAATCCTTACTGGACATCAGAATACCCATTCGTGGTCGATGCTTTGCTTGACGTCTGGCGTGCCGAGACACCTCCAGCAGAAGACGATGCATCTGCAATTTCCGCAGCCGTCAAGCGGCACTCCCTTATCATCACCATTTTCGAGGGCATTCTGAGGCAGAAACCGCGAGTTGACATACTCTTCGACCTTATCACGGTTTATACTCGCAGCCTCCCGATGGACCTGATCCGCATGACGCGTTTCCTTCTCAACTGTGTGGCCTTCAGCGACGATGTTTCTTATCAACGGAATGTCCTCTTCCGCTTCTTGACACGATTCTCGGATACTTCACAAAGTTGGTCTGATAAGACCCACTTCATACGCATCTTCATAACCCCCATGTTTCTATACCGAACTCGAACTGCGTCGAAAAATGCTCTCTTGGACGAGGATCTTGTATCATACATCCATCGCCGTATCTGGATCCCAATGCTCAATGGTTCAACATTCCCGGGAGCCGATGATGCTTTCCACGTCGAGCTTTTGCACCTCACTGCGGTCCTCGTTGAACATTACCATTCCTCGTTGGAAGTAGCGCGGAAAGACATTATCAAGTGCGCCTGGCAGTACATCAACAGCGAGGACACATATGTGAAACAGACTACTTTCCTGCTCGCCGCACGGTTTTTCAAGAATTTCCCAACACCGCCCAAGTTTATATTCACGGTCTGGACGGGATTACTCAAGCCTCCTCCCTCATATAACGAAGCAAGGTCACTTGTGAACCAGTCTCTAGATATCTTGGCACCATCCATTCCCCAAGAAGTTGGCTATCCTGTGTGGGCCAAAACAACCCGACGCTTGCTCGAAGAGGAGAACAGTCAATCTATGATCATGACCGTTTATCAACTCATCGTTCGACAACCGGATCTTTTCTACCCCGTACGCGCTTTGTTTGTTCCTCATATTGTGAACTCGCTGGCCAAACTCGGCTTGCACTCGTCGGTGTCGAGTGAATCAAGAACCTTATCAATCGATATTACCCAAACCATCTATGACTGGGAACAACGAGCTACCGAAGAGAGAGGTTCTTCCGTCCCTTCAACTGGTAGCATTCAGATTTGGGTGACGCCGTTACCGCTTCGCGAAAGCGTTGTTAGTTATCTCGTACGGCTTATCACGACGGCCGTCGACGGGCAATCGCGAACCATCCTCGTACCTCGTGCTCTGACCTTGTTACGTTCGATTGTCGGGCCGAATGGCTGGACGGAGGTCACAGTTAAATTGAATTTCTTCTCCCGTTTTCTGGAACAGGTACGACAGACTGCTTGACTATCTCTTCCGTGAACTTAAGCTTCCTTTAGGCTGAATTAACGAGCGAGGGCACACTTTCTCAAGCTTTATGTGCAGCAAATGTCCTTCAGGTGGTTGTCGCAGATAAGCCGGATGCATGGTTTGCGGATGCCGAAAATGCCGCGACGCTGCAGAGACTTGTCCGTAAGGGGATGCTCACAGATGATCCCGCTCTCCACGATGCTCTCCATCCCGTCTTTGATCGCCTTGTTCGCATGTTTCCCCTCCCAAAGGAAGAAGAGGATCAGCAAACAGAAATGTCCGGCTTCCACCAGTTCATACACAAATCTGTCGACGATGGATTGCAAAACGCAACGGCTCTACGTGGCACCCTCTTAATGTTGCGGTCCATCGTTCAGGTTACCCCTGAGAGGATCGAAGCTTTCAGCACATCGCTCATGAAACTCCTCGGTAAATTGACCAAGGAACACATCCAGGTGCAAACTGCTACTCAAGGCTTCGAGAGCGGTGTACGCCTCTTGACGTCAATGCTGGAAATCTCACATATCTCGGTGTCGTACCTCGGAGAGCAAAGAAAGGTCCTACTGGCCACACTTATCCAATTAATCGAGAAATCAAAGAGCGCATCCCTCTGCCGGTGTGTGCTTGACATTGCACGAGATTGGGCCTTACATCGTCAAGAATCCTACCCCACCATGAAGGAGAAGGCTGGTGTTTTGCAAAAAATGGCTTCTTTCGAGACGCGTGGCGAACCTCTGTTCAATGCTTACTTAGGACTCATTCTGGAAATATACACGGAGCCCTCCCTCCGTCGCAGTGACCTCACAACTAAACTCGAACAGTCATTCCTTCTGGGATGCAGAGCCCGCGAGCCTCGCACGAGAGAGCGCTTCTTGTCCCTTTTGGACGGAAGCGTCCCACGAAGCTTGTTTGGTCGATTGTGTTATATTCTGGGTGTGCAGAGTTGGGAAGCCTTGGCTGATACAAACTGGATCCATGTTGCTATTCACCTCGTACTCAGCACTGTCGACGGTGACATGGCCTTAGGACCGAGGCAAACGTCGTCTACGTCGAACGTCGCGCTTCAGCCCTTCTTGCCCCACCTTCGTGTTGCCGATATTGTACAGCCAATTCAACGACTAGTTTTCCTTGACCCAAACGCGGCGCACGACACATGGTTGTCCCTGTTCCCGATCGCTTGGGCATCCCTTTCTCGGCGCGAACAGACAGATACTACTCAGCATACAATATCACTTCTCAGCAAAGACTATCACGTCCGCCAGACGGAGTTGCGCCCTAACATCATCAACACCCTTCTCGCTGCATCAAACCTGTGTTCCCCCACTATGGTGCTCCCTCCTCACCTGATCAAATACCTTGCCAAGACGTTCTGTGCTTGGCATGCGGGAGCTGAGATACTTCAGACTCTCAATAGTAATATCAAGCCCGATCAAGCTCTTCGTGACACAATGTTCGACGCGCTAGTGGAGCTATACGCGGAGATGGCCGAAGATGACCTTTTTTACGGATTGTGGAGAAGACGTTGCCTGCATACAGAAACAAACGTCGGTCTAGCCTTCGAACAGAATGGTATGTGGGAGCATGCTTCTGTCATGTACGAGAATGCACAAGCAAAATCTCGCGCCGGTGCACTTGCATTCTCGGAGCAGGAATATTGTCTGTGGGAAGATCACTGGATTCTTGCCGCGGAGAAGCTACAACAATGGGAGACGTTGTACGAGTTTGCCAGAAGCGAGGGCAATCAAGAACTGATGCTTGAGAGCGCCTGGCGAACGAAAAATTGGCCGGAGAACTGTGACACGCTGGAAGAACAGGTCAACTCACTTCCAGAGGCCACAACCCCTCGACGACGTGTCTTCGAAGCATTTATCGCCCTTCTCAAGGTACCCTCTGCAGTAGAGAAGAATGTCGAGTTCACCAAGATCCTGGAGGATGCGATGCAGCTCACACTCAGGAAATGGGTGGCCCTTCCTACTACCTTGTCCTCGGCCCACATTCCGCTGTTACAACATTTTCAACAATTCGTGGAGCTACAAGAGGCTGTGAAAATATTTGGTTCCCTGTCGACAACCAATAGTCAGAACTTGGAGAAGAAGTCCTCCGATCTGAAATTGGTGCTCCAAGCGTGGCGGGAAAGACTTCCGAACATTCATGACGATATCAGTATCTGGAGTGACCTCGTAGCCTGGAGACAAAACGTCTTCCATGCCATTAACAAGACATACATTCCCTTGATCGTTCCGAACACCACCAATGGCGGCGCTGCCGGAAACTCAAATACATACGGCTTCCGTGGCTACCATGAAACAGCCTGGATAATTAACCGCTTTGCCCATGTTGCTCGCAAGCACGATCTACTGGACGTCTGTTTCGCTCTTCTGAACAAGATTTATACACTTCCGAATATCGAGATATCGGAGGCTTTCCTCAAACTCCGCGAACAGGCCCGCTGTCACTACCAAAAGCCGAACGACCTCCAGGCTGGCTTAGAAGTTATCAACAACACGAACCTTATGTATTTTTCGACAGCCCAAAAGGCTGAGTTCTATACCTTAAAGGGAGTGTTCCACGCACGGTTCAACCGCAACGAGGAAGCAACCGCAGCATTTGGTCAAGCTGTTCAATTGGACATGAGCCAGGCTAGATCCTGGGCCGAATGGGGAAAATACAATGATCGTATGTTCAAGGAAATGCCTATGGATATGTCCCACGCAGCGAATGCCGTTAGTTGCTACCTCCAAGCCATTGGCCTTTACAAGAGTGGGAAAAGCCGTCCTCTCCTCACGCGGGTCTTATGGTTGCTCAGTGTTGATGATGCCAATCTATCGATCTCCCGTGCTTTCGATACATACAAGGGCGAAGCCGCTTTCTGGTATTGGATCACGTTAATTCCTCAGCTCTGCTTATCCCTGGGCTATCGTGAGTTCAAACAAGCCCGGTATATTCTCCTCAACTTGGCGAAGCTTTATCCCCAGGTTTGTAAACGTTCAATATATGAAACAGTGATGACCTATGAAGTTCCTAGGGCCTTTTCTTCCATCTTCGCACTACAAGGGAGGATCTGGTCTCCGCGAGGAGGCAGGCGCAGGCAGCCTCGCGAGTGCAAAGTGGAACGTCTTCAAATGAGCAAGATTCTGCTGGAAATCAGAACCCCACCAAGGTCGATCATGACCCTTCGTCACGAACGGGAACTGATGCCTCTACATCATCTAACACCGATGGCTTGAAACCACCCGAGAACACCATCACGTTCCCTGGGCAACGGTCTTGGGAATATGTCGAAGAGGTCGTCAACATGCTGAAGACAGCGTTTCCTCTATTAATTCTCAGCATGGAAACGACGGTCGACCAAATCAGCCACCGCTTTAAAGCAACCCAGGAGGAGGAGATTTATCGCCTTATTTGCATGCTTCTACAAGATGCAATGCAGGTAACGTTGATTATACGAGCATTCGTCCTCAAAATTGAATAACGTTCTCTCTGCAAGCACTACGCGCTTCGTGTCAACTCCATGGATGATGATGGTGCACTTCCCCAAGGGACCAACACAAATCTCCACCGTATGGTCACTAATCTATCTGGTCAGGCTCGAGTGGGTGAATCTTTCTCTCCGGAACGATACCAAATTATCGATAACTTTCTTCAGAAAGAATACGAGGATGAATTTCTCAAGAGCAAATTTACGTTGTCCGAGTATATTCGTCGACTCCAGCGCTGGCGTGATAGATATGAGCGTAACCTGGATTCACGGCCACGGCTTCAACCACTAGACCTTCTTAGCCACTATCTCGCTGAATTCCAACACGGAAAGTTTGATGACATTGAAATCCCAGGGCAATACACCGAGGCGAGCTGCGTTCCTTGCTTCATGACTTTCTATGATTAAGCCTCGTATAGGATAAGGACAGCAATCAAAATTTTGCTAAGATAGTCAAATTTGGTTCCAAATTTGAGAATTGCCGCTCCAACGGCTATTGCTGGAGACGTCTCACAGTCCATGGCTCCGACAACTCTGAAGTCTCTTTTTCTGTGCAACTTCCGTCTGGTCGGCACATCCGCAGAGAGGAGAGGGTGATGGCTTGTTTCCGCATGTTCAACGGGTTTGTTTCTACCTCTTCTCGTAGTTGCCCTCTAATTGCGAGTGCAGGGGGTTGAATCGTCACAAGGAGAGTCGGAAGCGCCATGTGAGCTTCCACATCCCCGCGTCGATATCTTGCAGCGCAAACCTCCGTCTACTGCAAAACGACTCGTCGTACATCTCTCTTGGCGACATCTTTGACAAGTTCTGTGAGGATTCTCGAATGGCCAGAGAAGATCCCATCCTTATTCCCGGGGAGAAGGTCAAGGAGACACTACGAAAATTCAGGGAGACGCATTTCCGCATGGTAAGGTGCTTCGCTTGTTTTTGTGTTGGCAGTTTCTGACCCAAAGATCAGCCGAATAAGATTGAGTACTTCTCTCTGAAAAAGGATATACTAGATGAAATTGTGGCGCATATGGTACCCGAGACAATCCTTACCAACGTCCGTAATTATTGTATTATCACACGGACAATATCTAACGTATGTGACAGTACATGACTCGAACGATGGACACGCCGTCCGATCTCTGGCGAATGCGGAAACAATTTACCCTCCAACTTGCCGCGTCGTGTTTCATGACGCACGCATTTTTCCTCACCAGCAGGCTACCGAATAAATTCCACGTATCACGACGAACGGGGCTGATAGCCATGAGCGAACTACTTCCCGGAATGGGTATCCCAGCTACCCTTCTCAGTTCCAATCAGCTCCCAGTCTTTGCCTCGCACGACGTGGTGCCGTTCCGGTTTACGCCCAACTTGCAACACTTTGTTGGGGAGTGCTTTACTGAGGGCATTCTTGTAACGGCCATGATGGCGATGGGCCACGCACTCTCAGAGCCACAGGTGGGGTCCATCGCGTAAGACGTTGGTCCATACTGACATTCCTCTACTCCTACCTGTAGAGCGATGTTGGGGATCAGTTATGTCTCTTTGCTCGAGATGAGATGATTACCTGGCTGCAAGCGCGAAACAGGATGTGGACCGTTGATCTACCTTTCCGTCAAAATGTGCAAGTGAACATCGAGACTATCATGAAAAGGATTGAAACAATGGGGTGCAAGATTGAGCATGATCAGGTCTGTAACAAAGCCACATACACTTCGATGAGTTGCTTACTCTAGATAAGGCCAAGAGCAACCCAAGCAACCCAGCCCCTTCCCTACAGTCTGTGATGGGTACCATCATCAACCTCGTTGGCTGTGCTGCAGACCCCATAAACCTCATGAAGATGACAGAGATTTATTCTCCCTGGTTCTGATGCCGCTAGTTTTGTTCTCGTTTCGCTCTGTAGTCGACGAAGTTATGTAGCTATCATTTTTGTCCGATTGTACCATCATCATGAATAAAGCACAGGCTGCACAGCAGTACAACAAATAAGAATATGCGAATCAATTTGATACAACCAACTCAGCTACGGTCAGTCATGCTAACGATGGCTACCTTTGATAATGCCCTCGGTCTGCCTGAAGGTGTTAATTTGTGTCTCGCTCTCCAGCATCATCTAATTTCCATGAGACCCCGCACAAGGGAATGAAAGGAAAAACACGCACCTCTTCGGCCATGTTAAATATGTCTGAGCCCGGTCTGTTATACATCAGAGAGTTTGCGAACATAAGGTACACGTCTCTCTGAAATTCATCTGAGCTTGTGATCTGGCCCTCGCGAATGCGCGCCTTAATTGTCTTAAGGTCCGTTGGTCGTTTCACAATATCGTAGTAATCAGGTGCCTCAGATGTTTTGATAGGGTTGTGAAAGATGTTGCCATTACGGTGCTGGGAAATCTGTGAATGAACCATGGTAATGACCGTTTGGAATTTCTTGGACGTTTGCGAGTCGGCCGTGGGCGGGCGGCCGCGTCGGCGCGTGGGACCTTTTCAAGTCATGAGGAACAGTAACACGAAGTGTTAGACAGACGTACCTGGTTCGTCTTCGTCGACAGGTTGCGAGTCTTCACGAGTTTTTTTTCTGTCACGGGCTGAATCTGAGAATATACTTGCAGCCTCTGAGATCTTCCGCTTGTCTGAGAGGATACTCAGCATGAGGTACTGGCATAGTTTTGAAAGACTTACGATCACGACGCGACTGTTCTGCAACTGGAGATGCCGCTTCATGGTCATTCTGTTGTTCCACTTCCATCTCATCGTCTTGCTCAACTTGGGTCTCCTCGGGCCGGTTTTCGTCCAACTGGATCTCCTCCCTTACCTCCAACGTTCCGGTTTCTTCTACGAGATGTGATTCAACAACGCTCAATGAGAGTGTACCAAACCTACCCTCGGGTTCCGTTTTTTGTCTGTCTGTCTGAAGTGTATTCGTAACCGAGGTAGTCGTGTCCCCCAAAGATAGCGGTGATCCCTCGGCATGGACGGCGGGAGACTCAAACATATGGCGCATGGAGACATCATCTTTCCCGGCCATGTCTGATCTGCCTTCCGTAGATGTTTCGCCTTCCACTGAACTAGAGTTCGATACAGCGACGCGCTCATCTGATTCAAGTTCAACCACAGCTTCAGATTGTTCCACGATCTTAGAAAGCTCGACACGTTGATCTTCATGTACTTCAGCTATCTCTGGAGGCTCTGCAATGCTTGAATGCTTGGGCTCCGCAGACACGGCGCCGTCAGAGCCTTCGAAAGGTTGGGATGGAGATGGGGCTTGTACAACCTCCGGGCGCTCGTGAGTGGGAGAGGGTTCGCGTTCGCTATCATCTTCTGCTGGGGTAATAATGTCGAGAGGATCCGGGGAATCGTGGGGTAGCTGTGGTGATCCAGGAACGTCGATGTGCTCATCTACATAGTCTGTGCCAACAGGACTTGGCACTGGGGATAGTTTTGGAACAATAGATGGTTCGATATCATCTTCATGAGTAGATGGAGGGGTGGTGTCGGGTGGAAGAGAGTCAGGAATAGCGAAATCTTCGTCCAATTGTCTCTGTACCATTTCCTCTTCCGGAAAGGGCAAATCCGCCTAGAAATTTTCGTCACGGTAAGGAGCGGTACTACAACATAGCAGGCAAACAGCTACCTGTACCTGAGGGCTAGATGAGCTCGAGTCTGACACACCCGTAAGGTCTGACCCGGACACCTCGATCGCGCTGACCCTCTACGATTCGGACAGCTGAGCCTCCGCGAGGTTGAGCTAATAGAGAGGCATACCTCACTTTGCGGTGAAGGTGCCGGTCTGTCGAGGGTAGTTTCATCAACCACAAGGTCTTTCTTAAACTTTGCGTCCCATTTTCCCACGCGGATGGCCTCTATTTCAGCAGCGACGGAACTAATGGCGTGACGGTAAGCAACAAAGCGGAATAGGGCCCCAGGATGAAAGCGAACTTGAACCGGGCCTCCTCGGCAAGAATAAGTTGCTTCAGTTCAAGTACTCTGGCCTGATACATCCGCTGGGCAAGCTTTAGGTTGTTCGAATGAGCTACAAAGGTATTAAGGAACATAGCAGATGACCCTCTCTGGTAAACACTTGCCGTTCCGAGGTTGCTTTTCAGGTTCGGCGCTAGAAAAGTATCAGTTGAGATCGGGTTCGTATAGGCAGATGGGTAGTTCACCTGTCCAGTCCAACAATCCTCAGAAGGTCATGGTAGATGTTTTGGCAGGTCTGTATGGTGAATGTGGAGTTGAATAGTAGAATAGGACGGAGAGGGGTGTGAGATACCGAAGGAGAGAAGATCGCGTTGTCACGCTTAACCTGAAGGATGAGGGGATGCTGAGAAAGGATGCTTGAGACGCCCGACCAGGCATCTGAGCCGAGCTCGTATACGGCCTGGGCCAAGATGAGCCGTTCGAGGGCGTCAAGCGTTTCCGCCTGGCCGGGAACTGACGCGGCGCCTTCGTCGTCGACGGCGACGGCAACAGACATACCCTCAACCCATTACGTCATTCACCTCTCCTAATCCTTCGGCAACTTCCGCGTGGTTCAACCTCCCCACGCCAGCGCTCCAACTTAGGTTTCCTTTCCAACCGCCATGTACCTCTTCGCTATCGCTCCCTTGCTACTTTTGCCGTATGCCGCGGGCGCAGGCGTACACAAACTGAAGCTTAAGAAGCTCGATAATGGCCCCATTAATCCTTCCCTCGAGAGCTTGTATCTAGCAGAGAAGTACGGGGCTCAGGCCACCCAGATGCCTCTGCTCGGCAGCGGTGGTCAGGGTCGTCGTCTTGGGTCGCCCCCCATCAGTGATGACCTTTACTGGACACAGGAAATCACCAATGGAGGACATAATGTTCCTCTTACAAGTACGCCGTCGTTCTCCTCTGCTCCAACCTCCAACTAATATATTTGCACGTGTTCAGACTACATGAATGCGCAGTACTATACTGAGATCTCTCTTGGAACTCCTCCCCAGAAGGTAAGTTCGATTCTTGTTGAAATAAAGAAGAGGTTTCAATACGTGTTGTTTTTTAGTTCAAAGTCATCCTCGACACTGGGTAAGATCCTATCCTCGGCATTCCCTGGCTTCACTCACCTCCGTCTTTAGCTCGAGCAATCTCTGGGTTCCGAGCGTCCAGTGTACCTCTATCGCGTGTTTCCTCCATACGAAGTTTGATTCGAAAGCTTCTTCGACTCACAAGAAGAACGGAACGTCCTTCGAAATTAAATACGGATCTGGCTCCATGGAGGGATTCACCTCCCGCGACCATCTGAAGATCGGTGATTTGACCATTGAAAATCAGCTGTTTGCGGAGGCTGTGAAGGAACCTGGCCTTGCTTTTGCCTTCGGGAAGTGAGTCTGCTTTACAGTGATGTCATGCTGTTCGTGGATTCAGCTACGTTAGGTTCGATGGTATCCTCGGTCTCGCTTACGACACAATTTCCGTCAATCGTATTCCCCCACCTTTTTATGAAATGATCAACCAGGAACTTATCAATGAGCCCGTCTTCGCGTTCCGTCTCGGTTCCTCTGGAGATGACGGTGGTGAAGCTATTTTCGGTGGTGTCGACTCAAGTGCATATACAGGTCACATTTCCTATGTCCCCGTTCGTCGCAAGGCCTACTGGGAGGTTGAACTTGAAAAGGTTGGATTCGGAGATGAGGAGCTAGACCTTGAGAATACTGGCGCCGCTATTGACACCGGTTCGCCCCCTCCGATTCTGTCCTCACCTCGAATACGTTTTAATCCTTTAATTATAGGTACCTCACTCATCGTCCTCCCTGTTGATATCGCCGAGATGCTTAATGCCCAAATCGGTGCTAAGAAGTCCTGGAATGGACAGTACATGGTTGACTGTAGCAAGGTTCCCGACTTGCCCGACCTTTCCTTCTACTTCAACGGCAAGGCGTACCCGCTGAAGGGTTCTGATTATGTGCTCGAGGTGCAAGGCACTTGCATTTCCTCTTTCACCCCGATGAACCTTCCTGACGGTCTGTGGATTATCGGTATGTCATCATTGGATATGCGTGATGCCAACAATGATCAAATCGGATGATTACAGGGGATGTGTTCCTTCGCCGCTATTACACCGTTTATGATCTCGGACGTGATGCTGTCGGCTTTGCGGAATCTGTTTAAATTACTTTTAGTATATGCGGAAATTCTCTATATTGAAGTGGCTATCAATGCTGTTTTGCAATGACATGATGGAACTCTTCCTTTTTAAGTGAGGTGCAAGAGAAATTTTCAACTTTGCACTTACAATATGGCAAAATGTGAAATGTTTTAGTAGTGACACTAAACAATATGCAAGCCATAATACAATAGTTCTGAGCTATATAAAATCTCTGATCATCTTAGTATAGTGTTGCTGTGGCTTTGAGCTAGTTCTGTGGCCAGTTGAATTTTGAACAGTTGCTCAGATCAAAAAGATCATCTTAAGTGACCCATTAGCTGGGAGACCTAGTGCATCTATATGAATATTTTTGTGATTTTACATAATTTATTTCACCAATTATTACAGTTTTCTCAAAACAACCTTAAGCCACAGCAGCACTATCTTAGTATTAGTCTTACATGGTTTTGGCTTGTATGTCAATTTTGCATGCCTTATCTTGGTTTGTCTAGTCCCTTATAGAATGATTACTGTATAAGTGTACAATAGTGGAGTATGTACTCTTAAATATATGTATTATGCAAGTTATAGAAATTCTAAGCTAACAAAGACTCAATCTCTCTGATCTCCAACTCTTCTTCAGATTTATGAATATCTAAATGTTGCAACCATATGGACATTTGTATCAAAGGTTGTAGGGTTTTCCAAACCTTTTCAACAGTTTTTAGCTCTGTGGCAGTAAATTGTACCATGGCTTGGCTAAGTTCTGCTTTGATAAGAAGGGTTGCATTTGCTTGGATATACCTCTGAATGTATTCTTGAATATAGGAAGCATATTCATCCAAAGTGTTAAGTACAATATAACTTTGCTGTTGTTGCTCCATTAAAGTCAGAATGTGGTGAAGTTGGGCCATTTCTTCTTGCAAGACCTGCAACTGTGACTTTTTCTGAATTATGTCAGCTTCAATCTGCAATGTCATTAGTTAAGATGAAAAAAAATCTGGCATAAAAACTATTGCCTGTTGAATAGCCCCTTTTTCCTTTTGTTTAGAGATAGATTGATTCTTTTTGTCTCTCTTTATCTGATCACTTTGGAGCAATGCTTGAGCAAATCTTTCAGCTTGGATTTGAAATGTTTGGTTCCACAATTCTCCTTGTTTCTGAAGGGGGATAAAGGATGTTGAGACAAGATGATTGTAGCTCATGTCTAGGCTGTTGACAATGGTGGCCACAATAGGATCTATCTTGTCCTGTGTCTGATTATCCAAGGTGTTGTAGAACTGTTGGCTTTGACACTGCCAAATAGTTTCTGCCAGGGATTCTGACCTCCTTTTAAGCTGGTTTAACTTGCTGACAAATGTAGTGTCATTGGACCTACAATCACTATAAGCTTGTGTACATCTCCCTGAAGATAGACTCACCTCTCAATAGGTGAACGGGGTCTACTCTGAGGTTGAACCTGACTTAAATATGTCTCTGTTCTTGAAACCCAGTCGTTGGATTTTTCCAGTTGCTCATTATCCTGGCCGAGAGTTGCCAAAGCGTTTTGGACATTCGAGCGGCATAAGAAACCGGCCTGCGCTAGCTTTCCTGAACAGAAGTCGTGTTCTGCTTTCGTTGTGACGCGTGTGTCGGTAAAACCATGAACTTTGCGCTGAAGGAGTTCCTTCGCTGCTCTTGTGGACACGACTTGGCGAGATTTACACAATGCTGATAATTGCGAAAGCTCAGCATCGAGTTCCCGCATCTTCAAGGTCACCGCTATTGTGATTCTGAGAATGAGTTTCGGTAAGTAAGTCTTCTGTGCATCATGTGAAAGCGCCACGAACCCCATATTGTCGGTGTCCGATAACGGGGAAATGAAATTATTGTCGTGGACGCCATGCGGTGGTCGCATTTTGATCGATTGGCTGGCCGAAGACTGCGAAAACAGTGTATCAAAAGGTGATGCCCTACGTTCCTAGGAGAAAAGCTCAACTATGGTCGGCCCAAAAGCATCTTCACCACGTTCTTCTTTATGCGTCGGGTCGCGTTGACCCGAAGTAGGAATCGACGGTATGGTCGGAGACAACGGAATCATCATTGTCGCCCCATCTGGATT
>WNFI01018337.1_pt1 | contig 21779 bp, 16 predicted proteins | sample 5400471 | NCBI WGS metagenome assembly WNFI01 (sample SAMN13153348, study PRJNA577476) | soil metagenome | isolation source: 100 cm saprolite on Douglas fir-dominated hillslope | place: USA:California | collected 2013-09-17
ATGAGTTCGCCCACCAGGTTCAGGACGGCATCGATCCGCTCCGCGTCCACGCGCAGCAGGGTCTCGGTGATGTTGGAAAAACTTGTTGCCGCAGGCTCGGGGGACCGGGCAGCCACGTTTGCGGCTTGTGGCGCAACCTCAACGCTGGGGGTCCGGACCTCTTCCGCCGCAACCGCCGGATCTGCTTCGCCATCCGCCGGAGCGATCACCTGCTTCACGATGTCAAGCACGTCTTCCGTTTGTTGCTCCACTCCCCAAGCGCGCTGCACCAGGAGTTCTGCAATGACGGAAGGGATGCGGCACTTCTTTTCCAGCCATCCCCGCGCGTGCTCGCTGGCCACTGCGGCTTCCACCACGTCCAGGTCTTGAGTGAGCGTGCTCTGGTCCGGCGCAATGGCCAGGAGACGGCCGCATTCCTGAAGCACGTTGCGGATCAGTTGCATGGCGGCGCCGCGCATGGGGCAGTGAGGATCAATGCTGAAGGCGACGTTGTAAACTTTTTCTCCCCGGCCCAGCGCTTCGGCCACCACATTCTGCTCGTATTCGGTCCAGAGGAAGCGGGCCTGCAGCTTGTAGGGGATGATGGTGGCCGGCTTGCGCGTAAGAGAGAGGATCTGGTGGTGCAGTTCTTCTCCCGCCGGGGGCTGCAGGTTGCCGCGATAAGCGGAAAGCATGGAGCTGAATGTGTCGGCGGCGATCAAGACCACTTCCGCCAGCGCTTGCTTGCTGGTAGCGGCCACGTCAGGCCGGAGCGCGTCTTCCAGTTCATGGGCCAGTTGGCTGAGTTCACTGTAACCGCAAGCCGCGGAATCTCCCTTGAGCGTGTGCACGGTACGGCGCACTTGCCGCAGTAGTTCTCCGTCCTCAGGGCGCTTTTCCAGCTCCAGCCCGTCCTCGTTGAGGGTCTGCAGCAGCTCAGCCGCGCTCTCAAAGAAGAGGTCGCGGAGCTCGGAGGCGCGGTCATCGGGGAAGAAAGTCACACCGTCACCTCAATCCGCTGGTAGGCGGTGCCGTTGTTCTCGTGGACCATGCGGAACTTATCGGAAAGGCCAAACAGGCTTTCTGCGTGTCCGATGAATAAATATCCTTCCGGGTTCAAGCAACGATGGAACTTCTCAATCAGGCGTCTCTGCTCGGCCTCGTCAAAATAAATCATGACGTTGCGGCAGAAGATGATGTCATTCCGCTGGGGTAAAAATTCGGTCTTGAGATTGTGGAAGTCAAAGTGAATGAGTTCTTTTAGCCCTTTCTTCATGGAGTAGCCGGAGCCGGACTTGTCGAAATAACGCAGCCGGTAGGCGTAGTCCACCACATCCATTTGGTTCTCCGAGTAGATGGCTTCCTGGGCCGTGCGCAGCACGGTGTAGTTGATGTCCGAGGCCAGGATTTCCACTTTCCAGGGCGGCGGAATCAGCGGTTTTGGGCTGGGCATGTCAAAGGGCAGCGGGTTGCGCAAGTAGTAATAAGCCAGGGCATCGCAGACCATCATGGCCAGCGTATACGGTTCCTGGCCGGTGGAACAGCCGGCGCTCCACAGCCGCAGGTTCCAGTCCCGGCGTTCCTGCTTGCGATGCAGAAGTTCTTCCAGGATTTTTTTCTGAAAAAGCTCAAGCTGGGGTTTATTGCGGAAGAAACTGGTCTCGTTCACGGTCAAGTTTTCCACCAGAGCGGTAAGCTCTTGTCTGCCCTGATAGCTGGTGAGGAGCCGGTAATAGGCGTAGAACGTGTCCAGACCGCAGAGCTTCAGGCGGCGCTGCAAACGGTCCTGAAGGAAATGGGCCCGTCGTTCGTCGAAATACATGCCGCATTCCTGGTACACGAGGGTTTGCAACAGCTTGTATTCGGCGTCGGTGATCTGGATTTGAATGCTCGGTGTGGCCATCAGTCTCCACTGGTATTTGTGTTGAAGCTTCGGTTACGCAGAAGCGGCTACCTTTTGGGGCGCCATATCACCCAGTCTGTGCAACTCGCCTTTCTGCAATATTTTGCTCAAGTCGACCAGGATCACCAGTCGCCCCTTCAACTTGCCCACGCCACTGACGTAGTTCAGTTCGCCTTCTTCGAAGACGCTAGGCGGCAGGTCGACCTCATTTTCCGGGATCTTGAGCACCTCGGAAGCCGAGTCCACGATCAGCCCCACCATCTTGCCCCCGACCTCAGTCACCAGAATGCGGTTTTTCTTATGGTCGGTGATGTCTTTTTCCCCAAAGCGCTTGCGCAGGTCCACCACGGAGACGATCTTACCGCGCAGGTTGATCACGCCTTCCACGTAGCCCGGTGAATCGGGCACGGCCGTGATGTCGGGCACGCGCACAATCTCATGCACCATTGCGATAGGAACGCCGAAGGTCTCCCGGCCGATTCGGAAGCCGACAATGTGTAGTTCTTTGGCCATCCGCTCTCCTCCAGGACTAGTTATGATGAACGCCCGCGGTCGCGTAATGCGTCGCTGGTGCCCGGCCATGCTGGTCTTCTTGGCGGGCGCTGCCGTTGCGTCCGTCACCGTTGGATCCCGTCTCCAAAACAAACCGGTCCATGGATTCCAGCATGGTGCGGGACATCTTGGACATTTGCTCCGACGAGGCCGCCAGTTCGGTGGACCCGGAAGACGAACGCTGCACCAGTTCGCGCATTTTTTCCATGGCCCGTACCACGGCCTGAGCGCCCGACGCTTGTTCTTCCACCGAAGAATTGATTTCGTGCGTGATCTCGTTCAGCCGAGTGGTGGCCTTGGCGATCTGCGACGAACCGTGCGACTGCTCGTTGGTGGCTGCGCCGATTTCCTGGGCGAACTTGTAGACTTCCGCCACCACGCTGGAAATCTTCTTGAGAGCGCCGCTCAAATCGCTGCCCAGGGTGATGCCCTCGTTCACAATGCTGGTGCTCTTTTCCATGTTCTCCACGGCTTTGCGGGCTTCTTTCTGAATGCTTTGGATGAGATCGGAGATTTCCCGCGTGGACTGGGCCGATTTTTCCGCCAACTTTCTCACTTCGTCGGCCACCACGGCAAAGCCCAGGCCGTGCTCGCCGGCGCGGGCCGCTTCAATGGCTGCGTTAAGCGCCAGCAGGTTGGTTTGTTCGGCCAGGTCATCGATCACCTCGATGATCTTGCCGATATCGTCGGCGCGCTGGCCCAGAGCGGAGATGATCTCGGCGGACGAGCCGATGGCGTTGTTGATGCGGCTTAGGCCATCCGTGGCTCTTTCCATGGTGCCGATGCCGCTGTGCACCTCGTCGCGCGAACGCTGGGAGATGTCGAGCAGCACCTTGGCCGTATCCGCCACGCGCTGGATGGAAGCCACCATCTCGTCAATGGAAGCTGAAGTCTCGCTCACGTTGGAGGCTTGCATCTGCGTGCTCTTGACCATGTTCTGCACGTTGATGCTCATTTCATGCATCGTGCTGGTGACTTCATCAATGGCGGAGGCCGCTTGCACGTTGATTTTTGCGGAATCATCAGAAGCACCGGCTACCTGGTTGGAGCCGCTGGCCACTTGTGAGGCGCTGTCGCGCACGCTTTTCACCAGGCTGCGCAGCCCCAGCGTCATCTCACGGAAGGCATTGCCCAGGGTGTCGCGCGCGGAACGCGGGTGGATTTCCACCGAGAGATCGCCGCCCGCGATGGCCTCGGACAATCCAGCCATCTCGCGCAGATACAGCACCATGTTGTTGAATGTGAGCGCCAGATTGGCTACCTCGTCTTCGCCGCTGATTTCCACCTTCTGGTCAAGGTCGCCGGCATCGGCAATCTGGCCGGCCACGTTAATGAGCTGCTTCAGCGGAACGGTGGTCCAGAGGCTCTTGTTCCTTCTTCTGCTCCTGTCCTGGATTGGCCTGTAGGTAAGCAATTTGCAGTTCGGCTACGGTGGCGCTACCGGCATCCACCTGGTGCCGCTTTTCGATCAGCGGTGTGGCAAAATTTGCTGTCCAGTCTTTTTCGATATCGCGCACTTGTTCCAGCAACTGTTTAGCTTTGTCGTGGTCTTGGGAAAGGTACGACGTGGTTTCTTCTGTCTTGGTGACCTGTTGACTCACTTCGGCCACGCCCTTGGTCAGCAAGTCAGACTCGCGGCTATCGCCGTTGAGAAGGAAGTTGCGCAAATGCAGGCGGTTGTTCATGACGCCCTGGTTTAGATCGGATAGCTGCCGGTCCATCTGGATGGCCCTCTTGTACGTGTCCTTGGTGGTCAGGGCGTGCCCGACCGCGAACAGGTCCAGCACGAATACCACGACCACAATCAGCCCGATCACGGTAAAACCCCAATTGAGTTTTCCGCCAATGGTTTTGCCAATACGCATGTTTCCAACCTCCACGCGCCGTTTTTGGCGGCCGCGTGTTTTATCTATTCATCCCAAGCTTTGGACCCAACCCCCGGAAACGCCCCTCAGGTTCACAACAGTGCAACTTCCTCTGGCGAAAAGGAGAATGGCCCGCGAAATAAAAAGCAATGTCATGGCCATGCTCGGGAGGACGTAGCCCTTTCGGGTTTTCCGGACGCTAAGTGTATGAAAAATAACGGTCTATAAAAGCCAAGCCTTGCCTCGGAACCGCCCCGATTGGGTCTACAAGGGCTTGCTGTCTCATGGGTTAGAAGTGAGACGTGTCTTGTGGGTCTCATCCTGAGACAGACTTAAGGTTCTGTTGCTGGTTCTTTGACTGAGATTCCTTATTGACTCAAAATGAGATTCCAGAGTACTTTCAGGCTTCCCCCTGCAGCTATTCTCAATGAGATCGAGAAGGAAATCCGGACAGGGCCGCCCGCGCCGGAAGGTAGGGGCGGGCGCTCCCATGGAAAAGGTGCTGACGGCGTGCTCCCAGTTACCGGCGCTGGGCGGCGAGCCCAAGGTTTTGCAAGAAAGCGTCACGGAAACCGCCAGAAAGGTCTTCGAGGCCGTCGCGGCGGGAATTCTGGTGAGCGACGGGGACGGTAACGCTCTAGGCGCCGTTTCCGCTGTCTTGAAGGAGGAGAGTGGAACTGCTGGCCTGCTTTCCCATGCCAAGCCCTACGCCACCAAGGCGATTGAGCAAAAACGGCTCCTGAATTTCCGTTTCTCCTACCGCGATGCGAAGGGAAAGAAGATCCATTACGGACTGGCGCAGCCGCTGCTTACATCTCAGTCTGCGTCCGCGCTCCTGATTGTGCGAAGAACCGTCTTTTCTCCGGGCGAGGTTGCTGCCTTTCGCGTTCTGGGCAACATCGCTCGCCTGGCCCTCGACAACGCCGAACTAGTGGGCCTTCACTCGGCCCAGCAGAAGAAGAACCTGAACGAGCTTCTTGAGATTTCCGCCGAGTTTGGGGTTACCTCGCGCTTGGACGCTTTCCTGCCCAGGTTTGTGGTCCGGGCCGCGGAGTTTCTGGGCTTTGAGCGCGCCTTCGTAGCCGTGGTCGAGGCCGGCCAATGCCGCCTTCGCTGCGCGGCCAAGAACGGAAAGCCCAGCCGGGAGGACATGGATTTCTCCGCGGCCAGCCGCCGGATTCTCGAAACCGGAGAGGCCTGCGTTGCAGAAGATGTGGACCAGCTTCCCCAAACAGTGAAGACACAATTGCTGCACTGGGAATCCAAGCTCCAGCAGTATCTGGGAGTGCCGCTGCTGGCCGGGGACGGCCGCCCGCTTGGAGTGCTCGGACTGGCGGACAAGAAAGACCGTAGTCGTTTGACCGAGAACGATCTTCTCCGCGCCCGTGCCCTGTGTACAGAAGCGGTTGTGGCCCTGGAATCCTCCCACAATCTCCAACTCTCCGGCCAGCACAAAAAGCGCGCCGAGGACTTGATGGAGATGTCGCTGGATCTGGGTTCCGCCTTGAGGCTCCCCGATTTTGTGAAGAACTTTACCGAGCGAGTAGCGGGCATGATGGGGGCCAAGAGCGCGATTCTTGGACTGGCCCAGGGAAATACCGTGGAGAGCGTCGGCTTCTTTGGCCTGAAGCCGGAGCGGGAACTGCTGCGCAAGCTGAATGCCGCGCTCTCGGAGTATGCGGAAGGGCATCCGGAATTAAAAGTCACGGGCAGTGGCGTTCACGCGTTGGGAGGCGATCTGGCTGCCGGATTCGGCTGGCAGAACCTCACCCTGGTGCGGCTGGAGGGGACGGAAAGCGATCTGCTCGGCATTCTGGCCCTGGCCGACATCAGCCGTGAACTCCTGCCCGACGACCTCAATCTGCTCCAGGCGTTGATCGTTCACGCTTCGGTGGCGCTGGAGAACTCGCGCCTGTTTACGCGCATTACGCAATCCAGCCGGCAGTGGGCGGAAATTTTTGATTCCATTTCTGATTTCATCGTGGTGCATGACGAGCAGTACCAGGTGCTGCGGGTGAACCGCTCCCTGGCGGAATTTATCGGGGTGCGGCCGGCGGAGTTGATTGGGCTGAGCATGCGCGCCATGATCTCGATTGCCACCGATTCGCCCCATCCTTGCCCTTTCTGCCGCGAAGAAAACGACTCCGACGAATTCTTGCATCCAGTCCTGGAGCGCACTTATCTGGTTTCCAGCTCCCGCCTTCACGGTGCTCTGGAAGAGGGACTGCAAACCGTGCATGTGCTCAAGGACATCACCGACCGCCGCGAGGCCGAGCGCCGCTATCGCGAGCTGTTTGACAACGTGCAGGAAGGCGTCTTTTTTGCTTCGCCAGAAGGCCATTTCATCGAGGTGAACGATGCTCTGGTGCGCATGCTGGGCTACCAGGCCCGCGAGGAAGTCCTCAAGCTGGACCTGAAGACCCAGGTTTATGTCTCCGCGGAGCAGCGCGACGAAATCCTCCGCCAGTTGAACGAAAACGGCGCCGTCCGGAATTTTGAAGTGACTCTCTGCCGCCGCGACAGCACCATGATCCACGCGCTGGAAAACGCCGTCGTCGTACGCGACGGCCAGGGAAAAATCCTGCAATATCGCGGTGTCTTCCTGGATATCACAGAAGTAAAGAACTTCCAGGCGCAGCTTCAGCGGGAGCGCGACTTTACCAGCAAGATCTTGAACAACACCCAGACCATGATTCTGGTAGCGGACACCGCCGGCCTGGTCAGTTATGCCAACCGCCGCAGCTATGAGGCCGGTGGTTTCGATCAGAACGAGCTGGTGGGACACCGCCTGGACAACATCATTTCTTCTTTGCACAAGGCGGCCTTTGCCGAAGCCTTTGAGTCCAGCTTGCATGGCTTGCAAGCAGACAACTTGGAGCTGATGATTGTGCGCGGCAACGGCTCCCCGGGCAAGTTCTCCATCAACCTGAGTCCCATGCGCGACGAAGGCGGCGACGTCAGCAGCGTGGTGGTGCTGATGACGGACATTACCGATGCCGCCATGATCCAGGCCAAACTGGTGCACACGGAGAAGATGGCTGCGGTGGGCCAACTTGTCTCCGGCGTGGCCCACGAGGTGAACAACCCGCTCACCGCCATCATGGGTTTTTCTGATCTGCTCATGGAGAATCCTGAGGTTCCGGGAAGCGCGCGCAAAGACCTGCAGGTGATTCTGGAAGAGGCCCAGCGCACCAAAGAGATCGTGCAGAACCTTCTCAGCTTTGCCCGGCAGCGCCCGCCCCTGCGCCAGTTGCTCCAGGTCAACGGCATCCTGCGCAAGACTATCGCGCTGCGCGCCTATGATTTCTCCAACCACGGCGTCGAGATCGTGGAGAAATTTGATGAGCGCCTGCCGGAGCTGACCGGCGACTCGCACCAGTTGCAGCAGGTTTTCCTCAACATCCTCAACAACGCTTATGACGCGGTCCGCGCCACTGGCCGGCCCGGCGTGATTGAGATTGAGACAGTGCACGACCGCGGTTGGCTGGAGGTCCTGTTCCGCGACAACGGCGAAGGCATCAGACATCCGGAGCGCATCTTCGATCCTTTCTTCACCACCAAGGAAGTGGGACAGGGCACCGGCCTGGGGCTCAGCATCTGTTACGGAATCGTCCGCGAGCATGAAGGTGAGATCCTATGCGCCAACAACCAGGGCATGCCCGGAGCCACCTTCAGTGTGCGCCTGCCCCTCCAGACCAAGGCCGACCTGAAGCTGGTGACGGCGGCCGGAGCCAAGCAATGACGCAAGACGCCAACCCGGAAGTGCTGCCACTGCTGCTGATTGAAGACGAGCAATCGGTGATGGACTTCATCAGCATTGCCCTGAAGCGCTACGGCTACGCCTGCACCGCTGCTCACTCAGCCGCAGAGGGCATACGGCTGCTGGAGAGCGGGCAGTTCTGCGGGATCATCTCCGACATGCGCACGCCCGGTGGCGCCAGCGGGGCTGACGTGCACGCCTGGATTGTCGCCCACCGTCCCCAGCTCAAAAACAGAATGCTGTTTATCACTGGAGACACGGTGAATGAGGACACCATGAACGCGCTGGTCCGCACCGGCGTGCCTTACATCGAAAAGCCCTTTCGCGTGGTGGAGCTGATGGGTACCGTGGAAAAGATTTTTGGAAAGGCGAAATGAAACCGTGAGCGAAGATCTCCAAGTCAGGTTCCTGATCGTCGATGATCACCAGAGCATCCGCAAGCTGTGCACTACGGTGGGCTCTTCGTTGGGTTTCGAGTGCAAGGAAGCGGAGAGCGCGGAGGCCGCCCTGGCCTACCTGGAGACCGATTCACCGGACATCGTTCTGGCCGACCTCATGATGCCCAACATGAGCGGCCTGGAATTTCTGCCGCGGGTGAAGCAGTTGCTGCCGCGCTGCGAAATCGCCATCATGACCGGGCACGCCTCCATTGAGACCGCTGTCCAGGCCATGAAACTGGGCGCCTACGACTACATCACCAAGCCTTTCCGTATTGAGGAACTCAAACTGCTGCTCCAGCGCATGGAAGACAAAGTGAATCTGGTAGTGGAAAACCAATTCCTCCGCGAGCGTGTGAACGCGGAGATGGAACTGAACGGGATCGTGGGCTCTTCTTCCAAGATCCAGGACGTGCTGCGCATGGTCGCGCGCCTGAAAGACACGCGCACGCCGGTGCTGATCGCGGGCGAAAGCGGCACCGGCAAGGAACTGATAGCCCGCGCCATCCATGATCGCGGCTCGCTGGCCAAGCGGCCCTTTGTGGCCGTGGACTGCGGCTCGCTGGTGCCCACCCTGATTGAAAGCGAGCTCTTTGGCTACGAGAAAGGCGCGTTCACCGGCGCAATCAAATCCAAAAACGGCCTGTTTCAAACGGCTCAAGGCGGCACCATCTTCCTGGACGAGGTCGGCGAGTTATCCATGGAAATGCAGGCTAAATTGCTGCGCGTGCTCCAGGAAAAAGAGGTGCGTCCGGTGGGCAGCAACCAGAAGGTCAAAGTGGACGTGAGGGTGGTCGCGGCCACCAACCGCGATCTGGAAAGCGCGTACAAGGAAGGTAATTTCCGCAAGGACTTATATTTCCGGCTCAACGTGGTCACGCTGCATCTGCCGGCGTTACGAGAGAGAAAGTCAGATATCGCGCCGCTGGTTCACTACTTTCTTGACAAGTTTGCGCCCGGCAAGATGATCAGCATTTCCGCGTCGGCCACCCGCTGCATGATGCAGTATGAATGGCCCGGAAATGTGCGCGAGTTGGAGAACTGCATTGAGCGCGCGGTGGCGCTGGGCAGCCAGGAGACGATTGACGTGCAGGATCTGCCTCCGGCACTGCGCCCACAACAGGCCTTGCAGCCGGCCGGCGAAGACCCTCTTCTGGTTTCCGCCGGGTCTTCAGCCACGGATACCGATCTGGAAAAGCTGGAGCGGACCACCATCCAGCGGGTCTTTGAACAAGTGAATGGCGACAAGGCGCTGGCCAGGAAGATGTTGGGTATCAGTCGCGCCACCCTGTACCGCAAACTCAAACGCTACAATATCGCCGCCAGCAAAGGCGCGTCGCTGGCATCGTGAGACGGCAGGCGGTGAGACTGACGTGTCATCCTGAGACAAAGCCCTGGATCGAGGTATCGCTCAGCTAGGTATACATATTCAGAATCAATAAGTTACGAACCGGGGAGATTTGGCCGGGCTCGTGCAACTAAGGTTTTCGCTAAACCTCGCCCTGAAATGGGTTCTCGGTGTTTTGGGTCGGACATAGGAGCTGAAGATTGCTGACTGGACCTAGGTCCTGCAGCGGTTTTTAGAACGGGGAAGTCTTAGCCGCGCGGCCGGCTTGCGCGCCGAGCGGCTTGACATAGGAGCTGAAGATTGCTGACTGGACCTAGGTCCTCTAGCGGTTTTTTCGAATAAATGACAACGGCTGCGCTTAATCTGGCGGGAATCGTGGAGTTCTGGCGCGTCGCCCGGCGCCTTCACACCATCTACGCGGCATTGGACCGGACGTTCGAACTGGGCACCACGCCCTGTGTGGAGTTGGAACAACGCGTGGACCGGTCTGAGCCGGAGGCTCTGGCACGAGTCTGCCAGTGGTTCGAGAGCATTGATGCTCAAGTCCAGGTGTGGCAGTTGCGGCAACTGCTGCAGAGTACAAATCTGCAAACCGAGGAAAACCTTCGCTACCTGATCATCCGCCACCTGGAAAAGAAAGAAAAGACAGAGGCCGATAAAGAGAAAATCGATTTTCTCCTGGTGCAATACTTCGCCCACTGCGCTCCCCACGGGGTCACGGATCTGAACATCACCCTGGAGGGAGTAGGCCGCGTGCTCGAACCGGCGCTGGGAGAAAAGCCGGACACGTTTCCGGAATGGATGGGGAGTCTGGACGAAAAGCTGCAAAAAATGCACGAGTGTAACAGCCTGGAAGAACTGCAGGATTCAGGCGCTTTGCTGGAAGCGCGCGAAATGAAGGCTGTTGCCGGCGACCAATATTTTCAACCTGCGCTCCTGGTTGCATTCACCCGGTTCAACTTCCTGGCCCGGCGGGCATTTTTCCGGGCCATGCATCTGGATCTTCACGCGATTCGGGCTGCGGTGAACGAGCTGGAACGGCTGGGATTTTCCACCCTTGACTGCCGTGAGGCTGGCCTGACGGAAAATGAATCTCTGGAGCAGGTACGCCACCTGATCCACCAATGGAAAACGCCTTTTCGCGCCCCTTATTCCGGGGGCTCGTCGTTTCAGCAGTTGATCCAGCTACGGCAAGCCTTGCAACGGACTTTGGAAAAGGCCCGGACCGTTCCTGCGGCGCCGGCTGCTGTGCCACCGCCGCAGGAAAAGGAAGTCTCTCCTGCTCCTTCTTCCACTGCGCCGCCCCCGATCTCTCGCGCGCCTGCGCCGCTGGCCGCTGTGCCACCGCTGCAGGAAAAGGAAGTCTCTCCCGCTCCTTCTTCCACCACGCCGCCCCAGATTTCTCCCGCGCCCGCGCCGGCTGCTGTGCCCCCAGTCTCTGCCTCGCCTGCGGTCGATGCTCAGCCAGGGCAGATCACCGCGCGTAAAGTTGACGAAGAACATGAAGTTGATGAAGAAGAAGACTACCTCCAGCAATGCGTGACCGACATCGCCGAACAGTTGGCAGCCATGCCGGCCAAGCACACTGCCAGCGTGTCAACCATCAATCTGGGCGGTTGCAAGTTGCTGATCGCTACCTGGGAGGCCGAAGCCTTCCGGGGTCACGCTGAACCAGCGCTGACGTTGCAGAAGGCGGTTGCGGCCCGCACCATCCTGCACGTTGGCATCGACCGGCATAAGAAAAACCAGGCCACTGACCTTGGCGCCGCCTTGGAGATCGCGCAGCGGCAGATTGATCAATTGCGGGTCCAGGTGGAGCAGGCAAAAGCGTCTGCTGACATTGATGCCGCCGTGAACCTGGCAGCAACGGCCAAGCGTCTGCTGGCCCTGGTGGAAGACGGCAAAAAGCGAAGCGCTTGACGGGAGACGCATGCACGGTTCCCATGAAGTATTAATCATCGCCGACGACGCCGACTTTGCCCGCGACCTGGTGGGACGCTGGCAATTGGAGCGGACCGTGCCCGGCCTTACCGTGATGAGCACGGAGCTGCTGGACGATGCCGGGGAAGCGCGTTTTGACCTGGCCATTGTCGGGCCGGTGCGCCAGGGCCGCCTGCCGTCAGTCCTCAAGACCGTCAAGATCGCTGACACCGGAGTTCCCGTTCTTTGTGTTTTGCAGGCCGCGCAGGTGCAGGCAGCCAAGGCCCGTCATCCTCGTCTGCTGGTGATGCAGTGGCATGAAGCCTGGCTGGATTCGCTGCTGTTGCTGGCAACCGAATGTCTCAAGCGCGTGGATTGGACCGCCCGTGCACGTAAGGCGGAACAGGCCGCTACGGCCCATGCTCGCTGCGTCGCGCTGGGCCGCTACATGCTCGAAAACCGCCACGACTTCAACAATTTGCTCACTTCGGTCCTCGGCAATGCCGAGCTGCTGCTGATGGACGCAAACGCCCTCCCCGGCCTGGCCCGCGACCAGATCGAAACCATCCACGAAATGGCGCTGCACATTCATGAGATTATGCAGCGCTTCTCCTCAGTCGCCAGCGAAATGCAGATGGTTGAGAAACAGTCTCAGGATGAGACGACCAGCCTGTCTCACGCCCATGGCGCAAGCTCCTGAGACTTACTCGTAAAATTCTGTAAGCCTTTAATTATAAAAGACTTACATTTGAAATTGACTGGGATGGTCTTACCTCAAACTTGGTTGCGAAATTGCATTACTGAAAGAGGATACATCTGGGCCGAGGTTTGTCTGCTTGACTAAGATTCTCATTGTCGATGATTCGCCTGCTGAAATCAGGCTCATGCAGTCTTTCCTGGACCGCGCCGGGTATTCCTCGGTAGCAGTCCACGACCCCATGCGCCTGGAGCAGATGATTGATCTGGAGCACCCCAACCTGATCCTTCTGGATGTGGTCATGCCCCAGCGCAACGGCTTCCAGGCTTGCCGGGAGTTGAAGGGCAATGCCGATTATGCCCGCATTCCTGTGCTCATGGTTACTTCCAAGAATAGCGAAAGCGACAAATTCTGGGGGAAACAGCAGGGAGCGGACGGGTACGTGGTCAAGCCTTTTACCAGCGAAGACCTTTTGGGCGCGGTGCGCAAGTTAGTAGGGAAAAAGTAATGCCGGAAGTTGAGCGGTTTTGCGGGCGTTTGAGCTCGCAGAGCCTGCCCTGAGCGAAGTCTAAGGGCGAAATCCCGAGCGTGAGCGAGGGAACTGATCGCGAGCAATATTGGGTTTTAAGTTATGCCGGAAGAGCCACAACAACTCGAACCGTTGGCAGCCGAAACTGAGCAACTGGAACTGCTGCCCAAGGCTGAGCCGGAGCGGCAGTACTGTATTTTCCGTTCCGGGCGTGAGCGCTTCTGCTTTTCCGTGCTGGATGTGGAAGAGGTGGTGGAGTGGCCCAGTCTGACGCGAGTGCCTCTCGCGCCCCCGTTTTTGATGGGGATTTTCAACCTGCGCGGCTCGATTGTTCCGGTGGTGGACATTGCCTTTACCGAAGGACGGCGGTCGGACCTGCCACCCCGGCACGTGGTTGTGGCCAGCCTCATGGCGCAAGGCGATCACGATTACCTGCGCATCGGCATCGCGGTGGACGAGGTGGTTGGCACTTACAGCACTGCGGAGCCGCTGCTGGTGGAGGAAGCGCCGCGCGATGTCCCCCATTGCTGCGGCATGTTGCGCCACCAGGGCCGGCTGGCCCTGGCATTGAATTTGAAGAAGCTGACTGAGACGTTTCCCGTCCCGGTCATTTGAGATATTTTTGACGTCCTGGAAGTAGTCATTGGTGGAGGAGTTATGAAAGGTCGCTTGAGTTCGACCCTTTGGATTGTAGTTGCGGCTAATGCCGTAGCGATGTTTGCCGTGCTATGGCTGGCATACAACGCCGGAGAAAAAGCTGGTGGTGTGGGAATCACCGACGCTCCCAGCATCGGGACGAACGGGGCGAAGCTGATCATAGCGATAGTCGTGGCTTTGATCGGCCTGGTGCCCTTGGCTTTCCAGATTAACAATCGCGTTCTGGCGCCGGTGAAGCGCCTGACAGAGTTTTCCGAGCGCCTCGCCCAGGGCGATTACCGCACCCGGGTAAGCATTGATTCGGCGGACGATTTCGGTTTCATCGCCGAGCACCTCAACCGCGCCGCAGAGAGCCATTCCCGTGCCGTGTTCAACCAGGAAGTCCAGGAGAACCTGCAGAAGAGCGTGACCGAGTTCCTGACCATCGTCAGCCAGATTGCCCGCGGCGACCTCACGCTGCGCGGCCGCGTGACCAATGACGCGCTCGGCAACGTGGTGGACTCCGTCAATTACATGCTCGATAACTTCGCCAAGGTGCTGGAGCGCGTGCGCAAGGGCGCCCTCGACGTCCAGTCCAGCGCCAACGAGATTTTGATCGCCTCCGAGGAGATGTCCACCGGCGCTATCCAGCAGGACCAGGAAATTACCAATACTTCCTCCGCCGTGGAAGAGCTCACGGTTTCGATGAAACAAGTGTCCAACAACGCTGAGGCCAGCGCCGAGGCCGCGCGCCGCGCGCTGGACGCCGCCGAGCAGGGCAACCGCTCGGTGCGCGACACGCTGGAAGGCATGCAACGCATCCGTTCTTCCGTGCAGGCTACGGCCAAGCGCATCAAGGCCCTGGGTGACCGCTCGCTGGAAATTTCAGAAATCGTTAACGTGATTAATGACATTACCGAACAGACCAACCTGCTGGCGCTGAACGCTGCTATCGAAGCTGCCCGCGCTGGCGAAGCCGGGCGCGGTTTTGCCGTGGTTGCCGACGAAGTCCGCAAGCTGGCCGAACACTCACGCGCCGCGACCAAAGACATTGCCGCCTTGATCAAGGCCATTCAGGCGGAGACCAACGACGCGGTGGTGGTCATGGAAGAAGGCACCAAGGAAGTGGAAATCGGCGCCAAGCTGGCCGACCAGGCCGGCCGGGCGCTGGACGCGATTTCCAGCGTGGTACGTCAGTCGGCGGAACTGGTGCAGGAAATCTCGCTGGCTTCCAAGCAGCAGGTGCGCGGCACGGAAGGCGTAGCCAACGCCATGCAGATCATCTCTAACATTACCCGCCAGACTTCCCAGGGCGCGCGGCAGACGGCGCGCACGGTGGAGCAGATGGTGCACATGTCGGAGCAGCTCAATGAGGCGTTGTCGCAATTCCGCATCTCCGCCGCGGGTCCCAACGAGGCGCGGCCCGAACTTGTGGGCGCGGCACGGCGCTAGTTCAACGGCGACAAGGAGAACAGCGGAATGGGTGGCATGCAGATTACAGTCAGCGAGCACGAGCTGAGCGAGATTCGCGGTCTGATCGAAACGCGTTCCGGGATCTTTTTTGACGATTCCCGCGAGCGCTTTTTCTCCAGCCGCGTGCGCGAGCATGCCGAGGCCCGCAAGCTGGCCCACGGGACTGAGCTGATCCGCCTCATCAAAAATTCCAACGTGGAGTACGACTCGCTCCTGCAGCGGCTGCTCACGCAGGAGACCTCGTTCTTCCGTTACCCCGCAGCGTTTGAGGCGCTAGAGAAAAAAGTTCTGCCCGAGCTGCACATGAAGAAGTTCTGGGAAAGCCCGCGTTCCCTGCGCATCTGGAGCGCCGGGTGCGCCACCGGCGAGGAAGCCTTCAGCATCGCCATGACCGTGGCCGATGCGCTGGAGTTCGCCGACGCGTGGAACATCCACATCCTGGCCACCGACATCAGCCGCCAGGCGCTGGACCACGCCGAGCAAGGCGTTTATGCACCGCGTGAGCTGGAGGCAGTGAGTCCCAGGCAGTGTGAGCAGTATTTTTCCCAGGTCGGCGGTCAGTGTGTGGTCAAGCCGCGCATCCGCAATATGGTGACCTTCGCCCCCATGAACCTGGCGCAAGTGGTTTACATGGGCAAGTTCGACTGCATCTTTTGCATGAACGTGCTTATTTATTTTTCTGAAGAGCGGCAGGCGCAGCTAATGCAATGTTTTTATGAGTACCTGGAGCCTGGAGGATATTTGTTCCTGGGCCACGCCGAATCGATCAGCAAAGCCGACGTCAAGTTTGAAACGCATGTTTACCGCGATACGCGGATCTATCAGAAGCCGGCGGCATCACGCCGGGCCGCGGTCATGCAGGAGAGGGCTTGAACGAGCACGGAGCAGAATTCGCAGAGGTCTTCCTTCAGGAGGCGTCGGAACGCCTGCAATTCCTGCGGGAGTACTCGGGCATTCTTCTGGACCCGTATCCGCGTCCGGAGGACATTGAGCGCCTCTACATCGCGGCCCATTCCTTGGCCGGCACCTCCGCGTCATATGGTTTCCCTTTATTCTCGGAAATTTCCGGCAAACTGGCCCACATCTTCCAGTACGCCATGAACGCGGGTATCTCTGCTGATGCCGCAACTCCTCTGGTCGAGTTTATTTCCGAAGCCGTGGCCTTGCTGGAGTCTGACCTGATCATGATCAGCGCCAACATGACTGAGGCGGGGGAAGACATTGCCATCTTCAAGCAGCGTTTCCCCTTTGCTTTCCAGGCGCCGGTGGCGGTTGTGGAAGCAGCCGCGCCGGAATTTCTTCCCCAAGATGACCCGGTGCCCGCCGAGGTATTGGAATTCTTCATTCCTGAAGCGGAAGAACATTTGCAGGTGGTTACCCACTGCCTGTTGTCGCTGGAGACCAACCCGGGCGAGGAGCAGATCCATCGCCTGTTGCGGGCCATGCACACCGTGAAGGGATCGTCGGCGCAGGTCGGCCTGCACCGGATCTCGCACGTGGCCCACCGCGCGGAAGACCTGATCGGGCGGTTGCGTGATGGCGATCTGCGGCCCAGCGCCGAGATCATTGATATCTGCCTTGCATCGGTCGATGTCCTCAAGAAATTTCTCTATCGCCAATGGACTGATGAAGCCGAGATGCAAACCGCGGTGCAGGCCCTGCTGGCACACATTGGCCGGCTGGCTCCAGCGGAGAAAGAAGAAGTCGCAGAGGCGCCGCAACCCGCAAAGGCGCACTCGCAAGAAGCGAGCGCGCAAGAAGTGCATTCGCAAACGATGGAACCTCAGCTTGAAGAAGAGCCGGCGTCTGTGAGTGAAGCCGAGCCTGCCGTGGCAGCGGAGGCCAAGAGACCAGAGGTCCTGGAGAAGACGGTCGAAGAAGAATTGCTGCGCAAAGAACGTGCCGCCATGCCGCAGTCCAAGTCGGTGCGCATTGCCCTGGAGCGTCTGGACCGCATGATGAACGCGGTGGGCGAACTGGTGATCAACCGCACCCGCATGCTGGGCCGCGTGGCTGAACTGGAGCGGCTGGCCGACGTCCTGAATTTTTCCAAGGCGCGCATGCAGGATAAAGTTGCCGAATTCCAGGAGAAGTATGAGTTCAGCCGCATCCATGCCACGCCCTTGCGGAAACCGGCGGGAGAAGGGTTCCCGCTGCGCGGCGGCTACTCCAGCTATTCCCATACTTTCGACCATGCGCTGGCTGAATTCAGCGAGCTGGAGATGGACAAGTATGATGACTTTAATATTCTCTCCCGCTCGTTGACGGAAATTTCCGCCGATATCACCGAAGTTCTGACCCAGCTCGATGGCTTTGTCCGCCGCGTGGACTCCGACATTGATGAGTTCACAAAACTGGCGCACCGGCTGCAGGATGAAATCACCCAGGCGCGCATGGTGCCCATCGGCAATCTCTACACGCGCTTGGTGCGCACCGTGCGCGACGCAGCCAAGGCGGCGGGCAAGAAAGTTGAACTTACCCTGGCCGGCGCGGAGACGGAACTGGACAACAACATCATCCAGCAGATCTCCGATCCGCTGATCCACCTGGTGCGCAACGCGGCCGCCCACGGGCTGGAACGGGAAGAGGAGAGATACCGGAACGGGAAGACCGATCACGGCAACCTCGCCGTGCGCGCCTACCATCGCGGCAACCATATTTACATTGAAGTTGAGGACGATGGCCGCGGCATTGATTACGAAAAGGTCCGCAAGACGGCCGTCGAAAATGGGCTGCTCGCCGCCGAAAGCGCGGCTGAACTGAGCGAACGCGAGCTGCGCGATCTTCTTTTCCAGCCCGGCTTCTCCACCGCGCCGCGTAAAACCGAACTCGCAGGACGCGGGGTCGGTCTGGATGTGGTCCGGTCCAACCTGGCCCTGCTCAACGGCGAGATCGAAGTGGAGACGGAAAAAAATCGCGGCACCAGGTTCACGCTGAAAGTTCCGCTGACCCTCATCATCTCGCAAGCGCTGTTTGTGCGCTGCGGGAAGACCATGTTTGCCTTGCCGCTGGCGTTTGTGGAAGAGATCCGCCGTCTGAAGGTCAGCGAGATGGAAGAAGTGGGCGGCAAGTTGCTGACCAAGGTCCGCGACATGGTCACCGAGGTCGTGCGTCTGGATACAGCGCTTGGGCTGGACCCGATTGAACCTATCAACGGCTATTTCCGCATGGTGATCGCGAACGTTGCCGGCCGGCAGGTGGGCTTGGTGGTGGAAGATGTGGTGCGCAAGGACGAAATTGTGATCAAGAGTTTGGGCGAGTACCTGCGAAACCTGAAGATGTTTCCCGGGGCCACCATTGCCCCGGACGGCAGCCTGATTCTGCTGATTGACGTAAACCGCCTGGTAGCGGGCGAGGCCATCGAGCATCGTCCGCTGATGACCAGCGCCAATGCCGCCCGCGTTTTTGCTCCGGGAGCTGAGGCTGTGGCCCGCGGCTCAATCCCGCAGGGGGCCATTGATTTTGTCCCGGAAGAGAAGGTTGTTGTTCTGGTGGATGATTCCATCAGCGTGCGCAAGTTTGTGGGCCGAATGCTGGAGAAGGCGGGATACCGCGTCCGGCTGGCTTCTGACGGACTCGAGGCCCTGGAGATCGTCACCCAGACACGCTGCGATCTGGTGGTAACGGATTTGGAGATGCCGCGCACCAACGGATATGAGCTGCTGGCGCACCTTCGTCAGGACGTGAAGACGCGCGGGATTCCGGTCATGGTCGTGACCTCGCGCGCCGGCGCCAAGCATCGCGAGCGCGCGATGAAAGATGGCGCGGTAGCGTTCATGACCAAGCCGGTGCAGGAAGAACCGTTCCTGGCTGCGGTCGCAAAATTGATTGGCGCGGTCGCGGGCGAGCCGGCTACTGCGGCAGTGCCCACAGTGCCCGCAGTGCAGCAAGAAAGTTATTGAGATGGCCTTAGCAGACAGAAAAAACCGCGTGCTGATCGTAGACGACTCAGCCTTCATGCGCAGAGTGCTGCAGGGAATCATCGCCTCTGACCCGCAGCTTGAAGTCTGCGGCGAGGCCCGCGACGGACGCGATGCGGTGACGCAGACGGAAGTGCTCAAGCCGGACGTGGTCAGCATGGACATCAACATGCCGCATATGGACGGCCTGCAAGCTACCGAGATCATCATGTCCACGAACCCGCGTCCCATCCTGATCGTCAGCTCGGAATCGAAAGACGGCGCGGAAGTCACGCTGAAGGCGCTGCAACTGGGCGCGATTGATTTCGTGGCCAAGCCCTCCGGCGGCGTCGATTTGGACATGAGTTCGGTACGGGAAGAAATTTGCCGCAAGCTCAAAATGGCGGCCAAGGTTCGCGTGGTGCGTACCGCAACCCGCTCCAAGTTGCAGCAGGAAGTGGCTTCGGGCTCTCCCCGGAGCGAGCCCGTTCCCGCCAGCTTTGGGCAGAACGTCCCAAACGGGCGCCCGTCCGCGGCGGCGGTGGCCCACCGCGGCGCCGGGAAGTTTCCCATTGTAGTCATGGCGTCGTCCACCGGCGGTCCGGCCACACTGATGAAGTTTGTCCCTTATTTCCCCAAAGATTTTCCTGGGGCGGTGCTGCTGATCCAGCACATGCCCGGAAATTTTACCGCGCAGTTCAGCAAACAGCTTTTAGAAGTCTCGCGGATCGCGGTGAAGGAAGCTGAATCGGGAGAAATCATCGTGCCTGGGCAGCTCTATGTCTGTCCCGGCTCGCACCACATGCGCGTTTCGCCCACGGGAAGGGTGTCACTGGATGATGGCCCGCGCATCGGCGGCTACCGGCCGTGCGCCGACCTCACCATGGAGAGCGCGGCGGAGTATGCCGGCCCCATGACCATCGGCGTGGTCCTGACCGGCATGGGCAATGACGGCGCCAAAGGCGTGCAGGCGATTCGGGCCGCGGGCGGGCACGCCATCGCCCAGGATGAATCTACGGCCGTAATCTTTGGCATGCCGCAGGAGGCCATCAAGACCGGAGCGGTGGACCAGGTGGTGCCCATGGAATCGATTTACCAGGCGATTGAAAAGCGCGTGCTCTTTATCTTTGGCGCGGCCAAGGTGGGGGCGCTGTGATTGAACAGCGTCCACGCCCGCAGCCGCGATTACATGAAGGGGTGATTTTGTTTACCGTGAGCGGGTTCAAGTTTGCCATTGCCGCCGGCGCGGTGAAAGAAATTCGCGGTATGGAAGGATTGCAGGCTTTTACCATGGGCGGCATTTCCGCCCGCGTGGAGAAGCTGAAATACACGATGGAACGCGGCGGAACAACTTATTTTGTGGTGGACGCAAACCGGCATTTTCATCTGCCACCTTCGTCCCCGGGCCGGGTGTTGGTCCTCCGCAATGCGCCCATCGCGGTGCTGGTGGATTCGACGGACCGCATGATGGAAATCTCCATGCTCCACGAGCTGCCCCGCGCTTTCCGGTGCGAGGAGCGCGTCTGGTACCGCGGACTGGCGGTGGTGGACAATGAAGTGGTGCCGGTGGTCGACCCCGGCACATTTTTGACCAAAGCGGAGCAGGAAATTCTGCGTGATGGGCTGGAGCGGCTGCGGGGAGTGGCAGCAGTATGATTTCTGAGCGCCAAAAATCGTACGTGATTTTTCCGCTGGGAGAGAAGCGCTTTGCTTTGCCCGCGGAAAGGGTCACCGAGCTGGCCCAGCCGGACAACCTGCAAACTTTTCCCCACCGCACGCCTCTGCTCACCGGAGTGCTGGTGCGGCGCGGCAGGATTGTGCCGGTGTGCGATGTGGCCCAGGTGCTGCTGGGCCCGGACGCGCCACCCAGGAAGTTTTATTTGATTGCCAGCTGCCAGATCGAGTCCCGCCAGGAATGGACGGCCATCCCCGTTACAGGAGAGTGTGAGCTGGTCAGCATGGAACCGGCCCAGCCGGTGGGCGAGCAGCAACCGTACGTTACGGGCGTGCTGGGGGCGGGCGGCGATACCGTGGCCATCGTTGACCTGGAGAAACTGATTTCCATGGAGGCGCCGTTATGAGTTCATCCGCCTCCGCTCCAGCCAAGATTTTGTTGATCGACTCCAACGTTTTTTTTGCCCGCCGCATCACAGACGCGCTCAAGCAGGAAGGTTTTGACGTGGTGCATACCACGCAATCCGGCTACGCTTTGACCATGCTGGAATATGACATGCCGTCAGCGATTCTGTGCTCCACCAGCCTGCGCGAGATCGGCGCGCATGAACTGCCGATCATCGTCCACGCCGATCCCAAGACCGCCCATATTCCGGTGATCGCCATGGGCGAAGGCGGTGACCAGGCGCTCATGGAAGCCTTCCGTTCCGGATGTGCCGACTATGTGGACAAGCGGCTGGGCCCGGAGTTGATTGCCTCCCAGATCAAGACTTTTCTGCGCAGCAGTGCCGAAGGTTTCCAGCCAGTGCAGATGCTCGGGTCTTCCGATACGTCTCTGAGCGGCAGCCTTTCGCACATGGAACTGCCCGGAGTGTTGCAGATGCTGGCGCATTCGCGGCAGAGTGGCTCGCTCTACGTCAACGCGGGAGACATCGACGGAATTATTTTCTTCGAGAACGGCAACGTCAACCACGCTGAGAGCGGCGACCTGATCGGGGATGAGGCTGTAGTCCATATTGTGAAACACTGCAACGGAGTTGAGATCGGCTCCTACAAATTCCTGCCCGGAGAGAGCGCAGGCACCAGGACGGTGCTCCGGTCAGCGAC
>WNFI01432857.1_pt1 | contig 21778 bp, 21 predicted proteins | sample 5400471 | NCBI WGS metagenome assembly WNFI01 (sample SAMN13153348, study PRJNA577476) | soil metagenome | isolation source: 100 cm saprolite on Douglas fir-dominated hillslope | place: USA:California | collected 2013-09-17
GCGGTCGAGGCGAGCGGGATCGTAGGGAAGGGCGTGGCGGATTGCTTCGCACAATTCGTGGGCGGACAGTGGAGCGGACGCTGTGCTGTGCATTCGAGCCTCCTCGGGTTAGAGCCGGCTCGATTGTTCGGCCGCCATGCCAGTGATGCAACGAAAAGCTGGAAGGTATCGGTGGGAGATACCGCCCGTCGCATCCGGCGCCGTGCTTGAGGCGGACTGTGCCCTCAGGCGGTGGGCCAGTGCTCGAATCCCGGGTAGGCGCGGTCGAACTCCGCGGCCGGCGGGCCCATCCGTATTTCGGCCACGCGCGCCGCCGCGGGCCCGCGATGTGCCCAGGCGACGACTGTGTCCACGGCGTCGGGCGCGCCCTGCAAGAGGGCTTCGACGCTGCCGTCGCGGCGGTTTCGGACCCAGCCCGTCACACCGTGCTTTTCCGCTGCGTCGCGCAGCGCGTCGCGGTAGCCGACGCCCTGCACGCGCCCCGTAATAATCAAGTGCCGTCTGACCATTGCAAGAAATCGCAAGAAGCGCGCTTCACGCCCCACATGTTGGGCTGGGGCCTCATGTTAAGCTGCCTTCAAGGAAAAAAAGCGGAGGCATCAAAAATGCGAATTGGTCTGCTGGTCGTCGCCGCGCTCGCCTTGGTCGGATTCATGGTGGTCGCGGTGGTGCTGCCGCAAATGGCAGGGGCGGAAGCAAAAGAGGCCGCGCAGGCCCTGATCGCCGGCGTCGAGACCGCCAAGGGCCAAGTCGGCGCAGCGGCCGAAAAAGCGGGCCACCTCGCGGGCTCCGGCAGAGACACCAAGATCGCGGCGAAGAACGATCCCAAACACGGCGAGCTCAAGTGGATCGTGTCCGAGGGCGGGGCGATCCGCGGCTGGAATGAAAAAAACGCCCTCGAGGTGACGTTTACCCCGGGGCTCCAAGGCGGCAAGACGAGCTGGACCTGCCGCGGCTACCCGGTTACTGCGATGCCCGCAAGCTGCGGAGGCCGCTGACTGCAGTCGGGATTCCCTCGAGGAATCTCGCGGCGCCCGAGGGTGATCACTTGTCGCGGCGCTTCACCACCAGGCCAGCCACGATCAGGCCAAGCGCGGCAGCGCCGCCGACGAGCAGCCAGTCGCGGCGGCGCCAGCCGGCGCGCTGCGGCCGCGGCATCGAATCCAGCGCCTGGGTCGCAGTCTGACGCTCCGCGCTTTCGCCGAGCGTGCTGCTCGCACCGGTCATGGTTGCCAGGCGCTGGGTCGCTTCCAGGGAATCGAACGAGTGCGCCAGTCCGCGCGCTGGCGAGGGACTCGCCTCCACCTCTGGCGCGTTGTCCACCTGCCGCGTGCGATTCAGGGTCTGGGCCATCACAACGGTCTTATCGTCCGTACCCAGGAGTTCCGGCTGCGGCCCGCTGGCGAACGCCGCCGACGGCCGCGGCGGCGTGGTGGCGGTGGCGGCGGTGGCGGGAGCGCTCATCTGGCGCTCGCACTCGCGCAGGTCGCGCACCACCTCCTGCGCGCTTTGGTAGCGCTCCTCGAGCGCCTTGGTGAGCATCTTCGCGACAATGTAGTCGAGCAGCTCCGGTACTGCCGTGTTGACGGTGCTGGGCGCCGGCGGCACGAAGTTCACGATCTGGTACATGAGCGCTGTGACGTTGTCGCCGTTGAACGGAACGCCCCCGGTGAGCATCTCGTAGAGGATGATGCCGAGCGAAAAGACATCGGAGCGGTGGTCGGCGCGCTTGCCGATCACCTGCTCCGGCGACATGTACTTCGGCGAGCCGAGCATCATGCCGGTTTGCGTAAGCTCGCTGGAGCTGCGCATGCGCGCGATGCCGAAATCGGTGATCTTCACCGGCCCGCTAGGTGCAACCATGATGTTGGCCGGCTTGACGTCGCGGTGGACCACGCCGTGCTGGTGCGCGTAGCTCAGCCCATCTGCAACCTGCGCGGCGATCGACACCGCCTTCCCGACGGGCAGCGATTTGCCTTCGCTGAGCAGCGTGCGCAACTCTTCGCCCTCGATGAACTCCATCGCGATGTAAGCGACGTCGCCCGCCTTGCCCACGTCGTAGACCGTGACGATGTTCGGATGGTTGAGGCTGCCGGCGGCGCGCGCTTCCTGGTAGAAGCGCGCCTCGAATTTGTCTGAGCGGTCGCGCTCGAGCGCCATGTTGACCGTCTTTACTGCGACGGTGCGCTCGAGCACCGAGTCGGTAGCCTTGTAGACGACGCCCATGGCGCCGCGTCCCAGCTCGGACTGGATCAGGTAGCGGCCGAGCTTCGGTTGCTCCATACGGCCGCGCGCCTAGCGGTCCGCTTTGAGCGATCGGAAGATCGGCCCCCAGACAGGATGGCCTGCCTCGGCGGGGGCAAGCTCAAGCGCCGGGTCTAGGGCGAGCGCCTTGCGGAACTCCTCACGGCACTGGCGCTCCCGGCTCGACGCGCAATGGATGAAGGCGAGGTGCTTGTGCGCGCTGACCTGCTCCTTGCCCGGCAGGCCCTGTTCGATCGCGCCCTGCAGGTTCTTCGCCGAATCGTCGTATTCGCCTTCCTCGTATTGCTTGAGACCCACGACGAGCGCGGGCTGGCCTTTGCCCGCTGTCTGGGAATACTGCGGCGCGCCCGCCTTGAGCGATCGGAAGATCGGCCCCCAGACGGGATGGCCTGCCTCGGCGGGGGCAAGCTCGAACCCCGGGTCTACGGCGAGCGCCTTGCGGAACTGGTCCCTGCACTGGCGCTCGCGGCTGGAAGAGCAATCGATGAAGGCGAGATACTTGTAGGCCCTTGCGAGGTCCTTGTTGGAGAGGCCTTGGTCGATCGCGGCGCGCAGGTTCTTGGCGGAGCCGGGGTACTCGCCTTCCTCGTACTGTTTCACCCCGGCGGCGAGGGCCGGCTCGCCTTTGCTCGACTGGAACAGGTTCTGCATTTTCGCCTGCATGTCGCGCACGGGCTCGCTCGCGCAAGCGCCAAGGAGCGCGATCGCCGCGATGCTGAGCAGGATTCGCAGCATCAGCGGAACCTGTGCTTTATTTTTGCGGTTTCCCCGGTTTTGATCACCACGCGCTCCACAAAGGGCGGAAAGTCCGAGTTATGGATCACTATCGTATGCGAGCCGGCAGAGATATCAAGTCTGCGCAGCGGCGGGCTCAAGCCACGCTCCTGCCCGTCCACGAACACCTTGCCCCACGGGGTGATCGCGAGCTCAAGGCGCCCGGCATCGCCCGGCGCCGCCTTCTTTTGCAGATTCTTCTCGGCAGGCGTCTTTTCAATGCTCGCGATGCTCTCGTTCTTGGGGGAAACGGCAGGCTTGTCGGCGGATTTGGGCGCGGCTGCAGGCGGCGCCGGGTCTGCCGAGGCGAGCTTGGCCGGACTGGTGCCTGGTTTTGCGGGAGCCGCGGCGGTCGTGGCCGCCGAGGATTCTGCAGCGCCCGGCCCCTGCCTGGTATCGAGCATCGCGCTCACGGCCATGGCCCCGCCGATTACGGCGAAAAACAGCGCAGGCGCTGCGACCAGCGCGGTGTGCCGCAGGCCCAGCGGGCCGGTCGAGGCGAGCCAACCGCTCACGGTCGAGCCCCCGGTGATCTCCATGGCGCTCTCGGCGACGCGGCGCGCCATCGGCGCGCCGCCGGCCACCGAATACACCTCGTGCTCCCGCACATGCTTGTCGGTGCGCGAGCCCTCGTGGCGGAACATGTTCAGGTAGTCGCGCGACAGACAGGACACAACCTCGTAGAAGGATCGCGACACGAGCAGCTGCCCCGGGCGGGAAAAGCTCATCACCCGCTGCGCGACATTGATGCCATCGCCGATGATGTTCATCTGGCCGTTCAGGTCCTTCACCAGGCGCACCGGCCCGAGGTTGACGCCCATGCGGATCGGAACCGCTCCGGCCGATTCCCTCACCGACATCGCGGCGAATAGCGCGTCCTCCGGGTCGCCCATGAACGTCACCGCCGCGCCGTCCCCGGTGTCGAGAATGACGCGGTCGCGCGCCGGCACCTCGTCGAGCGCCTTGGCGAGCACCTGGTTAAAGGCTTGCTTGAGCTGAAGCTGGTCCGCGACAGCCATCTTCGTGTATTCCACGATGTCGAGGAAGAGCACGCTACAGACAAGCGTGCGGCTGGAGCTCTCCATCACCCTAGAGACGTCGCCGGAATGCGGCCCGTAAGCCGCGATGGGTTTATTTTACGCGCATGCCGGGCTGCGCCCCAGAATCCGGCGCCACGAGGAAGATTCCCGGGCCTTCGCCCGAGGCGGCCAGGACCATCCCGTCGGACACGCCGAACTTCATTTTCCGCGGTGCAAGATTCGCCACGACGACCGTCAGCCGGCCTTCCAGCTTCTCGGGCGCATACGCCGACTTGATGCCGGCGAGCACGGTTCGCGTGCCGTCGCCCAGATCAAGTGTCAATTTCAGCAATTTGTCTGCCCCTTCGACCTGCTCGGCGCGCACGATCCTCGCCACGCGCAGATCGAGCTTGTTGAAGTCGTCAATCGTGATCTCGCTGTTCACGGCGTGCTCCTTCGCGGCGTGCTGCTGCTTCTCTGCGTGGCGCTGCGGCGCGGTCACCTGCGGCACAGATTCGACGTTGAACAGTGCATCAAGCTGCTTTTCCTCGACGCGGGTCACAAGGTGTTTGAACGGGGTAATCCGCTCAGGAAGAATCTCTGCGTCGGCCCAAACGAAATCGCGGTTGAGGCCAAATAGTTCGCGCGCCACCCTGGAAGCGGTTTTCGGAATCACTGGCGCGAGCAAAACAGTGAGTACCTTGAATCCGTGAATCGCCCGCGAGCAGATATCCTGCAAATCAGCCTTCTTCGCAGGATCTTTGACTAGATTCCATGGTTGCTTGGCATCAAAGCTCTGATTAATTCGATCAGCCGTCGCCATTACGTCGCGGATCGCTTTGCCAAATTCGCGCGCCTCGTAGGACTCACCGGCCAGCAGTGCCTGTGCTTTGGCGCCATCGACCAGAGGCTTCGTGTCGCCGGCGTATTTGAGCTCTCCATCAAAGTATTTGGAGACAAAACTGGCGGCGCGGCTGGCGATATTCACGTGCTTGCCGACCAGATCGCTGTTGACGCGTGCGATAAAGTCCTCGGCGGCGAAGTCGATGTCCTCGACATTCGCGTTGAGCTTTGCCGCGATGTAGTAGCGCAGCCACTCGGGATTCATGCCGAGCTCGAGATAGCGTAGTGGGCTGATGCCGGTGCCGCGCGACTTGGACATCTTGTCGCCCGAAACGGTGATGAAGCCGTGGACGTACACGTGGTCCGGCACTTTGTAGGGTTTACCGGCGTATTCGAGCATCGCAGGCCAGAACAGGGTGTGGAAGTAGATGATGTCCTTGCCGATGAAGTGGATCTGCTTCGTGCCCGGGTCCTGGAGGAGTTTCTCGAAGTCGAGCTTCTTTTTTGCGCAGTAGTTCTTGAAGCTCGCCAGGTAGCCGATCGGCGCGTCGAGCCACACGTAAAGGTATTTCTCTTCCTTGATGTCCGGGACGCGGATGCCGAAGTAGGGTGGATCGCGCGAAATATCCCAGTCGGAGAGGGCTTTGTCGCCGGCACCCTCCAGCCATTCCTTCGCTTTGTTGACGACCCCGGGTTGCAGGCGGCCGGGCGTTTCCAGCCACTTCTTCAGAAACGCCTTGCACTTCGGGTCCGAGAGCCTGAAGAAATGGTGCTCCGAGCTTTTCAGCACCGGCGTTGCGCCCGAGAGGGCCGAATAGGGATTCTTGAGCGCGGTGGCGGAGTACACCGTGCTGCAGTTCTCGCAGGCATCGCCGTACTGGTCCTTGGCTCCGCAGTTCGGGCATTCGCCTTTGATGTAGCGGTCGGCGAGGAACATCCCCTTGATCGGGTCGTAGAACTGCTCGACCGGCCTGGTGTATACCAGCCCGGCCTTCTTCAGCCGGCGAAAGATGTCCTGCGAAAGCTCGGTGTTCTCCGCGGAATGCGTCGAATGCCAGTTGTCGAAGCCGATATGGAAGCCGTCGAGGTATTGCCGGCGCCCCTTCGCGATCTCGGCGATGAACGTCTCGGGCGATTTTCCCGCCGTTTCGGCCGCAAGCATGATGGGCGCACCGTGAGCATCGTCGGCCCCCACGAAATGCACCTCGTTGCCTTGCATCCGCTGGAACCGGACCCAGATATCGGCCTGGATGTATTCCATCATGTGCCCGATATGGAACGGCGCGTTCGCATACGGCAGCGCGGTAGTGACGAAGAGCCTGCGGGAAGCCATGAGGGAGGGCGATTTTAGCTTACACTTCAACCATGTCTCTCAGTGAAGCGCAGGTTCAAGACACGCTGCGCGAGCTCGTCGATCCAAACACCGGCAAGGACTTCGTAGCGACGCGCTCTGCGCGCAACATCAAGCTCGCCGGAAGCGACGTCTCCCTCGAGATCGAACTCGGCTACCCCGGTAAGAGCCAGCACGAGCCGATCCGCCGCCAGGTGACGCAGGCGCTGAAGGCCGCCGGCGCCGGCGGCGTCTCGGTCAGCATCGCCTCCAAGGTCGTGGCGCATGCCGTTCAGCGCGGCGTGAAGCTGGTGCCAGGCATCAAGAACATCATTGCGGTGGCCTCCGGCAAGGGCGGGGTCGGCAAGTCGACGACGGCCGTCAATCTGGCGCTGGCGCTGGTTGCCGAAGGCGCGTCGGTGGGGGTGCTCGATGCCGACATATACGGCCCGTCGCAGCCGATGATGCTCGGCATCGCCGGCCGCCCGGAGTCGAAGGACGGCAAGCATCTCGAGCCGATGGAGGCGCACGGCCTGCAGGCGATCTCGATCGGCTTCCTGATCGACGTCGACACGCCGATGGTCTGGCGCGGCCCGATGGTGACCCAGGCGCTGGAGCAGCTGCTCAAGGACACCCGCTGGCGCGAGCTCGACTACCTGGTGGTCGACCTGCCGCCCGGGACCGGCGACATCCAGCTCACGCTGGCGCAGAAGGTGCCGGTCACCGGCGCGGTGATCGTGACCACCCCGCAGGACATTGCGCTCATCGACGCCCGCAAGGGCCTCAAGATGTTCGAGAAGGTCGGCATCCCGATTCTCGGCGTGGTCGAGAACATGTCGATCCACGTCTGTCCCGAGTGCGGCCATGAGAGCCACATCTTCGGCTCCGGCGGCGCGGAACGGATGTGCAAGGACTACGGCTCCGAGCTTCTCGGGCAGCTGCCGCTCGACGAGTCGATCCAGCAGCATGCGGATTCGGGCAAGCCGACCGTGGTGTCCGACCCGGACGGCAAGGCGGCCGAGATCTACCGGCGCATCGCGCGCCGCTGCGCGGTCAAGATCGCCGAGTCGCAGCGCGACATGACCTCGAAGTTCCCCAATATCGTCGTGCAGAACACCTAGATGACGATCAAGTCCGACAAGTGGATCCGCCGCATGGCGGTCGAGCACAGGATGATCGAGCCGTTTGAGCCCGGCCAGGTGAAGACGTTTGAAGGGAAAAAAATAGTCTCTTACGGGACCTCAAGCTACGGCTACGACATCCGCTGCTCCAGCGAATTCAAGATCTTCACCAACATCAACTCGACCATCGTCGACCCTAAGCACTTCGACGAGAAGAACTTCGTCGACTACCGGGGCGACGTATGCATCATCCCGCCCAACTCCTTCGCGCTGGCGCGCACCGTCGAGTACTTTCGCATCCCCCGCAACGTCCTGACGATCTGCCTCGGCAAGTCCACCTACGCGCGCTGCGGCATCATCGTCAACGTGACGCCGCTGGAGCCCGAATGGGAGGGGCATGTGACGCTGGAGTTCTCCAACACCACGCCGCTACCCGCCCGCGTCTATGCCAATGAGGGCGTGGCGCAGGTGATCTTCATCGAGTCCGACGAGGTCTGCGAGACCTCCTACCGGGACCGCGGCGGCAAGTACCAGGGCCAGAAGGGCGTAACCCTGCCCCGAATCTAGTAGTTAGCCGCGTTTCTTAAACTAGATCTAGTGGTTTTCTCGCCGCGGGCGGTTCCGCGCGGCGCCCGAAAAAAATCTGAGAATTTTTCGGAAAAGCCCTTGACTCGCGGGGGGTCATCCCTATAATCGGCCCAACATTTGCCTGGGTTTTCAGGGCGAAAGGCGAGGAGCAGGAGGTCATCATGACAAGCCAGAGGATCTCGTTTCCGGTGTACGACGTTTCCGTTCGGGACATTCCCGAAGGTTAGTTTCCATATGGGGAGAGTTTGATGGGGGACCGCCCTAGTAGTAGCTTCGCCCGCAACAGACAGTCTGCGTTAGCCAGACAGCAGCCACAAGAACAGCTCTTCGACACGCATCCCGAGGTCAGCCTCGACTTCGAGATTGTTGCTGGTCCGGGAGGGCTGCGGCTTCGAGATCGCCTCGACCGCCGAGCTCGACTTGCTGCTCGCGCTGGGCGTGCCGGCCGCCGAGGTGTTCTTCTCGAATCCGGTCAAATCCCGCGACTCGATCGCCTACGCCGCCGCCAAGGGCGTGGAGTGGTTCGTGGTCGACAGCACGGACGAGGTCCGCAAAGTGTTTGAGGCCAAGCCCGACGCCAAGCAGTACCTGCGCATCGCCGCCCCCAACATTGGCAGCGATTGGCCGCTATCCGGCAAGTTCGGCGCCGGCGCGTCGGACGCGCGCGAGATCGTGGCGCTTGTCGCCAAGCTGGGCGCGGACATGGCGGGCGTCACCTTCCACGTCGGCTCCCAATGCCGCAATCCCGAGAACTGGCGGGTCGCCCTGGAAAAGGCGCGGAATGCGTTCGACCAGATGACAAAGGCGGGCCTGAAGCCGCGGCTGCTCAATATCGGCGGCGGCTTCCCGGTTCGCCATGTGAAGCCCATTCCGTCCATCGAGGTGATCGGGGACGTGGTGAACGAGAGCCTGAAGGCCTTCCCGGAGGACGTCCAGGTGATCGCCGAGCCGGGACGCTACCTCGTGTCCGACGCCGGCTATTTCGTCTGCCGCGTGCTGGGCACCGCGACGCGTGCCGGCAAGCGCTGGATGCATTGGGACGCCGGCATGTTCGGCGGCATCATCGAGACCACCGAAGGATTGAAGTACAAGGTCCGCACTGACCGCTCCGGCCCGGACATTCCGTGGACGGTGGGCGGCCCGACCTGCGACTCGGTGGACATCGTGCTGCGCGACGAGCCGCTGCCGTCCGACATGCAGGAAGGCGATTTCGTCTACATTCGGAACGCCGGCGCCTACACCACGGCCTACGCAAGCCAGTTCAACGGCTTTCCGCTGCCTGAAGTGCGCGTTTTCGAGTCCAAAAGCTAGGTTCTTTCATAGAGAACGAAATCGAACCGCATACCGTCCGACGCGGTATGCGGCGCGCGCTGCATCTCGCGCCACTGCGAGCGATCGACCTTGGGAAACCAGGTATCGCCCTCGTAATCGCGGTGGATCTCAGTGAGCACCAGCCCGGCGGCCACCGGCAGGGACTCGACGAACAGCCGGTGCCCCCCGATCACGAATGCGAGCGGCTCCCCGGCGCACAGAGCGAGCGCAGCGCCTAGGGAGGTGGCGACAGCGGCGCCGGGAGCTTGGTAGCCGGCGGTGCGGCTGACGACGATGTTCTCCCGGTCGGGCAGCGCGCCGCCGAGCGACTCCCAGGTCCGCCGGCCCATAATCACTGGGTGGCCGAGAGTGAGGCGTTTAAAATGCTTCAGGTCCTCCGGCAGGTGCCACGGCAGCTTGCCGTTTGCGCCGATGACACCGTTAGAGGCGACCGCGGCAATGAGATAGATGCGCGATCCGCCAGCGTTTATGCTGCCATCCAACTGTGACATTGGTCCTCGCAATGACCCGTTTTTCCGTGAAATTATAAGGACATACCTGCCTCTGTGTCCCTGCTACCCTATCCGCGATCGTTCCTTGGGCTGCTGCTCGCCGGCTACACGCTGGTAGCGCTGCCCCTGGTCGGCGCGCTCGCCTATTCGGCCTGGAACACAGAGCGCCTCGCCGACCAAAGCCGCAGCGCGGTGTTCAGCGCCTCGCAGGCGGCGCGCGCCAGCCGTTTGCTCGTCAACCGCATCGGCTCTATCGAGCGGCTCGCGCAGCAGATCGCGGTGTTGGACGACGCTGCAGTTTCGGCCGACTACGCGCAGGTGCATCGCAGCTTCAGGCAGGTGTCCGATGAGCTTTTCCTGCTGCCTCTCGAGGCTTCGCAACTCGGCGCCCTGAACAAGACCGTCCAGCAGGAGGCGGGACTTTACGAGCTGCTCACGGCGCCGCCACCGCGCAAACACGACCCGAAGGAGATCCACAGGCTGACCGCCGAGCTGTCGGACAATGCCTACGAAGTGCTCGCGATTAGCCATCTGGTCGCCGACCGGGAGGTCGAGCAGCTGTGGGCCCAAGCCGAGACCGTGCAGTTGCGCCTTATCCTGCTGGTCATTTTCAGCACCGCCGTTGCGCTAGCAATAGCGCTCGGGCTCACTCGATATATCGCGCGACCGATCGCTGAGCTCGACGCCTCCATCCGGCAGCTCGGGGGTGCCGACTTCTCGCGGCCGATCACGGTTCGGGGGCCCGAGGACCTGCAGACGCTCGGCGAGCGCCTTGACTGGCTACGGCGGCGTCTTGCCGAGGTAGAAGCCGAGAAAAACCGCTTTTTGCGCCATCTGTCCCACGAACTCAAGACCCCCCTCACCGTTCTGCGCGAGGGGGCCGAGCTCCTGAACGACCAGATCGGCGGGCCGCTCGCCGCGCCGCAGCGCCAGGTGGTCTCCATCATGCGGGACAACAGCGTCAAGCTGCAGGCCTTGATCGAAGATCTGCTCGACTACCAGCGCGCGCTTCACGCCGCGGCGTCGCTGCTGCCGCGCGCCGTCGCGCTGGATGTGCTGGTGGCGGAGGCGGTGCGCAGCCACGAGCTGGCGATCCGGGCCAAAGGGCAGCGGCTGGTGCTCGAGCTCGAGAAGACGATCGTGGAAGCCGACCCGGAGAAGCTTCGCTTGATCGTCGACAACCTGCTTGGCAACGCGGTGAAGTTCACGCCGGGCGGCGGCACGATTTCCATCCTCGCGCGCGCCGACGGCCACGAGGCGACCATCGAGGTCATCGATACCGGCCCTGGCGTCCCCGTCGAGGAGCGCGAGTCCATTTTCGACTCCTTCTTCCGCGGTCGCGCGAAAGCGAGCGGCCGTATCGAAGGCACCGGACTAGGTCTCGCGATTGCACGCGAGTTCGTCGAGGCCCACGGTGGCCGCATCAGCGTCGTCAGCGGGACCCACGGCGGCCATTTCCGCGTGACGCTGCCCCGCAAGACCGCGCACGCGCTGGCGGTTGCAGCGTGAGGGCGCTGGCGGTAGCATTTGCGATCTTGGCGCTCGCGGGCTGCGCCTTGCTGCAGCCCGGGTACGAGCAGCCGGCCGCCGTGGACGCTGTCGTGGCCGAAGCGCTGGCCGCCGCCCGGGCGCCGGCCAGCGAGCAGAAAGCCGCGTTATTCCGCGCCCAGCAGAAATTCAAGCAGGATCAGTCGCCGCTCAACCAGTTGCGGCTCGCCACTTTGCTTGCCGCACTGCCGACGCCGATGCGCGACGATGCGCGCGCCGCCGAACTCCTCGAGCCGCTGTCCGACGCCGCGGCGCCGGGAATAGGGCGTTTTTCGGCGCTGCTATCGGCGCAAGTCGCTGAGCGCCAGAGGCTGGTACGTGAAATGGACCGCGTCGCGCGCGAGCGCGTAAAGACGGACGCGGAGCGCGACAAGCGCGAAGAGGCGCTGCGCCAGCAGTTGGAGGCGCTGAGATCGATCGAGCGCGGCATCCTCGAGCGCGAGGAGCGGCTGCGCAGAAAGCCGAGGTAGAGATGGCCAAAGAGCAGGCAAAAATCCTTCTGGTCGACGACGACAAGGATCTGCTGCAGCTGATCGCGATGCGGCTGACGGCGGCAGGCTACGCGGTGACTGCGGTAGAGTCGGGGGAAGCGGCGCTGGCGGCCCTGGCGGTGGCTCGTCCCCAGGTGGTGGTGACCGATCTGCGCATGCAGGGCATGGACGGGATGGCGCTGTTTGATGCGGTGCACCGCGACTCCCCGTCGCTGCCGGTGGTGATTCTGACGGCGCATGGCACGATCCCCGAGGCGGTGACGGCGACCCGGCGGGGCGTCTTTTCCTTCTTGACCAAGCCCTTCGAGCCCAAGGTGCTGCTTGATACGGTAACTGAGGCGATGCGCCTTTCCAGCCCTCCCAGCGGAGAGATGGAGGAGTGGCGCGCGGAGCTGATCACGCGCTCCTCAAGCATGGAAGGATTACTGGCCCAGGCAAGGCTCGTGGCGGCCTCGGATGCGTCGGTGTGCATCTTCGGCCAATCGGGCGCCGGCAAGGAGTTGCTAGCGCGGGCGATCCACCGGGCAAGCCCCCGCGCGCAAGCGCCCTTTGTGGCTGTCAACTGCGGCGCGATTCCGGAGGGCCTATTGGAATCTGAGCTCTTTGGCCACAAGAAGGGTTCCTTCACGGGAGCGGTATCGGATCGACGGGGGCTATTCCAGGCTGCCCAGAGCGGCACGCTCTTTCTCGACGAGGTGGGCGACATGCCCTTGTCGCTGCAAGTGAAGCTGCTGCGTGCTCTGGAAGAGCGCAAAGTCCGCCCGGTGGGCTCGCACGAGCAATACAACGTGGACGTGCGGGTCATCTCGGCCACCCACCGCAAGCTAGAAGAGCGCATCGCCTCCGGGGAGTTCAGAGAGGACCTCTACTACCGGCTCAACGTGGTGAAGCTCTACATCCCGGCGCTGGCCGAGCGCCGCGAAGACATCCCGCTGCTGGCAAACCACTTCCTTACACGCCTGGCCGAGCGCTACAAGAAGGGCCATCTGGGCTTCTCCCCGGAGACGATGCAACTGCTTGTATCGGCCCCCTGGCCGGGCAACGTGCGCCAGCTTCTGAATGTCATCGAGCAAGCGGTGGCGCTTGCGCCCACCGAGGTGATCCCCGAGTCGCTGGTGAGGCAAGCCCTGGACGCCGGGGACACGGCGCTTACGCCCCTGGATGAGGCCCGCAAGGCCTTCGAGCGCGATTACCTGGTGAGGATCCTGAAGATCACCGAGGGTAACGTTACCAAAGCGGCGCGCCTGGCCGGGCGCAACCGCACCGAGTTCTACCGCCTGCTCGAGCGCCACTCCCTAGAGCCCGGCATGTTCAAGGCTGCCTAGGGGCAGTAAGGCCGGAGCCGGCGAGACGACTAACCCCGGTGAAGAACTTCCTTCTTCTTCTGTGGGGGCTCGTCGTGGCGGCGCCATCCTTAGGAGCGCAATGCAGCGCTCAGTCCGGCGAGCGGACCGTCGCGCTTGTTGAGCTCTACACCTCGGAAGGCTGCGACAGCTGTCCCCCTGCCGACCGCTGGCTATCCGGCCTAGGGGGGCAAGGCTACGTGCCGGGGCGCGTCGTGCCGCTTTCCTTGCATGTCGACTACTGGGACTACATCGGCTGGAAGGACCCATACGCCAAGCGCGAATTTTCGAGCCGGCAGCGCAAGCTCACGCAGCTCCAGAAGCTGGCATTCGTCTATACCCCTCAAGTCATGCTCCAAGGGCGCGATTTCCGGAAATGGGGCTCGGCCGCCTTCGACGAGGCGGTTGCACAGATCAACGCGCAAAAGGCAAGGGCGCGCCTTGAGCTGAAAATCAATTCGTTAAAGAAGGAGTTCGTCGAGCTGGAGGCGACCGCCGAGCTGCTCGATCCGGCTCAGAAAGACGATGCCGTGCTCTATATCGCTGCCTATGAGAACAAGCTGGCGAATGCCGTCACGGCCGGAGAGAATCGCGGCCGCACCCTGGCCCACGACTATGTGGCCCTGGAGTGGCAGGGACCCTTCGAAATTGCCCCGGGCCTGCGCCGCAGCGAGCGGCGCGAGCTTCCCCTGCTGCCCAAAGCAGTGCCCGCGAACTCGGGAGTGGTTGCGTTCGTGCAGAACCGCCGCAGCCTGGAAGTTCTACAGGCCCTGATGCTGCCTGCGTGCCCGGGGTGACGCCCCGGGGCCGGCGGAAATTCTCGTTTCGGCTTCTGCCCATCCTCGGGTATATTCGCGCCCTCAAGCCCGTCTGAGGTGGTCGCCCCGGGGGGTTGGGAGGGAGGCTCATGCAAGCGACGCAGATCCGTCAAAAGGACGGCGTCTTCTACTTTGCCAGCTACCGAGCAAAGGAGCTGCTGGCGAAGGTGCGTTTCATCAGCCGTTTCTACGGAGAAGGCGAGGAAATCGCGCCTGGGCGTATCGCCCAAGACGACGATATCGCCCAGTTCATCGCCAAGATCGAGCGCAATGACCAGGCCTTCCAGCGCTCCCTGTCGCGCTCCAAGGTGCGGCAGCTCAAGAATTTCTACGAGACCGCGGTCTCGCAGCCGCCGATCCCGGGCACGGTGCTGCTGTTCACGTCCGAGCGGCTCACGTTCCGCGCTGGCGGCGAGGGGGGTGCCGGGATCCTCAACGAGCCCTCCGCCAAGTTCCTGATCATCGACGGACAGCACCGCCTGGCGGCGCTGCAGTTCTACCTGCACGAGCGGCCCGAGGACGCCGCCACGATCAACGTGCCCTGCATCATCTTCGACGGCCGCAGCGAGGACTTCGCCACCGAGATGTTCGTGATCATCAACTCGACCCCGACGCGCATCAACAAGAGCCACCTCGTCGACCTGTATGAGCACGTGTCTTTTGCGGCGCCGGACCGTAAATTCGCAGCGCGTCTCGTCGAGAAACTCTATGTCGAGGGCGACAGCCCGCTGCGCTACCGCATCAACCGTCTCGGTGGCCGCAGCCAGCGCGACAAGTGGGTACTCCAGGCGGAGCTGTTCAACGAGCTGCACCGCTGGGTGCGCGGCCGCTGGCGCTCGATCCAGCTCGCCGGCGGCAGCTCAAAGGAAGTGCCGCGCTACTACGGCATCATCCGGGACTTCTTCAAGGCGACGCGCGCCGTCTTCGGCGACGCGGTCTGGGGCAAGGACAATTACATGGTCACCAAGCCGGTCACCATCAAGGCGATGGTGCGGGTGTGCGCCGACCTTTCGCGCGACGACGCGGAGCCCGAGTCCGGGCGCGTCGCCCGCTGGGAGCAGCGGCTTGCGCCCTGGGGCGAGTTGGCGCGCCAGTTCCGCGACGAGGGCTTCTACGAACGCTTCCCGGCCAAGGGCGAGGTGGAGCGCGTTGCCCGCATCCACAAGGATCTGGCCCGGGCTGCAGGAATAGAGACCGCCAAGAAGCCCTAGGTCGCGCCTTCGGCGGTAAGACGCTCGATCTCGCTCGCGCTATAACCGAGCTCCCGCAGGATCGGCTGCGTATGCTCGCCGACCGCTGGCACCGGGTCCATCCTTGGCTCCATTCCGTCCAGGTTGAACGGCGGCTTCAGCGCGTCGATCTGCCCCCGGGGGGATCCAACCTTGGTCCAGCGCCCGCGCGCCCGGAGCTGGGGGTGGCGCCAGAACTCCCCCATATCGTTCAGGCGCGCATTGGCGATATCAGCCGCCTCGAGCAGCGCGACGGCTTGCGCCGCGTCTATCTTGGAAAAGGCCCTTTCGATTTCCGCGTGCATCGCGTCCCGGTTCTGCAGCCGGGCCGGGCCGGAGGCGAAACGGGGGTCATTTTTCAGCGGCGGTTTTTTTAGCACCCGGTCGCAGAACCGCTCGAATTCCCTCTCGTTCTGAATGCTGAGAAACACGCGGCCACCGTCCCCGGTGCTGAAGGGGCCGTACGGAACGATCGTCGCGTGATAGGCGCCCGAGCGCGGCGGCGCCGAGCCGCCATACGCGGTGAAGTAGGCCGGGAAGCCCATCCACTCGCCGAGCGACTCGAACATGGTGATGTCGAGCGTCGCGCCTTCGCCGGTGCGCTCGCGCCTGAGAAGAGCCGCGAGAATCGAGGAGAACGCATACATGCCGGCGGCTATGTCGGCGACTGGGATACCCGCCTTGGAAGGCGCTTCGGGCGTGCCCGTCACCGAGAGCAGACCGGCTTCGCACTGAACGAGCAGGTCATACGCTTTCTTGCTCGCATAGGGTCCCGCCGGGCCGTAGCCGGAAATGCCGCACCAGACCAGTCTTGGGTGTTTTTCTCTTAGTGAAGAACCCAAACCAAGGCGATCGGCAGCGCCGGGGGCGAGGTTCTGCAGAAAGACGTCGGCTTTCGCGATCAGCCGTTCCAAAATCTGTGGGGCCTCCGGACGCTTCACGTCCAGGGCGAGACTTTCTTTCGATCTGTTAACCCAGACGAAATGCGAGGACAACCCCTTCACTGTGCTGTCGTATGCCCGCGAGGCGTCGCCGTCGCCGGGACGCTCGATCTTGATCACGCGCGCGCCGAGCTCGGCGAGCTGCCGCGTCGCGAACGGACCCGCAATCACCTGCTCGAGTGCTACCACGGTGATCCCGTCCAGCGGCCTCATCCGGGAATTCTAGCCACGGGACGTTGTGGGCCAGCCCACTTTTTGCGCTGGACTCCCGCACGATCTTGCCGAGTTTCGGAATTCTCAATGGATGGTGCTTTCGTTCGGATCACGGGTGGCGGCACGACTCCAGGCGCCGTGCAGGGTGGCACAGATCTCGCGTAGCACGGGGTCGGCGTCGGGATGCGCCGCCAGGCACTGCATGTGCCGGGAGACACACAGCGCGAGCCATGGGCAACCCGTTCTGGCGTAATGCGTCATCAGATAGATCAGGGCGGCGGCCAGGGTTTCGACGCGGGTTTCTTCTTGTTCAGCGGTGTGCACGCAGTGACTCCGAGCGAAGATATGTAAACGATAACTATTATCATCTTCTAAGTCAATGCATAACATAAAAACTAAATATTTAATGAAAGTGTGTGCTAACTTATACGACTCGGGTGGCGACCGGCTTACCGCTGAAGTGCAGGCGCAGGTTCTCGATTTGCAGGTCGCCCATCGCCTTGCGCGTCTCGGCGGTGGCGCTGCCGACGTGCGGAAATAGCACGGCGTTCTCAAGCTTGAAGAACTCGGGCGGAACGCGCGGCTCGTCGGCAAATACATCCAGCCCGGCGCCCGCGATCTTGTTCTCCTGCAGGTAGCGTAGCAGCACCGGCTCGTCGATCACGGAGCCGCGCGCGATATTGCACACGTAGCCCGTCGGCCCGACGGCGTCGAGCGCCTTGGCGCCGACGAGGTTCTTGGTCTCGGCGCCGCCTGGGGTCACGATCATCAGGACGTCGCTGTTCTTGGCGAGCGCAACCGGGTCCGGATCGTAAGGATGGGGCACGTCCTTCTTGCGCCGGTTGTGGTAGCGGATCTTCATGCCCATGGCCATCGCGCGCTTCGCGATCGCCTCCCCGATGCGCCCGAGGCCCAGGATGCCGAGCGTCTTGCCCCCGAGCGAGGTCGCGAGCGGGTAGGGCCCTTTTGCCGCCCAGCTGCCGGCCCGGAGGTAGGCGTCCGATTGCGGCAGCTTGCGCAGCGCGCACAGCACGAGCGCGATCGCGGTATCGGCCACGCACTCGTTCAGCACGTCGGGCGTGTTGGTGACGATGATCTTGCGCTTCTTGGCGTCGTCGAGGTTGATCTGGTCCACGCCGACGCCGAAGTTGGCGATGATCTCCAGCTTAGGCAGGGCATCCATCAATTTCCCGTCGACCGGCAGATGGCCGAACGAGGCGATGCCGCGCACCTTGTCCCTCAGGGTCTTTAGAAATGCGTCCCCGTCAGACGCTTCGTAGAGCTTGTGCACGGTGAACTCCGCCGCCAGCGTCGCCTGCGTGCCAGCGTGGCCTTTTCCGGTAAAGATGAGTTCCGGCTTCATTTATCTGAACCTCGCTAAAAGCGCTTCGGCGCCGCGCGCCAGGATGCCGATGTCGTTGCCCACGGCCACGAACAGCGCGCCGCAGCCGAGCTGGCGCTTGGCGTGCTCCTCGCCCGGGGTCAGGATGCCGGGCGCCTTGCCGGCCTTGCGGACGCGCTTGATCGCCTCGTCGATGACCGGCAGCACCTTCGGATTCGTGATCTCGCCCATGTAACCGAGCGAGGCGTGCAGGTCGGCCGGGCCGATGAAGACGCCGTCCACGCCTTCAACCGCGGCGATGGCCTCGATGTTGTCCAGCCCCTCCTGGGTCTCCACCTGCACGAGGACGCAGATTTCCTCGTGCGCGCGCCGGGCGTAGTCCTTGACCCGGCCGAAGCGGGAAGCGCGCGTCGACCCGGCGACGCCGCGTACGCCCTGCGGCGGGTAGCGGGTATAGGAGACGGCGGCTTTCGCCTCGTCGGCCGTCGATACGTAGGGGATCAGGATCGACTGGGCGCCGATATCCAGCACCCGCTTGATCGTGACCATGTCGTTCCAGGGAACGCGCACGACCGCGTGCGTGGGATAGGGCGCCGCCGCCTGCAGCTGCGTGAGCAGGCTTTCGAGCTCGTTGGGCGAATGCTCGGTGTCGAGCAGAATCCAATCGAAGCCCGCGCCGGCGATCACTTCCACCGAGTAATTCGACGAGAGCGTCGACCACAGGCCGATCTGCTGCTTGCCCGTCTTGAGGGCGCGCTTGAAAGAGTTCTGGGGAAGATCCATCCGGCTATTTTCGCATCACCGCAACGGCTTTCTTTACTCTTTCACAGCGCCCGTCATTCCGGAGACGTAGTACTCGACGAAGAATGAGTACAGGATCGCGACCGGCAGCGAGCCGAGCAGCGCGCCCGCCATCAGCGCGCCCCAGTGGTAAACGTCGCCTTCCACCAGCTCGGTGACCACGCCCACCGGCACGGTCTTGTTCTCCGAAGAGGAGATGAAGGTGAGCGCATAGATGAACTCGTTCCAGGACAACGTGAAGGCGAAGATTCCGGCGGAAATAAGACCGGGCACCGCCAGCGGCAGCATGATCTTCACCAGGATCTGCCAGCGGGTCGCGCCGTCGATCAGCGCGCATTCCTCGAGCTCGTAGGGAATGGTGCGGAAGTAGCCCATCAGCAGCCAGGTGCAGAACGGGATCAGGAACGTTGGATAGGTGAGAATCAGCGCCCAGGTCGTATCGAACAGCCCGAGCTTGAAGACAATGAGAGCCAGCGGGATGAACAGGATCGACGGCGGCACGAGGTAGGCGAAGAAGATCGACAGGCCGACCTGGCGCGAGCCCTTGAAGCGCAGCCGCTCGATGGCGTAGGCCGCGAGCACTGCGGCGAAAAGCGAGATGAAGGTGGCGACGACGGAGATCAGGATCGTGTTCCACAGCCACTGCGGATATTCAGTGTGAAACAGCAACTTGTCGAAATGAGCGAGCGTGGGCTTGACGATCCAGAATGGGTTGGCCGCCTTGGAGACCAGTTCCTCGTTCGACTTGAACGAGGTCATGACCATCCAGTAGAACGGGAACAGCAGGACGAAAAGGAAGACGCCAAGGGGAATATAGAGGGTCACCCAGCGTCGCGGCAGCGACTGCAGGTACTCCATGCCCTGAGTGTCCGGTTTGTCGCTCATTTGTCCGCGGCGCCCTGTTGCCAGGCGCGTCTTTGCAATCCGAAATAGGAAAAAAGAATAGCCGCCAGCAGGAACGGCACCATCAGCGTTGCCAGCGCGGCGCCTTCTCCGAGAGCGCCACCCGGAATTCCGCGCTGGAAGGAGAGCGTCGCCATCAGGTGCGTGGCATTGAGCGGGCCGCCGCGCGTAAGCACGTAGATGAGCTGGAAGTCGGTGAAGGTGAAAAGCACGCTGAAGGTCATCACCACGGCGATGATCGGCGTCAGCATCGGCAGGGTGACGTTCCAGAACTGCTGCCACGGCGTCGCGCCGTCGATCGAGGCCGCCTCATAGAGCGAAGGCGGGATGGTCTGCAGGCCCGCGAGCAGGGAGATCGCGACGAACGGCACGCCGCGCCAGATATTGGCGGCTATCACTGAGAAGCGCGCCAGCCACGGCTCGCCGAGGAAATCGATGTACCGGTCGATCAGACCCATGTGCGCGAGGGTCCAGCTCACCACCGAAAATTGCGAGTCGTAGATCCACCAGAAGGCGATCGCGGAAAGCGCGGTGGGCACGATGAACGGCAGCAGCACGATCGCCCGGATGAACGATTTGAAAGGCAAGTGGCGGTTCAGGAGCAGCGCGAGGTACAGGCCGAGGATGAACTTGAGCACGCTCGCCACCACGGTATAGACCGATCCAGCTGCCGTCCCGCCCGATCTTGGCGTCGGTGAAGCCGAGCCAGGTGCCCAGGCCGAGCGGGTAGGTCAGGAACACGAGCAATAGCGCGGCAGCGGGCAGCATGAAACTGAGCCCGAGCACGTTGCGGTTGTCGAAAAAGCGCGAAAGGATCATTCGTGCCGCGGTTCAGGCGATGCGCGCGCCGCTCGCCGGATCGAAAAGATAGGTCAGCTGCGGCTTCAGGCGCACGGCTTCGCCGGGACGGAACGTGTGGCGCTCGCGCACCACGGCGGTCACGTCCTTGCCGGCGAGTTTGCAGAAAATCTGGGTATCGGCACCGGTCGGCTCGACGATCACCACCTCGGCAGGCACGCCGTCGTCCGAGACGGCAAGATGCTCGGGGCGAATACCGATGAGTACGTCCCGGCCCTGTTCGATCTTGTTCTTTGCTTGATTGGGAAGATTGATATCGCTTCCGATGCCGATTCCGCCGCCGTTCACTTTTCCAGGGAGAAAGTTCATGGCCGGCGAGCCTATGAAGCCGGCGACGAAGAGATTCACCGGGTCGTCGTAAAGGTCCAGGGGCGAGCCGATCTGCTCGACCCGGCCGCCGTTCATCACCACGATGCGATCCGCCATCGTCATCGCTTCGATCTGGTCGTGCGTGACATAGACCGATGTCGTCTTCAGGCGCTGGTGCAGCGCCTTGATCTCGGTGCGCATCGATACGCGCAGTTTCGCGTCCAGATTGGAAAGCGGCTCGTCGAACAGGAACACCTGAGGCTTGCGGACGATCGCGCGTCCCATGGCCACGCGCTGGCGCTGGCCGCCAGAGAGCTGGCGCGGGTAGCGGTGGAAGTATGCAGTCAAGCCGAGGATCTGCGCCGCCTCGTCGACGCGCGCGCGCAGCTCTTCGGCCGCGACGCCGGCCAGCTTCAGGCTGAACGCCATGTTGTCGTACACGGTCATGTGCGGGTACAGCGCGTAATTCTGGAACACCATGGCGATGTCGCGTTCTTTGGGCGCCACGGTGTTCACCACGCGGCTGCCGATACGCACCTCGCCGACGGAGATCTCCTCCAGCCCGGCGATCATGCGCAGCAGCGTGCTCTTGCCGCAGCCCGAGGGGCCGACCAGGACGCAGAATTCACCATCCGCGATCGAAACGTCGACGCCGTGGACGACCTCGGTGCTGCCGAACGACTTGCGCACGCCGCTAAGGGTGACCGCAGCCATGCGCTCAGTGGATCTCGGGCTCTGGCACGGCGGCGGTGCCCTCGAGGAAGTCGAAGTCGCAGCCCTCGTTGGCCTGGCGGATATGCTGCGAGAACAGCGCGCCGTAGCCGCGCTCGTATCTGGGCGGCGGCGCCTTCCATTCGCGTTTTCTGCGCATCAGCTCGGCCTCGTCGACCCTGAGCGTAAGCCGGCGGCCTGCCACGTCGAGCTCGATCAGATCGCCGTTTTGCACCAGCGCGAGCGGGCCGCCGACGAAGCTCTCCGGTGCAACGTGCAGCACGCAGGCGCCGTAAGAAGTCCCGCTCATGCGTGCGTCGGAGATGCGCACCATGTCGCGCACGCCCCGCTGCAAAAGTTTTTTTGGAATCGGCAGCTGACCCCACTCCGGCATGCCCGGGCCGCCCTGCGGGCCGGCACTTTTCAGGACCAGCACCGAGTCGGCATCGACCTCCAGCCCGGGATCGTCGATCCGCGCCGCCATGTCGTTATAGTCCGCGAACACTAC
>WNFI01665019.1_pt1 | contig 21775 bp, 19 predicted proteins | sample 5400471 | NCBI WGS metagenome assembly WNFI01 (sample SAMN13153348, study PRJNA577476) | soil metagenome | isolation source: 100 cm saprolite on Douglas fir-dominated hillslope | place: USA:California | collected 2013-09-17
CGTTGCGCTGGACCCGTCCGACACGTGTGTTTGTCAACTCAATGAGCGACCTGTTTCATGTGGCCGTTTCTGAATCATTCATCAGAGATGTCTTCGACGTTATGGCCCGAGCACCGCAACACCAGTTTCAAATTCTCACCAAGCGTGCCGATCGCATGGAGCGCGTGGTGACGCGAATTGGTGTTTCGGCGAACGTCTGGCTAGGGGTAAGTGTCGAAACGCCAACGTACTACAGCCGGATCAGGCACCTCGTACGGGTGGATGCGCCGGTGCGATTCTTGTCGTGCGAGCCCCTCCTCGCGCCTCTCGATGGCCTTCCGCTTGATGGCATCGATTGGGTAATCGTCGGTGGCGAAAGTGGAGCCGGCTCGAGGCCCATGGAGGCTGGATGGGTACGCTCGATTCGCGAGCAGTGCGCCGTGGCTGGAAAGGCTTTCTTCTTTAAACAGTGGGGCGGGTTCAACAAGAAGAAGGCGGGGCGTACTCTCGACGGCCGAACCTGGGATGAAATGCCTAGGCCTAGATCGTTCAGCCTTCGGTTGGCGGCCGCTCAGGGTAGGTGAGGATCGAATAGCAGGCGCCAGTCTGGGGTAGGAATACTTCAGATGAAGACTCAATCGATCGCGGCAAACACCGCGATGGGTGCCGTGGACCTCGCGGTCATGGACGGCGAGACGGCCCTCCGCTTCTACCGCGACTACGTCGGCCTGACGCCGCTTGCCTCCGAGGGCAAGGACATCAGGCTTGCCGCCGGCGACCGGGAGCTGGTCGTCTTGCATCCGGGCGCGGAGCGGCCCGTCGTGCCGAAGACCTCCGGCTTGTACCACTTCGCGATCGTCCTGCCCGAGCGGCGGGACCTCGCGCGCGTGATCGCGCGGCTGGCGCAGCTGCGGTGGGACCAGTACCCAACCGACCACGTGATGACTAAGGCGAACTACCTCTGGGACCCGGACGGCAACGGGATCGAGATCTACGTCGAGTCGCCGGAGGACGGAACCATGGGAATGGTCGACGGCACGTTCGGCGCGTGGGACAAGGACGGCCGGCCGCGGTCGGGCCGGGACCCGATCGACCTCGACGAGATGTACAGCCACCTCAAAGAGGGCGACCGCCTCGACGAGCCGATGCCGGCGGGGGCGAAGATGGGCCACGTCCACCTCCACGTCTCCGACGTGGACGAGGCGATGCGCTTCTACGTCGACCTTGTCGGTTTCGACGTGATGGGACACATGCCTGGCGTCGGATTCATCTCGGCGGGCGGGTACCACCACCACCTTGGACTGAACACGTGGGCGGGACGCGGTGCGCGCCCGGCGCCGGCCGGCTCGGCCGGGTTGCGCCGGTTCACCATCGAGCTGCCTAGCCAGCGCGACCTGGACGACGTGGTCAGCCGCCTGGAGCACGGCGAGGTTGGAGTCACCGAGGAAGCGGACGGCCTCGCGGCGGTGGATCCCTCCGCCAACCGCGTGCTGTTCCGGGTCGCCGGGGAGAAGTCCTAGCTTCTAGTCCGGTCCACGCGGGAAGGTGGTCGCAGGCGCGATCGGCACCACGCGACGGTCGTCGGTCTTGACCAGCTGCCACCCGCCTTCATGGACTTTCCAGTGATGCCGGTGGCAGAGCAGGACAAGGTTGTCCAGGTCCGTCGAACCACCTCGTATCCAGTGCACCACGTGATGGCCATCGCACCACGACGCAGGCCGTTCGCAGCCGGGCCAGACGCAGTGTCCATCACGCGCATTGAGCGCCCGCTTGGCCGGTCCGGCGATGACTCGTCTCGAGCGACCGATGTCGATCACCACCGACTCTTCACTCAGCAGTACTCGGGTCACGTTGCAGTCACAGGCGATGCGCTCGATGGTCGATGACGAAAGCGGAAGCGAGAACTCCATCTCTCCTCCAGCGGCGCCGACCATCCCTTTCAACGTTTCGACCGTGGCCGTGACGTGAAGGTTCGCCGGCTTGCCCCCGCACGCCAGCTCGACCAGCCCGTCGGCGTAGCGCTGCTCGAGCGGCCGGTCGTCTCCGGCCCCCGCCTTGCGCGCCAGCGGCTCGAGTGCGGTCCGCACCGCCGCTCCGCCGACGGGGTCGAGGACTCCGCTGATGAGTAGACACCCGTCTTCCGCCGTGCTCAATGAGAGCCTTCGGTTTTCGACGAGCTCCGTTTGCTCGTTGGAGTAAGCCTTTGCGTCGACGGAGTGCTGGTAGTGGAGGAGGCAGCAGGTTGGACTCATCGAACGCGCTGCCGACGGCATCGGCCGTGCGCGCCATCACTTTCAGGTGGGCATAGCCGATCTCTCCGTCATATACCGCCTGCTCTGACTCGGGAAGCCGATCGACCACCTCGCCGACCACGACGCGATCCCACGCCACCGTGTTCGTTACGTGGCAGTTGAAGCGCATCCAATCGCCGGCGTTGTTGTAGCCCTCGCGGTCCCACAGCCCAGTCGCAGAGAGCTCCGCCGCCAACCGGCTCGCCTTCAGCTGGAGGATGCCGATCAGATGCTCTGTCTCGATCAGCTCGCGAGCGACCTGGTCGTCGGTGCACAAACGCTCCGCGAGGATCATGACTCCATGATACAAACAAAAGTTCTGAAAGTCAATATATAAAGCCAGAAATTTCCTTCATCCAGCGCCGCTCTCTACCCGCCAGGCGATAGGTCCGCCACCCCTTTCCCCAGTCCGTCAACCCACATCGTGTCCAGGCCTACGTCCCCATTTGCCGACCCACGTCGAGTCCAGGCCTACGTCCCCATCTCCCTCCAGCCTGTCCCGGGTCGCGAGCTAGACCGGCTCCGCCGCCACGATGCGGCGGGACGACGGTAGAAAGTACAGCCGGTGCCGGGCGGGCATGAGGACGGCGTACGCCTTGCCCCTGACCCAGAATCGCTGTCCGCCGTCGACTGTCCAGTAGTACCTCCAGACGGGAATCGCGACCCCGGAGCTCGTGCGGACTGTCCTTGCCTGCTCGCCGCCCCGGACGAAGCCTTCAACGCTGGCGACCAGCCCCGCGCTGGCGTCGCGCCACAGGGGAATCGTGTACCGCGCCCACAAGCCGACGAATGCGAGGCACGGCAGGGCAAGCACGAGGACGACTATGCCCAGCCCTGTCGTGACGCCTCTGTCGGCCACGACTGTCCCTTCAGTCGCCTTTCGCCGAGCGTCAATACCGGATTTTCAGGGCACTCGTGGGGGTCACTGGCCCTCCCGACCCCGCTCCACCGCTTCATGCAACAGGGTCGCCAGGTCGAAGACCTGAAGCTTCGCCCCCGTCTCGCGCACTCCGTCGTCCAGCATCACCGTGCAGAACGGACACGCCACGGCGAGCGTCTCGGCCCCCGTCGCGACCGCCTCGCGGACGCGCTCCTGGTTGATCGGCCGGCCGCGCTTCTCCTCCATCCACATGCGCGCGCCACCCGCCCCGCAGCAGAAGGTGCGCTCCCGGTTGCGCGCCATCTCGACAGGCTTGCCGACGGCGGCGACCAGCTCGCGCGGCTGCGCGCGAACGTCGTTGTGACGCGCCAGGTAGCACGAGTCGTGATACGTGATGGTGCGATCGCTCGGCGCCGGCGATAGCCTCCCCTCGCGCACCAGCTCGGCCAGGAACTCGGTGTGATGCACCACCTCGTAGCGGCCTCCGAAGTCCGGGTACTCGTTGCCGATCGTGTTGAAGCAGTGCGGGCACGTGGTCACGATCTTCTTCACCTCGGCGCCGTTCAGCGTCGCCACGTTCTCTCCCGCCAGGCGCTGAAACGTGTACTCGTCGCCCATGCGCCGCGCGGGGTCACCTGTACAGGACTCGCGCGGACCGAGGACCGCGAAGTCGACACCTGCTTCCTGCATCAGCTTCGCGGTCGAGACGGCCGCCTTGCGCGCGCGCTCGTCGAAGGCCGGCGCGCAGCCGACCCAGAACAGGACGTCGGGCGCGGCCTCACCGGGCCGAAGGACTCGCACCCCGAGACCCTCCGCCCACTGCATCCGGTCGGCCTGCGGTTTGCCCCACGGGTTCGACGTGCGGTCGACGTCGCGAAGCATCGTGCCGGCCTCATCGGGAAAGCGCGACTCGACCATCACGAGGTTCCGGCGCAGGTCGATGATGTGGTCGATGTGCTCGATGTTCACCGGGCACTCGCGCACGCACGCGCCGCACGTCACGCAGTCCCAGACGACGTCGTCCGAGACGGCACCCGGCACCACGGGCGTGGCGGCGCCGCTGAGCAGGTTGTCTCGCATCGCCATGATCAACAGCTTCGGCGACAGCGCCTTGCCGGTCGCGTAGGCCGGGCACACGTCCTGGCACCGGCCGCACTCGGTGCACGACATCGTGTCGAGCATCTGCTTCCAGGTCATGTCCGCCGCCTGCGCCGTGCCGAAACGCACGTCCTGCTCGGGGACCTCGAAGTCGATCGGCTCCAGGCGCCCGCGCGCGCGTGTGCGGCCGAAGTAGACGTTGATCGCGGCGACCAGGATGTGGAGGTGCTTCGAATACGGCAGATAGACGAGGAACGAAAGGATGATCAGGACGTGCGCCCACACGGCCACGCGCTCGAGCGGGGCCGCGACAGGCGAGACGAGATGAGACAGCCCGCTGGAGATCGGTGCCCAGCTCGCCGGGTAGTCGTTGAGACCCAGCGCGATCTGCGACGCGTGCCACGCGAAGAGGGTGACGACGATGCCTGCGATCAGGCCCAGGATTAGGTCCGCCTCGCCGCGATGGCTCCCCTTGAATCGGGCCGGGCGCTGCACTTTGCGGATCACGAACGCGGCGATCACGCCGATGAGGACTAGCAGCGCGAAGACGTCGACCAGGGATGCGTACCAGCCCTGCGCGCCGAGCCACGGCAGCGTGGCGTGAGGATCGACCGCGCTGATCATCGCGATGACGATCGTCGGAAACAGGACCAGGAAGCCCCAGAAGATCGCCGCGTGCATCAGGCCCGGCAGCAGGCGCTGCAGCAGCTTCCGCTGCCCTATGACGTCGGTGGCTTCGGCGCCCACGCGGGCCGCAGCGTCGTCGAATCGAGCGGCCGGCTTGCCCGATCGCACCAGCGTGAAGAGCTTCAGCGCGCGCCGGCCGAACAGCGTCGCCGAGATCGCGAGCGCCAGCAGGAGCGCGATCAGCGCCGAAAATGTCAAGAAGTGCGCCCTGCGCGCGCCCGGCGGATCTCCGCGGAGATGGCCGGCACGATCTCCTTCAGGTCGCCGGTCACCGTGTAGTCGGCGTTCAGCATCAGCGGCGCCTGCGGGTCCGAGTTGATCGCGAGGATTCGCTTGGCACCCTTGAGCCCTGCCATGTGCTGCGTCGCCCCCGAGATGCCGCACGCGATGTAGACATCGGGCGAGACTTTGGTCCCGGTCTGGCCGACCTGGTCGCTGTGCGGCCGCCAGCCGGCGCTCGTGACCGCCCGCGAGCAGCCGACCGCGGCGCCCAGCAGGCCCGCGAGCTCTTCGATGATCGCGAACCCCTCCTTCGATCCGACGCCGCGCCCGCCGCTGACGATCACCTTCGCCTCGGCGAGCGACACTCCGCCGTTGCTCGGTGCGACGTGGCCGGAAACCTGGACTCCCTCGACTGAGGTGCTCGGCTCGACCTCGGGCGGCGCCGGGCCGGTGTCGGCGGGAACGGCATGTGGCGCGACGGTGATGAGCGGTCGGGGGCTGTGCAGCCGCGCCTCCTCCAACAGGCTGCCGCCCCACCGCAATCGCGTGACCGTCACGGGATCGCCAGGCGTTGCCGCGACGCAGTTGGCGGCCAGCGGCAGGCCCAACCTCGCGGCGACGCGGGCCATCATGTCGTTGCCTCGGTCGGTGCCGGCCGCGAATATAGCTGACGCATCTACCTCGGCCGCAGCGTGCGCCAGGGCCTCAGGCGCAAAAGGCTGAAAGGCATCCATTCGCATCGATACCGGCTCGCCGAACTTGCGCGCGAGGGTCAGCGCCTGCCTCGATGCCTCGCTCGAGTCCATCAGGACCAGGACTGTCACAGCGCTCCGGCCTTCTGCAGCATCTCGACCACGGCCGGCGCCGCGGCGGCGCCCGAGCCGAGCGACTCGGCGCGGCGGCCCTGGCCTGCCGGCACCGCCAGCTTGACCAGCTCGAGGCGCGGTGCCGGCCGCGCGGGAGTGCTGACCGTCACGGGCTTGCTCCGGGCCCGCATCTTGCCGGGCACGGATGGATAGCGCGGCAGGTTCAGGCCCTCCTTCACGGTGAGGACCGCGGGCAGCGGCACGACGTACACGTCGCGGCCGCCCTCGACCTCCTGCTCGCACCGCACAGACGAGCCCTCGAGCGTGACCTTCTTCAGGCCTGTGACGCACGGCCGGCCAAGCGCATAAGCGACGCGGATCCCCACCTGGAATCCGGCCGAGTCGGCCGATTCGTTACCGAAGAAGACCAGGTCGAACGGCCCATTCGCGGCTTCGTCGGCTCGGATCGCCTCCAGCAGCGCAGCAGCCGTGCCTTCCCCGTCCCACTCATGGCCGTCCGTCTGGAGGTGGACGGCGCGGTCGATGCCCAGGGCCATCGCGTCGCGAAGCTGTTCTGTGGCCTCCGCCGGACCCAGCGTGAGCACGACCGATTCGCCCTTGTTCGCCTCGACGAGCCGCACGGCCTCCTCGACGCCGCACTCCTCGTGCGGGCTCATCGTGAACCCGAGGTGCGTGGTGTCGATCGCCCGCGCGTCAGCGGTGAGCACGATCCGCCCTCCGGTGATCGGCACGCGCTTGATGCAGACCGCGATGCGCAATCGCTAAGACCGAATTCGCGCGTTCTCGGGGTCGAACAGCGGCGTGGCGCCGGCCACCGCGACGGTCACGGGGTAGCGCTCGTCCATGTATTCGACGAGCAGCTCGTTGCCCACGACCGCCTCCTCCGGCGTCAGGTACGCCATCAGGATGTGCTTGCCGACGGACGGTCCCGCGCCCGCGCTCGTCACGTACGAGCCGCGGCCCTTGCGGTCCACGATCCGCTTTCCGTCGCGGGTGAGGATCGGCTCGCGGCCGAGCATGTAGCGCTTCTCACCGCTCTTCGAGCGGTGGTCTTCCACCGTGAGCGTGCACAGGATCGCGGCCGGGTCCTCCGCGCGGTGCCGCATGTGAGCGGCTTTGCCGATGAAATCCTCATCCTTGACGCGGGCCGCGGCCATGCCCGCCTCGACGACGTCGTACTCGGTCTCCAGCTCGTTCCCGTGCGCCCGGTAGCACTTCTCGAGCCGGCCCGTGGTGCCGTAGACCCCGATGCCGCAGGCGGCCAGGCCGTGCGGCCGCCCGGCCTCCCACAGCGTGTCCCACAGCTTCAGCCCCTGCTCGATCGGCACGTACAGCTCCCACCCGAGGTCGCCGACGTACGAGATGCGCGACGCGAGCACGCGCTGGGTGCCGATCTCGATCGTGCGGCACGTGCCGAACTTGAAGCCCTCGTTGCTGACGTCGTCCGACGTCGCGCCCGACAGCACCTCGCGCGCGAGCGGGCCCCACAGCCCGATGGTCGTCATCGCCGAGGTCATGTCGGCGAGCTGCGCGTCAGGCCGGAGCTGGTCGCGAAACCACTTCTTGTCGGCCATGCCGGATGCGCCTCCTGTGACGACACGGAAGTGCTCGTCGCCGAGACGCATGATGGTCAGGTCGGATTTGAACCCGCCCTGCCGGCTCAAAACTGGGGTGTAGACGACGCGTCCGACCGGCACGTCCGTCTGGCGCAGCGCCACGCACTGCACCGACGCCAGGGCGCCCGGTCCGAGGATATCGAAGACCGTGAAGGCGGACAGGTCGAAGATGCCGGCGCGCTCGCGCATCGCGAGGTGCTCGGCGCTGATGATCGGCGACCACCAGCGCGACTCCCACTCCGCGGTTCGCCGCGTGACACGGTCGCCGAACTCCTCGAGCAGCGACGCGTTGGTCTCGTACCACTGCGGCCTTTCCCAGCCGGCGGCTTCGAAGAAGACCGCGCCAAGCTCGCGCTCGCGCACGTGGAACGGCGCAAGGCGGACGTTGCGGTTGGACGCCCACTGCTCGCTCGGGTGGACTATGCCGTACGTCTTGTTGAAGCCCTCGGCGGCTCGCGCGCGCACGTGCGCGCGTGTCTTTTGATGTTCGTGGAATCGAGCGATGTCAGAGGAGTGGAGGTCGATCTCCGATTCGCCGTGCACCATCCACTCGGCCACGGCCTTTCCCGTGCCGGGTCCTTCCTTGACCCACACCGCGGCGGCGGACCACAGGCCCCTGACGTCGGGGGACTCGCCCAGCACCGGCATGCCGTCGGGCGTGAGCGAAAGGATGCCGTTGATGGCGTACTTCACACCGACCGATTCGTCGCCGACGATCTCCGGCATCAGCTCCAGCGCGTGCTGCATCTGCTCCTCGAAGTCGCCCTGCGTGAATGGAAATTCGGTGGGGGACAGCGCGGCCCGCTCGACTGGCGGGAGGTCCTCCGGGTCATAGAGGATCGGGCGGTGGGCGTAGGAGCCGATCTCCAGGTCGCCGCCGGCCTGCCGCTCGTACATGTTGGTGTCCATGTCGCGGACGATCGGGTGCTCGATGTCCGACTTCGCGCCTCGGAAGCGCGGCACCGGGCCGATGTCGATCATCTGGTGCACGGCGGGGGTGAGGGGAATCCGCGTGCCGGCCATGCGCGCGACGCGTGGGCTCCATACGCCGCACGTGATGGCCACCGTCTCGGTTTCGATGTCGCCCTCGGTCGTGCGCACGCGCCTGACCCTGCCGCCTTCGACGCCGATGCCGACGACCTCCGTTTTTGGTGCGACGTGCAGCGCGCCGGCGGCGATTGCCTTCTCACGCATCAGGGTGCCCGCGCGGAGTGAGTCCACGACTCCGACGCCCTCGGTGTAAAAGCCGCCCAGGATGACCTTCTCGTCGATGTAGGGCACGAGCTCTTTGACCTGGGCCGGCGTCAGCAGCGACATGCCTTCGATGCCCCACGACAGGCCGGATGCCATGCGCCTCGTCAGCTCCTGCATCCGCTCCTTCGTCCGCGCCACCTCGATGCCGCCCGAGCGTGTGAAGACGTCCATCTCCGTGTACTGGTGGACGCTGTCCATGGTCAGCGCGGTCATCTCCTTCGAGTGGTCGACGAGATAGATGAAGTTCGACGCATGCCCGGTCGATCCACCGGGGTTCGGCAGCGGGCCCTTGTCGAGCAGCACGACGTCGCGCCAGCCCAGGCTCGTTAGGTGGTAGGCGAGGCTGTTGCCGACGATCCCGCACCCGATGACGACGCAGCGCGCGTGTTGGGGCAGCGTCATTCGGGCTGGTAGGGCGAGCGGACTTCTTCGGGGAGCTCGTACCAGCGCATTCGGTCCCCGACCTGGGCGCGCATCCGCCACTTCAACGGCTTCGGCTGGGCCTCGACCACCGCCCACAGCTCATCGAGGCGTGAGGTCACGAGATCCCGGTCGACGTCGAGCTCCGCGACCGTGTGCCTTAGCTTTTCGAGGTTGATCTGCAGCGTGCGGTAAAGCCCCCAGTCGTCCGCGGCCAGCCGCGCGACGTACGACGCGTCGATCGCCTCATCGTCGCCGCTTGCGATCGGGTGATCCAGCAAGAGCGCGCACAGGTCGACCAGGTCCTTGCGATTGACCTCATAGATCTGCAGCTTGCTCAGCAGCAGGTCGGACGGGCTCGCGCATGGGCCGTTGTGGCTGAGCCTGCCGCGCAGGTCGATCACGTGGGACATCCGGATCACATCGATGAAGACGTCGACCTGCTTGCCGTTGTTGCCGTCGAAGAAGTACAGCCGGCGGTCGCCCTGCATCAGGTTGAAGCGCTCATTTGCCTCGTAGCCGACTGATGGAAAGAAGGCCAGGGCCGCTTTACGGTCCTTGCTCGAGATCACGTAGTCGAGGTCGCCGTACTTGCGCCTCAGCGGCGGGGGGCAGGTCGGTCATCTGCTCGAGGGCGAACCGGCCGCCCACCCGGCCGATGCCGCTCTTCTTGCCCGCGCGTCCGCCAAACGGAAGGTGCGCCTCCCAGTAGTTGGTCGACTCGTTGACGTTGACCCAGCCTGTCTCCAGCGCGTCGGCGAAGCGCAGCGCCCGCGACAGGTCCTTCGTGTAGACCGCGCCCAGCAGCCCATAAGGCGAGTCGTTGGCCAGCTCGAGGGCCTGCTTCTCGTCGCGGAACTTGATGATCGGCGCGATCGGGCCGAACGTCTCCTCGCGGCTGACGCGCATGTCAGGCTCGACTCCGTCGAGGATCGTCGCGTGGTAGTAGAGGCGCGTCGGGAAGCCCTTCGCGCGCTCGCCCCCGAGCACCAGCTTCGCGCCGCGCTTCAGCGCGTCGGCCACGTGCTGGTCCATCTTGGTCGCGACACCCTCGTTGTTGAGCGGGCCCAGCGTGGTGTCGTCGGCGAACGGGTCGCCGAGCCGCAAGGCGCGGGCCGCGTCGGCCAGGCGGGCCACGAACTCGTCGCGAACCGGCTCCTCGACCAGGATGCGCTCGCCCGCGGTGCAGCTCTGCCCGGCGCAGAGGTAGCAGCCGACGATCGCGCCCTCCACGGCCTTGCCGATGTCCGCGTCCGCGAACACCACCTGCGGGCCGTTGCCGCCCAGTTCGAGCATCACGTGCTTGCCGGCGGCGCGCCTCGCCACCGACGCGCCGGTCTCGGTCGAGCCCACGAAACCCACGCCGTCGACGAGCGGGTGGCCCGCGACCTCGTCGCCGACCTCAGCGCCAGGCCCGGTGACGAGGTTGACCGCGCCTGCCGGGAAGTCGGCCTCGGCGATGCACTCCATGAGCGCGACCGAGATGACGCTGGTCGAGGATGCTGGGGTCCAGACGAACGTGTTGCCTGCGGCGAGTGCCGGCGCGATGAGCTCGGCGGCCATCGTGAGCGGCCAGTTCCAGGGCGTGATGATCCCGTACACGCCACGCGGGTAGTGGCGCACCAGGACGAGCTTGGTCTGGCTCGCCGAAGGGAGGACGCGACCCTCGAGCCGCTTCAGGTCCTCGGCCGCGATCCGGAAGTACTCGGCCGCCTCGGCGACCTCACCCGCGGCCTCGGCTTTCAGAGGCTTGCCCTGGTCGAGCGTCAGGAGGCGCGCCAGGTCGTCGCTTCGCTTCTCGATCGCCTCCGCGATTCGGTGCAGGCGTTTCGACCGCTCGAATCCCTTCAGCTTCGCCATCGCCGAGCGCGCCCGGTGGGCGGCTTCGACCGCGCGCTCTGCGTCCGCCCTCGTTCCCTTCGGGACCTGGGCGATGATCTCCCCGGTCGCCGGGCTGTCGGCGTCGAACAGCTGGCCGCTTTCCGATTCGACCCATTTGCCGTCGACGAACATCTTCTTCACGGACCTGGCCACGTCGATCGTCATTTCAGTCTCCGTCTTTTCCCAGGTCAAAGGCGCGCTGGTAGATCTGCCGGTAGGCCGCGGCGTCGACGTCGCGTGGGTTGCCGATCGTCTGCGGATCAGCGAAGGCCTTGTCGGCGAGCATCGGGATCTCCGCCTCGCTGAACCCGAGCTCCTGGAGCCCGGGAATCTCCACGTCGACGGTCAGCTGGTGGACGTACTCGACGGCCATCTCCGCCGCCTCCCACATCGACACGTGGGTGGTGTCGAGGCCGAACGCTGCTGCCATCCGCGCGAACCGCTCGGGCTCGCCCGCGTAGTTGTACTCCATGACAGGACCCAGCAAGCGCGCGGTCAAGGCGCCGTGCGGCGCGTCGTGCACACCGCCCGCGGTCTGGCTCATCGCGTGCGCGGCGCCGGCGGAGTCGGTGCCGTACGCAAGCCCGGCAAGCATCGCCGCCGCGCTCATGTGATAGCGCGCCTCTAGGTTGTTCGACTGCGAGAACGCGACGCGCAAATACCGCGCGACGTACTCCATCGCAAGCAGCGCCACCGCGTCGGTGAACGGCTGGTGGTAGGACATCGTGTAGCACTCGACCGCGTGCGCCAGCGCGTCCATCCCCGTGCCCGCCGTGACCGCAGGCGGCAGCTTCACCGTCAGCTCGGGGTCGATCAGGGCGACCCACGAGGCGATGTTGGGCGTGCCGCCGACGTTGAACTTGATCCTTCGCTTCGGGTCGGTGATGACCGCCCAGAGCGTGACCTCGCTGCCGGTCCCCGCCGTGGTCGGCACGGCGATCATGGGCGGGATCCGGGAGCGGATCGGGCTGTGCCCCCACTCGTAGTCGACGATGCTGCCGTCGTGGGCGGCGACGACTCCGATCCCCTTGGCGGTGTCCATCGAGCTGCCGCCGCCGATCGCGACAAGGCCGTCGCAGCCCTGCGAGCGGTACTCGGCGGCTCCCGCGTCGACGAGCTCGACGCCGGGGTTGGCCTTAACGCGGTCGAAGACGACGGGTTCGACGTCGGAGCCGCGGAGTGCCTCGAGCGCGGCCTCCAGCAGGCCCGCCGCCTTGACGCCGGGGTCGGTGACGAGCAGCGGCCGGCGGATGCCGAGCTGGCTCGCCTCGCTGCCGAGCTCCTGGATCGCGCCCAGGCGCTGGACGAGGCGCGTCGGGCTCTGGTAGGTGCGGAGGGTGTATTCGAGCATGGCTAGAAAAGGCCGCCGGGCTTGCACCCGGCGGCCAGCACAACTCTACTCAACCGGGATTTCGTGGTGGATCCTGCGCAGGTCGATGCCCTGCCGGTTTCGCACGACGCGCGCGATGACGTAGATCGCAATCGCGACCACGTACGTCGCGGTGAAGTAGTAGACGGAGTTCAACGTCGACTGGAATGACGTTCCGTAGATGTTGGCGCTGTTGAAGAACCACTCGTAGAGCATGAAGAGCAGGAAGACGGCGCTGATCGCACCCACGATGCTGATCACGGGAATGCCGCCAACCTTGTAGCGGGCGACGGGCGATGCGTCGTACAGGTCCTTGCGGCGCCACGGCAGGATGACCGCGGCGACCACGGTCGCGAGGAACGTCAGGGCGAGCACCGCTGTCGCATCCAGAAAGACGCTGGTGAAGCTTGGTTTGTAGGCGTAGATGGCGCTGATCACGATCGACGGAACGATCATCAAAACCAGCGATCCATAGGGGACGCGGCGCTTGGCCGAGATGTTGGCCGCCCACGAGGGCAGCACACGGTCAAAAGCCGCGGCGAAGATCACGCGGGTCGAGGACAGGAACAGGGTGCCTGCCCAGCCGAAGAACCACAGGCCCATGACGATGATCAGCACCGCCTGGAACAGATGGCTGTTGACGAGGAAGCCGGCCATCATCACGGGGTAAGGCCAGATGGGCATTGGTGGAGCCGGCGCGTTGGGGACGGCGAAGACGGAGTTCCAGTAGGCCGCGTTGGCGGCCTGATAGAAGTTCCAGCCCATCGTCTTGACCATCAAGAGCACGACCACAGCGACGAGTGCGACCGTCACCCACAAGCCCCAGAACATGCTCCAGAACGGTTTGCGGATGTCCTTGGCGCCACGCACCTCGCCGTAGAGGGTTGCCCCCCAGTTCGGCCAGAGGAGGTAAAAGGCCAGCCAGGGCAGAAGGAGAAGCATCGGGCCCAATGCGAAGTGGCCGAAGTCGGAGCCGCCGAATCCGCCCTTGCTGGCGGCGTCGAGCGTCGCCTGGTAGGAGTTCGCCGGGGCGCCGAAGATGCTTGTGGTCTCCCGGTTGAAGGCGTTCTGGAAGTCCGACTGGCTGGCAAAGAGCAGCAGCAGGATGACCACCGCCAACCCGCCCAGCCCGATCCAGAAGCAGACCTTCTGGATACGCGCGTAAGTTTCCATCCCCAGCGTCACGACGATGCTGACGAAGGCGAGCACGATCAAACAGGAGACGAAGATGCCGGTCTGGCTGGTGAAGAACGTCGCGATGCCGGATGAACCCAGCGTGTAGGCGAGGGGCGAGAAGAACTGGACGACCAGGATGTTCGCGTAGATCGGGGCCCAGAGGAACAGCGTGAACCACCACCCGGTGATGGACAGAACGAACCCCAACCCACCACCCAGGACGCGGCTCTGCCACGCGTAGTCGCCGCCTGTTCGCGGCATGACGCTCACCAACATCGCGTAGGTGATGACGAGGAACGTCGTCAGGACTCCGAAGATCAGGATGGCCGCCAGCGCCTGACCGTCGGGCACCGTGTAGACGAATGACATGCCATACAGGCCGAGCGTGATCAGGTTGACCGACCAGAACGAGTAGAGAAACGCGTCGAACGTCGACCAGGCCTTGACCAGCCCGGTCGCGTTGCGTAAGAACAGCGCCGGCCTCTGCGCGCTGGCCGGCGTCCCCATCGTCCCTTCCGCCATATGCTTCCTCCTTACCTCTTCATCCGTTGACCAGCTGGTAGCTCTTGATTCCTTTTTGGGGGTCGAGCTGGATGATCGCCCCCATTAGCATCCCTTCCTCGTATGCGCTGCCCGGGTTGATCGACAGCGTCTTGCCGATCTTCACCGCGCCTTTGCTCTCGTGGATGTGGCCGTGCAGCGAGATCAGCGGCTGCCGCCGCTCGATGGCCTCGCGCACGGCGGTCGATCCGACGGGTCGGAGCGCGCGTCCGCCGTGCAGCAGCTTCATGTCGGCGTCGATCGCCGGCGCCTCGTCCAGGCCCGACTTGAAGGGCGGGCAATGCAGGTTGAAGATCGCGCGCGAAGGATCGGGAACCTGCGAGGCCATCGCGTCGATGCGCTCGGCGAGCCTGTCCTCGGACTCTTCGCGATGCGTCTTCCAGGGAGTCGGGTTCGACCACCCGGTCGAGATCATGTAGAAGCCGTCGACCTCGACCATATGTCCCTCTCCGAGCTCGACCAGCTCGGCCCGCTTGATGACGTCATCGACCTCCATCTCGTCGTCATTGCCCGGGCAGACGAAGCACCGGATGCCGGATCCGCGCAGCTTTTCCGCGGCCATACCCATCCAGCGGTCGACGCCGTCGAGCATCACCTCCTGGAAGCACGCCGCGCGCTTGACCGGGTCGCCGTCGAGCTCGTGGAGGCGCTCGACGCTCATCCGCAGCGGGTAGTAACCCTTGCGGCGGATGTTGGCCTCCACCTCGCCGACCTGGTCCGCGGCGACGGCTTGCGTCTCGCCACCGAGGGCGACCGTGTAATGGCCGTTCTCGGAGACGATCGGCACGATCGCCTTGCCGGTCATGTCACCGCCGCAGATGAGGATGTCGACGCCGTAGAACTTGGCCGCGTTGAGAAATTTCTTCCAGCAGACCTCCGAACCGTGCAGGTCGGTGGCGAAAAAGATCTTCGGCATGCTCTCTCTACCTCTCGACCAGCACTTTCCGGATCTCGCGCTCGAAGCCGGTGACGTGGCGCCGCATGATGTCCTCGGCGCGATCGGCGTCGGCGGCCAGGATCGCCTGCAGCAGCTCAACATGCTCGTCCACCGCCTCGCGCAGGCGCACCTCACGGTCGATCACCAGGTACCAGAGCCGCAGGCTCAAGTTGAAGTAGCGCTCGAGCGTCGCTTCGAGGAACGGGTTGCGCGCGGCGCGGTAGACGGTGCGGTGGATGCGCCGGTCCAGCTGCATCAGGTCTCGCTGGTCGGTGACGTAGCCGTGGTGGAGCAGCTCGAGGAGCTCCTCGATCGCTTCACGGTCGGCGGCGGCCAGCTTCTCGGCCGCGAGCCTGGCGGCGTGCGACTCGATCACCACGCGCACCTCCGTGATGCGCGCCAGGTCGGTGATGTTGACGTCGGTGACGAAGGTGCCGCGATGGGGGATGCACCGGACGAGGTTCTCGCGGGCCAGCCGCTGCAGGGCCTCGCGGATGGGCGTCCGGCCGATCTTGAGCTCCTCGCGCAGGCGCGCCTCGTTGACCACCGAGCCGGGCGCCATCTCGAGGCAGACGATCCGTTCGAGGATGCGCGCGTACGCCTCCTCGCTCTGCGACCGTGCCTCGACGGCCTCTACGGCCACCAACCCCTTCGCCCCTCCCCTTACAACTCGGGCGATATGCGACCGATATACCGGCGCGGAACGTAGCACCATACCGGTGCCCCGTCAATCGGAGGCTTCGGCCAGCCATCCCTCGAGCCGGTCGGAGCTGAGGACCTGGAGCGCGCGCTCCCAGCGCCCGGCGTAGTAGGCACGGAAATCGAAGTCGACCGCGGAGATCTTGGCCTGGATCGCGCCCCACAGCGTCCAGCCGACGTCGGACATCAGCGCGAACAGGTTCATGCGCGCCAGCTGCCGGCGATCCGGCCGCCCGAAGTACGCCTCACAGAGTGCAATTCGCAGCTCCTGGTCGAGCTCCGCCTCCTGCGCGGTGTTGCCGAGGTCGAAGCACGGGTCGTTGTTGCCGCTCAGCTCGTAGTCGACGATGCGAAGGGCCGCCCCGTCGTCGATGAAGTTCTCGCAGAGAAGGTCGTTGTGGCACGGGACCCGCGCCAGGGCGTGGACCTCGACGGCCTGCTCGATCTCCGCGACCGTGGCAAGCCAGTCGCGATAGCCCTCCGGGATCGTGACCTCGTGCTCGTCGACGATGCGGAGGTAGCGCTCGATGAGCCGGAACATGTTGAAGTCCTGCAGGAAGCGAGGCGCCGCGTGCAGGCGGTGGAACGACTGGGCCATCCGCGCGGCCATCCGGGTGGACTGGAGCGACTGCGCCGACATCGTCGAGCCCGGGATGAACTCGAGCACCATCACGTCGACGCCGGCGACGTGCTCGAGCACCTTCGGTCCGATGCCGGTCGTGGCCGCGGACTTCGTGTTGTAGACCTCGTTCGCGCGGTCGATCGAGAGGAGCTCGGTGGACCGCCCCGGCAGGCGCATCACGTATTTCGTCCCGTCGACCTCGACGAGGTAGTTCTCGTTGGTGAGGCCGCCGGACAGAGGCGAGACCGCGACCTGGCGGCCTTGCCACAGCGCTACCCGCGCCGCAGCCCCGTCAGCTCGCGTGCTGGGGCTCAAGAGCCCTGTCCCGCGTCACGGTCGCGGAAATCATCTGGCCGAAGACCTCGACCTCGACGCGAACACCCGGCTTCAGCTCGACCGGCAGGTACGAGTACGCCAGGTTCTGCCTCACCGTGAAGCCGTACGCGGTGCTGCGCAGGCGACCCAATACGCGCCCTTCGCTCAGCACCGCCTCGCCGCCGTAGATCGGGACGTACTCCTCGCCGCCGACCGCCAGCGTGCGCAGCCGCCTCGATACCTCACTCGACAGGGCCGGCCACTTGTCGCGTTGGACGCAGAAACCGAGCCCCGCCTCGAACGGGTTGTCCAGCAGGCCCATGTCGGTGCCGTAGTAGCGGTAACCCTTCTCCATGCGGAGCGAGTCCAGCACGCGATAGCCGCCGGGCGCGATGCCGAACCCGCGCCCCGCTGCCATCAGCCGGTCCCAGACCTGGCCCGCCCGGGCCGGCTCCACGTAGAGCTCCCATCCGAGCTCGCCGACGTAGGTGACGCGCTGCGCCCACACATCGAACCCTTCGATCGCGATCCGGCGTCCTTGCATGAACGGAAAACCTTCGTCGGACACATCGTCGTGGGTGACACGTTCGAGCACGTGACGGGCGTGCGGGCCCCACATGCCGATGACCGACGTTTCGTCAGACGTCTCTTGAATTTCCAGGGGCGGATCATCGTTTCGGATCTGCATCTGCAACCAGCCGGCGTCGCTGTTCACGAAGCCGGCGCCAGTCACCAGCCGGAATCTCTGCTGGCCGAGTCGCGTGATCGTCACGTCGGCCGCGATGCCGCCGTCCTTCTGGAGGAGCTGCGTGTACGCGACCGAACCCACCGGCCTGTCGATCAGGTTGCCTGACACTCGCTCGAGGAGCACGAGCGCGCCCGGTCCGGTGATGTCGAGCTTGCCGAACGAGCTCATGTCGACGATCCCGACCCGCTCGCGAAACGCGCGGTGCTCCTCCGCGAGCCGGTCGAAGTAGGGCGGACGGGTGAACCCGAACGCGCGCTGGTCCGCGCCGGCGCGTCGCCACGGCCGTCCGGGCTCGAAGTAGTCCGGCCTCTCCCAACCGTGCTTGCTACCGAAGACCGCGCCGAGGTCCTGCATGCGTGTGTGCAGGGCGCTGGTGCGGCAGGGACGGGCCCACTCGTCGGAGTCGAACGGGTAACGAAGGTAGTAGTAGTACCTGTAGGCTTCACGCGCCAGCTCGGCCGCGTAGCGAGGGTTGCGGTGAACCTGACCGAACCGCCACGGTCGGTACGGATAGAGGTCGAGCTCAGGCTCGCCGGCGGTGGGATGGCAGACAAGCTTGACGATCCCGGCCTCGTGCACGAAGGGGAAACGTCGGGCGGCGCCAGCGAGCAGCGGCTCGAAGCGCTTCTCGTCGGGCGGGAGCGACGTTCCGGCGTGGTCCCACGGCACGCCGTCGATCCACCGCGCCACCGGGTCGGACTCGTAACCGCCCAGGACCATGCCGCCGGCCTCGGCCTTGCCGTACACGAGGTTGTCCGGGTCGCGGAAGCACGGCATGTCGTGCGGCATCTCGTGTCCCGGCACCGCGAGCAGCGCGGCGTGCTGGTGATCGACCGGCGTGGACACCACGAATGCGCCCGCCATGGCCGCAAGCTGCGGACCCCAGATGCCTCCCGCGACGACGACCGTGTCGGTCGCGATCCGTCCTGCCTCCGTGTCGACCGCCTCGACAGCGCCCTTGTCCGACATCGCGATGCCGGTGACGCATCGATGGGTGAGGACCTGCGCGCCGAGCCGGCGCGCCGCCGCGGCGAGGGCATACGTCGCGGTGTGCGGGTCGAGGTGGCCGTCCCCCGGCACCCACACCGCGCCGTACAGCGAGTCGCGTGTGATGACAGGCATGCGCCCGGCCGCCTCGTCGGCCGAGACCAGCTCCACGTCGAGGCCGATGCCGCGCGCCCGGCTCACGCCGCGCTGCAGCTCCATCAGCTGGTCGTGGCTCGACGCGAAACGCAGGCTGCCGACCGTTTCGAAGACGCCCAGCTCCTGGTACAGCTCGATGCTGTAGCGGCGGAAGCGCATCATCGTCGGCGACGGGTTGAACTGCGTCACGAGACCTGCCGCGTGGCAGGTCGAGCCGCTCGTCAGCTCATCTTTCTCAAGCAGGACGACGTCTCGCCAGCCGGCTTTGGCCAGGTGGTACGCAACGCTGGCGCCTGTGATGCCACCGCCGATGACGACGGCGCGCGCATGCTCCATCGCGACTGAACCCTACTCCGGAAGCGGCTGCTGCTTGGTCTCGGGCAGGAGGAACAGGATCAGCGCGCCGGCGATGGCGGCCACCCCGCCCAGCTCGATCGCTCCGCCCAGTCCCGCCGACGCCGACAGGGCGGCGACGAGCTGCAGGCCCGCGATGCTTCCGACCGATGCCGCGACGGCGCTTGCGGCTTCCGCGGTCGCTCGAGCGCGCGTCGGATACAGCTCGGCGGACCACGCACCGAAGACCGGCGTCGCCGCGCTCGCGAAGGCGCTCCACAGCACGTTCCCGATGAAGAATCCGATCGCCCCGGTCGCAAAGCTCAAGCTCGTCGCCGCCGCCGTGGCGATGGACAGCGCGATCGCCGGCCCGCGGCGCCCGAAGCGGTCGGTGAGATAGCCCCCCACGAGGTAGCAAAGCGCGCCCGCCACCCCCGACACGACGATCAGGGTGCTGATCGCGACCGGCGACATGCTCAGCACCCTGCTGGCGTAGACGGTGAACAGCAGGCCGGCCGGCTCGAGCAGCACGGCGAGGAGGGCGGTCATGGCGGCCAGGACGATGAGTCGCCTTCGCCATGGTCGCTGCATCAGGAGTCGCAGCGCGGAGCCGGTCACGCGGACCCCCAGCCACGTCCTGCCTTCGGGCAGCAGCCACCAGATGAACGGCGCGACCAGCACGCCGATCCCGCCCGCGAGGAAGAGCCAGCGCCAGTGCGGCGCGAGGAGCGGATACGCGATCACCGTCACGCCGGTGCCGAATCCGGAGAGCAGCGCCAGCACGCTCACCGCCTGGCCGCGCCGAGCGCTGGGCGCCTCTTCGACCACGAGCCGGCGATCAGGCGGCGGCGGCCGAACCGGTCGGCCAGGGTGGCCAGCGGAAGCGCGCCGAGCGTCCCGATCGCCAGCACCGATCCCAGGTCGGACAGCGCGGGAGTGCTGGCGTGGAAGTCGATGGCGATCGCCGGCAGGGCCAGCACCAGGACGGAGCCGTCGAACGCCGAGAGCACGACGGCGGCGCCGGCCCAGATGAGAGTCACTTGCTGCCGGCGGTCGAGCTGAACCACTACAGGAGCCGCATCTTCCTCAACAGGTATGGACCAGGTCCGAGAAAACCGCATGTAGCCGCGATGTGCGCGAGCGACACGCCAAGGAGCGAAGGCGGCCCGGGCAGGAGCCAGTACGCGAGGCCGAGGGGGACCCCGACGAGCGCGGTGGCGAACGTATCCCGCCATGTCCACCGGCCGAGCCGGTGGTAGAGCACGTACGCCGCGGTGGCGATGGCAAAGCCGGCAGGCCCGCCCCAGATGACGCCCAACCCGCCCTGCATCAGGCCGCGGAAAAAGGCTTCCTCGACGGGTCCGTTGACCGCGTAGAACGCAGCCTGGAACCAGGCGTCGTCGGCGCCTGCCGGCACCAGCAAGGCCCCTCGCCGTCGCGTGAGCCACCGCTGGACGGCGACGGCTGCGGCGAACATGAGCGGAGCCGCAATCGCGGCAAACCCAAGTTGCGCGCCGACCCTGCCGGCGCCGAGGCCGAGCCACCCCGCCCGCCCGCTCGCCAGGTAGGCGACCACGAATGCGGCGGTGAAGGGAAGCAGGCGGACGAGGATGTCGGGCCGCATCCACGCCCAGCTGTCTGGAATACGCGTGAGCTCCAGCCGCGTTGGAGCTCTTGGAGTGACCGCCTCTGCACCCATCGCGTTCGACGTCTTCTTCGACTACCAGTGCCCGTTCGTGTACCGCGCCGCGGGACTGATTGACGCCGTGCGGCGGTCTGGCCGGCGCGACATCGACGTTCGGTGGAGGTATTTCTCGCTCACGCAGGTGAACTCCAAGGATGACGGCTGGACGGTGTGGGGTGCGCCCGCGTCCGACAACGTGAGGGGCCGGCGCCGTGACCTCGCTGACCCGCGGATCTACGACGCGCTGGCGAGGGACCACAGCGAAGCGGTCTCAGAGCTGGGCGTCTTCGGGACGCCGACCCTCGTGTTTGCGGACGGCGCCTCGGCCTACGTGCGGCTGTCGGAGCCGGTCGAGGGCGAGGGGGCGGTCGAGGTCTTCGACCGGCTGCTGTCGGTCGCGGCGTCAGAGCCTCGCATCCTCGAGATCAAGCGCCCGCGCAGGCCCGTCCCGGTCTGATCCGGCTTTCGGGTGCTTCGCAAGGCCCCGGAGTTTTTCAGGACAGCGGGTTACTAAAAGATGCGGGAAGCCGAGAACCACTTGCTTTCCGGCGCCACGAACGACACCTGGCGGACGTGGCTGATGACCGGTGTCCGGCGAGACCGGGTCGACCGTCGACGCATGCGCGGGGCCAACAAGGGCCTGAAGAAGATGCTGCTCGAGGGCATGCACAACGGCGATGACCGGCCGCACGCGTGGAAGGACTTCTCAGGCGCGATGATCCGCCACGCGGTCGAGGAGGCAATCCGCGCGCTGCCCCACGACGACAAGCAGGTGGTGAAGCTCGCGTACTTCGGCGGTTACTCCAACCGCGAGATCGCGTTGTGGGTGGGCATGACCGAGGGGACGGTGCAGCGGCGTTTGCGTCGAGCCCTCACCGCGATCAGCGAGCACATCCAGCACGGGCGCACTCAGGTTCGGCGTGCGATGTACGCGCTGACGATCTGGCTGTCCGGCCGGTGGCTCCAGGACAGCGCGCATCACCTGGTCCAGGCCGCCGTGGTCACGAGCGCCGCGGTGATCATCGTCGCCCAG
>WNFI01041044.1_pt1 | contig 21769 bp, 23 predicted proteins | sample 5400471 | NCBI WGS metagenome assembly WNFI01 (sample SAMN13153348, study PRJNA577476) | soil metagenome | isolation source: 100 cm saprolite on Douglas fir-dominated hillslope | place: USA:California | collected 2013-09-17
GGAGGGCATCGACTGCGCGGTGTGGAGCGGCGATCTCGAGGACTCCACACTGATTGCGCGCCGCGTGGGCCAGCTCTATTTCGGCACCTGCGCCTCGCCGTCCTATCTCGCCGCGCATGGAGCGCCGCATCATCCGGACGAATTGACCGCGCACCGCTGCATCAATCACTTCTCGCCGCACACGGGCAAGATCTTCGACTGGGTGTTCGCCAAGAACGGTATTCGCATACAGACGTCCCTCCGCGGCCACATCGCTCTCGACGATGAGAACAGCTACGTGGCGGCAGCCGAAGCAGGCTTAGGCATAGCGCAGATTCCCGCCTTCGTGCTCAAGGAGGCGATGGAGCGCGGCAGCCTGGAATTGCTGCTCGGGGATTGGTTCCCCGAGCCCGCGCCGCTCAATGTCGTGTATCCCGAGAATCGGCACCTGTCGAGCAAGATCCGCGTGTTCGTCGACTGGGTCGCCGAACTCTTCGGCGAGCATGACGGCATTCAGCTGCGCTCCACTCTGCGCAAACACGCGTGAGTGCTCCAGGGTTTCTAGATCCCCAGGGGCAATGCGGTCGATTCCTTGATGACGGTGACCGCCACGGATGAATTCACCGACCGCACGCAGGGAATACGCGACAGATAATCGAGGTAGAAGGCTTCGTAGGCCTTGATGTTCTTGGTGACGATTTTCAGCAGAAAATCCCATTCGCCGGTGAGCGTGTAGCACTCCAGCACTTCGGCGCGGTCGCGAATCGCCGCTTCGAATTCGGCAATCGCGTCGCGGCCGGTGGTCGCGAGCTTGACGTGCGCGAAGATGGTCACATCCAACCCCAAGGCATTGCGATCCAACAGCGCGACACGCGCCTTGATGACGCCGTTCTGCTCGAGCTGTTGAATGCGCCGCCAGCACGTGGTGGTGGAGAGTCGGGTTTGCGCAGCGACCTCGGCGACCGACAGAGCACCGCGCCGCTGTAGAATGTCCAGCAGGCGGAGATCCAGCCGATCGATGGCGTGGCGGGATGAATGTTCCATTAAGCACTGACTTTCGGAATGAACATACCGAATTATCGGTCGCGTCGCGAATGAATGCAACACTTCGGGCCGGAGGGAGTTAAATAATGCGGATGAGCAAACACTCGCGCCTGCACCTGCCTCATCCACCCGCCCGACCGGGTGAAGCCCCCGACTTCAGCTATGTGCAGCTCTCGCCCGCCGGCGCCGTGCCGCGGCCCGACGTCAACGCGCGCGCACGCGACATCGAGTCTCTGTCGGTCGATCTGGTGCGCGTGCTCGACGATGCCGGCGATGCGGTGGGGCCCTGGCATCCGCATCTCGATCCCGCGGAATTGCAAATCGGCCTGCGCCACATGCTGCTGACGCGCCTGTTCGACGATCGCATGCAGCGCAATCAGCGCGCCGGCAAAATCTCGTTCTACATCCGCTCGCTGGGCGAAGAGGCGGTGTCGGTCGCGCAGTGCATGGCGCTGCGTCCCGGCGACATGCTGTTCCCCTCGTATCGCAATCAAGGCCTGCAGATCGCTCGCGGCATCGCGCTCGTCGATCTCATGTGCCAGCTCTTGTCCAACACACGGGACATGTGCAAAGGCCGCCAGCTGCCGGTGATGTACCACTCCAAGGCCGGCAATATCTTCTCCATATCCGGGAATCTGGCCACCCAGTTTCCGCAGGCCGTGGGCTGGGCGATGGCGGCGGCGATCAAGGGCGAGGATCATCTGGCGGCGAGCTGGATCGGCGAGGGCAGCAGCGCCGAGGCTGATTTTCATCACGCCTTGCTGTTCGCCTCGGTGTATCAGGCGCCCGTCATTCTGAATGTGGTGAACAATCAATGGGCGATCTCGACATTTCAGGGTTACGCCGGCGGCGAGCAACGCTCATTCGCGGCGCGCGGTCCTGGATACGGCATCGCGGGCATTCGCGTCGACGGCAACGACTTTCTCGCGGTCTATGCCGTGACGCAGTGGGCAGCCGAGCGGGCGCGCACCGGCGCCGGTCCTACATTGATCGAATTGGTGACGTATCGCGGGGCGGCGCATTCCACGAGCGACGATCCGGCACGTTACCGCGCCAAGAATGATTACGAACACTGGCCCCTGGGCGATGCCATCCTGCGGCTCAAACAACATCTGATCCGATTGGGCGAATGGTCGGAGGCGCGTCATCAGGCGTTGACGGCGGAGCTCGAGGCGCTGGTCGCGTCGAGCTGGAAGGAAGCGACGACCTTCGGCACGATGACCGAGGGCCCAAGGCTCAACGCCGATTTGATGTTCGAGGATGTGTTCAAAGAGATGCCGGAGCATCTGAAAAAACAGCGGGCCTTGATGCGCGCGGAGAGGAGCCGGTCGGCAGGGACTCGCTCCGAAGGACCTTAAGCGCCATGGCCAACATGAACATGATTCAGGCCTTGAATTCCGCCATGGACATCATGCTGAAGCAGGATCCGTCGGTGGTGCTCATGGGCGAGGACGTCGGCTACTTCGGCGGCGTGTTTCGCGCCACGGAGGGGCTGCAGCGCAAGTACGGCGAGCATCGGGTCATCGACACGCCCATCGCCGAGGGCGGCATCGTCGCCACTGCGATCGGCATGAGCGTGAACGGACTGCGCCCGGTGGCCGAGATTCAATTCGCGGACTACATCTATCCCGGGTTCGATCAGATCGTCAGCGAATTGGCGCGCATCCGCTATCGCAGCGCCGGGGAGTTCTTCGCACCGGTGACCATCCGGACCCCCTGCGGCGGCGGCATCCGCGGCGGTCAGACGCATTCACAGAGTCCGGAAGGAATTTTCACCCACGTCAGCGGCATCAAAGTGGTAATGCCGTCGAATCCGTACGATGCCAAGGGCCTGTTGATCACCTCCATCGAGGACGATGATCCGGTCATTTTCTTCGAACCCAAGCGGCTCTATAACGGACCCTTTGACGGCGATCCGACCAAACCGGCCGTCCCCTGGAGCTCGCACCCGAAGGGTCAGGTGGACGAGGGCTACTACAAGGTGCCGCTGGGCAAGGCCGATATCGTGCGCGCCGGCGCGGACGTGACCATCATCACCTACGGCACCATGGTGTTCGTCGCGGCGGCCGCGGCGGCGGCCATGAACGTGGATGCGGAGATCATCGATCTGCGATCGCTGGTGCCGCTCGATGTGGATACCCTGTGCAGCTCCGTCCGAAAGACGGGCCGCTGCATCGTGGCTCACGAGGCCACCCGCTTCTCGGGATTCGGCGCTGAAGTTTTGTCCATCGTCCAGGAAGAATGTTTCTGGGACTTGGAGGCGCCGATACAGCGGGTCACCGGCTGGGACACGCCCTACCCGCACGCGTTCGAATGGGAGGCATGCCAAGCCGGGCGATGCCGTGACCGAAGATCAGCTCATCGTCGAAGTGATGACCGACAAAGCGGCGGTTGAAGTGCCTGCGCCCGTGAGCGGCCGGGTGGTGTCGATCACCGGCGCGCCGGGCGACAAGGTGGCGGTCGGTTCGCCGCTGATCGTGTTCGATGTGAGCGACGGTGTGGTGGCGGACGGTGGGGCGGGACAGCCGGCCAACGTGGCCCCCACTGCGCCGAGTGCGGCGCTCCCGAGCAACACGGCGAAAGCAGCCGCGGTTGCTGCGAAAACTGCGCCTGCTGCACCGGTGCGAGCTGCTGTGCCGGCACCGGCTGCCGTACAGATACCCGAGGCGGCGTCTGCGCCGCCCGCGCGCCAGGGGCGGGTTATGGCATCACCAGCGAATCGACGCCGGGCGCGTGAAGCCGGCATCGATTTGTCCACGGTAGCGGGGTCGGGTCCCGGGGGACGTATTCTGCGCGGTGATCTCGTCGCTGCGGGCCACCGGTCGGCGGCGAACCCGTCGGCGGTCGAGGCCTCCGCCGTTTCCCGCCCTGTAGCGCAATCCCGGCCGGCCGGCACTGACGCATCCGCGGAAACGTCCCCGGAGACGTCGGAAATCAAGGTGATCGGCTTGCGCCGCCTGATCGCGGAACGCATGAGCGAGGCCAAGCGCAACATTCCGCACTTTGCATACGTCGAAGAAGTCGACGTGACGGAGCTCGAATCGCTGCGGCAGCATTTGAACCTGTCGAGGCCCGCGGACGTCGCGAGCTTGAGCTACTTGCCCTTGGTCGTCATGGCCCTGACACGGGTGCTCGAATCGTTTCCGCAATGCAACGTGCTGTATGACGCTGAGCGCGGAGTCCTGGTTCGCCACCGCGCGATGCATGTCGGCATCGCCACGCAGACTTCGGACGGTCTCAAGGTTCCGGTGGTGCGCAATGCGCAATCCCTAGGAATATGGGAGGTCGCCGCAGAGATCCGGCGTCTCGCGGAGCGTGCGCGCAGCAACAAGGCGACTCGCGATGAGCTCGTCGGGTCGACCATCACGGTGACCAGTCTCGGCAAGCTCGGCGGCATCGCATCGACGCCCATCATCAATTCCCCCGAGGTGGCGATCATCGGGCTGAACAAGGCGATCGAGCGGCCCGTGGTCCACCACGGCGCCGTGGCGGTCCGTCGAATCATGAACTTATCATCCTCATTCGATCATCGCTTCGTGGACGGTTATGATGCAGCAGCGATGATTCAAGCCCTGAAAGACCTGCTCGAGCATCCGGCGATGATTTTCATACCCAAGGTGAAATCCAAATGACTTCGCAACCCCAGCGACCCGCTTTCGGCACGTTGTTGACCTCTCATATGGCCGTGGCCACCTATCGGGGAGGCCGCTGGAGCCCGAGCGAGATCAAGCCGGTTGCGCCGATCGAGCTCAGTCCGGCCGCGCATGTGCTGCATTATGCAAGCACCTGTTTCGAGGGGTTCAAGGCGTTCCGACGCGGCGACGGATCCATACACATCTTTCGCATGGATCGGCACATTCAGCGCATGCGGCAGAGCGCCCGGCAGTTGGTGCTGCCCGAACCGGATGCGGCACAGCTCGCCGGCATGGTGCGCGCCGTGATCGATCGCTGCCGCGACGCGGTGCCCGAAGCTCCGGGCGCCCTGTACTTGAGGCCCATCCTGTTCGGTACGACGGCGAACATCGGTGCGGCCGCGACGCCCACGGCAGAAGCTTCGTTGATCGTGCTCGCGAGCCCGGTGTGGGATTATTTTTCCGGCGGCATGAAGCCGCTGCGCATTCTGGTCGACGACGAAAACACGCGTTCGGCAGCGCAGATGGGCATGGTCAAGACCGGCGGAAACTACGCCGCCGCCTTGGGCCCCACGTTGAGCGCCCGGGCCAAATACCAAGTCGATCAGGTGTTGTTCTGTCCCGGCGGCGAGGTTCAGGAGACGGGCGCCGCGAACTTTGTGTTGATCCGCGACGGCGAACTCATGACCCGCAGCCTCGATAGCACCTTTTTGCACGGAGTCACGCGCGATTCCCTGCTCACGCTCGCGCGCGACTTGGGTTACAAGGTCTCGGAGCGCGTCTTCGACGTCCAAGAGATGCTCGAGTGGGTGAAAACCGGCGAGGCCGCGCTATCGGGCACCGCGGCGGTGCTCGCCGGGGTGGGAACCCTGATTTATCGCGGCGCCGATCATCGCGTGGGGAACGGCGATGTGGGGCCGCTCACGCGCGCGCTACGCGCGCAGCTGGTGGCGATTCAACAGGGCGAGGCACCGGACGGCCACGGGTGGCTGGAGCGAGTCTGAGGTTGAGGCGGCGGCCAGAGGCTGAGGGCTAGTATTCCTCGCGATCCTCTTCGTCCTCGTCCAGGTCGTCGTCGTCATCATCGTCATCCTCGTCGTCTTCGTCCTCGTCCCAGTCTTCGTCTTCTTCTTCCTCTTCCGCGTCTTTCTCGGCCTTGGAGCCAGACCAGCCTTCAGGCTCCTCGGCGAGCTCGAGGTCGAGTTCCGCCCAGCCGTCGACGTCGAATTCCTCGATATCCCCGTCGAGATGTTGAATCTCAACGATTTCTCGATCCTCGTCCACCTTGAGCACCTGGAACGTTTCCTCGTTTTCCAAGTCCTCATACCACTGACCGACGGTCGGTTCGTACTCTCTACCCACGATTCACCTATCTTTGAACGAGCTGCCTGATCGGCCAAGCGAATATTAGGGGAGGCTGCTTGCTCAAGTAAATGGCAATATTGTGATCCTATGACAGTCGCAGACCGAAAACTCATCGCCCGCCGCTTGACGGAGGCCAAACGTGTGGTCGTGAAAGTCGGGTCGGCCTTGCTGGTGGACAGCGAAAAAGGCCGCCTGAATCGCGCCTGGCTCGAGGGCTTTGCGGCGGACGTGGTCTCCCTGCGCAAGCGCGGCCAAGATGTCATTTTGGTGTCCTCCGGCGCCATCGCCTTGGGCAGGCGTCATCTGGGATTGAACTCCGGGAAGCTCAGGCTCGAAGAGAGCCAGGCGGCGGCGGCCGTAGGACAGATTCGCCTGGCGCACGCCTACAAGGAACTCTTGGATGCGCACGAAATCACGGTTGCGCAGGTTCTATTGACCCTGGGCGACACCGAGCAGCGTCGCCGCTATCTGAACGCGCGGAGCACTTTGAACACCCTATTGGCGCTGGGTGCCGTGCCGGTGATCAACGAAAACGATACCGTGGCGACGTCGGAGATCCGCTATGGCGACAACGACCGGCTGGCGGCGCGCGTGGCGCAAATGGTGGGCGCGGACTGCCTGATTTTGTTGTCCGACATCGATGGTTTGTACACGGCCAATCCCAACGAAGACCCGGATGCGGAGTTCATCGCCCGAGTCCTCGAAATCACACCCGCCATCGAGGCCATGGCGGGCGGGGCGGGGAGCGACATGGGTTCGGGAGGCATGCAGACAAAAATTGCCGCGGCAAAAATTGCGGTGGGTGCGGGGTGTCATTTGTGCATCGCCAAGGGGGCGCTGGAGCATCCGTTGCAGCGCATCGAGGACGGCGCGCGTTGCACCTGGTTCGTACCCTCCTCGACGCCGGTGGCGACCCGCAAGCAGTGGATTGCCGGCACCTTGAGGCCGGCCGGCGCGATCGTCGTCGACGACGGCGCGGTACGCGCGCTGATGGGAGGCAAGAGCTTGCTGCCGGCGGGCGTGACTCGCGCGATGGGGCGATTCGATCGAGGCGATACCGTGAGCATCATCGGCCCCGACGGCTCGGAGGTGGCGCGCGGCATTTGTGCATATTCGGACAGCGATGCGGCACGCATCATCGGCCGCAAGTCCGCCGACATCGAAAAGGTGCTGGGATTTCGAGGGCGCGATGAAATCGTGCACCGGGACGACTTGGTATTGATACGAGCTCATGTGACGGGCTCTATATGACGCACGAGACAGCGGCGGTCGTGACACACGAGACAGTTGCGGATCTGATGCGAGGCATCGGCCGAGCCGCGCGGGACGCCGCAGAGGTGCTGGCGCTCGCCCCCACCGAGCAGAAGAATCGCGCGCTCCGCGCGGCCGCGGGGGCGCTGCGAGCCCAACGCCTGGAGATTTTGGCGGCCAACGCAGACGATATGCACGAGGCTGTCGCGCGGGGACCGTCCGGCGCACTGCTCGATCGACTGCGCCTGGACGACAACCGAGTCGAAGCCATGGCCCAGGGACTCGATGACATCGAGCGTCTCGCCGATCCCATCGGCAAGCGCCTGGCGCAATGGTCCCGGCCCAATGGGATGCAGATAGAGCGCGTATGCGTGCCTCTGGGCGTCATCGGCATCATTTACGAGAGCCGCCCCAACGTCACGGCGGATGCCGGCGCGCTGTGTCTGAAATCGGGCAACGCCGTGATCCTGAGGGGCGGCTCGGAAAGCGCCCGGTCGAGCGCGGCGATTCATGCTTGCTTGGGTCTGGGGCTCGAAGCCGCGGGTCTGCCGCGAGCCTGCATTCAACTGGTGCCCACCACCGACCGAGCAGCCGTCGGCCACATGCTGGCCGATATGGCGGACAGCATCGATGTGATCGTGCCGCGCGGCGGTAAGAGCCTGATTGCCCGCGTTCAGCAGGAAGCGCGCGTGCCGGTCATCGGACACCTCGAAGGGGTCTGCCATGTGTATGTCGATCGCGGTGCGAATCTCGAGATGGCGAAACACATCGTGCTCAACGCCAAGATGCGGCGCACCGGGGTCTGCGGATCGGCGGAGACCCTATTGGTGGACCGCGCCTGTGCGGCGACGCATTTGTCGCCCTTGATCGAGACCCTGCTCGATGCGGGCTGTGAAGTGCGCGGCGACGCGGCGAGCGCCCGAGCCGACGCGCGGGTGAAATCCGCAACCGAGCAAGACTGGTACACGGAGTATCTCGACGCCATCATCGCCGTGCGCGTGGTCGACGATGTGGATGCGGCGATCGCGCACATTCGCCAATACGGCTCGCAGCATACCGAGTGCATCGTGACTGACAACGCCGCGGCGGCCGAGCGGTTTCTGGCGAGGGTCGACAGCGCCATCGTGCTGCACAATGCGTCCACCCAATTCGCCGACGGCGGAGAATTCGGGATGGGCGCGGAAATCGGCATCAGCACGGACAAATTCCATGCACGCGGACCCGTCGGCGTGGAGCAGTTGACCAGTTACAAATACGTCGTGAGGGGCAGCGGGCAGGTCCGTGCTTGATTAGGCGCTACGCGCCGGATCTACGGGGCCGCGGCGGCCCCGCCCCTAGAGTTCGGGGTCGTTTCGACCCCTTTGAAAGTTGCGCGAAGCGCATGAAAAGTCATGCCCGATGCGAGTCGTGCAGCGCGGCGATTCCTTGAAGCCAGGCGCGGACCGCCGCGGGATTCTCGATGCGGTACTGGGCGCGCACGCGATCACCGACCGCAATCGATATGCCGCCCGGATCCTCGACAGCCTTGAAGGCGTCTTGATCGGTGAGATCATCGCCCACGAACACAGGCCTCCTGCCCGAAAACGGCGGCTCTTGCATGAATGCCTTGATGGCTCCGCCCTTGGTGAAGCCGCGCGGCTTGATCTCAAGCATCATGCTGCCTTCCTGGATGTGGTAATTGTTGCCCAGCTGCGATGCGACGGCGGCCATCGTGTCGCGAACGCTCGATTCGGCCTCCGGCGCCATGCGAAAATGCACGGCGACGGTGCGGCCCTTGTCCTCGAGCAAGGTACCCGGGTGAGCCAACACCCACGCGCCGAGCGCCGTCCGCGCCGGGTCGAGCTGCGAATCCACGAAGCTCGCACCATGCATGATACCCGTTGCCTTGCGCCGCTCGACTCCGTGCAGTCCCGCGGCCGGTAGCCGCAAGGGTGCGAACAGCGCATCGAGATACTCGATGCTGCGGCCGCTCACCAGCGCAACCGCGCCCCCCAAGCGTTCCGCCACCTCACCCAACAACGCCTTGAGATCGCCGTCTGCGCGGGTTTCGAAGGGCGAGTCGGTCAACTCGACCAAAGTGCCGTCAACGTCCAGGAACAAGCTCCATGCAAGCGACGGCGGCGGCAGCGTTTCTATCATGACGCGAAGCTTACAGGATGGCCGTCGGCAATGGCCGGCGCGCGTACATTCGCGCCCCGCGCTCGTGTATTTTCAATGTAACTTTTACACGAAAAAGCCGCGTAAAAATCGACACTGCCGCTCTGAATTTCTGTATTTTGTGACCGATGTTTCGCTCAGTCATGCTGCGCTTCGTGCTGCCGGTGGCGTTTGCGTCCTGCGTCGTGGCGTATTTCGGTTTGCCCTATATCGAGCGGCTGCTCGCGGAGTGGTTTCGCTCCGACGTCGAACTGCGCGCACAGCTCGTGATGCATTCGATGGAAGAGCCGATCCGGATCGGCCATATTCAGATCCGAGCGCACGCCGGCGAGCATTTCGTGCGATGCCACCGACGGTCCGAAACCCGCCGCCTCGCGCATCGTGCAGCTTCCGTCCGGGTCGGTGCAGGTGTCGCGTTTCGATTTCGATTCGGCGGAGCCGACGCCGTTTCGCGTCCTGATGCTGCACGATCTGAGCTTCGTGGACCGCCGGCAGAGAACGGCGCGCGATTTCGTGCTGGTATTCGTCGGCATATCGGTGTTGCTGCTGGCGCTGCTGATCGTGCTCGTGGCCTGGCTGCAACTGCGCCGCTGGGTGGCGATATTGATCGGCGATATCCGGGGCAAGCGATTTTCCGACGATGCCGAGTCGCCGCGCGCGTCCATGCCAATACTGTCGCAGGTGCGAAAAGTGCTGGCCGAGGCGGAGGAAAAGCAGCGGCTGGAGATCGATTTCCACGAGAACTGGACACCGCAGGCGCTGCGTCAGGTGGTACGCGATCACCTGCACTCCGCGCAGGTCATCATCGTCTCGAATCGGGAACCGTACATCCATAATTTCGACGCGAACAAGAATCCCGTCGTGCAGGTTCCCGCGAGCGGCATGGTGACGGCGCTCGAACCCGTCATGCGTGCCTGTTCGGGCGTCTGGGTGGCGCACGGCGCCGGTACCGCGGATCGGGAGACGGTGGATCGATACGATCAGATCCAGGTGCCTCCCGATGATCCTTCGTATACCTTGCGCCGAGTGTGGCTGACTCCGGAGCAGGAACAGGGTTATTACTACGGATTTTGCAACGAGGGTCTCTGGGCCCTGTGCCACCTCGCCTATGTCAGACCCGCGTTTCGCGCCAGCGACTGGCATTCCTACGCGGAGGTGAACGAGAAATTTGCCGAGGTGGTGGCGGCGGAATCCAACACCGACAGTCCGGTGATTCTGATCCAGGATTTCCATTTCGCGCTGTTGCCGCAGCTGATTCGCAGAAAGATACCGAAGGCGACGATCGCACTGTTCTGGCACATCCCCTGGCCCAACGCCGAGACTTTCGGCGTGTGTCCGTGGAAGCGCGAGATGTTGATGTACATGCTGTCGGCCGACATCTTGGGGTTTCATACCCGGCACCATTGCCAGAATTTCTTGGACTCCGTCGATCGCTTCGTGGAATGCCAGATCGATCACGAGCACATGACCGTCACCCTGCAAGGGCACGTGTGCCGCGTCGCGCCCTATCCCATCTCGATCGAGTGGCCCCCGCGCTGGCTGCGGCGTCTACCCGATGTTGCCGCGTGTCGGGCGGCGGTGCGGGAGCGGCATCGCATCGGCCCCGAACTGACCATCGGGTTGGGCGTCGAGCGCTGGGATTTCACCAAGGGGATCATCGAACGCTTCCAGGCGCTGGAGGTGTTGCTGGACAAGAACCCGCGGCACCGGGGGCGGATCTGCCTCCTGCAGGTCGCCTCGCCCTCACGCGCTCAATTGCCGGCATATCAGGCGCTGCAGCATCACACCTACGGCGAAGTGGAGCGGATCAACGCTAAATTCGCGGAAGGCGATTGGCGGCCCATCGTGCTCATCGATGAACATCAAGAGCCGCTGCGCATTTACGAGCTGTACCGGGCGGCCGATTTCTGCCTGGTCAACAGCCTGCACGACGGCATGAACCTGGTGGCGAAGGAGTTCGTCGCCGCGCGCGACGACGAGGATGGCGTTCTGATACTCAGCACCTTCGCGGGCGCATCCCGGGAGTTGGCGGAAGCGGTGCTGATCAACCCGTTCGACGTGACTGAAACGGCGGAGGCGATCGAAATCGCCATGCGAATGGGCCGGGACGAACGGCGAAACCGCATGAGCCTGATGCGCCGCACCGTCAAAGAGAACAATGTGTATCGATGGGCGGGCCGAATGTTGATGGACGCGGCGCGCATACGGCAGCGGCAAAGTCTGCGGTCGGCGCCGCGCCGCCTGGCCACATGGAACCGCTAGCGGTTCTTCCTCATGCGCGGCGCGGCGGCGAAGGCGCAGAGCCGTTCGGCCGCCGACTCGAGAGTTGCATCGCGTTTGGCGATGCAGAGGCGCAGCAGCGTCATCGCCGGCGGCACTGCGTAGAAGGGAGACAGCGGAATGGTCGCGATTTTGGCCTCTCGGATCAGCCGGTCGGCGAAATCCACGTCGGTGTCGTTACTGAGAGCACCATAATCGACCAGTTGAAAATAAGTACCGGCGGCCGGGATGGGTTCGAAACCCGAGCCCCGCAGCAGCCCCGCCAGCAGATCCCGCTTCGCTTGAAAAAACGCCGACAGCCCGGTCCACGCATCGGGGTGTGCCGCCAGATAGCGCGCAATGGCATATTGCAGCGGCGAGACGATGCTGAATGTATTGAACTGATGCACCTTGCGGAGCTCGCGGGTCAACGCCTGCGGGGCGACGCAATACCCGACCCGCCATCCGGTGGCATGCAGCGTCTTCCCGAAAGAAAATACCGCAAAGCTGCGCTCGCGCAATTCGGAGTGCGCCAGCACCGACGCATGGCGCCGGCCGTCATAGAGCACGTGTTCGTACACTTCGTCGGCGAGCATTGATCCCAATCGAAGCGAAATGCGGGCGGCGTCAAGGCGATGCGAATGCAACGGCCGCCCGCCAGCCGCACGGCGGGCTCGTAGGCATCGTAGGCGGGATCGAAAATGACGGCTTCATCGCCCGGGCCCACGACGGCTTGGATCGCATCGTACAGCGCCTCGGTGCCGCCGCAGGTCACGGTGATTTCGGTGTGCGGATCGATGCGGCGGCCGTAGCTCGTTTGCAGTTTTGCCGAAATCTGTTCGCGCAACTCGACCACGCCCTCCATCGGCGCGTATTGATTGCGTCCTTCGCCGACCACCTCCACCAAAGAGGCCGCCAATCGCGGATCGATGGAATAGTCCGGAAATCCCTGCCCGATGTTGAGCGCGCCTTCTTCCAGGGCGCGGCGCGACATCACCGTGAAAATCGTGGTGCCGACGTCGGGCAATTTACTGTTGAAGCGCAAGGATCAGACCTCCAGAGCCTGCAATCCGCCGGCGAGCGAGCGCACGGCAAACCCTTGTTTGCGCAGCTCGCGCGCCGCCGCCAAACTCCGCTTGCCCGACGCGCACACCAGCAAGTACTCCCGCCCGGGAGAGAGCAGGCCGGGATCCGCCAGCAGATCGGGCATGGCGATATGGCGCGCCGCGGTGGGACGCGCGGTAACTTCTTCCCGGGTGCGGATGTCGATCACTTCCAGGCCGCTTTGCGCCGCGTCGGCCAGTGAGCGCAGGGCAATCTCGATCCCAGGGTCCTCGCGGGCAATCTCCCGAATGTGCGCACAGTCGGGGGCGCGGCACTCGGCGCGGCGCGGCGCCTTGATCTTGAGGCTGGAGAAATTCGTGAAATCCAGCAACAGCAGCTCGCCATCGAGCTGGCCGGACATGCCGAGGAGAATCTTGATCGTCAGCAGGGCCTGCAGCGTGCCCAGGGTCCCGGGAACCGGACCCAAGACCCCCGCTTCGGCACAGTTGCCCACCACGCCGTCGGCGACGGCATCGGGCCAATGACAGCGCAGGCAGGCGTGGCGCTGCTCCGGTTTGTAGACCTGCAGCTGGCCCTCGTATTGATAGACGCTGGCAAAGACCGCCGGCCGGTGCGCGAGCACCGCGGCGTCGTTGATCAGGTACTTGGTGCGAAAATTATCGCTGCAATCGACCACGACGTCGTAGCCGCGAATCAGCGCGAGAGCGTTGTCGGCATCGAGCCGCATGGCATGCAATTCGACCTGTACGGCCGGGTTGATTCGCTTGACCGCGGCCAGCGCCAGCTCAACTTTTCGTTCACCGACATTCGCCAGGGCGAAGATGGGTTGACGATGCAAATTGCTGGCGTCCAGGGTGTCGGCGTCGACTATCCCGAGGTAACCGACCCCTGCGCCGGCCAGGTATTGCAGCACCGGGCTGCCGAGTCCTCCCGCACCGACGATGAGCACCCGGCCGTGTGCCAGCGCCGCCTGGCCTTGCGCGCCGATCTCCTTGAGCAGTGTTTGCCGTGAATAGTCGGGCTGCATCGCGCCCTACTTATGTATGGCTGGCGGCGGGCTCGTCATGATGCTCGTGTTCATGCTCGTGCTCGTGAGTGTGGCTGGGCGCCACCGCGCAGCGCTCGCAGTTCACCCAGCCGGAATCACCGCTTCGATAATGTTCTTTCTTCCAGATCGGCACGCGATGTTTCACTTCGTCGATGATGAACCGGCAGGCGTCGAAGGCCTCGCCGCGATGCGCGGAGCTGACACCGACCCACACGGCCATATCGCTCAAGCCCAGGGAGCCGATACGATGGATGCAGAGAGCGTGCTTGACCGGGAAGCGCCGCAAGGCGTCGGCAACGATGCGCTCGCCTTCCTTCACCGCGAGTTCCTGGAACGCTTCGTATTCCAAGCGAGTGACTTCCTGTCCCTCGTTGTGATCCCGAACCCACCCCTCGAAGCTGACATAGCCGCCTGCGCCCAGGTCGAGGAGCTCGCGCCGCGCTTGGGTGGTATCGATGGCCGTTTGGGTAAAGCGAAAGCGCATCATCCGCCCGCCACCGGTGGGATGAACACCACGGCGTCGCCGGCGGCCAGCCGGCGGGACCAGTCGCTGAACTCACTGTTGACCGCGACTTTCAATTGTTCGCGTGTGAGCGTGAACCGGTATCGGGTGGCCAGTTCGCCGTACAGATCGGCCGGCGTGGCGGATGAGGTTTCGAGGGTCTCCTCGGAACGGCCGGCCTGCTCGCGCATCAGTGCGTAGTATTGGATTTTCAATTGCATGGGATTATTGACCTAAGAAGTGGCGTCGAGTGCCGCCCGCGCCTCGGCATATTCCTCGGGCGTGTTGACGTTGTCGAGAGCGCGACGGTCCTGCGGCTCCAGCAGCCGCACTGCATGACGAATCAGAAATTTTCGCGGGCAATGACCGCCGCCGGCCTGGTAGGATTCGAGCGCCGCCGCGGCTCCCGGCTCCCAAATGGCGCACAAGGGTTCGGGCAAACCATCATGGGTGCTGCGGTAGGCCGTGGCCAAGCCGGCCAGATCGCGCTCGCGCAAGAGCTGTGACAGCGCCGCGTCGGAGAGAAACGGCAAATCGCATGCCAGTACCAACCAGGCAGCTTCGGGGTGCGCGGCGAGCGCCGAGCGGATACCGACGATCGGTCCTTCGCCCGCGACGGAATCCACGATCATCGGGCGCTGGGCCCGCGTCGGGTCGGCGGTTTGGTTGGCGCGGACCGATACGAACACCGGCGAGACATGGCGACTGGCCAGCTCGAAGGCGCGATCCAACTGGCTCTTGCCCCGGTACTGAAGCGCGGCCTTGTCGCGGTGCATGCGCGAACTCGCGCCGCCGGCGAGGATGAGGCCGTACACCGGCGCCGCCGGGCTGTTGGGACGATCCGGACTCGTGTGCATCATGGCGTCGCCTTCAGGGCGTAACTGCTTCTCCCGCCGTCCTTCGCGAGCAGGCGCAGGTCACCGATGACGATGTCGTGGGACAGCGCCTTGCACATGTCGTAGATGGTCAGAGCGGAGATGCTGGCGCCGGTGAGGGCCTCCATTTCGACGCCCGTCTTGTGATGCACACTCACGGTGCAGCGAATCACCGCCGTGTCGCCGTCGAGATCGATGGTGATACGGCAGTTTTCCAGCCCGAGCGGGTGGCAGAACGGAATCAGTTCATGGGTGCGCTTCGCGCCCATGACTCCGGCCACGATGGCCGTATCGAAGACCGGGCCCTTCGGCGAGCGCAGGCCGCTGTCGCGCAGCGCCGCCGCGACGGCCGGCGGGAAGCGCACCCGCGCTTCGGCCGTGGCCGTCCGCTTGGTCGGCTTCTTGTCGCTGACATCGACCATGGCCGGGCGGATCAATTGAAGAATGTCCGCATCGCCGGCGCCGGCACGCAGCGGTGCACGCAGATCGAGACCGTGAGTCGCGAACAGGCAGGTGTAGAATTTTCCCTCCGAGGACAAGCGCGCCCGGCTGCAGGCACCGCAAAATGGCTGCGATACCGACGAAATGAAACCCACTTCGCCGCCGCCATCGTCAAAGCGCCATCGTTGCGCCACTTCGCCCTTGTAGTTCTCTGAAATCGGCCGCATCGGCCATCGCTCATGGATGCGCGCGGCGAGCTCGCGCGAAGGCACCACCAGGTCGGGCCGCCACTGATTGCGGCTGCCGACGTCCATGAACTCGATGAATCGTACGATCACGGGCGATCCGCGGAAGCGCTCGACGAGATCCAGCGCCGTGTGATCGTTCAAGCCCCGTTCGATGACGGCGTTGATCTTGACCGGGGTCAGGCCGGCGGCGATGGCGGCTTCGATGCCGGCCAAGACTTGATCGAGAGCGGCGAATCCGCCGCTCATGCGCGTGAAAACCTCCCGATCCAAGGTGTCCAAGCTCACGGTCACGCGCTTGAGGCCGTTGGCATGCAGATCGACAGCGTGCTGCGCCAGCAGCACCCCATTCGTGGTCAGTGCGATGTCGTCGATGCCCGGGACGTCGGTGAGATCGCCGACCAAATCCGCGAGGTTCGTCCGCAGCAGCGGTTCGCCGCCGGTGAGACGCAACTTTCGCACGCCCAAGCTCGCGAACATCCCTGCGAGGCGCACGATTTCCTCGAACGACAATCGCTCCTGCGATTTCAAGAATCGATAATGTTCGTGGAATTGCTCTTTCGGCATGCAATAGGGGCAGCGAAAGTTGCACCGGTCCATGACCGAGATGCGCAAATCGTGCAGCGGCCGGCCGAGGCGATCGAGCGGATTTTGCGGTCCACGAATGTGGTGAACGGTGGAACTCATAGTCCTTTACCAGCGGTACACGGTGGTGACGAAGCCTTTCGGGTAGGTATTGGGACCGGGAGGAAGTTCGACGAAGCCGTCCGTGCCGGTGAGGCTCAAGAAATCTCCCGATCCATTCGGCCGCCGCGGATTCGCCCAGGGGCGCCCCCAATCGTCGTGCTCGATGGCCACCGGCAAGAAATACGTAAGGGCCTGCTGGAAGGTAACGGGCGCCGCCAGAGCCAGGCGTTCGGGCGGTGCTCGCTTGGTGCCCATGGCTTCGGCGATGGCCGGAATGACATAACGGATCAGACAGACCAGTGTGGAGACCGGGTTGCCGGGCAACCCAAACACCGCCTGGCCCTGGGGCCCGATGCCGAACCACATGGGTTTGCCGGGCCGCTGCGCAATGTTGTGAAAGACCTGTTGCACCCCGAGCTGCATCAGCACCTTGGGCACCAGGTCGAACTTGCCCATGGAGACACCGCCGCTCAACACCACGACCTCGTGAGTGGTGAGATGCAGCGCCAACCGTTTTCGCATCAGGCCTTCATCATCGGGCACGTGATCGTCGCCGACCCGGCCGAAGCCGCGGGTGCGCAAGGTGGCGGCGACGGCGTAGGCGTTGGATCGACGCACCTGGTAATCCGCGATCGGATCGCCCGGTTCGATCAGCTCGTCGCCGGTCGAGATGATCATGACGGCGGGCTGACTGCTCACACGCACACGCGCCATGCCGGCCGATGCGGCGACCGCGATTTCCGGCGCACGCAGCAGGGTGCCCGCCTCCAGCAACAGCGCGCCCTGACGGCTGTCGCTGCCGCGCCGATGCACGTTGTGGTAGGGTGAATTCACGACGTCGGTCTTGAGCGAGGCGTAGCCTTCCGCGACGTCAATCTGTTCCACGGGAACCACGCAGTCGCTGCCAGGCGGCAGAATCGCACCGGTCATCACTTCGATCGCGCCGTCGCCGCCACCCAGCTCCAGCTTCAGCGGCGGCGCGCCCGCCGCCTGAACGCCCTGAATCCGAAAGCGCTTGAGGCCCCGACGCAATGCCTCGCTGTCCACCGCCATTCCGTCCATGGAGACGCGGTCGAAGGGCGGTTGATCGCGCTCCGCGTAAATATTCTCGCGCAGCGTCGCACCGACACACTGCGTCAGCGGCAGTGATTCGATGGGCAGACACGTCAGCCGAGAGTAGATGGCCTCTTCGGCCAGAGTTGTTTTTCTGCACTAGAATCTTTTGCTGGTCGTCCGACTTTTTCTTCTCGTCAGGCGTCAGCTTCTTGGGATCCTTGGGTGTGGCGGCGTCCATCTCGAGCTTGAGACAATCCAAATAGGAGTTCATCTCGCCGTTGTACCGATCGAAGTCATGCTTCGCGGCAATCATCTGTTCCTTGGTTGCGGTATTCCCGTCGGGGGGCGTGTCCGGGGAACGCGGATAAGTGCACGTCGCCTGTGCGTGTGCGGCGGTGCCAAGTGCGAAAACCAAGGTGAGCGGTATCCAAGCCTTCATCGGGAATCCTCTTTATCGGTACGAGTGGGTTATCAGAGCCATTGCGATCTTACGGCCAAGGGAGAAGAGCCGCCAGCATTCAACGTCGTAACCGTAAGTCGCTGATTTTGTAGTCGAATTAGAGTGAACGGACGGTGTTTGGTTCCCTGAATCTGTCACCTGTCGCGATTAAAGCTATAGAGTTGCGCGGGGATCGTCGGGGCAAGCGCCAAGGGGAGGGGGTCTTACATGGGATTACCGCCGCAGTGCGCCACCACCCCTCGATGTCGAAATGACCTCGTGCCGTTCGACTGTTGAACGGCGAATCACGCCGACAACGGAGCTTGAAATGCAGTACCTATTACTTATCTATTCGAACGAAGCGGAGATGGCGGCCAGGAGCGCGTCCGCGGTTGCGTCAATGACGGCGGAATATACGGAGTTCACCAAGGGCATCGTCCAGAGTGGCCATTTCAAGGGGGCCGAGCGACTGAGGCCCACCTCCGCGGCGACCACCGTGCGAGTCCGCAGCGGTCAAGTCGCGGTGACGGATGGACCATTTGCCGAGACCCGCGAGCAATTGGGCGGGTACTACCTCGTCGAGGCGAAGAACCTCGACGAAGCGACCGCCATCGCGGCGCGCATCCCCGGCGCCAAACATGGCAGCATCGAGGTGCGCCCGATCTGGCCGGTCCAGGCGTAGGCACTGGGGTTACGCGCATCGTTCCGGCATGAACGTGGGTGCCATCGATCGGGTAATCGAAGAGGTCTTCCGCCGGGAGGCGGGTCGTGTTCTCGCAACATTGATCCGCCTGCTCGGCGATTTCGACTTGGCCGAAGAGGCGCGGCAGGAAGCCTTCACCGCAGCAATCGAACAATGGGCGGTGACCGGGGTGCCGGCCAATCCACGTGCATGGCTGATCAGGGCCGGCCGCAACAAAGCGGTCGATCGTATCCGCCGCGACGTGGTCTTTCGGACCAAAATTCTCGATCGCGAGATCGCCAGCGCCGAAGCGGACGCGGAAGCCGTGCCCGACGATGAGGACGACAGCGCCTTCGGGGATGACCGGCTGCGTCTCATATTTACCTGCTGCCATCCTGCGCTCAGCGCCGAGGCGCACGTGGCGTTGACACTGCGCGAAGTGTGCGGACTCACCACGCAGGCCGTGGCCCGTGCTTTCCTGGTGAGCGAGGAAACCATGGCGCAACGCCTGGTTCGCGCCAAGAAAAAGATCCGTGACGCCGGAATTCCGTATGAAACTCCGGAGCCGCCCCTGCTCAATCAGCGAATCCATGGCGTGCTCGCGGTGGTCTACGGGGTGTTCACCGAAGGGTATGCGGTGACGACGGGAACCCGGCTCGTCGACGCCGAATTGTGCGCTGAGGCCATCCGTCTGGGCCGTTTGCTCGATGAGTTGCTGCCGGTGAATCCCGCGGTGCTGGGCTTACTCGCCTTGATGCTGTTGCACGACGCGCGGCGACCGGCCCGCGTCTCGCAACACGGTGATGTGATCTTGCTGGAGGACCAAGACAGAACCTTGTGGGATCAGGCGAAGATCGCCGAGGGGCTGGCGCTGGTCGACCGAGCATTGAGTGCGCCGGGACACGTGAGCCCCTATGCCGTTCAAGCGGCGATCGCCGCCTTGCACGTGCGGGCGCGGAAGAAAGAGGACACGGATTGGCCCCAGATAGTCGGGCTGTACGAGGTGCTGCTGCGGCTGCAACCTAGTCCCGTCGTCGAGCTGAATCACGCGGTAGCCGTTTCAATGGTGGACGGTGCGGCGCGCGCACTCAATCTCGTCGACTCACTCGCGGCGCGCGGACAAGTCAGCGAGTATCACTTGCTGCACGCGGCGCGAGGGCGATTTCTGCAGCAACTCGGGCGCCCGATCGAGGCCCGCGAAGCTTACTGCTCCGCGCTGGGTTTCGCCACGCTCGAGCCCGAACGCCGGCTGCTGAGGGCGCGGATCGCGAGCATCGACGGATTGTGCGCCGGGGACTGAGCTTTAGGAATTGCTTGGCGGAGCGATGTTGCGCGCGTGCAAGGCCATCGAGATGAGGGCTGAGCCGCCGAACACCAAGTTGATGCCGACGAGCAGGCCAATCGCCCAAGCCGCCGTGCCGGGAAGCCCCGCGAATATGATCCCCGCCAGGAAGAGATCGACGACGCCGCTGAACAGCATCATGCCCCATCGTCCGGAAAGCTCGCGCTTGTGCTCGAGCGCATACAGGATCGACACCACCCCTTCAAGAGTCAAGAACACGGTCAGGATCAACGTGAGGGACAATGCGCCCGACAGGGGCCATGCGAGCAGCACGACGCCGGCCACGATCCCGATGAGGGCCGACAGCAGCGACCACCAAAACCCGGGCGCACCGCGCATGCGCAGAGTGGAGATCATGCCGACGATTCCGCTCATGAGTATCAGCCACCCGATCAGGACCTCGACCGCGATCGTCGCAATCGGCGGAACGACGATGGCCAGGATCCCCAATATGAATAGAATGATTCCCTCGGCCAGAAAGAGCCGCCAATGCGCATGCAAGGAATTGGCCACCGCTGATTGAAGGCGATCGAGGTCAGCTTGGTTCGTTGACATGGTGCGAGTCCTCGAGAGTGCTTGAGGTGGCGTCAATGTTACCGGCATTTCCGTGCCGCGTGTGGGTCACGAAGCGGGGGAGAACACCCCCGAGCGTTACATTGCGGCATTGCGCTGATCGGTTGAATCCTGTGCCAGACCGGTAGCCAGCCGCCCGAGAACCTCCGTCCAGCCTCCCTGGGTACGATCTGCATACTCGGGGAGCACTCCCTCGTGCGTCAACGTGAGTTCGCACCCGGTCTCCCGTGGAACGATGTCCACGCACACACGAGTTGTTTCACTGGAGTATTTCGGAACGCCGAAGGTGAAGACCAGGCGGCGCGGCCGGTCGATGTCGAGATACTCGCCGCGATGCTCGACATCCTCCCCGTCGCGCCGATCGACAAAGATGAACCGGCCCCCGATCCGTGCATCGATCTCGACACGCACCATCTGACCCGTCGCCGTGGCGAACAGCCATCGACCGGCGGTCTTCGGATCGAGCCAAGAGTCGAAAACGCGCTCGGCCGAGGCGTCGAAGCGGCGTGTGACTCGCACGGTGGGTCGGCCGTCAGAGGTCACGTGTTTGCTCCTTATCTTGTCTTGCCGGAAGAGATCGCCGCCGCTTCGGCATCCTCGGCTCGCAAGGCGGCGTCGAGGGCGTCAAGCTGATCGGTCCAGAAGCGCTCATAGAAGCGCAACCATCCGTCTGCCGCTGCGAGGGGTGCCGGTTCGAGCCGGCAGAAGTGTGACCGGCCCTCGATCCGGCGGCGCAGAAGTCGGGCGCGCTCGAGCACCTTGACGTGCTTGGACGCGGCGGCGAACGTCATCCGAAAAGGCGCAGCCAATTCACCGATGCTCTGCTCGCGCTTCGAGAGGCGGCGCAGCATTGCGCGCCGGGTGGGGTCGGCGAGCGCCTGAAAGACACGGTCCAGCGAGGCCGCCCGTCGTTCAATCATGAGACACTCCAAGACGATGCTATACCATGTGGTTGAAGATAAGCCAAATCCGGTCAAACGTCAACTAATTGGTATAACGTTTGGAAGGACCATGATTTCCTCGGGAGGCTCGAATTCGGTTCCCGAAACGCTCCGCGGACGCTAAACTGCGCGCCTGCGCCCGTAGCTCAGCTGGATAGAGCACCTGGCTTCGAACCAGGTGGTCGG
>WNFI01349162.1_pt1 | contig 21766 bp, 19 predicted proteins | sample 5400471 | NCBI WGS metagenome assembly WNFI01 (sample SAMN13153348, study PRJNA577476) | soil metagenome | isolation source: 100 cm saprolite on Douglas fir-dominated hillslope | place: USA:California | collected 2013-09-17
GACGAACTCAGCATGACTCCGATGGTGCTCCCCTCGGTGAAATTTCTCATTCGCAACATGAAGATGAGCGATGCGAAAAAACTCGCGCGCGACGTGCTCGAAATGGGAAACACCAAAGCCGCCTATGCGGCGGTGGAGAAGTTTTATAAAGAGAGAATCGGCTGAGCCATCGAGGTCGTCGCGTTGCGACGGTGGAGGACACGCAGACGGCGCAGGCCGGTAGCGAGAACCATGATGCCGACGGCTCCGGCGGCGTAAGTCGAAGGCTCGGGTACGTGCCGCCCAGTCAGGGCCAATCCGTTAACGGCAGCCAAATCGATGCCGCCGCTTCCGGTGGTGCTGTCGGTGTTGGTTGGGAAATAGGTGGTGTTCGTGTAGTTCACGAGATTCGCCGAGTTATTGTCCGACGTTACATCATAGCCGAAAAGCGAGTAGCCGTAGATCTTCGTGCCAGCAGTGATACCGAGATCGGCGGTCGAGAAGACCAAACCGCCGATTCCCTGCGTGCCGGTTTCGTTGTTAGCGTCGCTCGAGGAAATGTTATTGCCGTTGCTGTAGCGGAAAAGGGTGTAGTTGAGGTCTTGTACCGGGTTGGCCGTGCCGCCCCATCCACCTGCCACGCGCGTGAGCTGAGCGTAGGCCGTAGGCGTCTTTACTCCATTAGAGTCTACGCTGCCATTGAGGCTCGTGATCACCGCAATTCCAAAACCATCGTGAACGCCAGCGTCACCGCGGTCGAACACCGCGAACGAGAGGCTTGATGTCGCAGTGATGCCGCTCTTGAAAATAAAATCCAAGCGTTCGATGTTGCCGGTGTTGGCGGCGGTGCCATTGGCGAATGTATTGTCCGATCCCGCCAGGAGATTGTTACTCTTGAGCAAGGTCCCATAGTCGGTGGCATGGGGAGCGTACATGTTGGTTGCGCAATTGCTGCTATCGTTCGCATACCATACGGACGAGTTGTCCGCGTTGCCGGTACTTGAATTACGGCGAACGCCGACGTAATCAACAACGCCCGAAACGTTATAGCTCATCGAACTCGTACTGAACGTGTTGATGGCAGCGGTGTAATTGTCGAAGGTGGCGTTGTCGGTGTTAGTCTGGGAGCCGCCGCCCGACAGTGTGTAGGTAAGGGAAGTGACGACCGCTTGCCCACGAGCAACCGACCCGGCGAGGAGCAGGAGCGTGAGAAACAATAAAATGGTCGGCCTGAAGAGCATTGCTTTTAATTAAAAATAGGTAATTTACCCTAGTATCAATCAAAAACTGATATAATTTTCTACAAGGAGGGCAACCCGTAGGATTACCCTAAGATTATGGCTCTTTAACTTGGTTTCCGAACGCATCTTGGAGTGTTTATCCGGTAGTATCCACCGCATCACAGTGGGTCCTCGAAATAACAGTCGGTGCCGGTGAGAGCATTTGTCGCGAGGAGCATAAAAGGCAGGAGAGGTGCCTCACGCGGAGGACACCGCGGTCATAGCGGGGACAGGGCAAGTTTTGAGGCATCGACGTAGCGTGAGTATCTCGCCCACCGGATCGATCCGAGCTGGATCTTTACTGAACGGACAAAACTTGAAAATTATCAATAATTTCAAGTTACAGCCATTCAGAACGCCGCGCGTTCGGCGCCGCCGGATGAAACATTTTGAGGGATTGACCACAAAAAGGCGCGAAATGAGTTGAAGGACGATTTAATCCTGCTTCGCCCTTGGCCGAGTGGTCTTTTCACTTGAACAGACATCGACATTTATTTCGAAGACATGCCCAAGGCCGATCTGCCTGATCACGGCGATTTCCCGAATTCCAACGCGGACGCTGCCTGCCACGCGGTCGACCTATTTCGACGGTGGAGAAAAACGGTTCTTGCGAAAGCGTTCGCATGAACTTATTAGTAGGGTGTAGACCCTAATTTAATGAAATGCACTCGTCCCTATGAACCAGCGATCGGCAGCGAGCCTTCGGACTTTGAATAGCGCGTAATTAGTTAAACGTATTATTTGACCTAACTCATGGCAGGATTTTTCAAATCGCTTTGATCGTCGTCGTGGTCGGTGCGATTAAGTTCGTCGCGCCGCTTTATCGGAGTTGGCGCGCAGGGAAGTCCGTGGAGCAAGCTGCCAAGTTCGAGGCGCAGCGCGACTATCGCAGTGCCTTCCTTGCCCTTCGGCAGGCGACGGACACGGATCCGGGCAATCTTCACGCCTGGGCAGCGGCGGTAAAGTTTCTGGGCGACGTGGGTTCCCCGGACGTTTTATTTGCGCGGCAGGAGATGATAAAGATCGCTCCACAGGACATCTCATTGCGGCTGGCCTTGGTCAGCGACGCGCTGAAGCTGGGCCGGATAGAGACGGCTCGAGATACGCTGGCCACAATCGATGCCGCCAGTCGGAAGCCACCGGAATTTCATCGTTTGGCTGCGACGATCGCGCTCGCCGCCGGCAAGAAGGATGAGCTCGAAGCGCACTTGGCGGAGTCCGTGCGCCTCGAACCGGGTAATCTGTTTGCCCAATTCAATCTCGCTGCATTGCGCTTATGGGGACCAGACGAGGGCACCGCCAAAGAAAGTTTCGAACAATTGGAAGGCCTGTCGGCCAAGCCCGGATTTCGGGTGCGTAGCGCGGTCGAGATGCTGCGTTACGAAGCCCAGTATGGAGATCGACGTGCGGTGGACCAACTCGTTGACCGTTTGCTCAAGCGGCTGCCGTTGTTGCCGCCGACCGCTAAGACTCCGACTGCACGTGATGACTTTAACGAGCCCCCAGGGTGGTTCGAACTTTTGGCCCGTCTTCGGCATGAAGCATCGTCAGACGCGACGGATGCGGCGATTCTGTTGGATTGGTTTGGCTCGCTTAAACTCAACCGCGAGGCGCTGGCCTGGGCGGACACTCTGCCGCCAACGGTCGGGCAAAACATGATGGTAAAAAGTGCCCGTGCCAATCTCGCTGCCGAGCTTGGCGATCAGGAGTGGCTTCGCCGATTACTGGCTGAACAAGCATGGGGCCCGATTTCCCTCGAATCGCTGGACCTGGCGTTTGCGGCTCACTGGCAGAAAGCGAAATTCACCGATGCGCGAGGCAAGGCGACTTGGGAGGATGCCATTACATCTGCCGACAGTTCACCGATGAGCCTACGCGTGCTTTCGCGTCTGGCGAACGCGTGGCAAGAAGCAGATTTTAGCGAGCGAGCGCTGCAAGCTGTCCTGCAAAAATATCCCAATGAGCAGTGGGCGTATGAAACGCTCCGGAATGTCTATGCGGCGCGAGCGGAGGGCGAAAAACTGTGGCAACTCTACAGCGTCTGGGCGAAACGCGCGGTACAAGATCGTGTGATTCAAAGCACGTACGTCCGGCTCTCGATTCTACTTAATCATATGACACCTGAGGTGTCCGAACTCGCGCATACGCTCCACGATAAGGAACCCAGCGATACCTATGCCACCGTTAACTATGCTGCTTCGTTGTGGCGCCAAAGCCGGACTCGCGACGGTTTGAAAACGATGGAGACGCTTTCAACCAAGGATAAGTCGGATCCGCGTACCGCACTCTTCTATGCCGCGATGCTCTACGATGGCGGCTACAAGGAACAGGCCCGAATGGCCCTAGGCCACGCCGCGACGGGACAACTTGTCGGCGACGAGCGGAAACTGCTTCAGCAGGTTGCTCAACGCCTCGATTACGCATTGCCCGCGAGCTAAAGGCGGGCCAGCAACCTCGTATGGCCTTTTCGCCTTCCGCTCAACTTGCACCGTCTCGGCGCGCACAAATGACGCTCCTGGCTGTCGTGGTCGGCGTGTGGTGGCTCGGCGTGCTTCTACGCTTCTCGCGGATGTGGAGTGTCCAGGTCGATTACGCTTATGGTTGGGCCGTGCCTTTTTTGGCGTTATGGCTGTTCATCCCACGGTGGAAGGAGCGTCCGGCTCCCGTTGTGAGTGGTTTTCGAATCGGATACGGTATTTTGACCGTGTTGTTTGCCGTCATCGTTGCGATGGCACTCCCCATTTTGGAAGCCAATCCGCTTTGGCCGACTATCCTTTGGCCGTCTGCGATCGCGCTGTGCGGAATGACCCTTTGTTTATTAGGAATCGCGGGCGGCACAGCTTGGGGTCGCACGTTTGCCTTCCCGGTTGCGTTCATTCTCATCGCGCTGCCGTGGCCGACGATGGTGCTGCAGCCGATCGCGCTGTCGTTGATGCGCCTCAATGCCACCCTTGCGGCAGAGGTCGTTTCATTCCTCGGCCGCCCCGCGGTCGTTCATGGCACCGTCATCGAAGTGACCACGGGTTTTGTTGGCATCGACGAGGCCTGTAGCGGCATGCGGTCGTTGCAGGCGATCCTCATGGCGGTTTTTTTCTTCGGCGAGTTTTACCGGTTTACCGTCAAAGGCCGGATAAAAATGTTTTTCGGAGGACTCTTTATTGCGGTATTTTTTAACCTGTGCCGAACGACTTTTCTGACGTGGAAGGTGGCCGTCGATGGACTTGATGCCATGACCCAATGGCATGATCGGGCGGGGAATATCGAATTGATCGTCAGTCTGCTGTCGATCTGGGCTCTCGGTTTTTATCTCGATCAGAACAACAGCCAAACGCCGAAGCCGAGCGTCGACGAGGTGTCTGCAGAGCGCGGCGGGATAACATTGCCGGTGGGGCTCGCTGCGTTGTTGCTCGCCCTTTATGGCTTGGCCGAGGGAGCGACCCAAGGGTGGTATGGCTGGCACGAACTGCGCGAAAATAAGAACGTCGTGCGATGGACTTTCCGGTCTCCCGTACCTCGGCCCACGAATGTCGAAATCAACGCAGTTACACGGGATATTTTGCTCTGTGATTCAAGCGCCGGCCTTGCATGGGCCGATGAGCAGAGGCGGGTTTGGGAGGCATATTTTTTCACTTGGAGAGGGGGCGTTGCAGCCCGCGGCCTGCCGATGATTCATAGCCCCGAAGTCTGCTTGCCCGCCGGAGGGGCTCGGTTGAAACAGGATCTAGGCAATATCACGGTCCACTCGGCAGAGGGTGATATCGTTTTTCGAGTCTACCGGTTCAGCGAATCCAACCGCGAGTACCACGTCTTTTTCTGCCTTTGGGATTTTCGAGATAAAGCGCCAGTTGTCGGACGCGGATCCAGTCCCGGCGATCTCACCAAGTATCGGCTTAGCTATGTGCGCGAAGGCCGCAGGAGCCTGGATTTGGCCCAGCTCGAAGTGGTCTTGAACGGAGCGAAGAGCGACGACGAAGCGGTTCAACTCTTCCGCGAGATGTTGAAAACGGCGTTGGTTAAAGTTTAGAGAGTTTAGGGCGTGTCTTTGAACTTAAAAACCACAGTTGAACCACAGAGACACAGAGCTCACAGAGGGAAATTCGATGTGAGCCTTGAAAAACAATTTTACCCTAGAAGTTGAGCTCCACGTTGTGTCGTTTAATTCATAACGAATTGGCTCTGTGCTCTCTGAGCCTCTGTAGTTCAAATGGGCTGCTGAATTTAAGTTGAATCTCTGTGGGCGCATTCCCCGCAGCTTGCTTCGGCTTGATCGGAATTGGGCCAGGGGCCGTCTGTCCTTAACGCTCTCATTGCACGTGCGTGGCCTCAATAAGAGCGGTTGAGGATAACCGACCCCACCTCATTTAAATACGGAGCCCTCCTAGCGCGGTCAGTATCCGCGCTTTTGAAGCTGAAGGCTGAGTTCCTGCTGAAATGTCTGCACGTCGGCCGCATTCGGTTGATAGCCCTTCTTGCTGGTGTCGAGCATGAGGCGACCATACTGGTCGAGTGCCCACTTGCCGGTCACGCCGTCGCTAAACGTTACCGTGCCGCTGACCACCATCCCCGGACGGACGACCATATCGACGTCGACCGAGACGTTGCTTGGTCCAATGGGCGGCAGTTCTTCAGGCACGGGCTCTTCTTCCACGAGTTCTTCAGTTGGCTCCTCGATGTCATCTTCGCCGCCGGCGCCAACCGCCTTCTTGAGCTTATCGAAAAGACCGCCCTTTTCTTTTTTCTCCACCGGGGCAGGAGACTTCGAGACGTCTTCCAGTTTGGGCTCCGGCTTCGTCGCCGCGCTTTTCAGTTCGAGACCAAGGTCATCGACGAGAAAACGTACATCCATGTAAGTCATCGAGACCTTGAATTGCTCGCTGAGCTTCTTTTGGACGATCGAGAGAGAATCGCCAGCCGCGATCCACGAGGCCACTGCTTGTTTTTGTTCGGGCGTTAAAGGCATAGAGATGAGTCTTTAATCTACCATAAAGCATGCGAATCAGGCAGAAGGCAAGAGAACGGAAAGCGAGCCGACACTCTATGGAACGTGGCCGCGGTCTTTTGTGCCGTACCTCGTTGTCCCGCAGGAAGTATTTGGTTCCGGCTAGACGTGATGTCGATTGCGCATTTAAACCAAAGCGAGCAACCGCTCTGGTTACTTCGAAAGCTGGGCTTTGAGAAATTCGACTGCGCCCTTGGTGGAGTCGTCTTGATCCATCATATTGTCCACGGCCTTGCAGGCGTGGATGACAGTGCCGTGGTCGCGACCACCGAAAGCGTCGCCAATCTCTTGCAGAGAATGTTTTGTCAGCGTGCGCGTTAGGTACATCGCGATCTGGCGGGGAATGGCGATATTATTGGGGCGGCGCTTGCTCGTCATATCGCTGTGGCGAATTTGGAAATGATCGGCCACACGCTTCTGAATCGTTTCGATGTTCAGCTGATTCTGCGCCTGCTCCATCAAAACATCCTGGAGAAGCATTTCGACCGTCGGGAGATCGAGCTGCTTACCCGTCAATGCGGAATAGCTCGCGACCTTGATCAGGGCACCCTCGAGACGGCGAATGTTTTTCGAAATGTGCTGCGCAATGAAAGTGACGACCGGTGGCGGGATATCGAACTTCAAGGTCGCGGCCTTGGTCCGAAGAATCGCAACGCGCGTTTCGAAATCGGGCGACTGGATATCGGCCACCAGACCCCATTGGAAGCGGGAGACCAGCCGGCTTTCCAACTTGGCAATTTCACCCGCTGGACGGTCGCAGGTTAGGACGATCTGCTTACCGGCGCCGTGAAGGTCGTTAAACGTGTGGAAGAACTCCTCCTGAATACCTTCCTTGCCGCTGAGGAACTGGATGTCATCGATCAGCAGCACATCGACATGCCGATAACGTTGGCGGAACTTCGTCAGCGTTTTCTCCTGAATGGCGTGAATGAACTCGTTGGTGAACTTTTCAGAGGAAAGGTAAGCGATCCGAGATTCGGGGTTGTTGCGAAGGATCTGATGACCGATGGCATGCATCAGGTGGGTCTTGCCCAGCCCCGTGTCACCGTAAACGAACAAGGGATTGTAGGCCTGAGCGGGCGCCTGAGCGACGGCAAGGGCCGCGGCGTGGGCGTGATGATTGTTTGAGCCAACGACGAAGTTCTCGAACGTGTTTCGCGGATTCAGCGTAGCCGCGTAGGGAGAGGTGCGTTCATCGTACCGGACCTTGCGCGGGGCCGCTTTGGCGATCCGCGAGGCGGGGGCCTCTTGAATCGCATGGGTAACCGCCGAAGCGTCCATTTTCTTGAGCGTCACCGTGATCAAACGGCCGGCCGTAAGCCTCAGGCGCTGAGAAATCAGGTCCAGATAGTTATCGTGGATCCATATCGCAGCGAAATCGTTGGGCACACCCAATACGATCGAATCCTCGGCGGCCTCAAGGCACACCACAGGTTCGAACCACATCTGAAAAACGTCTTCAGGGAAGAGTCCCTTAAAGTCGCATTTGACGGTTTCCCAAAGACTAGATGACGATGAAACAGCAGGCATGAACGATGAAAACTGACGGATTATTCACATTTCGCCCCGGACGGGCTTTCTCACGTCTCCTTGGGCGGTTTCTTCGGGCCTACTGAAAGCAGCAAAAGTCATGGCTGGCCGGTGTCGAACGCTTCTCCAAAGAGGAGCGATGTAAGTTACTATCAACCAGCGATTAGCGGACACTGCTGAGGGGGCTTGGGGAAACCTATCAGGGATGAAATGAAAAAGAACAGCCAAGGCATCAAAACAAAAGGCGAAGGCGCAACTAACGTGAATCCCAAAATGCATTTCAAGAGCAAGTTTCCCACAAGTTATTAACATCGAAACTGAGCATAACTTTTTCTCATTTTGGTGTTGCCTTCCCCACTTGCATTAAACTGGAGAACGCCGGTTTTAGGACCCCGTTTTTTGCTCTTTATGACCTCCGAAGAACGCCGAAATCGGTGTTTTCAGAGGAGATTATGTTGTGACAAAGTCGTTACGGATGGGCAACAGATGATGTATTGATGGATCTTGACGTGCTTTAAAGAGGGCCGTCAGTCCGTCACGGCTGGCTCAGGATCAAACCATTTGCCGTGTTCTTTAATCAAGGCGATCAACCGATCATCTGCGTCCGTCTGCGGAATGTTGTACTGCACGCACGTTTTTCCGACGTAGAGATTGATTTTGCCCGGTGCGCCACCGACGTAACCGAAGTCTGCATCCGCCATTTCTCCCGGGCCGTTCACGATGCAACCCATGATGGCGAGCTTCACGCCTTTGAGGTGACCCGTCTTTTCACGGATGCGCTGCGTCGTCGTTTGAAGATCAAACAACGTGCGCCCGCAACTCGGACACGCGACGAATTCTGTTTTAGATATCCGCGCACCCGCGCCCTGCAGTACGTTGTAACTGAGTTTGGTCGCGCGCAGCAAGTCCGCCTCTGTCTCGATGCTGATGAGATCGCCGACACCGTCGCACAACAATGATCCCGTGAGAATGGAAGCCTCGAGCAACTTGCTAAGAAAACTGTTGTGCGGCTGAACGGCTGTGTGCGCCGTGTTACGAATCCAAATTGGCGCGCGTATGCCTGCTGTATTCAACGCTTCGACGAGCGCTCGATATTCACCTAAGGCGTGTGTAGAGCTATTCGACTTCGGCGAAAAATTTTCGGCCGCAAGAGATATCATGACATTTCCGTCACCGAACTGTTTCAAGAAATTTGCGAGCGCAGGAAATTTTTTTGCAGTTGTGCTAACGGCAAGGAAGTGACCGCGCGACCCGACCAGATTCAAAAACGACTTTAGTGTGTCGATTGAATCTTCGGCGAACGCGCGGAGCAGAACAATTTTTCCGCGCACGTTGGAAAGAAGTGGCGCGAGCTCGTTTGCGGTGAGTTGGGGCGCGAGTTCCAGAACTAGAAATTTCGTCGGCAGCGCGACGGTGGCGGATTGTAGTGCGCTGAGGTCTGCCGCGGAATGTATGGGAACTAGAATGCCCTCTACCGGCGTATCTTTGAGACGGGGGGAGGCGAGTTGAGCGGCGGCTTCGGGCAGAGCCGCGACCGAGCTCACACGTACGATTACGCGTGGCGGGAGTTCAGGTCCGACTGCGCAACCGTCGGCCAGTGCCAGTGTGGTTGTCTCGCGTTTTGCAAAGTGAAACGGATCGATCGAGTCGGAAGAGACGGCGTTTGCTGCGGTGGTTTGGTCGGGGTGCCACAAGCTCATCGCTTTATCCGCCAGTGCTTGCGCGACGGGAATTTCGTACACGGAATCCTCTGTTAGCGAAACGCGTATCGTGTCGCCCAGGCCATCGAGGAGGAGTGAACCGATTCCGATCGCGCCTTTAATTCGTCCGTCTTCGCCGTCTCCCGCTTCTGTTACGCCCAGGTGAAGCGGGTAGCGCATGGCTTCCTGCTGCATGCGTTCGACGAGCAGGCGATAGGCTTCGATCATCACCTTCGGATTCGACGCTTTCATCGACAAAATCATCTGGTTGTACCCGTGCGATTCGGCGATGCGAAGAAACTCGAGTGCGCTTTCCACCATGCCCAATGGCGTATCTCCGTATCGGTTCATGATGCGGTCGGAAAGTGAGCCGTGATTTGTGCCGACGCGGAGGGCGCGTCCAAGTTCCTTCGCGCGCTTTACGAGCGGTGAAAACGCGTCGTACAAACGCTCCAGTTCAAGCTCATAGTCCGCATCGGTGTATTCGCGCACGGCAAATTTTTTTTTGTCCGCGTAGTTGCCGGGATTCACGCGCACTTTCTCGACGTGCTCAACCGCTTCCATCGCGGCCTGCGGGAGAAAGTGAATATCCGCCACGAGCGGAATATGTCCAAAGCCCGCCGCGCTCAGCTTGGTGCGGATTTCCTTGAGACACCTGGCTGCGGGAACATTCGGCGCGGTGATCCGAACGATTTCGCATCCGACTTCAGCCAGTGCGATGGACTGTTTGACGGTGGCGTCGACGTCCTGCGTATCGCTCGTGGTCATGGACTGAACCCGGATAGGGTTGTTTGCGCCCACGCCGACCGAACCTACTTTAACTTCGTTCGTAAGACGGCGGATGGTTTGAAAACGGGAAATACAATAGGACATACGATAACGCCCAAAGGCTAATACAGAACTCGTCCGCCGCGACGATTATTTAGCAGGAGCGGTCTTTGCTGGCTTGGACTCCGCCCGGTCCACCTGTACGTCATGAGCCCAACGGCGGACGTCGAAGAAACTCACATACAAGATGAGCGAGAAAAGAAGGACCATGAACACGCTCTGGGTTGCGGCGATAAAGTTCAACGGCAGAGTGCGACGGCGCAGCCGGCTGATCGTAGCGAATACGATTTGACCTCCGTCCAGCACCGGAATGGGGAGGAGATTAAAGATCGCCAAATTGACGTTGAGCAGAATGGCCAGACCAAGCGCGAAGCGAAAATCCAGTTGAGCGGCGGTGTGAAACAAGCGTGCGATTCCCACCGGGCCGCTGAGCTTGGAAAGTCCGATATCCGAGTGCGGGCTCAACAAGCTTCCAATCACGCGGAAGGTCATGGCCGCTTGATCCGCGAGCTGTGCGAGCGGTTGCGGATGGATTAAAGTGTTCCCCATCGAATACCTGATGCCGAGCTCGGTTGGATCTTTCGCCTCCGGGCGGGCAGGAATTGTTAACGTGAGGGGTTTGCTCTCACGAAGGACCTTAATCTCAACCGGCCGAGCCGCGCTGCCTTTTAAGTGATCGTAGAGAGTGAAGAGATTGAGCAGCGGGATGCCATCCACTTCGCTCAGTTTATCCCCAGCTTTGAAGCCGGATTTTTCACCGAGCGATCCGGGTTCAACTTGATAGACGCTAGCCTGGTAGCCCGCATCGATGCCTACGCGCCGGATCTTTTCGTCGCCCATCAAAATCGGATAAGCGGTGATTTGCATCGGCTTGCCGTCGCGCTCGATGCTGAAGACCACTTCTCGTTTTCCATCGGTCGAGCGGCCCGAGCCAATTTGGAGCTGCTCGCGCACCTCCATCCAGTCGTGAACTTTGCGGCCATCAATCGCGACCAGGACGTCGCCGATTTTCAAACCCGCTTCTGCTGCCGGGCTGGTTACCTTGGAACCGTCCGGCATCTCGAAGGTGGAAGAGATATAGCCGATCCGCGTCGAAGCCATTTCCTCATTGGTCGGCGTGCCCACGACCCAAATGATGCAGGCGAGGAGAAACGCGAACAGCACGTTAAATGCAGCTCCCGCAACGAAAACGATTAACTTGGTTGTGTACGAGACGGGAGGGAGCTTCTCGACATCGGTTGTGGCATCCCCCTCGATACCGCGCAGATCTGCTAGCTGCGGCAAGGCAACGTAACCACCCAGAGGCAACCAGGACAACCGGTACTCTACGCCATTGCGGACCCATGATACGATTTTTGGTCCGAAGCCGATTGAAAACCGGTCAACGTGCACGCCACGGCGGCGGGCGGCCAAGAAATGGCCGAGTTCATGGACAAAAATGGATCCTCCAAAAAAGAGGATAACGAGAAATACAGCCCAAATATTGGAAAGAAGAGTTTGAAACAGATCCATGGAGATTTTAACGGGGCGACGCCGCTGCGCCTAGCAGTGAATCGGAGATTGTTCTGGCCTGTTGATCGGATGCAATGACCGCTTCGAGGGAAGTAGGTTCATAGTTGGGAATTACCCCTAAAGTTCTATCAATAATTTCCGAGATGGCAAGAAACGGAACCTGTCCGGCCAGAAACGCAGCTACCGCAATCTCGTTGGCCGCGTTAAACACGGCAGGCGCAATGCCACCGGATTTCATCGCGGCTTTGGCCAGAGCGAAGCAGGGATAGCGTATTTCGTCGATCGGTCGAAAGTCCAAGTTCATGGCTTGCGAGAAATCGAGGCCTTTTTCTACGCCGGGGGCGCGCTGGGGGTAGAGCAGAGCGTGTTGAATGGGAAATGTCATGGACGGCGGGGAAAGTTCGGCCACCACTGCTCCGTCGGTAAACTCCACCAAGGCGTGAACCAGACTCGGCGGATGCAAGACCGCATCCAATTGGTCCTCCCTGAGATCGAAAAGCCACTGGGCTTCGATGAGTTCCAGCCCTTTGTTTGCCAATGTTGCTGAATCGACCGTCACTTTCGGTCCCATCGACCAGTTCGGATGTTTGAGTGCGTCCGCGGGCGTAACGGTGGCGAGCGAGGCTCTTGGGAGATTGCGGAACGCGCCACCCGATGCGGTGAGAATCACGCGTTTCACCCCGGTTGAGGTTCGACCGTGCAAGCATTGGAAAACCGCGTTGTGTTCGCTGTCGATCGGTAGAATTTCCACGCCCGCCGCTTGCGCTGCCTTCATCACAAATTTGCCGCCGAGAACCAGCGTCTCTTTATTGGCCAGCGCGATTGTCTTGTGCGCGGCGATGGCCGCCAGCGTCGGTTGTGCTTTTTTAAACGCCTCGTCGTCGCAGAGTGCGACATGCCGCACCGAAAATTTTCGTGCAATCTCGGCGAGCTTGGCGTGATTGCTACGGGCTGCCACGCCGACGAGTTCGAGTTTATCCGAATGGGCGGTGATCACGCGCAACGTGTTTTCGCCGATGGAGCCGGTGGCACCTAACAGAATAATGCGTTTTTTCGCCATGAAGGTTGAGCTGCGACTGGGGAGGGCCGAGCCGTTGGCTAGGAAATTAAAAAGAAGAACATCATATAACCGAGCGGCGCCGTAAGGATAAGGCTGTCGGTTAAATCGAAAATACCGCCGATCCCGGGAATCATCGATCCCGTGTCTTTGATTTCCGCGCGGCGCTTGATGACCGACTCGATCAAATCGGAAACGATTGCGATGACAGCAATGGGGATGGCGATGAGCCCGCCAAGTAGGGGAGTAAGGGCTTCGGGAAAATCGTCAGGTAGATAGGTCCCGAAAATCCAAGCGAGCAGGGCGCCGATACCAATCAACCATAGGCTAAGATATAAACCGTCGTTGGTGATTTCTCCGCTATCCTGATCCTGATAAAGCATGACCAAGCGGATGAAAAATTGGAGCATGTAAGGCACATAGACCAAGCCAAACAGCGTTGCAGCGATCGAAGTCACGCGGGTTTCGGCGTCGCGTTCACGCAAAATCCGGATTGAGCAGATGATCACCGCAAAAGCGATCAAATCGCCGGGCAGGCTGGTCGAATCGATAGGCAGCGACATCCCTTCGGGCAGGAGAGCCGAAAGTCGTTCGAGGTAGTACGGTGCTAGGAGCATCAAAGCGCCTAAAAAACAGCCTAACTTGGAAAAAGGCTTGTAGCCCATTTTTCCAAGCAACCCGTAAAACTCATATTGGGTCGCCAGCGCAAAAAGTGCGATGAGCCAGACTCCACCTGTGATTCCGAACAGATAAAGCAGACCTATGACGATGGTCCAAAGACCGATGGTGCTGAACGTGCGTTTAATCACAAAGAAATGAGGACATTGAACCCAATATAAGGACAGCGCCGCGGATCAGCGGCTCGCCGTGGGCGACTTTACCTGCTCGGTCGTCAGGCCGAACCGACGTTCGCGACGGGCGTATTCTGCGAGTGCCGCAGCGAACTCGGCCTTGTTGAAATCCGGCCATAGGGTAGGGGTGAAAATAAATTCCGCATAGGCACTCTGCATGAGAAGAAAATTGGAGAGTCGCGTTTCACCTGACGTGCGGATGACCAAATCCGGATCTGGCATTTCGGCCGTGTAGAGATAGCGGCTGAAGGTAGACCACGAACCGTCGTTGAGCTTTTCTTTCCCAGCGGCCACCGCTGCCGCGTAGGCGCGCGCGGCGTCGACGATTTCCGAACGCGAACCATAATTGAGCGCAAGGACCAGCGTGTAGTCCGTGAATTGCGCGGTCTCCTGCATCGTGTGTTTCAACAGTTTTTGCACACCGGCCGGGAGATCGTCGATGCGACCGATCGTCAACAAACGGACGCGGTCGCGAATAAATGTTTTCAGTTCCTTTTTGAGATAGAGCTCGAGCAGACCCATCAACGCGCCGACTTCATCCTGCGGACGTTTCCAATTCTCGACCGAGAACGCGTAAAGTGTGAGCATCTTTACGCCTAGGTCGCGGGCGGCAAACGTGATGGTCCGGACCGTTTCAACACCGCGCCGGTGACCCTCGATGCGGGGAAGGTGCCGTTGTTTGGCCCACCGGCCGTTGCCGTCCATGATAATGGCGACATGGCGAGGGACTGAATCGGAAGGAGGCTGGGTCATTGAATGAGTCCGCCGATGAAAGGCGCCCCGTTGCCGAAGGACAAGAACTGAGTTTCTTTCCTCTCCAAGCGATTGGACTCCAAATTCTTTTTCGCCTTGCCGCTATTTACACGACCGCATTCCTCGCCGAGTTTGGCGCCAAACTAAAACTATGAGCACGCCTTCCCGCTCCAGCCATATTTGTCAGCAACTCGCGATCACCTTGTTTTATTTGATGACCTTCGCGCTGGGCGCGCGGGTCAAATGGCTCGACCTTCATCCGGCTTGGTTCGAAGCACAGTTTAAATCTACCTGGCTGGCCCATCTGCCGGGTGGATTGGGCAGCGTTTATTTTTCTCTAGCGCTCATCGAAACGATCGTAGGCCTCGGTTTTCTCGTCAGCTTGTTGAAAGCCGAGCCGTTCAACGGCCGTAATGTCTGGCTTAAACTGAGCCTGAATGGCTCGCTATTTATCTTTCTGATTCTGGCCTATGGATCGCGTCTGACGGAGAAGTACGATGTCGCTGGTTGGAATTTTCTCTATTTCGTCGGCACCCTGTTGATCGCCTGGCACATCCAGAGCCAAACCCACAACGAAAAGAGCTGATACGAGGTTTTCTTTTGAAAGCAGGTGATCGCTAAAAGAGTAGTTATGGAACACTTAAGACTATAAAAAAGCGCTTATAATTATACATTTGCTTGCTTCCAGATTCAGGTTGGTCTCGTTGACTTAACGCTATGGGCCCGTTGCTTTGGATTATGGCTAAACCTCTTACCCCGGAAGCAATCGGCAAGGCCCTCAGTGAACTTGCCGGGTGGAAAAAAGACGGGGACACCCTGACCAAGACCTTTCAGTTTAAGAGCTTCCGTGAAGCCATGTCGTTCATGGTTCGCGTGGGATTTGAGGCGGAATCGATGGATCATCATCCGGATTGGACAAACGTCTACAACCGGGTCGACATCCGGCTGAACACGCATGCCGCCGGTGACAAAATTACCAGTAACGACGTTGAGCTTGCCCAGAAAATCCAAGCGATCCCGTGGGTGGGTTGAGTGCGCGTTCTTGAAATAAGTGGCGATGCCACAATAAGCAGGTGGGCCGGCGCGTCCCTGCGACGGCATTTCGCGATCGAGACACTTGTGCTGCTTGCCGTTGCGGCCGCAGGGACGCGTCGGCCCACCCAGATTGTCCTGGATTCATGGTTTCCTGCTTAAACGCTTTGCGCCTTTGCGGGATCCATTTTGATTCATTGGATTCGTTGGAAGGGTGCCGGCATTTTGAATCTTGAATCTTCCTTTTTGAATCGACCTATATACGACATGAAAGTCGCCTTCATTAGCGGTACGAGCATCGTTAACTCTCAACTGTTTTTCGCCTGGGATACCCATACGGTCGAAACGGTTTACGGTTCGGTGACTTATAAAGCGAAAGGCGATTTGGTGCTCATCAACCGGCACGGCTACGGCATTCCGAAACCGCCGCATTCGATCAACTACCGCGCCAATATCCGCGCTCTCGCCGATCTTGGTTATAAGGACATTCTATCGGTAAATTCCGTCGGCTCGCTCAAAGAGGAAATCCCGCCGGGCTCAATCGTTTCGTGTAGTGACTATGTTGGATTGCAGCAGGGACCCCAGACATTTTTCGACGATGAACTCAAGGGCGGCGCGCCGGGCATCGACAACAACCTCGTGCCGATGCTGATCGAAAAGCTTTCTCCTGAGTTTACGATTCAAACCGGCAAGGTCTACGTGCAGATGCGCGGTCCGCGCTTCGAGACCAAGGCAGAAATACAAATTCTCAAGCACTGGGGCGACGTTGTGGGAATGACCGCCGCGCACGAAGCGGATCTCTGCCGCGAGATCGGGCTGCGGTACAACAGCTTTGCCGTCATCGATAATTATGCGAACGGCCTCATGAAGGAAGAAATCGACTTCGAAAAATTCCGCATGCTCGTGAAAGCCAACCAGGAAAAAGTGAACCGACTCTTCACTCGCTTTCTTGAAATTCTCGGTTGAGACGGACCGTCGCGTCCCTGCGACGGCAATCGTAATGAGGACGGATATTAAAATCGCGAAATGCCGTCCCTCGGTCGCGGGGCGGCCTGCTCCAAATAGCGAATGCCTAAGTTTGTTTGGCGATAAAATGTTTTTCCGATTGTTTCAAAAACTCCGCCGGCAATTTGGTGCATTCACGTTGTTGGTGGCGTTGGCCTTCGTGCCCGGATGCCTGCACGCACCGCCTGAGCCGGTCTCACTCAGTACAGAGGCTCGCACTGCGCGAAATCTTAAAACATTCGACCGCGCGTGGAGCTTGGTGGGCGATCACTACTTTGACGCGAAGTTCAAGGGACTCGATTGGACGCAACTGAAAGCGAAATACCGCCCGGAAGCGTCAGCCGCTGCAGACGACGAGCATCTCTATGTCGTCATCAATCGGATGCTGGTCGAACTGCAGGATTCGCATACCGCGGCCGGGACGCCGCAAGAATCGAACGAGCGGCGCGAGCGCCAGCGCGCCCGCATCGGCATTCGGCTGCGCCGTTTTGAAGAACACTGGATCGTGAGCGACGTGATGCCAAAAAGCCCGGCCGACGAAGCCGGTGTGCAAGCGGGTTGGCTTATCATGGCGCGCGACGGAATTCCACTGGGCGCGAATGCAGGCTTTTCTCTAAAAGAAGGCCAAGTCGCACGCTATGATTTCGTGGATGCACAGGACGTCACCAAGTCACTCGACATCAAAGCACGGACCCTTCCGACTGGAGACCGCCTCGACCTGCGGGAGTTGGACGGCGGAATCGTCTATTTGCGTTTTGATACGTTTGAACGCGCATCGCGTCGCTGGCTGAGCGAACAGCTCAAGGCCCATCGAAATGCACCGGCCGTGATTGTCGATCTCCGCCGAAATCCGGGCGGATCCTTGTTTTCCTTGGATATCACCGTGGGCGAATTTTTCCAAAAGACGGTGAGCGTCGGTACCTTCATTAAACGAAGCGGGACACACTACGACGAAGGCACCTGGCAGTGGGGGTCCGCGCATTACGCCGGTCGCATGGTCGTCTTGGTGGACGGTGCATCCGCCAGCAGCGCGGAGATCTTTGCCCAAGCGCTCCAGTTTCACCACCGCGCGACCCTGATTGGGCGGAAAACCGCAGGGGCCGTGGTCGCCAGCCGGTTCTACGGCTTGCCCTATGGCGGCGAACTTCAAATTGGCGTGTTGGATTACATCGGCCTGAACGGATTTCGCGCGAAGGCGCAAAGGCGCGAAGTCAGGCAAGATGGAGAGCCTGAATCCTGTTTTTTAACCTCAAATCAGCCCTCGGCCGACAGATTTTATTATCACCGAAACAACAATTGAAGACGAGCACGGTTATGCTCGACAGCTTTGAAGGTGGGCCGACGCGTCCTGCCGCGGCATCGAAACATTGAAATCGCGAAAAGCCATCGCAGGGACGCGACGGCCTACATTAAGAAATCGGTTTTCGCATCGACCCCAGAAATCGAACGTGGCACTCGCGACGGCGGGCCAGTCCGATCTGACCCCGCCTACGATCACAAAAACAAAGCCCCGATCCTTCCATCCCCCAAAGACGTTCTCGAACAATCGAGTCTCAGAAATTTTTCGACCTGTCCCTAATAGAGCGTCCGCAGGGAGGAGAATATGTCTCCCCGAAGGCCTTTAATTCCTCGTCGACAAGAGTATAAAAAGAAAGTTATAAATGATAAATATTGGTTTTTTGGCGGCTATATATTTAATTTTATCCCTCCATTTATACGACTGTGCTAGGTTTCTTGCTTAAACGCGATTTCCCGCTACCTGCTGTAATCGAATGAAAACTATCGGAGTTTTAGGTCTTGGAATCATTGGAAGCGCGTGGGCGCGTCACTACGCGGACGCCGGGGTGTCAGGGGGCGTATGGAACCGTACTCCCAAGCCCGATTTCCCGAACTGGAAAGCGACGCCGGAAGCAGTGGCCGAGGCCAGCGATGCCATCCAGATCGTCGTGGCGGATCCTCCCGCGGTTCAGCTTATTTTAGATCGTATCCTTCCCAAACTCGGACCGGGCAAGCTCGTCATTCAATCGAGTACGATCGATCCGGAAAGCAGCGAGAAATTCCGGCTGCAGGTCGAAGGACGCGGCGCACTTTACCTGGAGTCGCCGTTCACAGGCAGCAAACTGGCGGCGGAATCCCGGCAGACGGTTTACTACCAAGGTGGCGCCGCCGATGTCATTGCGAAGGCAGAACCTTTCTTGAGCTTGGTTTCCAATGCTCGGTTCATCATCGGGACCAATAAGCAGGCGGCCGCGCTTAAGCTGGCGATGAACTTAAATATCGCGGTGCAAATGCAGGCGCTCAGCGAGAGTCTGACTATGGTCCGGCGAGCGGGTATCAGCGACGATGTCTATTTTAAAGCCTTGGAAAAAAACGCATCGTACTCCGGTGTCACGAAACTAAAAGAGCCGAAGCTCCGTTCGGGGGATTTCTCGCCGCAATTTTCAGTGAAGCACATGCACAAGGATATGCGGCTCGCAGCGGGCGACCCGGATGGTGCAAAACTGCCTCTTCTGGCGGCCGTCCGCGATTGTCTCAAAGCGGCCGAAGTACGCGGCCTAGGCGACGAGGATATTTCGGCGGTTATCAAATTGCTGTAAACCGAGTCGGCCGTTTGGCTGATCCTGAGCTTTCCATTTGCGCGGTTCTTCTCGTGAGATACGCTCGGGGCATGAGCGATTTCGTGCACGGAAAAGCGATGGCTGAGGCTCGCGAGGTCATTGAGCGTTTGCAGATGAACATGCGACGCGTGATTCGCGGCAAAGACGACGTCATCGAACAAGTCGTGATTTGTCTGCTTGCAGGCGGTCATCTTCTTATTGAGGACTTGCCCGGCGTCGGCAAGACGACACTCGCTTACTCCCTCACGCGCTCTCTCGACGGCTCATTTTCGCGCATTCAATTCACCAGCGATCTTCTGCCCAGCGACGTCACAGGCGTTGCGATCTATGATGAAGATTCGCGTGAGTTCGTTTTTAAACCGGGTCCGGTGTTCGCCAACATCGTTCTCGCGGATGAGATCAATCGCGCCACGCCCAAAACACAATCGAGCCTGCTCGAGGTGATGGATCGCGGTCGTGTGACGGTCGACGGTGTCCCGCACAGCGTGGGTACACCGTTCATGGTTTTCGCCACGCAAAATCCGGTGGACTTCGAAGGCACGTTCCCGCTGCCGGAAAGCCAGATGGACCGGTTTCTGATGCGTCTGCCAATGGGATATCCGGAGGCGGAATATGAACTGGAGATCTTGCGGGCGCCGCGACAGAACTACGATCAAATCGCCTTGGAACCGGTAATGGATCGCATGGACGTACTCCGGCTCCAGTCGCTCGCGACCCAAGTTTTTGTCGAGGACAGCTTGCTGGAGTTTATCCTGAAAATTCTCGCCGCGACACGCACCGAAGCTGAGTTCAAAGCCGGTGTGAGTGTGCGTGGCGGACTCGCCTTGAAAGCCGCTGCGCAGGCCCGTGCGCTCGTGCGCGGGCGTGATTTTGTCGTACCAGAAGACATCGTTGAACTGGTCCCTTCTGTTGTGACACATCGCCTCGTATTAGTGCGTTCGCTTTCGGACGTGCGTGAGGAGCGCAGCGCCGTAGGCAACGCGCTAAAGCGTATTCTGAATTCAATTCCAATCCCGATCTGATTTAAGCAGGAAGCCAGGAAACAAAAAAAGTAGATCGGATTTCCTTACAGAATGAACTTAGAAACTGTAGTTGAACCACAGAGCTCACAGAGGAAAATGCGGTATGAGTATTGAAAAACGATCTCACCGCATGGGTGATGCGCCGAGCGATGTATTTTATTTCTTAACGAATTGGCTCTGTGTTCTCTGTGGTTCAAATAGGTCTGCTCTTCCGTGTCGTTAAAAACTAAAAAGCCACGCAGGTTTTCCTGGAATCGACTGCTGTGGTGGTTGATCTGGGCCCCGCGGGAGCAGCGCATCGTGCCGACCCTGCCGGGTGTATTCTTAATTGCACTCTCGTTCGCAATTGGCGGCGCGGCTTACAACACGGCCAATAATATTCTCTTCATCACGCTGGCGCTGCTGCTGTCCTGCTTGATCCTGAGCGGAGTTTTGTCGTGGCTCAATTTCTCAGAGCTCACATGGACCTTGAAGATAAAGGCACCTCTTCGGAGCGGACATCTCGCGACCGTGACGGTGGAATTCCGCAACGCAAAAAAACTTCTGCCGACCTACGGGCTATGGCTCGATTTTTCATCGCGATACGATGCGGGTAAGAGCGGGCCCGAAACGACCTTCACCGCCGACGCGGCCACGCTGCGTGCGGCATGGAAACAAGCGGATCTGAGGGAAGTGAAGGATCGCATCACGCTTCAAGGACGTTTCGATCCCGGCGCGGCTCAGTCTTTAGAATGGACGTTTACGCCACCGCGGCGCGGGCGGATCACCGTGTCGCTGCAGGAAGTGGGTTCACTCTTCCCATTCGGATTTTTGCGGAAGAGCATTCCAGGCGATGAGCGACAGGACGCCTTCGTCTGGCCGGCTTCGGTTGAGTATCAAATGTTGAAACCCGTCGCGTTAGCTCAAAGGCAATTCGCCGGTCGAGAGCTGACCAAAGTGGGAAGCGGGAGCGATCTCCTGGCGTTGCGACCTTATCAAACGGGCGACTCGCATCGGCTGGTGCATTGGAAGGCGAGCGCGCGGTTAGGGAAGCTGATGGTGCGGCAATTCGCGGCGGAAAGTTCATCGGGTTTCTTCCTTTGGATTCAAACCTCGTCCGACACGTGGACGCGTCCCGAGCAGTTCGAAGTGCTTTGCAGTTTTGCCGCGACGCTGGCAGAAGATCTTTTTACGCAGGAGAAGCTCACTACGGTGAAGGTCAATAATGACGATGCCTGGCCCGTGCGCGATTTGCGGGATGTAGAGACCTTGTTCGATCGGCTTTCGGTGGTGGTTCCGGTCGAATTTTTGCCTCAACGGATTCGAGCGACGGGCGATGCGATCATTACGTTTGAGCCCAATGGAGCGAGAGGAGTATATGCCTGTATCAATGGAGAAAAAGCAGCTTCGGCTTAACCGCGACGAGATACTCCAGTTGAAGTGGCTGCTCGGCGGCTGCCTCGCGCTGTTATCGGTTTGGACGGTATTTTATTTGGATATTCATGCGGAGCTCTGGGGCCTGTTGGCCACGGCGGTGATCCTTCTCGTGATGCTGCGGCCGACGCTTGCCGTAAAAATTCCTGCGTGGGCGGGACGCGCGATCGTGCCTGTTCTGGTGGTC
>WNFI01664135.1_pt1 | contig 21758 bp, 43 predicted proteins | sample 5400471 | NCBI WGS metagenome assembly WNFI01 (sample SAMN13153348, study PRJNA577476) | soil metagenome | isolation source: 100 cm saprolite on Douglas fir-dominated hillslope | place: USA:California | collected 2013-09-17
TGACCGAGGCAGACACGGGGGGTAATCGCCATTCTTAAATGGCACGCCAAAATGGCGAGCCCATTGAGAGCCCGCCATTCCGACGAGGTTATCGAGGCCATTTACCGCCAGCGCTGGCCTGCTACTCGGACTTCCCATCCGAATTGCGCAGCGAGCGAATAGATGTGCTTCACCACGTCGGCGCGGCGAATGGGCGGGAACTGGTTGAGCCATTTGCTGGTAATGGTGACCGTCTTCATTTCGGGTTCCTTTCAGAACGGGTAGGCGCGCTGTGGGCCATTGTAGAGACCGAAATACATGGCCGCGCGAACGGCTTCTGTAAGTTCGGCTTCCGACAGTTCGATTTCGTTACCGTTGCTTTCGTCAACGATAACGAGAGTGGGCGGCGTCATTCCGCCCGTGCCATTCGGGCGACCCTCTATCATTTGGGCCACCTTTGTCGTGCCGATACGCATTGCGTTCCCTTTCGCCAGGTGGAGAAATGGCCCCGGTGGACTTGGTGTCATCACCGGGGCCATTCCTTTCGGGTATTACGCGCCCGATCACGGCGGCCTTAAAGATGGCCGCACCTAGGGATTAATAACGGCAGTCCCAAAGCCGGACCCTATTTAGACCAGGAATGGTGTACGGGTCCACCCTCCATTCCGATACGCTACCCGAATTGAACGGGTACCCCTTAAGCCCGACCCATGGGAAGGCCATTCCTTACCGGAATTGGGTAATCACCAGATACGCACGAGCGGGGATTAAGCGGCGAGCGGCTCAATACCGAGTCGGTCATTCCAGACCGATTGCAGTACCGACCATCCGGACCCTTGCGGCGACCATTCGGTAAAGCCGTGATCGGCCGCCCACATCTGACGATCGACGTACCCGGAAATGTCGGGCGCCAATTCATCGAGGCCGTCGTCGTAATGGCCGTAGACCTGCCCGAGTACGCATTCCACTTTGGATGAGAGAACGACCGGCTTGGTAAGCTTGCTACGCCAATCCGGCACTTTCTCGTTGAGGAGCGCTATTCCAGCGTCCACTTTCTCTTCCGTTTCCATGCCCTTTCCTTTCTGTGGAGGATTGCCAGGTAAGGCCAAACCGCCCCCGGAGCCGCGCGCTTATCCCTGACAAATAAGGGGGCTCAGAACGGGGGCGGCAGGGTCCGATGTAATGGCGTAGGAACTAGTTAAAGCCCGCCATATCGGGCCCTTCCTGATAGGGAACGATCAACCCTATCAGTGGGTCGCGGGGGTCATAGGATAATGGCCCATTGGTGTATCGGCGGGTGTGCGTTGGCGTCCATTACGAGCGTCATTCGCAGCCCTTTCGGGTGCTTAGCCGAAATGTACTTTCGGCCGCCGTAGTGAACGGTGCGATATTGGACACCGTATGGATTGTGCGACGTTTTCCAGTAACCGATCATTTGCTTTCCTTTGGGGTGGGGCGGAATGGCCCGACAATTTGCACATACATACCAGATAGGCGATAGGTGCAACTTTCCTTCTGGTGTAATTGTCGGGCCATTCCGGGTCAGTAGGTCAGAGTGCCGTTCCCGATGCCGTTCTTGAGATCGGCCCGGTCCTTATCGGTAAGGGCGTCCCATTCCTGCCGGAACTGCGCGGCCTCGCCGGTCTTGTACCCGAAATACTTCTTGACATCCAGAATCGTTGCGACGTTCTCGGCCATTGTTTCGCCTTTCTCGTTTGACTAACAGGACAAGGGCGCGCCCATTCTCAACCCCCCAGTAGGAATGGGCGCGCGGCTTCTCTTGTCAGGCACCGTCTTTGTGATAGGGCGCCAATTCGCATTCCGGGTTATGGCGGTGCCACATTACCGTATACGACATTCCGGAGGCGACCAATTCCGCGCCCGCAACGAACATGTATTCGGCGAGCGATTGGACCCACGCCGCATAAGCGATGGATCCCTCATCCTCGCCCATTTGCATTGCCGCCGCGATTACCGGCATTGTTGCGTCGCGGTAAGTGCGCATGAGCATTGCGACTACCGGGATTTCCGAGTTGTCGAATCGCTCGAATTCCTCGGACCATTCATTGAGTGCGTCGTCGGCAGTCTGCATTTCCTTGACGAGATTACCGGCTATCTCGTCCAGGAGTCCGGTGTATTTGGCCGTTTCGTTCACGTAATTACGGAAGCGGGAGGTCATTGATTTCTGCCTTTCGGTATTTGACCCATCCGAGCGAACGGTTTGTGTCCGTGATATCCGACTGCCCCATTTTCCACGGGCACGGCTGCCACGGGCTATTCTTGGTCGGTCGGTATTCGATAGCGAACACCTTTGGTTTGCCGCCCATTGTCAGCCTTTCGTGCGCGTGATTGGTATGCGCGCCCCACCAATTGTTACTCGGGCTTGACCGTGGAACCCGGCAACGTCTCCGCGTCATTCCGATTCAGCGGCATTACCGCGAAATGGACAACGGCGGGACGGGGCGGGGTCGCCTTTACCAGCGTGAATGCACGGGCCGACACCTGCGGGAAACGGTGCTTAGCCCATTTCTTAATGAGCTTGATAAGCTCATTTGCGGCCGCTTCCGTTTTGGCGTCGAAATCGCGATACTTGGGCGTGTTCTCTTTGAGAACCGCGCCATTCGGCAACGTGATTTCGACCGTGTAATGTGAGTAGGACCATTCCAGAACATCCCGGATTGGCTTTGGGATGTCCTTTTCCAGGTCCACGGCGCGCGCGCCGCGTGTGTACGTGCCGCTAACGGGCGCGTCCATGAGACCGGCCCATGGGTCCGCCTCTGCTACCGGGGCGGGCTTAGCGGGCGTCACAACGTCGGGCAGGTTGGGTACTGCCGGACTAACGGTCCGGCGTGGGGCCGGGTCCGCCTTTGGGTCCTTACTTCCGAATGCCATTCTTGCACCCTTTCTAGGTTGACAATGCCGGGCCCGTTCCCGTCGCAGGAATGAAACGGGCCCGGCATTGAGAATCAGAACGGAGGTTCGTTGTCGAGGAGACTTTCGCCTAGCGCCGAATTGGTCTCATTCCATTCCGGCATGTCGTCATACTGCGCACGCGCGGCGGCGACATGATCGACGCGCAATGCGTCAATGAAGAATGGCCGAACGTATTCGGGCGCGTAGTCCGGGTTATCGGCCACGTACCGAGCGAGGCTTGCGAGCGCCCTTTCCACTGCGTCTTCATTCTGCGATCGGAGGTGACCGATCACGTAGTGGAGTCCGGAGGTAGTCAGGTGCGTGGAATCGAGGTTAAGCATGTCGGGCGCCCTTTCTAGGGAACGTCGTACTCGGAATCGTAGGGGTCGGAATTGTCGGGTTCGTCGTCGCCGTCGAATTCCGGTGACCAGAAATCATCGAAATCGGCGGGGTCGGGTTCGTCGTCGGAATCGCGTTCGAGGTAGTCGATTTGCGATTGCTGCTCGCCGTGCGGGGAATCGTCGTAATCCTCGGGGTACTGCATATCCCACATTGGGTTCGGCATGTCAGGCGCCTTTCTTGTTTGCGCGGATCTGCGAGATCGCGCCGCGTGACCGTTCGGCCTTACGGAGGTGACGCATGTTTGCGTCGCCTGCCGCGCGCATTTCTGCGATCAATTCGGCCATTTCTTCGGGGGTAAGGTCTTTCTTGGGGTCGCACATTGTCAGGTCCTTTCAAGTCGATTAGGCGCCACTAATGCCGCAGATCATAAACCCGTATACTGGGCCTTTTGGCATTAGTGGCGCCTGACAGACTAGAGAGAGTACTGCCGACGAACGGTCAAGCCGTTCGCCATTGCGACGAACCGGCGGGTTTCCAGGTCGCTTTTCGCGTCCTGCCGAACTTCGAAGATCTCGGCGAGCGTGTCGTAATCGGCGAGCGTGTTGCACTTGTACGTCAGCGTCGCAACGCCCCGCATGAGCGTGCGCACGAGCGCGGTCAATTCGGCATCGCTCAAGTTGTGGAACATGGGGGATCCTTTGTTCTGTGCGCGTATCGTCAGGTGATCGCGCCTCGCTTCCACACGGTGTAATGATCACCGTTATGCGGATCTACCGCACATGGAACGCGTCAAGTTGCTCCCCCGCTAGGGGTCTGACTGGCCAGTGCCCTTTTCTCGGATTGCCCCGTTTGGCGGAGTGTCCCATTCCGGCGATCTTGCTACCGGCGCGGACCCTAGGGGGTCGGAGTGCCTTGGACCTATTCAATTTGATCTACTTACAACATACCTCGCCTTGACCCAAGTGGAACCCCCTTGACGAAAGTTTTCCATGATTCTTTAGGCCGCTTTAACCGAGCCACCATACGGAGGGCCCGGGGGATACGGGCAGCCACACGGGCCCTTTGACCTGCGGAAACTCTCTTGATCTTGGGGTCGGTATGACCGGGTCACTTTGGGGGTCCAACGCCGTAGCGGGCTTCTCAGAGCCGTACAGAGGGTATCGCTCTTTACCGCCCATTCTTGTTAGACCTTCGGCGCGTGAACCAGCACGAGCGGCGCCCGAACTTGCTTAGGGATCACCAGGGCGAAAAATTGTGGCAACTCTCGCACTGCCGCTGCAAGTTCCCGCCAATCTCGACCCATCGCCTCTGCGACCGCGCGGATCATTTTTTCGTCACGCGTTGGCCAGATGACACAAAATGTCGCTTGCCGTGTCGAGGCTTTCGGAACCCACGCGGCAGCCTGGAATGCCGTAACGACAGATGTCCTATTCTTGCGCGCACTAATCAAAAGCTTTTCAATGGGCTTACCCAATCCGAACATGCGCGCGTCGGCAACGATTTGGAATTCGTCAACATAAAGCGTCCAGCCGCCTTGCCCTCGCGCCATTTCCACACCTTGACGCATAAGTGCCTGCAATTGCTTTTCTTCGGCTTCCGTCCGAGCGGACCCGCCCAATAGAATGCGAGCCGGTTTACCCTCCGCAATGTCGTTACGGATTTCGCGCGGCAATGGCAGGCTAGTAACACGCACAAACCCGGAATCGGTAAGCGTGTCATCCTCGCCTTTCGGGTCCAAGGCGAGAACCCATTTACGCTGTCGCAGAATACCAATAGCGAAAGTGGATTTACCCTCCCCCGTCGGCCCAATAAGCGCAATGTGTTGACCGGGCTCCCAAACGTCGGCAAACCATTGTAGAAAGATTTCCCAAGAAACCCCGACCACATGCTTATTGTCGCTGATTTCCAGGCGTTCATTCTGCGTCGGTTGCATTACCTTCCCAATCGGCGAATATCATTCCAATCATGTCGTCAATATCCTGCCCATACTGCTCTTGGAATTTCTGCGCCCTTTCCTGCGCAACCTTCACCTTTGGGCCCGCAACGTCAATCCAAACCGCCAATGATTCCCTAAGCATGGGAACCAATACCGGCGCCGCTTGCGGCCTTGCCGACAATGCACCAACAATCAAAGGCGGCCCAATCAAGGCAAAGAGAACCTCGCCCCTTTTCTCGGTACGGGCAATGGGCTGCAACACCCTATCGACAATGGTTCCCTTGACTTCCGGTTCGAGGATAAGACCGGCAACGGGGGATTGCATAGCCAACACGCGGGACATTGGCACATTGACGGGCGCCACGAAACGCGAAAGGGCATCCCATGCGCGTTCAATAAGGCGGTCAACGGGAACACGCGACTTAGGCTTTACCGTGCGCGCCTTAGTCGCGGCGGGTTTATTGGCAAACCGCTGCCGGACCTTATCAGTAGCCGATAGCGGCTTCTCTTGAATGGGGTCAACTTTGGGCGCGGTTTCATCTTGGGCATTCTCGCCCCATACTTCCGGGTCCGGCTTCCAATCGCCGACTTGCACGAATTCGTCGGATTCCGTATGTGCGGAATTGTACGCCTCCGAGAGAGCGCGCGGAATGCGCCCGCCATTGGCGACATCAAATCCGTTCTCGCGCCCCCAATCCCGGATATCCTGATTAGCCATTGTCGGCATCCTCCCTAACTACCGGCGCGATCTCGTCCCGCCAATTGACGTTCGGCTCTTCCTTGTTGAGCTTTTCCAGCTCGTAATACAATTCCTCTTGGATACCCGCATCGTATCGGAGCGACTTAGCCGTTCCGGTCTTATTGCGGCGAGAGATAAATAGCACCAAGCAACACACGGCTAGGATAATCGCGTCAAGTGCGACCGCGCCCATTCCCGCGTGCTGCGCGCCTGCCCGATAAGCAATGGCATTCATAGCCGAAAGGCCAAAGAACACGTACGGGAGACACTTCCATTCCCGCCACGTTGTGACCTTAGAGATCTTATCGGCCCATGGCAGTATACCGGGATGCGTCTTAATTGGGATTGCCCTTTCCCATTCCCGGATATCTTGCGACCTGCTACGCCGTTCCATTAGTTCATCTGCCCCTTAAGAGATCTCGAATAGAGCCAATCTGCATTTGTGGCCCGGAGGTTCTTTATTACACCTAGGACAATAGGTGACTTTATTGCGATACTGTCGATAGTGATCGTCGCACAATGGCATGATTTGCCCACGATGCTCGTGCGCGCATTCCATTCGGAACCGGCCAGTCGCGCGGTTTTTGCAGTACCATTGTCGAGCGACAGTAGAACTATCTCCCAGTCCGCCCAATAGTTTTGCCCCGCCTGTCTCAGCTCCATACACATTGCATCTTTCCAGAATAAGAATGCTCACTCCGGAGGTTCACCCCAACCCATAAACTTATGGATTCGGCGCCTTTCGACAGGTGCCCTTTCGAGGACCTTTTCCGTCAATGTCTTGACCGTAGCGGCAAGCCCATCTTCCTTTGCCTTGCGCTTTTCCGCCTCATTCATCTTAGCCAATTCGGCTTGCACCTGTTCGGCAATAGAAGACTCCCGGTCGAGGCGATTGAGTGTACCTTTCTGCGCCCTTTCGTGCGCGTCATCTTCCGTCTTCTCAGCAGACCCGGTTACTTTCTTAACGACATCCTCGATAAGCGAGCGCAATTCACCGAGCTTTAGCGGGTCCTGTTTGTCTACTTCCGGAGGGTCCGGAGTAGGGTCCGGAGTCGGATTCTCTGCCATTACTAACCTCCACTTCCCATTCATCCGGGATATGCTCGGTACATCCTAGTTCGATTGACCGGCGGATAATGAACCGGCGGACTACCGTTGTATTAGCGGTCTCCGTTCGTTCCTTTTGCACCGCCGCTTGTAGCTCATTACAATCCCGTATTTGATATGAGCCATCCGGTAGCGCCTCGCCAATCCGGGCCGATTCCGCACGGTCCTCATGAGTCTTGGCGCTTGATACTTCCCTTGCCATTGAGCGCCTCGCGGATCTTAATCACTCGGCTATTGTCAAACAGTTTCGCCGCGCGGCGAGCTAGCGGCGTGAATTCCGCCAACGTCTCGGATAGGGAACGCACTTCCTTTTGCAAGTCCACTAGCCGCGTGTTGATATCTCGCATGGCCTGATCAGATTTGGCGAGCCATTCGTCTACCGGCTTAAGTCCGGCCGGACTTGTGATGACATATGCCGTGCCGCACTGCGGACATTTCCCGTGTTCCATCTCTGCCCTTTCTTGGTCGCCTTTCGCGAGCGGATATTTCTCGTCATAAGACCGCCAATTGTCCCCATACACGATACCGCCCATTACCTAACCCCGGTAATCAAGCCACGCCACGTAACCAAATCCACCCCGCCGGACATAGGCACGCCAATATGAGATTGGAACGCCTGCACGGCTGCTTTAGTCTTGGGCCCGAAATCAGAATCGACAACGAGCGGCGGCGTCGGCGCATGCCAATAGTTCACCAAAGATTGAACCTCGCCTACTGCCGCACCTTTCGCGCCCAGCGCCAACAATGGGCGCGTCACCATGAAATCAAGCAACGGGTGAGGAGTCGGAACGGGTACGGGAACGGGAGTCGGCACGGGCTTACTGCTATGCAATTGCACGGTATCCGAGATGACCGACAAATCGAAGGCGCCCTTGTTTGCATATTGGTGCGCGGCCCAACCCGCCTGCAATGTAGGAGAGTCATTCCACACCGCTACCCAATACCCTCCGGAGGGTTTGTTATTGTGGAGTACCGTGCTCTGCGAGCCATAGAGCAGAGTCTTGTAACCGGCCTTAACAAGCTCTGAGTCGAACGCTGCGAGGTACGGATCGTTTTCCGCAGTCTCATAGTCTAGGGCGCATGTATCGCCCTTAGCGTAGCTCATGGCCTTTAGCAGACCTGCGACGCGCGCACCCTCGGATGCACCCTCACTAGCGCCTACCGGATTAGACCGGACCCAAATAGGCAGATCATACGGAGTCACCGTAAACGGCTTCCGTTGCGGATTGGGCGTATCGCCTCCGAGATACCAGGCGGCCACTTCTACGCGTGGCAGACTAGCGCTCGGATAGGCAGCGTCATACATGAATCTGAGTGCCATTAGTATCTCTCCCGATTGTAGGCAGTAGCGGCAGCGTCCCGCTTACGCTCCCACCATTCCACTTGCTTTTCTGCGAGCCGCTTAGCCCGCAACGCCCAACGCATTTTAAGCGTACGGATAACGTCGGGTCCGGAGATAGCCCGCATTACCAGTACAGCAGCGACAGACCCGGCAACGCTAAACAGGAGGATAATAGTCTGACGACTAGTCTCCACCTTGATAACGTCGGCGACAGTTTCCCTTGCCGGTTCCATCTCATCATCCGTGTATACGTGCATTAGTGATCCTTCTCTATGAAGAACCCAATGACCCGAACAATCACAAAGATTGTAAGGAACAGCATTACTGACGCGTGCATTAGTGCCCCGCCCCAATGTGATTGTCGATTCGTGTTTCGAGCCGTTTGATCTCTTCCGAGTAGGTCGTAAACCGCTCTTCCAATTTGGTCGTGAGATCCTTATTGGATGCGTCTAGTTGTTCCTTAACTACAGGCGTCACTAGATACCGGATAAGGACCGGCATAGAACCCACTACGGCAGACACGCCGCCAATCGTGCCCCAGTCCATTACTCGGCGACCACTGGTGAACCGGCATATTGCGGCTGATCGTTGATAATAGCGATCAGTGCAATATTGGAACTAGCGGGCACGCTTGTTAGTCCGGCAATCAAGTGCTCTCCAAACCTCACCTTAAGGATGTCGGATGTATAGGATTGCGACGCCGGAACGGACGCGAACTGTTCCCGCAACATTCCTGACGGCAATTGTCCGGGCGCAAGTCCTGGCATGATCTGGCCTATGTACCAAGACACTACCGACGCGTTAGCGGCGAACGGTACGGACACGGCCATAAGCTTACGTACGATCCATTCTCGCCCGTTCTGGGGCCCTCCAAAGTCTTGCAGGTCAAAGGTAGCGGCGCCTGGACTGGAGAACTTTTCAAACGGGTAGTTAATGGGCAGTGCGGCGAGCCGCCTTTGTTCCCGCCTCGCGCCCTTTTTAAGCTCCGTTGTCAGCTCGCCAATGGCCACGTTCAATTTGGCCATGACATCAACGTCAACGCCAATACCGGGCCCGCTATCCGGCTGCTGTCCTTCATCCGCAACTGTCTTTGTGCCGTGCGTTGCGGGTTCTCGGAAATACAGACTGCCGTGCCTATCAGGCGTCGTCAAGGGATTCATCCTCCCCCGTCTTTGGCGTGCCGACCATTCGAGCGAGCGCGCCCCCGGACAATAGGTCAACCGAGATAGCAACGAATATCAGCCCGAATGCTAGCCCGAGTACCGCCCATGCCTTATCGCAAAATGCGCATTGGCGGCCTTGCGGCTCTTCCGGCGCGTCCGTTTCGGCTTCCATGTCCACCGTCATACTGTCCATTATATGCTACCTCCGAGACCCGCAATTGCGTTATCCAAAGCTGTTTGCGCGGTAGGACGGTCAATGAATGGGCCGCGCACATTAATGCCCCCGGGATATGCCACGTTCGCAATGACTATCCACCATTTGCCGTCGTTAAAGTAGTCTTGCACGTTGGCGCCTGCGATCGCAGACAGTTGCCAATAGGAAGACCCATCGTAAGACTTAAGCCATTGCGCCATGATTCACCATTCGCTTGCTATAACCATCACGAAATAGGTGATGGTATTCACGTCAGTATTCTTAACTACCATCTTCATTGCCCGGCGCGGCAGGTCGATAGTTGTGATGATATCGGAATGGACAGCGGCTGCACTGCTATCCCAAATGTTGTAACTACCGGGCCCGCCCGACCCATTAAATTCGTCATTAGGTTCCGGCGAGAGTGTGAACTGTACTTTATTGCCTGCCGCTTGCCCGGTGGATAGAATGTCCAATGTCGCGGGCCCATGATAAAACCGGAGTAGCAAGTTAGCGGAGGATGTGTTTGGCGCCTGCGTCCCACTATATGCGGCTAGAACATTATCGACCATGAGGTGACCGTTCGGGCCAAAGAACGGCAACGCTTTCTCACGGATCTTAGCGACCGTTCTAGGCCGACTAGATCCCTGAATAGTAAATGACGTATTGGCGGCTGCGACGTGGTCACAGTTAATGATCTGAATAGAAAGATAGGACGAAATCATTGGGCCGTTTCCGACATAATGATATACACGGTCTGTCAGGCTAGCTATTACATAGTCCTCTTGCCCTACTATGTTTTGACCGGCGGCGTCCAATGACCAGATGAATGTAAATCGGAGAAATGAGAAAGTGCCGCCCGCGCCGTTCTGCGTATCTATCGACAATTGGAAGCTAGCGAAACTACTAACCGCCACGGGTGGATACAGCTTAACACCTGCATTAGCGGGGATTGAATCGTTGGCCACGGTAAATAGGGCAACCGTTGCGTCGGCCCCAGCATGGCCGATAAAGTGCGTACCCGGCGTAGTCGGGAGGTTATCGCTAACGGCTGTAGGGGTATCGCAAGATGTCCCATAGATAGTAATGATCCCGGTATCGCCGGGATTACCTCCGGTCCATTTCGCTAGTACAGCCTCGCCAAACTGGACAACTGTTCCCGAAATGATGGAAGACGCATCGCTATTGCCTAGGTTCGTATCGTCTACATAACTGGACGGGCCCGCTGTCGAGCCAGAAATAGCGCCCTGGTAAATGGTGCAATGGGGAAAGGGCGGGTTCTGGTTCTGGGTAGAGATACGTACAAATGTAGGCGCCCAATACTGACCTACCGACGGGCGCAACGCTACCGCGCCATTGCCGTTACCGTCGAATTGTACAGATGTAGTTTGATGTAGATAGTCGGTTCTCATGACTTGCTCTTGATTGCGCTGGCAGCCTTTCCGATACCAGGCAACTTAGCGGCCTTTTGGACAGCGCCTGTCTTAGCAAGCCCGTATGCGGTTAGCAGAATAAGCCCGACAATGATAGTAGACTGCCCAAAGATAACCATCCAAGCGCCGATTGCGCCGCGCGCCTGCGTCTTAGACAGAATGCAGAACCCTTGTCCGCCGATAGTGACGCTCGGAATCGGTATGCCATTCGGGCCCGGAATGATCGGGGCACCTGGATTAGCGGGGTTCGGAATTGCGGGGATTGGGATTGGTACGCTCTTTGGAGACGAGAAAGATGGGAGCTGAATTCCCCACGCGCATGTATTCGGATTGTATGACGCAACGCTAGTCGCCGACGCTGGCACATTCGCGCCTACCGCTTGCACACTCGGAACCCCACCGAAAGCCGGGGGAATGGCGCCGCCTGCATTATGTAGAGATCTACCGGCAGGTGAATTAGCGAGCGAATATGACCCGCCCTTTGTTCCACACGCCCCGTCGCTATAAGCGGTACACCACGGGCGCCAGTTCTTGCCATTGTTGGACATGGAGATTGCACGTTTGGCATTAGCGACCGGGTCTAGCATCGCAGATCCGCCATTATTAATCTGCCACAATCCCCAATCGTTCGTAGGACTATGCGCGGTAGAGTCGCCTCCGGATTCTGCCATTGCAATACCGGCAGCCATAGGCGCCGTTAGTTTATCGCCTCCGGCTTGAATCCATAGCCCTTCCAATTGGGCAAAGCTGTATCGAGTCATGCTAGCCAATTCGCAATCTTGCAACCGATGTTCCACCAAGAGCATCCGGGCCCGCTCTTAATATGCGTCGGCCCATAGTTTGTATAATTCGGCGGCCCCGGATTGTAGACGGCAGGGGGTCCGGCGACTACCGGCAAATGCAGACCCGTTGCGCCGAACGCCGTATCGTTGGACGGTTGATTTCCGGACCCTCCCGCGATGCGTCCGATACCGCTGGCAGCGCTGCCGCTCCCCAGACTGCCAGCGTTACCGATGGCGCGCCCTGAGCCGCCCGCTGACGCCGCCTTACCGATTGCGGACCCTACGCCCCCGGTAGTCGCCGACGCGCCCGTACGGAGCGCGTCAGCGATCGTCAGAAACATGGGCTGATTCTGCGCGCTCGGATCCCCCACTGGAATGATGACCGTGTTAGGCGCAATATCGGGAGGCCAGTTAGAAGACGCCAACGGAGTAGGCGCCGTTTTGGGGTCAAGTAGATTTATGAACGCGGCGAGATCGTACCCCCACGCCAATGCGGTAGCGAGAAAGCGGGCTTTCTCGAATTCCGCCAACATGGCAAGCAACACGAATAGACCGGAGGTGAACAATAGTTGTCCGGGTCCGGGCGGGGCGTGTTGCGTCTTGACCGATCGGTATACGACGATACCCTCACCGGCAAGCCATGCAATAACGAATGGTCCCATTAGATAGCAATCCCTGACGCACTGCCCGGAACGGTAGCCGTACCGGGGGAGGTAGGCGCATTGGGAATCGGAGCGATATTCGTTCCCGGCGCATTAGCAGCAGCACTTGTTTTCGGTGGCGGCCACGTCGGCGACATCAGTTCCTTTAGGGAAACGTCATACCCCTTAAGGAGACACCATCCCCAAAGGGTGAGCGTATATCCGCCCCATGCCATAGCGAGCGCGATAGCAGCCATTACGGGCGCCTCCAAATCGTCGGACCCGTTACGGGCCCTGTAGTACCGCCAGACTGTCCCCATTTAGTACTACCGCTAGTTGACCCTCGCTTTAGCGCCCGTTCATACAGCCAAAACAGATACGCGTTAGAGACCACCCCACCGATAAGCGGCCACCATGTTTTACCGATGTAGCTAGACACACCTGTAAACGCCATAGAGAAACCAATGGCATGCTTGACGTACTCCCGGCATGACTTAGCCTTATCCGGGTCACCCCCGAAATTCTCGGCAGTCCACGGGGACGAATTCAAGGTGGAATATCCGTCAAGGGTATACATACCGCCGATCATAAACAGCACTGCCGCAGATCGGCGGTCTCCCCCGCTAATTCCGTCAACGTCTGGCATGGGGCCCTTACTTGGCTAGGACTACCTTAGCGAGATCCCTTACCAGGACGCCCAGATAGGCGAAAGACGGATGCTTAACGACAGTGTCCTCGACCAGAACGCGCAACAATTCAACGTCGCGGAATGATGCCGTTCCCGCCTCGACGACATTAGCGAGCGCCGTTGCCAGTTCGCTAAAGTCCAAAAGCGGATTGGCGGCAGCGTGCGCGGCAACGTGGTCTTTCAGGTTCTTAAGTGCCGCGCCGGTCGGATCGGACGGGACGCCCTTTTCCGCCTCCATTGCGGTAACGCGCCCTTGCAATGCCGTAATCTGCGCGAGCAACTCGTTAACGTCAACGCCAACGGGCTTAGCGCCAGACTCGACTAGCTCTTGCGCTAGCGGAGATACCGGAACGTCGGGAAGCGGTTCACTCATGTCTTAGTCCTCACTGGAATTTGTATTGGCGTTGCCATGTAGTCGAGTCGGACGGGTCCATTTCGATGCGCGGCGCAGGCATTAGCAGCCGTGCCGTTCCCGTCCTAATCAGCTGATTCCCGATGGGTCGGTTAATGGCTGGCACCGCAAGATAGAACGGGGCACCGTTCGCCTGCCACGATGACATGGGGCGAGCTACAGCCCACGTATGCGTGACGTGTTCTATTTCATCAATCTTGACGAACCCGTTGTAATGCTTGCGTACCGGGTTACCCGCTGCATAAGCCGGGGCGAGGTGAAACCGAGTCATCATTTGCGGCCTACCGCGTACAGTTGACCGAACGTGCCTTTACCCGTCGCCATTACTGGGGCACCATCGGAGGTGACTAGCGCCTGTGCATCTTCATAGGTGATAACGCCGGGAAAGATTTGAATGCGCATAAGCGGAATCTGTTCGGGCGTGTGATAGATCCCGACATCCCTAAGATTGTCATTGCTACGGTTTGGCGTTCCTTGCGTAGCAATGCGATGCTTGAGCGGCGCCATTCGTTTCACGTCACACCTGCCTTATCCGTTTCCGGAATCCACAACGTTACACCCGTAGGTACGTGGGCGCCGAAACGGTGCTTACGCACGTACGCATTAAATGCGCTCGTAATTCCGTGATGCTTTCTAGTCGTCTCGATGATCTGTGCCGCTGACGTATGGTGCGACGTAGCAATGGCATTCAACGATTGTTTGCCATCGGTATGGAACGTCGTATCCCCCGCCTTATCGGCGCTCTCATCATTCTCGCCGGGCTTAGGCTTCACCGTATCCGACTCACCTTGCAATGCGCGAATCTGCGCGAGCAAGGTTTCGTATTGCTGTGTGTCGATTCCCCCAGCTTGGTTTAGCGTTGACGTGTCCAGTGTCGGCGCGGTAGCAGACGATTTCTTATTCTTATACCACATGACAAGAACAATCGTGCCAGCCGCCGCAATGGCGGCCCAACCCCACATAGGAATACCGGCCATCTTTTTAGTGAAGCCGGAACCCCCGCCTTGCTTAGGTGGGGTTTGTATCGGCGGCGTCGGGTCAGCCATTAGACGTACCCTTCATTCCGCGCCACGATTGGACAACCTGCGGTTGGTACACCTGCCGTTGTCCACCCTTACGAGCGACATACGGTGAATGGACAATGACGTTAGGCGCCCGCCTTGCCGGTATCGGCATCTGGTTATCTGACAAGCGAGATACCGGCGCATGTTCCTTAAGGGGTCCGGGTTCAGCCTCCCAATATTGCGACGGAAGAATGTAGTTAGGCGCATACCAGGTCATTGTCGTACCGGTATTCATAAGCGCTACTACATCTTCACGCACTGCTGCAGGATCCGACATAGGGATCTTTACAGTTCCGGGCCTGCCGACAATTCGCCCACGCGATGACCACCCCGCATAAGTGCGGGTTAGTGAAGGCGTCATTACAGAACCCAATGGCGGGACACCATCGGTTGGCGCGTGAACGGTGAACCTCATTTAGGGTTCCCTATCAGCTAGTTTTCCCGAGTAGCGCGTTACCGCCGACTTTCTCGATGCTAACCAATCCATTTGCCGCCGCAGTAGTGCCTTGCGGATGGATAAGAAAGTCAGCGATAATAACGCCCACGACTACAGCCCCAGCAAGGGCGAGAATTCCGGTTACTCTCATCTATTCAACCTTGGGGACGGGGCATCGGCTTAATGAAAGCGTGGTATGCCCACGTTCCACCAACGCCAATTACGACGCCCCACCAAAAGCTCTTGTTCATTCCTTATCCATCCTTATCGTGGGAGAGACCACCAAAGGAACACGAGCGCAGCTAGCGCCAATGCACCAATGGATACACTTCCGAACGCGGCCGTTGTCGGGCCCGCGCCCGCGCCCGTTCCGGAAATGCCATACGCTTTCTGCGCAATGGTAGAACCGGCGGTAGAAGGATTAGCGGCGCCGGGAGTCATGGGCGTATACGACGCACTACCGCGCCCGTTAATCCCTGTCTGCAATGACATACCCGACATTATCAGACCTCCGGAAGACCCTGAATCAGAGCGCCACTCGGGACGACCTGCCCGACAATGGCATTCAGAGTCGCAGGCGTGTTTGTGATCGCGCCCCAAGGCATGCCCGAGATTTCGATCTGAGTACCCGGGTTAGTGGAAAGGAATTCCTCACCCGTATCGAACAGACCAAAGTGCCGTTGTGCAAGTCCCGTCTTTCGCGTGAACGCAATGGTACCCGTCGGGCGCGGAGTCTGCGCCGTAGCGCCCGCAATTTGCGTACCTGCCGTGCCGCCACCGACCATAAGCTGAATTGCCATGTCGTCAAAAATGGTGTTCAGGTCGGAGTCAATAAGCGGGACGCCGTCTACATAGACGCGCGGGCGGGCGGGCCATGCGTCAACACGCGCGCCGGTAGCGTCACGCAATTCCAGGATAATGGTTGTGAGATATCCGCCCAATCGGGGGAGCTGCACAATCAAAGACCCGTTCGTCGGAATGACGGGGTTGCACGGCTGATAGATGTACTGACACGTTGTGCCAATACCGGGCGGTTCTACCGCGACGCCCTCGGGCAGCCAGTAGAAATCAGCGTCAACCTGACGCGTCAACGCTGGCAGCACCGTGGGCGGGGTTGAGAAGAGCGTAGAAGCCGCCGCAAGGTTGAACTGTAGGGTCGGCAGTAGCGACGCGTTGGCGCCCGAGATGACCCCGTAGGCTTTCGCGAATTCGAACGGCAGATACGTCGCGTAAGTGAACGCCCCAGATGCGGCAGTAATGCCGGTCCAAGATGGGAGGTTCTGGATGCCTTGCGTTTCGTCGGTGCCGAACTGTCCCGAATACAGCGGTACAAGGTTCATCATCTCGTATCCGGGCCCGGTGAGAATTGGGGTACCGAATGCGTCCTTTAGCTGCACCAATTGGTCCAGCGAATAAGGCGCGTCCAATCCGCCTGCCGTTGCGGCAATAACGCCACCCGTACCGCCACCCGTGGCCGCAACGGTCTTCACCCTGTATCCCCGGTTATAACCAGGTGATGCGACCATTGGGTTAGAAATGACGCCACCGAAAGTAGTGGGCGTCAGATACATTGACCGACGACCCTCTTGCGTGTGTCGAACGAATGGGCCGCCTGCCGGTTCTACCGTTGTTTGCGGTTGCGGCCTACCGGCTGCTACGCCCGACGTGGCACCATCCGTACTTGCGTAATCAGCCATTAGACAATCACCACGATGATTTCTGCGAACGTATGCAGGATGGTCCCACGTTCCTGTTCGCCTAGTGTTTTAGCGCCCCACAAATGCAGCATGCCAAATGCAGGACGGGCTAGAATTGCCGTGACAATCGCTAGCTCAAAGATGCGCCGCGTCGGCAACCTGGATCACCTCGACCCTTTTAAATGGGAAAGGCACCGAGCGCGCGAAAGGGCAGTAACACGCGCTCGGTGCCTTAATTCCCCCGTGGAAAGCACTTCCCATAACCCCATTATACCCGACACTGACAGACCGTAATCAGGGTTCTGGTCTGTCCGTAACCCATGATCAACGGGCGTATTCTGACAAGGAATTGTCAAGTTCCGGCCATGATCTACCATTCGCCTGCCATTGCCGCGCGGTAAAATGGAGCCACAGCACCCGCCCAACAGGGCAGATATCCCCCAATCGGAAAGGGCCGATTAATGTCAACGACGCAATCCGCCGAACTAGTACAATGGTTCGACACCACGGAATCAGCGGGCCTGGAAATCCCCGCCTCGATTCGTAACATGGCCATTATGTTGGACGGGCGCGCGACGCTTGACGCCTCGGGCGCCAATGCCGCAACCCTTTCCATCATGAAGGCCATTTTGGAAGCGGAGGATGAAGACGCCATTTTCGCCGCCGCTAACGCGGGCACGACGTCAAGCAAAAACTTCATCGGGGTACCATTCGCGCTGAATGGCGACCCGTCCGTTTCCATCGAATACAAGAAGTCCGGCGCGATGATTCGGGAACAGGGCGGCTTCCCGTTCTACGCCCTTATCAAAATGGTCAACATGGTGACCGGCGCAGAGGACACCATGACAATGGGCGGACAGTCAGCCGTTCCCACGCTGTACCGATTGAATGAAGTGGGCGCCCTTCACGACGGCTATTCATTCATCCTGGAAAACAAGCAAACCGGCAGCGGCTTTAATGTCGTACTGCTCAAAAAGTTCATGGAGCCAAAGGTCCGGGCCAATGGCGCAAAGGGTACGGCGTAACGATTACGCCGGACTCGTAACGGGGGTTTGCGGTCACATGTGTGATAAGTGGCCGCAAACCTCCGATCGTCGTACCGGCGACCCTATGGCCATTTGCGATACCTGCGATGATTGGGTTCTAGTGGCGCCTAAAGGCCAATTGCCCGGACAATTGCTATTGGCCACTGACGACGAAATACCATACTAATGGCTAGGTCATTGGGGCCACGGGAAGAGTATTGGAAAGAAAAGGCCGAAGAAAAGCTCGATGAAATAAACTTCGAGTACTATTACGGCAAAGATTCCCAAGAGGTACTAGACCTCGGTGAACAGTATGGATACGAACGCCTAAACAAAAACCTCGCCATTCAAGAGCGACTCCAAGATGTGTATTGGGATGTCAGCTCGGAGGCCGCCCGGGATTTGTATGAGGACATATACGAGGACCTCGACCCAGATTATCCAGAATGGTTTTGGTATTACCATGGGGCAGCATCCTAACCAGCTAAAGAACGACCGAAACAGACGGTACCGTGCGGCGCATGCGGAAGAATTGCGCCTTAAAGAAAGGGCAAGAAATGCGGAACGTGCCGATTACAAAGGTGACTACCAACGCGCCAACAAAAGAATTCGGCCTTTCGTTGGAGTGGATGGGGAAGGGCGGAACCTCCCAAACGGTTACCATGCGTATTTCATGTTGCGGGCAGGTGAGAGTAATCTCACTACGCGATCCGTCCATTCACGGATACGTCCAGGATCCCGGATTCACAATAACACAGACGCCAGACTCCGATCGGTTGACATGCTCGACTTCCTGTCCCAATTGTCACCGGAAAACGAATATGTGGCTTTCTTTTTCGACTACGACGTAACCAAAATTCTCGAGGATTTGCCATTCGCTAGATTGGAACGGCTAATCAATCGGAAACAGCGGCTGCGCCAAAAAGGCGGGTACTTCCCTCTTAATTGGGGGGAGTACTCACTTGAGTATTTCCCGCGTAAAGAACTGAAGGTGAAAAAAGGCGATGGGCCTTGGATCACCATTAACGACGTGGGATCGTTCTTCCAATGCCCATTCATTGACGCCCTTATCAAATGGGGCATCGGGACGCCCGAGCAGCAACGCATGATTGCTGCCGGTAAAGCATTGCGCGCATATTTCGCCGACTTGTCAGAGGACGAGATAACGGACGAGATAGAAGCCCTCTTGCTCCACTACCGCGCCATGTGTGTACAGAATGATTTGTACGTGCCGAAATGGTATGGGCCGCTAACAGATGATGAGATAGATGCGTACAATGCTTTGGAGTGTGTTTTGCTCGCAGATCTCATGGAGCAATTCCGCGCCGTCTGCGATAAGATCGGATATGTGCCGCGTAAATGGCAAGGGCCCGGTCAACTGGCCGAAGCTGCCATGCGCAAACACAATATCCCTAAGACCAAAGACCTAAGAGTATTTGACGACGTATCGCCCGATAGCGTCGGCGCCTTTGCACGGTACGCTTTTTATGGTGGCTGGTTTGAAACGACCCTAGTTGGCTATACGCCGGTGCCGTGCGCACAATTCGACCTTAACGGAGCCTTTCCGTGGGGTCTAACACAAGTGCCTTGTTTGGAGCATGGTGAGTGGGAACGAAACACAGGAAAACGTGAACTTGGCATTGGCGAGCTGTCTATCTGTTTTGGGCATTTCAAGTGGCCCAGAGAATCGAAGCGCGCTATGCTCATGGGATTGCCGGTTCGACGTAAGGACGGGTCGGTACATCACCCGATGGATGGTAAAGGATGGTACTGGTCATTTGAGATACGGAGCGCAATTCATCAGCGATTCACCGTTTACGATTCTTGGATTTACAAGCGGCACTGTCGGTGTGTCCCTTTTGGCTTTCTCAATGACCTCTACGAGCAGCGAAAGGTATTGGGAAAGTCCACCGTCGGACTAATGGTCAAATTGCTCATGAATAGCATGAGCGGGAAAGTCCAGCAGTCAATAGGGTTCCCTAAGTACAGCAACCCAATATGGGCATCCTTTCTTATCGCGATTGTACGTACCCGCATAGCGGAAGCCATTCATAGCCTCCCCGCGTGTAAAGACCCGAATAGGCGGCACCCTTGTGGAACCGACGTTTACATGGTCGCTAGCGATGCAATTTTCACCCGAGACTATGACGATACGACTCTCGATATTGGTAGTGCGCTCGGACAGTTTGAACGGGATAGGCATGATAACGGACTATTCATCATCCAGCCGGGTGTCTACTTTGATCCTATCGGGGACAATGATAGGACCGTATTCAAAACGCGCGGCGTCCCAAAACGTATGGTCATCGAATATCGGCAACAATTCTTGGATAACTTCAAAGTCCTAGTGGAAACACGCAAGTTGCGGGAGGCTGATGTCCACCTGCCATTCCATTTGTTCGTTGGGATAAGGCAGGCATTGCACCGGCATAACATGCGGCAGCTCGGACAAATGGTCCCTTATAAGGACCCGGACACGGGGCAGATGGGCAGGCGAACTAGCTTTGACTGGAAAACGAAACGTCGCCCTCAGCCGTTGCCCGATATGTTTGGCAGAATGGGCGGCGACATCTGGTCTATCAGAACAATACCGTATTTTGGTACAGTTGATGAAACTGTCGATGGGCGACCTATTCAAACTGTGCCCTATTCACGAGACATTGGCGGACTTATCGCGAATGAGTTGCGCCGCCTCGACTTCGAAGACCAACCCGATTGGATAGGTACTACATGACCAAAATGGCCTGTGCCCCTATGTGGCACAATTACGATGGATTTAGCAAAAAGGAGATAGCGGGCCTATCCGAGCGCCCAATAATGTACCATAGCCTTTCGTGCATATGCCCGTTCTGTCTCGCCTCCGATGGTGTAGCGGCCTGGTCGCATACCGTTGTCGTCGATTGGAATTGGCCCACTCTCGAAGAGATGATGAAAGTGATGACGCCATGAGATTTCGCAAAGAAAGGTGCCCCGGCTGCGGTCACAAGAAAGACCTACACGAAATAGGGCACGAGCAAGAATTCGACTGCACTTACCCCGGATGCCGTTGTTATGGCGGCGTAACGATAACCTCGTGGGAATTCTATTACATCCGGACTAAGACCCCGGACGGATGGGTTTACATATCGGACCCCAAAGAGGGCATCCGCGAGCTGTACAAAAAAGAAGGGCAAGGATAATGACAGACTTGGGAATGATAGTCCCATGTCCGATCTGTGCCGACGCAATGACAATCCCTATCCTGAGCCATACAGAAGAGGCTGTGGTATTGGCGCTTCCCGCCTTGGAAAGGGCTCTCGCTATGTATGCCGCCCATATGGTCGGGTGCCATTCAAAGGGCATCCTAGACGCCACCGAGCGCCTCGACGGAAAGCCGCTGGAATGAATGATTACGTAGTTATCATGCGCTATCGCGGCAGTGTGCAAACAACTGTAGTGACGGGGGATAGTAAGGCGCATGCCATTTGGACTATGGTTTCCGATGGCGCGGCCTATCCTACTAACCCGGACTATACGCTTATTAAGGTGGTGAAAGTGTAATGCGCTGCGAATGTACCGATAAGAACCCGTGTAAGGCATGTCAGGATACGTACGATAAGCAAGGCGGATGGGGAGGCCGATAATGGGCTACGTGATATTCGGCGTCATTTGTGGCGTCCTGCTGTACTACGTGATTAAGCGATGAATAGCGTGCTTGCATGGGTCGTATTCGTCGCCCTAGTGGTCGGTATCACATTGGCCGAACATTGGCTAGGCTGGATTTAATGGGCCTCGATAACCTCGTCGGAATGGCGGGCTCTCAATGGGCTCGCCATTTTGGCGTGCCATTTAAGAATGGCGATTACCCCCCGTGTCTGCCTCGGTCA
>WNFI01656149.1_pt1 | contig 21753 bp, 21 predicted proteins | sample 5400471 | NCBI WGS metagenome assembly WNFI01 (sample SAMN13153348, study PRJNA577476) | soil metagenome | isolation source: 100 cm saprolite on Douglas fir-dominated hillslope | place: USA:California | collected 2013-09-17
CTCCTTCATCTCGCGGACGGCGATGCCGCTCGCCACCTCGCCGGCCGCGTGACCGCCCATTCCGTCGAACACGGCAAACAGGTTCTGCTCGGGAAAAACGAGGTAATTGTCCTCGTTGTTGTCCCGTTTCATGCCGACGTCTGTTCGCGCGGCGTGGCTGATACGCACCGAAATGGTTCCCCTCTGGCGGAGTTTTAGGGCTCTACAGGAGGAGCCGCGCGCCGTCAACAAGGTCGGGCGCGAGCCCCGCACGGCGCGCGAACCACGCGGCGCCGGCGAGACAGTGCGCGCCGCCATAGGGGAACGTTCCCGGCCTTAGAACTTCCCGCCGATGGGGCTCAGGCCGCGACTGAAGCCGACGTTCCGCATCTGGCCCACCGGATACGCACGGTCCGCCGTCGTCGCCGCGTCCACCGCGCCGAAGATGCCGCCGATGATGAGGCCTGCGCCAGCGCCGACCGCGAGGTCGCGAGCCCAGTTGCCGTCGTTGGAGAGCAGCGCCACGCCGCCGCCGATGGCGAGGCCGGCGATGCCGCCGTAGAGCGCGTCGGTGGCGATGACGCTCGCCACGCTGCGGTGGCTCCGTACTTCGATGATATCAGCGCGCAGTCCCTTGTCGGCCGTCTGCGATTCCTGGAGCGTCAGCGTCCGGATCGATGAGGCATTCGCCGAGAAGGCGAAGAGGAGCGCCGCGAGCGGAGCAAGGAGAAGCTTCTTCATGGTGAGACCCCCGTCTGGATGATTTGCCGTCTCCACCAAGGTGGCGACGTGCTGGAAGCTGCCGCAACCGGGCGGGCGACCGCGCGTGCGCCCGCAGCAGCCGGGCGGGCGGGCGAGCAGGCTATTTTCTCTTCACCAGAAGATTGCCCGAGAACGCGTCGGCCTCGATGACGCCCTCGCCCTTGCCGAAGGTCGCCTCCATCCAGCCGCTGGACATCCCGCGCTTGCGGCTCGGCGCGCGCTTGACGGCGAGGTTCAGCTCGTCTCGCAGCTCGCCGCTGTGGGAGGTGTAGCTGAGCTCGAACGAGCTCCTCGGATCGAGAGCCAGCCGGACTTCTCCCGAGACGGTCTCGGCGCTCAGATGGCAGTCGCGGGCGCAGGTGCCGCCCCAGTCGAGCGAGCCGGAGGTGGACTGGAACTCCAGCTGCGGCGCTGCGCCCGAGGTCTGGACCGTGGCGCGCCCCGAGACGAGGTGCAGGCGCACCGGGCCCGACGCGTCGTCGATGCGCACGTCGCCGGAGATCGACTGGACCTCCGCCTTCGTCACGCCGGCGAGCTTGACGTCGCCCGAGAGCGTGTGGATGCGGACCTCGCCGACCCGCTGGGCGGAGACGTCGCCCGAGAGCGTGCCGATGTCGAGGCGGCTCCCTCTGGGCAGCTCCACGTGCAGCTTCCCGCGCCGCAGCAGCCGGCGCCCGCGGAAGGACGGCTCGATGCGATCGCCGAACGCAGAGAGGCCCACTTCTTCGGCAGGCGCGTCGCTGACGCTGATCGACACCTGCTGCTTGTCGGTGCCGACCACTTCGACTTCGCCCGCCTGGGCGTGCATCTGGAAGGTGACGGGACCCTTCACCGCCAGGGTGGCACTGCCGTTGCCGCGGGCCTGCCCGGTGGCGTTGCGCTCGTCGAAGTCGTCCTCGTCGCGGACGCGGACGCGGGGCCAGCGGAAGCTGTTCTTGAATTTGCTCCAGTCGTTCATCCGGTAGACATGCACGCCGCGGTCGTCTTTCCCGGGTGGGGGGCGCCTGTCGTCGTCGTCGTCAACGTCTTCGGCATCGTCATGGTCCCGGCTGCGCAGGCCTGAATTCGCGAGCAGCCGCGGGAGGGACTGCAGCTCCGCGAGATCAGAGAGGTCGATGTCGGGGATTTCGATCTCGGGGATCTCCGGGATGTCGACCTCGATGTGCAGGGAGTGCGGCGGGTGAGGTGCCTGCGGCGCCTGGGGAGGCTCCGGCGCTTGCGGCGCCTCTGGACCCTGCGGCGCACGTGGGCGCTTCGCTTCCACGATGCGCGGGACCAGCATCAACGCTGCCACCACTGCAATGCGAATCACGGATTTGCCTCCTCGGACTGCTGCACCACGTTCCTCAGCGAGCGCAGGTAGCCTGCGTAGCCGTCGAGCACCTGCATGCGCGCGTTCACGTCGTCGCCCGCCACGGCGCGCGCCTCGCCGAGCTCCGTGTGCGCGCGCGTCAGCGTCTCGTCCCAACGCTTGGCCAGCGTGGGATCGAGGTGGGGCCTGAGGCGGTCGTACTCGGCCTCGAGCACTTTGGCGGCGTCGCGGTAGTCGGCCTCAGCGCGGTCGAGCGCGGCGAGCGCCTTGGGATCGGGGCGGAAGTCGTTGTCGCGCTGGGCGACCGGCGCCGGCGCGGACACTCCGGGAACCGGAGCGGGCTTGGGGCGCATCGACATCAGAATGACTGCCGCCGCCGCCGCAAGACCGGCCGAGCCGACCGCGATGCGCCGCGCCCACCGCGGCCGATGCAGCCGCGGTCTCTGCGCCAGGCGCGCTTCGATACCCGCCCAGAGCTGCTGCACGGGCGGCGCCGGCCTGCGCGCCATCAGCGCCCGCTCGGCTCGCAGCCACGAGAGCTCGCGCTCGCACTCCGCGCACTGCGCGACGTGCCCTTCCACTTCCGCCGCGCCCTGCCCCGAGGCCAGCGTTTCCAGCTCTTCCAGCTCTGGATGCCCGCTCATGCGGCACCTTCCAGGTACGCCGCCAGGCGCGCGCGCAGCTGCAGCCGCGCGCGGTGGATCTCGTTCTTCACCTTTTGCAGCGTCCAGCCCATCGCCTCGGCGATCTCGCCGTAGCCCAGGTCGTGATCGATGCGCATCAAGAGCGCCGCCCGCCGCTCCGTCGAGAGATCGGCCAGGGCCACCAGGAGCACCTTGTCCGCCTCTCCGGAGAGCAGCGCCGCTTCGGGCGTCGGCGCGCGATCGATCTGCACCGGCTCGTCGTCGAGCCGCGGCCCGTCGCGTCGCTTCCTTCGCAGCTGCTCCATGAAGACCATGCGCGCGATGCCCATCAGCCAGCCCTGCAGCTTCACTGCCTCGCTCAGCGTCGAGAGCCGCTGGTGCGCGCGCACGAACGTCTCCTGTGTTCCCTCGTCGGCCGCCCCGTCGTCGCGGAGCAGATCGCCCAGAAACCTGCGCACGCCTGGAGCTTCCCGATCGAAGATCACGCGAAATGCCTCCCCGTCGCCCGCCCGCGCGCGCGACAGCAGCTCCTCTTCGGACAGCCTATCGCCGCGGGTCACTTCGCCCGGTAGTGACGGGAAGGGCACGAAGGTTTCAACGGCCGGGAAGCGCTGCTATGTCAGGGTACATGGACACCATCGCGCGCAGCGGCGTCGGACTTTTGCAGGAGATCGAGATCGGGCCGCACCGCCTGCGCTCCGACGAACCCGCCGAGCAGGGCGGCACCGATCTCGGCCCCACGCCTTACGGGCTCCTCTGCGCAGCGCTCGCCGCCTGCACCTCGATGACGCTGCGGCTCTACGCGCGGCAGAAGGGTTGGGCGCTGGAGCAGGCGGTGGTGACGGTGCGGCACGACAGGATCTACGCAAAGGACTGCGCGGAGTGCGAGACGAAGGAAGGCCGCATCGACAGGCTGGAGCGGGAGATCAGGCTCGTCGGCGCCTTGGACGACGCGCAGCGCAAGCGGCTCCTGGAGATCGCCGACCGCTGCCCCGTGCACCGGACGCTGACGAGCGAAATCCGTATCGAGACGCGGCTGGTTTGAGAGCGGCTTCGGCCTTGGGCCCTGGTGCCGTCAAGCGCAGCGGGGCTACTCGCGGTTCTCGCGGCGCAGATCGGCCATCATCGCGATCAGCGCGCAGGCGATGGCGAAGCGCGGCTCGATGGGATCGTCGATCTGCAGGAGATCGAGGTCGAACTCGCGGCGGAAGAAGTGAAACACCTGCGTGATGCGCGCCACGTCCCGCCCGCCCAGCTCGATGCGGTGCCGGCCCGGGATGAACTTGAAGATGCGCCGCCAGAAGTACGAGCCGTCCTCGATCATCAGCCCGGCAGGTTGCTCGTCGGCATCGAGGATGTCCCAGGTGTCGCGGAAGAGCGACCGCAGGCCGCGGGTGCGCACCACGCCGAGGCGGACGCCGCTCTGAGCGTCGAAGAGGTCGTGCTCCATGTTCACCGCGGCGAAGCGCCGGTTCTTGATCACCAGGATGGGCTCGGCTTGCGATTCGTCCCCGTAGAGCGTCAGTTCGGTGCGCAACCGGAACCAGGGCTGCTCGACGAAGGCCACCAGCGAGCCGTCGGGCCCGAAGACCCGATAGATGCGCCGCCAGGAAAACAGAGGGCGAACGAGCCTATAGCTTGCGTGGGAGAACGCCTGGAGTTGGCCGGAACCGGACGACCGCAGGGCGCTTGGCATGGGCCATGCCAACCTGACCACCGCATTTCGTCAATCGAAAAGTGGAATTGCCTGTTTGCCATTCGTAGACTGCAAAATCGGGAGTCGCGAATGCCGGATTCGTTCCAAATCGAGATGCTTGTGGCCGCTGAGCCGCAGCGCGTGTTCTCGGCGTGGATGGATTCGAGGGAACACGCGACCTTCACCGGCGGCGGCGAGGCGCTGGTCGAACCGTGGAATGGCGGGCGGTTCGTCGCCTGGGACGGATACATCCACGGGATCCTCCTCGGCGTCGAGCCCGGCGTGCGCATCGTGCAGACCTGGCGCACCAGCGAGTTCCCCAAAGAGGCGCGCGATTCGCGGGTGACGGTCGAGTTTGAAGGCGTGCGCGGCGGCACCAAAGTGAGAATCCGCCACTCCGATCTTCCGCCCAGCCAGGTGAAGAAATACCAAAAGGGTTGGGTCGAGCATTACCTGAAACCGCTTGCAAAATATTTTGCAAAAGGCGGGAAGGCGGGCGCCGTCAAGTCGCCGCCGCCGCGCGCGCTCGACACGGCCTGGGGACGCCAGGAGGAGCGCAAGTCGCGCCGCGCCGCCGCTCCCGCGCGCAAGGCCCAAAAGCCCGCCGCCCGCAAACCCGCTGCCCGCAAGCCGGTTGCGCGCAAGCCCGCAGCGCGCAAAGCCGCTTCCCGCAAGCGGGCGCGCCGGCCGGTGGCGAAGAAGGCAGCGCGCAAGGCGCGCAGACGCTAGCCGCAATGCTGGTCAGATAAGCCGTGCTCGTGCTCGTGAACGTCCTCGTGCTCGCTTGAGAGACCGAGCACGAGCACCAGCACGCTTGCCGGCGCCGGCTCGCCGCGCAGCACGTCGGACATGAGGAGCGTCTGCCCCAGCACCGGCACCAGCATCGCCGGCAGCGTGGACCTGATCGGCTGCAGCGTGAGGAACGTCGCCGGCAGGATCGGCACCAGGATGAGGATCGACAGGTACGTCTGCGCTTCCTTGAAGGTGCGGGCGAAGAACGCGAGCGTCATCTGCAGCGCGGCGGCGAAGAGACAGAGCGGCAGGCAGGCCGCCGCAAAACCCAGCAGCTCGGGCGCGCCGAGGTGGAACTTGACGCCCAGATCCTGGAGCGGCACCCGCGCGATGGCAAGCTCGAATCCGGCCAGCGCCACCAGCACCGCCGCCACCGTCACCGCCACCACCGCCAGCCACTTGCCCACCACCACCGCGCCGCGGCTGACCGGGTTGACCAGCAGCGCCTCGAGCGATCCGCGCTCGCGCTCGCCCGCCGTCGCGTCGATGGCGAGGTGCAGCCCGCCGACGAAGACCGCCATGAGCAGGAAGAGCGGCATCATGCCGAGCACGTTGGCGGCGGTCTTCTCCGGCGTCGCCAGATCGACGTCGGTCAAGTCCAGCGGCGCGACCAGCGTCGGACTCACGCCGCGCGCGATCATCCGCAGCGCGCTCATCCTCCGCACGTAGGCTTCCAGGAGCCGCCGGGCGCGGAACACCTGCGGCCGGCTCTTGTTGCGCGAGCTGTCGGCGACGAGCTGCACCGGCGCGCTGCGTCCCGCCTCGAACTCCTTGCCGTACTCGTCGGGAATGGAGAGCGCGAGGTCGAGCTTGCCGTCGCGCACCTGCGCCTCGTAGTCGGCGGGCGCGCTCTCGATGATGGCGCCGTGCCTTTGCAAGAAAGCGATCAGGTTGGGCGCGTTCCGGGCGCCTGCCACCGGCACGGTCAGCGGGCGATCCTCGCGCACCCACGACGCGATGAGCATGAACATGAGGAAGAAGGTCAGCGGCCCGATGACCGGCATGAGGAACCCGGAGACGAGCGAGCGCCGGTCGCGCAGGTGATCCTTCAGCTCCTTGCGAACGATGACGAGCGTCATTGCACGAGCCCCTGGTCGCTGCCGATCACCGAGACGAACGCCTCCTCCAGATTTTCCTTTCCGGAGCGGCGGCGGATCTCTTCCGGAGTGCCGTCGGCCAGCACGCGGCCGTGCGCGATGATGACGACGCGATCGCAGAGCGCGCTGACTTCCTGCATGACGTGGCTGGAGAAGAGCACGCACTTTCCCTGGTCGCGCAGGTTGCGGATCAGCTCGCGCACCGCCCGCGTGCTCATCACGTCGAGGCCGTTGGTGGGCTCGTCGAGCATGACGTTGCGCGGCCCGTGGACCAGGGCGCGCGCGAGCGCCACCTTGACGCGCTCGCCGTGAGAGAAGCCTTCTGCCCTCCGGTGTTCGATGGCGCGCATGTCGAGCAGGTCGAGCAGCGAATCGATGCGCGCCGCCAACGATTTCCCGGAGAGCCCGTGCAATTCGCCCGCGTACTGGACGTGCTCGCGGGCGGTCAGGCGCGGATAGAGCCCGCGCGCGTCGGGCAGCACGCCGATGCGCCGACGGGCCTCGAGCGGATCCTCGGCGACGGAGAGGCCGTCGATCAGCGCCGTGCCGCGGTCGGGGGCGATCAACGTCGTCAGCATGCGCAAGGTGGTGGTCTTGCCCGCGCCGTTGGGGCCGAGCAGGCCGGTGACCACGCCGTCTGCCGCCAAGAAGGAGACGTCGTCCACCGCGGTGACGCTGCCGAACTGCTTGTGCAGGTTGCGAACTTCGATCATGGCGGCGGCCCCGCGAAGCCGATGAAGAACGGCGGCCGCCGCAGCGGCTTCAGGCAGGAGGCGTCGATGCCCTGCACGGAAGCGTTCTCCACGAATTGCGAGATCAGTTGGGGCACGCAGCCCTCGGCGGTGGCGCCGTGGCCGACGCCCGGCAGCACTAGATTTAGGCTGTTCGGCAGGGTCTCACGCGCGAGGTCCGCCCAGTGCGGCGGCGTGGCCGGGTCGAGCTCGCCAGAGAGCAGCAAGACCGGCTTGTCGGATCGGACCGCCTCGTGGAACTTGGGCGGCACCGGGCCGCGCGGCCAGAACGAGCAGATGCGCAGGAACTCGCGCGCAAGCTGCGGGCCGAGGAAGGTGCCCTTCGCCGCTTCGTCGATCTCAAGTCCTGCTGGTAGAGGACGCCGCGCAGACCGGCGGCAAAGACCTCTCGGGTGATGGCCACGTCCGCGGGGGCGCCGGTGAGCGGATCCTGCACGTGGGCGCGGGCGGGATGCTTCGACAATCCATCGAGCAGTCGTTCGAACTGCTTTTGCAACCCCGGAAACGTGGAGCTGCACGATCTCTCCGCGGCGCAGTGCTGGAAGAGCAGGTCCATCGACCGCTGCGCGTCGCGGGCAAAGCTCACCGGCAGCTTGAGCGACGGCGGCGCGACGCCGTCCAGCACCGCCGCGCGGGCGTGCTCCCCGTGCTCGCGCAGGTAGACCAGCGCGGCGCGCGTGCCGTAGGAGCCGCCCCACAGATCGATCTGATCGGCGCCCAGCGCGGCCCGCACCTCGTCGAGGTCCTGCATCGCGATGGAGGTGGTGTAGAAGCGCGGGTCGGCGTCGTACGCCGCCAGGCACTTGCGGAACTTGTCCTCGCGCAGCGCATCGGGGGCGAGCCGCTCCGCCAGCGGCGCAGAAGGATCGTTCAGGTCGCAACGCAGCGGGTGGGAGGAGCCGGTGCCGCGCTGATCGACCAGCACCAGATCGCGCGTGCGGTGCAGGCGCTCGAAAGCGCCGAGCAGCGGCCCCATCGCCTCGGTGGCGGCCTGACCGGGACCGCCCGCGAGCAGGAAGAGCGGATCCGGCGCGGGCTCGCGGGCCAGCGCGGGGACGACGGAGATCTTGAGGTCGATCTGCCGTCCCGACGGCCGCGCGCGATCTTCCGGCACCCGCAGCGTCCCGCACTGCGCCGGGTACCCGCTTCCCTTCAGCCTGCAGGGCGTCAGCGCGATGCGCCGCTGGGGCGGAGCCGTGCGCGGCGTGCACGCAAGCAGCAGGGCGAAGAGCACGGCTTCTTTCATCGGCCGCGCAGGATGCCAGCAAACGATCGGGCGCGCACGCGGTTCTCCGCAGCCTGCAGCGCGATCGAGACGGGCCAGCTTGCGGCGGCGGAGCTGCTGGAGAGTTGCGATCCCGCAAGCCGCGGCCGTAGCATCCGATGCATGGACGTGTTGGAGCGCATCCAGGCTTGGCACAAGGCGCAGTGCGACGGGCGCGACCCGACGCTGGGCCTGCGCATCGAGACGCTGAAGGACGCGCCGGGCTGGACCGTGCGCATCGACCTCGCCGGCACGCCGCTGTCGGGCCTCACGCTCGCCCCTTACAAAGAGGGCGTCACCGGCCGCGACTGGCTCGCTTATCGAATCAAGGACGACCGCTTCGAGGGCATCGGCGATCCCACCAAGCTGCAGGCCCTCCTCTTCGCGTTCCTCGAGCTTGCCGACCGCACCATGCAGGAACTGGCCCGCAGCAAGGCGCGCGACGCGAAGTACCAGGCCGATTAGGCCCGGCCGCCGAAGGCGGCTTAGGGCCCACGCTTGCAGCCGCTACAAATGGTTCGCTGCGGCCGATACAAACCGTCATGAGATGTGCTCTAGGATGCCGCCGTGCCCGCGCGCGCCCTTTCCCGAGTGGCGATCTCGTGTGCGGTCGCGCTCGGCGTCGCGCTGCTCCTCGCGCGCCTCGTGCCGTGGCGGCTCGCGGCGTTCGCGGGCTGGAACGCGGGCGCGCTCTCGCTCCTCGCCCTGGCCTGGCTGACGACGATCGCGGGATGCACCGTCACCAGCACGCAGGCCAGGGCCGCCGGGGACGATCCGGGCCGCACCTTCGTCTACGTTCTCGTCCTGCTCACCTGCAGCTCGAGCCTGATCGCAACCGCCGCGCTGGTGCGCAGGGCGAAGGCCGTCGCCGGAGCGGAGGGCGACGCGCTGGTGGCGCTCTGCCTCGGAAACGTGGCGATCTGCTGGGCGCTCACCCACACCGCCTTCGCGCTGCGGTATGCGCACCTCTATTACCGCGAGGACGCCGAAGGCGTGGGCGGCGTGGACTTCCCTGGAAAGGGGGCGCCCACCTATTTCGATTTCGCCTATCTCGCCTTCACCATCGGGATGTGCTTCCAGGTCTCGGACTCGGCGGTGACGAGCCCGCAGATCCGCCGCGCGGTGCTGCTGCACGCGCTCCTCTCCTTCGTCTACAACACGGCCATCCTCGCCTTCGTCCTCAACCTGGTCTTCGGCTTCGCCGGCTAGTCGGGGCCGCCGCAGGGGACTTCCCCGCTTGGCGGGGAAGATGTCGCCGAAGGCGACAGTCGCCAGTCGGGCCGCCGCCGGCGAGGCGGGCTTAGCGACTACGCCTTAGCCGTTACGGTTATCCCATCGGCAGATCGCGCTGCTGCACCGTCCCGCTGTTGCGCACGAACTCGACCACTCGGCGCGAGACCGCGAGGGCTTGCGCGACGGCGGCCGGGTCGCCGCGCACTTCATCGACGAAGAAGCCGTCGCTGGTCAGCGTCCCGACGCCGCCGGAGTACGACAAGGCAAGCTCGCCTTTGTATGGCGCCCGCTGCACGGCATTGAAGCCGGCGTCGACCATCGCCTCGCGCAGAGCGGGATCCGGCACGCTGACGGGCCACGCTGCGAGCTCTGCGCGCGTCGCGGGATGCTCGGCGCGCACCGATTCCCATCGGCCCACGGAACAGGCTGCAACAAACGCGACGAGGAACATGCGCTGCATGGTTCCCGAGTGTATTGGCGGCTGGCGCACGCGGCCAACGAAGCGCGCCGCCAGCCGAAGCCCTTGCCGACGCGCCAGAGCTGGAGCGCCGGCTCGCTCATCTATTTGCCGGCCGCCGCGGCCGCCGCCTTGCGCGCCTCGCCGCTGGCGTCACGCACCTCGATGCGGCCGAGCTTGAGGGCCTCGATCCTGGGCGCGATGGCCGCTTCCGGCCCCACCACCACCACGGCCATTTCGTTGGGGTGCAAACGATCGCGCGCCGCCTTGGCCACGTCGTCCTTGGTCACCGCCTCCACCCGCTGCTGGTAGGTCGCGTAGTAGTCGGCGGGCAGGCCGTGCTGCCAGGCCCGCGCGTAGGCGCCCGCGGTGCGCTCGTCGCTGGCGAAGAGCGCGGGGATGGCCTGCACCAGCACATCCTTGGCGTCGGACAACTCGGCTGCCGAGATCTCGCCGGTCTTCATCCGCTCCAGCTCCTTGATGAACTCGCCCAGCGCCTCCGCCGTCTTGTCGCTGACCACGCCACCGGCCGCCGCGAACGGCCCTGCCTCGCGGTGCGTGTCGAAGAAGCTGAAGGCGCCGTACGAGTACGCGTGCTCGCTGCGCAGGTTGCCGTTGAGCCGGGAGTTGAAGCTGCCGCCGAGGATGTTGTTCATCACCCGCACCGGGAAGATGTCGGGCGCGGTCGAGGCCACGCCCACCTCCCCGATCCAGATCTGCGACTGCGGCGCCCCGGGCTTGTCGACCATGTAGATGATGCGCCCGCCGGGCATCGGCACCGTCCGCCGGACGGCCTTGGGCGCGGCCGGCGACCTCCACGCGCCGAAGCGCTTTTCCAGGAGCGGCAGGAGCGCCGCCGCGTCGGTGTCGCCGACCACGAACAGCGCGGCGTTGTCAGGCCGGAAGTAATCGTGGTGCCAGGCCGCGAGCTCCTTGCGCGCGATCGACTTCACCGACTGCGTCGTGCCTTCTGCAGGAAACCCCCAGGGGTGCTTCTCGCCGAAGAGGACGCGCGAGAGCACGTGCTGCGCCACCGACTGCGGATCGTCGAGCGCCTGCGCGATCTGGCCCAGCCGCTCGACGCGGACGCGCTCGACGTCGGCATCGCGGAAGACGGGATGCAGCGCGACGTCGGAGAAGATCTCCAGAACCGCATCGAGTGTGTCGGCGAGCGCGACCACCTGCACGCCGGTCGCGTCGGCGTCGGCCTGCGTCGAGTAGTGCGCCGCCAGGTCCTCGAAGCCGCGCGCGACGGAGGCGGCGTCGCGGGTGGGCGTCCCCTCGTCGAGGAGATCCAGCACCAGCGAGGCGAGTCCTGCTTTCCCCGGCGGCTCGGTGTCGGCGCCGGAGCGGACCGCCAGGGAGACGGTGACCAGCGGGATCTCGTGGCGCTCGACGAGGAAGACGGGAAGGCCGTTCTTCAGCTTGAGCTGCTTCGGCACGGGAGCATGGAATTCGACGGGCGGACCGGGAGGCGGCGGACTGGCGCGGAAGGGCGCATCGGGCGTCTGCAAAAGCGTTTGCGTTTGTGTTTGGGTTTGGGTTTGCGTGTTTGTTTGCGACGGCGACGCGGCGGTGTTGGCCTGCCTCGCGGCCGGCGCCGAAGCGCAGGCGCAGGTCACAGCTGCTGCAAGAATGCGCTTCATCGCGCACCTCCCGCCGCCTGCTTCTCCTCGGGGAGCACGTGGATCACCACCCGCTGCTCCTCGCGCAGGTACTTCTCGGCCGTCCTCTGCACCTCTTCGCCGCTCACCGCCAGCGCCGCTTCCAGCTCCTTTGCGAAGGCGCCCGGATCCTGCGCGCGCAGCTCATAATAGTTGAGCACATCCGCCTTGCCGCCGAACCCGCCGATGTTCTCGAGCTGCGCGAACAGCCCCGCCTTGAGGTTGCGCCGCGCCCGCTCCAGTTCGTCGGCGGCCGGCGGCGCCTCGCGCAGGCGCTTCAGCTCCTCCTCGAGCGCTTTCTCCACTTCCTCCGGCGTGTGGCCCGCCTGCACGGTGGCGGAGATCTCGATCAACCCGCCGAGCTGCATGCCGTTGTCCCAGCTCGCCGCGACGTCCTGCGCGATCTTCTTCTCGTAGACGAGGTCGTGGTAGAGGCGGCTCGACTTGCCGGCCCCGAGGATGCGCATGAGCACGGCGGCGGCGGGGTTCTCGAGCGGCGCCGGGCCGACGAATCCGATCAGCACCTTGGCGAGCTGCACCTGGTCGTGCAGCGTCTCGCGCACTTCCTTCCTGTGGGGTTCCGTCGTAGCGGTCACCGGCGGCTTCTGCGGCCCGCGCACGATGGGCCCGAAGTACTTCTCCAGCAGCGCCTTCGCCTGTTGGGGCTTGAAATCGCCGACGATCGCGAGCGAGGCATTGTCGGGCGCATAGTAGGTGCGGAAGAAGTCCTTCACGTCGTCGAGCGAGGCTGCCTGCAGATCCTCGTGCGAGCCGATCACGTACCCGAAATACGGATTCGGCTGCGGATAGAGCAGCTCGACCAGCCGCTCCTCGGCGCGCCCGTAGGGCACGTTCTCGATGCTCTGCCGCTTCTCGTTCCGCACCACTTCGCGCTGGGTGTCGAGCTTCTTCTCATCGACGGTGTCGAGCAAAAAGCCCATCCGATCGCTCTCCAGCCAAAGCGCCAGCTCCAGCCGGTCGGCGGGCATGGTCTCGAAGTAGTTGGTGCGATCCCACTCGGTCGTGCCGTTCAGGTTGGTCGCGCCGTTGCGCTGCAACATGGAGAAGACGGTGCGCTCGTCTCCGTGCAGGTGCTTCGAGCCCTGGAACATGAGGTGCTCGAAGAGGTGGGCGAATCCGCTGCGGCCTTTGCGCTCGTTGACCGCGCCGACGTGGTACCAGAGGTCGACCGCCACCACCGGCGCCCGGTGGTCCTCGGAGAGCAGCACGGTCAGACCGTTGGGGAGCTGGTACTTCTCGAATGGAATCTGCGGAAGCGCGGCTGCGGCGACGAGCAGCGGCAAAGCTGCGAACGGCATGCGGGCTCCTCTCGGAATGGGCCGGTGGATCTACTCCGGGACCGACCGTCTCGCAAATGACGGTCTACGCTTGGGGGCCCTGCCGCATTTCGCAGCCATGACTACCTCGTCGGACGATGCCAACGATCGAACGGACGCGGCTTGAGCGATGGACCTTCCTCGTCCTCTTCGTGCTGGCGGCGTATGGATTCTGGAGGACGCTCGAGCCCATCTGGGTGCCGGTGCTGCTCGGGCTCGTCATCGCGGTCGGCGTCTATCCGCTGCACGAGAAGCTGCTTCGCAAGTTCGGAGGAAAACATCCGGGGCTGCCCGCAGCGCTGCTGACCGGCGTGGTGATGGTGCTTTCGCTCTCGCTCGCTGCCTTTCTCGTCCTCGTCGTCGGGCACCGCATCGTCAACCTCGCGCAGGAGATGCAGGGGCGCTACGCGAACAAGGGGGCGGTGGGGCTGCTCGGGCGCGACCTCAGCCGGTCGCTCGGGCGCTTCGGGCTCTCCTCTGACGATCTCCAGCAGCGCATCGCCGACGCGGCGAGCGACGTGGCGACGTTCATGGGCAAGGGCCTGACCAGCATCGTGGCCGGGCTCGTCAGCGCCATCTTCATCCTCATCTTCACCGCCTTGACCAGCTACTACCTGCTGCGCGAGGGCAAGGAAGGCACCTCGTGGCTGGTGGAGATGGTGCCGTTGCCCAACGGGCAGGTGACGGAGATCGTGGACGACGTGCGCGACGTGATGCGCGCCATGCTGCTCAGCACCGGGCTGCTCGCGCTCTACCAGGGCGTGGCCGCGGGCATCGGATACTGGATCTTCGGCGTCGACAGCCCGCTGGTGTGGGCCTCCCTGACTGGGCTCGCCTCCATCCTGCCGGCGGTGGGCACGGCGCTCGTCTGGGTGCCGGTCGGCATCGTCGTGATGTTGACGGGGAACATCGGCAAGGGGATCGGCGTTTTGGCGTGGAGCGCGGCGCTGGTGGTGTTCGTCGCCGACTACGTGCTGCGGCCCAAGCTGGTGGGGACGCGCATCAAGATGAACGACCTGCTCGTCTTCATCGCCATCTTCGGCGGAATCGAGGCCTTCGGGGTTCTCGGCATCATCCTCGGGCCGATCGCGGTCGCGGTGCTGCTCGCTCTGCTGCGTATCTACCAGCGGGACTACCGCCCGGAAGGTCCCGTGCCGGGGCCTGACCCGACCCAGGCCGAGCGCGGCTCGCCGCAGAACGCGTCCTAGCAGCGGTAGAGGCGCACGCGGGCGACTCCTTGGTGCAGCAGGTCGAGCAGGCGGGCGGCAGCTTCCGAAAGATCGAGGATGCGGCCGCGGGCGTACGGGCCACGGTCGTTGACGCGAACCGTGACGCTGCGGCCGTTTTCTGCGTTCTCGACGCGCAGACAGGTGCCGAAGGGCAGAGTGCGATGCGCGGCGGTGAGCGCGTCGGGATCGAAGCGCTCGCCGCTCGCGGTCTGCCGGCCGCGGAACGATTCGCCGTAGAAGGAAGCCATGCCTTCGGCGAGCAAGCCATCTTCGCGCGGCCTCTCTTCCCGCTCCGTGCGCGGCGCCTGTGCCGCCCTGCCCGGCGCGTGGGCGCAGGCGAGCAGAAGCAACACGCCGGCGGCGCTCGCGCGCCGGCTCAGTGGAACCATCCGCTGAAAGCGCGCTCGAAGAACCCGCTGATACCGCCCCGATGCTCGGAGCAGTCGGCGCTGGGCGCGGTGCCGGGCAGGTACCACTCGAGCGCGACCTGCTCGTGCGGACAGCCGGAGGTGGCGAGACCGCCGGTGCGGATGTCCACCTGGTGCGTCTCGATGCCCGGCGGAGGGCGCCACTGCTCCGGCAGGTCCTTGCCGCGCTGCCAGGTGGAGACGACGCGCGCCCAGACCGGCGCCGCGAGCTTGCCGCCGGTGGCGGCGGCGCCGATCGGACGCGGTTGGTCGAAGCCCATCCAGACGCCGGCCACCAGTTGCGGCGTGGCGCCGATGAACCAGACGTCCTGTCCGCCGTTGGTGGTGCCGGTCTTGCCCAGCACCGGCAGCGCGGGAGGGAGGCCTGCGCGCGCGGCGGCGCCGGTGCCGCGGTCCACCACGTCCTGCAAGAGCGACGACATGAGGAAGGCGACCGCGGGATCCAGCGCCTGCGCGGTGGTGGAAGGCTCGCTCCAGAGGACCGCGCCGGTGGCGCTGCTCACTTCGTCGATGAAGCGCGGGGCGACCCGCAGGCCGCCGTTGGCAAACGGTGCGAAGGCGGCGACCAGCTCGATGGGCACCACGTCCGCCGCGCCGAGGAAGCTCGCGGGATACGGCGGAATCGCATCCTCGATGCCGCACGCGCGCGCCGCCTCGATCACCTTCTGCACACCGACTTGCTCGCCTAGCGCCACCGCGGCCCGGTTCGACGAGATGCGCAGTCCCTCGCGCACGCTGAGCTGGTGGTCCACCGGCACCTGTCCGTCGGCCGGCGCGTAGTCCGGCATCGGGCGGGTCGTGTCCACCAGCGCCGAGGCCGGCACGCCCGCCTGCAACGCCGCGGTCCACACGAACGCCTTGAACGTCGAGCCCGCCTGCCTGCGCGCCTGGGTGGCGCGATCGAACTCGCTCAGCTGGTAGTCGCGGCCGCCGACCAGCGCGCGCACGTCGCCGGTGCGCGCGTCGAGAGCGACGAAGGAGCCTTCGAGGCAGTCGTCCGGCTCGCCCGCGCATCGCTTCCCCGCGAAGCGGCCCAGCTTGCCGGACTCGACCGCCTGGATCTGCCGCACCAGCTCGTGCTCGGCGGCGTGCTGCAGCAGGGCGTCCAGCGTGGTGCGCACGCGCAGCCCTTGCCTTCGTGATCAGCTTCGATTTGGCCATTTGACCAAGGACGAGGTCCCGGCGCCGGAGCGCCTGGGCCGGATACCGCCGCGGGTCGTAGTTCGCGGGCGCCTTGGGCAGGGCGGCGAGCAGCGCCGCCTGTGCCGTGGTCAGGTCTTTGGCCGAACGGCCAAAGTATCCGCGCGAGGCGGCCTCGACGCCGTAGTGGCCGTTCGCCAGGTAGATCTGGTTCAGGTACAGCTCGAGGATCTGCTCCTTTCCAAACTGCCGCTCGATGCGCCGGGCGACGATCATCTCGGCGATCTTCCGGCGCAGCGTGCGCGCGCGGGTCAGGCGGTCGGGGAAGACGTTGCGCGCGAGCTGCATGGTGATGGTGCTGGAGCCTTCGCGCGGAGAGAACGTCCGCAGGTCGTGCCACAGCGCGCCGGCGACGCGGTGCCAGTCGATGCCGTGGTGCTGGTAGAAGCGCTGGTCCTCCACCGCGATGAAGGCGCCGACCAGCTTCGGCGACATGGCCGAGAGCGGCACCACGATGCGCTCCTCCGGCGCAAGCTTGGCGAGCAGCTTGCCGTCGCGATCCAGCACCAGGCTCGCCTGTGGCGGCCGATAGTCGCGCAGCGCCTCGACCGGCGGGCAGCCGAGCACGATGGCCACGAGCCCGAGCAGCGCCGCGGCCACGAGCGCGCCGGCGCCCAGCGCCGCGAACTTCACCGCTCGTTGAACCGCTGGCTTCAGAGATCCTCCGGATCTGGAAGGGTACGGCCCCCGCAGGGCCGCCGCACCTTTGCCTTGCTCATGGGCCTGGAACAAGCGGGCGGCTGCCCTTCCTCCTGAGCGGCTCGATCTGCGGCATTTGGTCATTTGACCAAATCGGTCAAAACGCTCAGCCGAGGGCCGCGCTAGACTGCGCCCATGGCCACGCACGACGTCTTCAACCAGCCGCCGCCGCTTCAGGACTACGACCCGCTTGCACGCGATCACGCGCTGCTGGAGGCGCTGCGCCGCGAAGGCGCCGCCTTCGCCGAGGACGACGTGGGTGAGTTGGGCCGCCGCGCGGCGAGCCGCGAAGCGCTCGCCTGGGGCGCGCAGGCCAACGAGAACCCGCCGCGCCTGAGGACGCACGATCGCTACGGGCACCGCATCGACGAGATCGACTTCCACCCGGCCTGGCACGAGCTGATGCTGCTCTCCGTCTCGCACGGCATCCACTCGAGCCCCTGGCGCGAGCCGCGCGAGGGCGCCCACGTCGCCCGCGCCGCGAAGATGGCGCTCGTCTCGCAGACGGAGTTCGGCCACGGCTGCCCGATCTCGATGACCTACTCGGCCTTCCCCGCGCTGCAGCGCCAGCCCGACCTGCTCGAAGAGTGGGCGCCGCACATCGTCTCGCTCAAGTACGACCCACGCCCTTTGCCGGTCGGAGAAAAGCTGGGCGCGCTCATCGGCATGGGCATGACCGAGAAGCAGGGCGGCTCGGACGTCCGCGCCAACACCAGCCGCGCGGCGCCGGCCGGCAGCGCCTGGGCGCTCACCGGACACAAATGGTTCTGCTCGGCGCCGATGTCCGACGCCTTCCTGGTGCTGGCGCAGGCTCCGCGCGGGCTCTCCTGTTTCCTGCTCCCGCGCTGGACGCCCGACGGACAGCGAAATCGCTTCTTCATCCAGCGCCTCAAGGACAAGCTCGGCAACCGCAGCAACGCCTCCTCTGAAGTGGAGTTCGACGCGGCCTGGGCGCGCCTCGTCGGCGAAGAGGGCCGCGGCGTGCAGACCATCCTCGAGATGGTGAACCACACCCGCCTCGACTGCGTGATCGGCTCGTCGGGAATGATGCGCGCCGCGCTGGCGCAGGCCGCGCACCATTGCGCGCACCGCAGCGCCTTCGGCAAGCGGCTGGTCGAGCAGCCGCTCATGCGCAGCGTGCTCGCCGATCTGGCGCTGGAATCGGAAGCCGCGACGGTGCTGATGATGCGCCTCGCCCGCGCCTACGACCGCCGCGACGAGGAGGCGCCCTTCCGCCGCATCGCCACCGCCGTCGCCAAGTACTGGGTCTGCAAGCGCGCCGTGCCGCACGTCGCCGAGGCGCTCGAGTGCCTGGGCGGCAACGGCTACGTCGAGGAATCGGGCATGCCGCGCATCTACCGCGAGGCGCCGCTCAACTCGATCTGGGAGGGCTCGGGCAACGTCATCTGCCTCGACGTGCTGCGCGCGCTGCACAAGGAGCCTCTGGCGCGCGACGCGCTGGTGGCGGAGCTGCGCCTTTCGCGCGGGGCGGACCACCGCCTCGATGCCGCGCTCGACGAGGTGGAGGCGGCTCTGGTGAAGCCCGAGGAGGCTGCCGCGCGCCGACTCGTCGAGCGGCTCGCCGTGGTGCTTCAGGGATCGCTCCTCGTCCGCCATTCGCCCCGGGCTGTGGCCGACGCCTTCTGCGCAACGCGCGTCGCCGGCGATCGCGGCTACGCCTTCGGCACGCTGCCCGCCGCGGCCGACGCCTCTGCCATCATCTCCCGCGCCTGGCCGGCCGACGCGTGATCGAAGTTCGCGGCCGCAAGATCGAGACGCAACGCATCGGCCCCGCGCAGGGCCCGACGCTGGTGTTGCTGCACGAAGGCCTCGGCTCCCTGGGGCTGTGGCGCGATTTCCCGCAGAAGCTGTCCGACGCGACCGGGCTGGGCGCGTTCATCTATAGCCGCGCGGGATATGGTCGATCGGATCCGGCGCCCCTGCCGCGCCCGGTTCGCTATATGCACGACGAGGCGGAGCTTTTGCCCGAAGTATTGCAATCGGCAGGCGTAAATGACCCGATTCTGGTCGGCCACAGCGACGGCGCATCGATTTCAATCATCGCCGCGGGAATGGGCCTGCCCACCCGCGCGCTCCTCCTCGAAGCGCCGCACGTCTTCACCGAAGAGGGCGGATTGCAGAGCATCGCGAAGATGCGCGACCTCTATGCGCAAACCGATCTGCGCGCCAAGCTCGCGCGCTGGCACGAGGACGTCGACGCGGCTTTTCACGGCTGGAATGGCGCGTGGCTCCATCCGGATTTCCACAAATGGAACCTGGAGGAATACCTCCCGCGCATTCGATCGCCGATCCTCATCGTTCAGGGAGCGAACGACGAATACGGCACCGCAAAGCAGATCGAAGCCATCCAGCGCGGCGCTAAAAGCACCGTCGAAACCGTACTGCTTCCCGACTGCGGCCATTCCCCGCATCGAGACAAACCGGAGGAGACCCTGCGAGCGATGAGGGAGTTTTTGAAGCGCCTGTGAGCGCTTGCCTCCTTGGAGGGTCCAGTTTGACAAGCTTTTTCATCCCGCTTAGGGTCCGCGCCCGCCTTCCCCCGGAGGTCTGCACAATGAAGGTCCGATTCTGTCTCGCCATCGCCATCGCCATCGCCGCCGCCTGCAGCAATAGCGAGGACATCAATACCCAGCCCTCGTTCGTCGCCGGCGCGCTCCACACCACCACTTACGACGGCACGACCAACGATCTGCTCACGGGCGGGCTTGGCAAGACTGGCCTCGGCTCCGGCACTCCGCCCGGGTTCGTCGACCCCAACAACCCGACCGCAGCCGAATTGCGCACCAAGGCGATCTACGTCAACTACCGCGCGCTGATCGATTTCACCGCGAACGGCGGCTACGGCACCTTCTACGGCCCCAACGTCGACGTGAACGGCGGCAATACTCTGGGAGAAGGCAAGATCGCAGGCGACGAGACGCTCGCCTATGCCGACGACGGCACCGGCACGCAGAACGTCACCATGATGGTGCAAGTGCCGGCGAGCTTCGACAAGAACAACGCGTGCATCGTCACCGCCACCTCGTCGGGCTCGCGCGGCGTCTACGGCGCCATCGCCACTGCCGGCGAGTGGGGTCTCAAGCACGGCTGCGCCGTCGCGTACACCGACAAGGGCACCGGCAACGGCGCGCACGACCTCGCGAACGACACCGTCAACATCATCACCGGCGAGCGCCAGACCTCGACCACGGCGGGCAAGAACTCGATCTTCACCGCCCCGCTCTCCAGCACGGATCTCGCGACCTACAACACCAACTACCCCAACCGCTTCGCTTTCAAGCACGCCCACTCGCAGAAGAACCCGGAGAAGGACTGGGGAACCAACACGACGCAGGCCATCCAGTTCGCGTACTTCCTGCTCAACGAGAAGTTCGGCGCCCTGGCGAAGGACGGCACGAGGCATCTGCGGACGCTCAATTCGAAGAACACCATCGTGATCGCGTCGAGCGTGTCGAACGGCGCCGGCGCGGCGCTGGCCGCGGCCGAGCAGGACACGAGCGGGCTCATCGGCGGCGTCGTCGCGGGCGAGCCGCAGGCGCAGATCGCGCCCAATTCGGGCGTCATCAAGCGCGGCGCAACGCAGGTGCCTTCGAGCGGGAAGTCGCTCTACGACTACGTCACCATCGCCAATCTCTACCAGCCGTGCGCGGCGCTCGCGCCGAACCAGATCAAGCTCGCGAACTATTCGGCCACGCAGGCGCAAAATTTGCAAAACCGCTGCGACGGGCTGAGCCAGAAGGGCCTGCTCACCACCGCCGTCGCCACGCAACCCGGTCAGGCCAACGAGGCGCTCGCGAAGCTCACCGCGGCGGGATGGGATCCCGACTCGGCGCCGCTGCAGGGATCGCACTATCTCGCCCCCGCCACGCTCCCTGTCGCGCTCACGTACGCCAACGCGTATGGCAAGTTCAGCGTCGCCGACAACGTCTGCAACTACAGCTTCGCCGCCGCCACCGGCACGGGCGGCGCGCCCGGCCCGCTCGGGCCCCCATTCGAACCGCAGCTCTTCTCCACGGGCAACGGCATCCCCGACACGAGCGGCATCTTCATCTTCTCCAACAAGGGCGCCGCGAACGGCGGCGCGACCCGCTTCGTGACCGCTATTTCGCCGAGCACCGGGCTCGCCGACTACGACCTCGACGGCGCGATCTGTCTGCGAGCCCTCGCGACCGGCAAGGATCCCGTGACGGGCGCGGCGCTCACGGGCGCCTTGCTCACGCAGTCGCAGAGCGTGCAGGCCGGCATCGCAGCGGTTCAGCGCAGCGGCAACCTCCACGGCAAGCCGGCCATCCTGGTGCAGGGACGTGCGGACGCGCTCGTCCCCGTGAACCACGCCTCGCGCGCGTACTATGCCGCGAACAAGGTGGTGGAGGGCGCCGGCAGCCAGGTCTCGCTCTACGAAGTGCAGAACGCGCAGCACTTCGACGGCTTCCTGCCCTTTCCGGGCTACGCGGCCGCGCTGGTGCCGCTGCACGTCTACTTCATCCAGAGCATGAACCTCATGTACGCGCACTTGAAGACCGGGGCGGCACTGCCAGCGAGCCAAGTGGTGCGCACTACGCCGCGCGGGAACGCGGGCACCGCGCTCGCGCCCTCGAACGTGCCGCCCATCGCCACGACGCCGGTGGCGGCCGATCAGATCACGTTCTCGGGCTCGACGGTCACCGTGCCGGACTAGGACCAATCCCGCTCAGATAGGCCGTGCTCGTGCTGTGAACGTCCTCGTGCTCGCTTGAGACACCGAGCACGAGCACCAGCACGACCACGAGCACGGACGATCGGCGCTAACTGATAGGCATGTGCGACGAGATGACTACAGCTGAGCCGCCGTCCAGGACGCCATCCGCGCCTCGAGCACGTCGAGCGGCATCGCTCCGCCGGACAGCACCTCGTCGTGGAACCCGCGCACGTCGAACTTGTCGCCCAGCGCGCGGCGCGCCTTCTCGCGCAGCTCGAGGATCTTGAGCTGGCCGATCTTGTACCCGAGCCCCTGCGCCGGCCAGGCCATGTAGCGGTCCGTCTCGCTCTGCACGTTGGGCTCGTCGATGCCGGAGTTGTCGTGGAAGTAATCGACCACCTGCTTCCGCGTCCAATGCAGCGAGTGGAATCCGGTATCGGCGACGAGGCGAATGGCCCGCAGCAGATCGTCCTGCAGGTGCCCATACATGCTGTAGGGGCCCTGGTAGA
>WNFI01654720.1_pt1 | contig 21750 bp, 18 predicted proteins | sample 5400471 | NCBI WGS metagenome assembly WNFI01 (sample SAMN13153348, study PRJNA577476) | soil metagenome | isolation source: 100 cm saprolite on Douglas fir-dominated hillslope | place: USA:California | collected 2013-09-17
TTGGATATCCCAGTCGCTCCCTTGAGCTAATTTTCATGCGGCCTGTGCTCTATGCAGAGGATTCAGAAGACGATGCCTTCCTGATGCAGCGGGCTTTTCGCGAACTCAAAGCAGTGATTCCTTTGGTCATTGTCCCCAACGGTCGCGAAGCGATGGCGTATCTTGCCGCAACGGACGACTATGCGAATAGACAACGCAATCTGCTGCCGGCTTTGGTTCTTCTCGACGTGAAAATGCCGTATGCCGACGGCTTGGAAGTGCTCTCTTGGATCCGTGCGCAATCCAGATTTCACGACATACCTGTGTTCATGCTAACTTCATCGAGCCAGAGAACGGATATCGTCTATGCGTATGCGAATGGTGCCAATGGCTATATTGTGAAGCCCACGGATTTGGAGACATTCAACCTTACGGTGGAAGACCTTTTAGCTTACTGCGAAAAAGGAAGCGTGGCTCTCGGCTGGATGACGGTACGCGGTGGGACGCCCCTTCCGCCGCCGACCGACGACGCGAAATAGGTACGCGACGAAGACGATCCGTTCGCACTGGCGGCAGATTCACCGTTCCGATCAGTGGACGCGCCGTCGCGAATGCCGTGGTAGGTGAACAGTGAGTTAAACGGTTGTTTTCCGCGTGACAGCTCGCCCGGCGGTCGAGCCCTACCTCGAGCGAAGCGGCGACTATGCTGAGATGCCTCGCGTCGCTAGAAGGTCGGCGATCACCTTTCCGATCTGCAGCGTGTCCGCCGTGGATACAAAAAGATCTACACCCGCCGCCTCGGCTCGTGCTTTCAGTTCGTCGTGTCCCGTTACCATGATGAACGGAATATTCGATCCCCATTTTCGAATTTCCTTAACGAGTTGAATTCCATCGACGGGAAACATGTTATGGTCGCTCACGATCACATCCACGCGATTTGAAAGAAAATAATCCAAGGCTTCTTTGCCGGAGTCGCATTCGAAAATGCTAGCCGTTCTGAGTTGTCGACTTATCACGGTGTTGAGGAGGAGTCGCTTATCGAGATCGTCATCTGCGATCAGAATATGAAGCGGGGGTTTCACGCGTATTCGGACCGGGAAGCAAACTCCACGTTCCCCGGCACCCTCTTTTGCGCCGAGAAAGTTAAACAGAGGAACTTTGTGAGGACCCGGCTGCGCGAGGAGCACTTTCCTGACGTTTACGCACCAGGCAGTTCAAGCGAGAATCGCGAACGGAGGGCGCAATTGTTTCTCAAATTTGCGATTACGACATCTCCGGAAGTAGGAAAAGCAAGACCGCCAAGAAATGACACGTACTGCCGCCCAGTACGAACGTGTGCCACACTGCGTGATGAAAGCGTAGCCGACGCCAGAGATAAAAAATTACGCCGAACGTGTAGCTGAGCCCGCCGGCTAGCAATAGCCACAGTCCGCCCCGCGGCACATTGGCCACAAGTGGCTCGATTGCGACGACGATTAGCCATCCGACAAAGAGATAGGCGAGCGTCGAGGCCAACCGGTAGCGAGTGCCAAAGACGAGTTGGAATACGGCGCCCGCGCCGCAAAGTCCCCAAACCACACCGAACAGCGACCAGCCCCACGGTCCGCGGAGACTCGTCAGCAGAAACGGGGTATAGGTGCCCGCGATGAGGAGGAAGATGGCGGCATGATCAAGTTTTAGGAAAATAAATTTCGCGCGCTCGCTGCGAAGCGTGTGATAGATCGTCGATACCGTGTAGAGCGCCAGCAACGTTAGCCCGAAGACGGTGAAACTGACGACGTGCCAAGCGTTGCCGCGCAGGCTGGAGAACACGATTAGAAGCGTTAGGCCGGCGATGCTCAGCACGAGGCCGAGTCCATGGGTCACCCAGTTGGCGATCTCTTCGCTCGGCGTCTCGACGCGCGGAGTAGGCGCTGCTGGAAGAGGGACCGCGTCGATCTCGGGCGGGCGCTCAGCTGTCGATAGCCCGCGGCGGCGGCGCACGACGCGAATCGCCCAAGCATCCAGCCATCGAATAAAACTGCGTGGATTTGGGCTGCGGAATTTATCCGGCTGCCATTCCTCACCCTCGGCGTAAACGGTCTGCGGGATCACGCACGTGCCGAAGGTCCAGTCCGCCAAAGGCAGCCCGAAAAATCCAGAGATCGATTCGTTGCAATCGGTCACCGCATGATGTCGCAGATGGAAGGCATAAGCGGGCCGCCAGAATTTGCCCCATTGTGGATGCACGATCAAAGGCTGCCATTTTTCAAACGGCCAATGGTTGATCGCGTGAAGGACCTCGTAGAGCGTGAGCGAAACTGCGAGCGCAGCGAAACCGGCAAAAAACCAGGGGAACGTTGGAAAGAGCCATTGCAACAACGCCAGCAGCGGTGAGAGCAGGGCGGCGAACACCACCAGCGAATACCAAGGGAAAAAGGAGGCTTCACCCTGCTCAGGTTCCGTGATCGGAAATTTATTTTCGATAAACAAAATTCCGCGTCCGTCGCGACTCTGCTTTCGCGCGATCCGCGTAAGCGCATGATGCAACGTGTGCTGCCGATAAAGCCGACGGAGGAACGGTATCGCTGGCATATGCAGCACGTAGCGATGGAAAAAATATTCCAGGAAGCAATTGACTAAGCTGATCGCAAAAAACGCCACGACGCCTTTCCAGCGCGGCGCCAAGAATTGCTCCGTCCACACGTCCGGAACGAAGAGCCGGAGAGCCGCGAGCAAACCGACGATCGTCGCCATCACGGTGAGAACGAAAAGTGGAAGGGAAAATTCCTCGTGTGCTGCTTCAGTTGAAGCCGTTTGTTGAGCCATAAGCGTTCGGCTAACGTAGTGGATTGGTGTGCGCGGTCAATCCAGGTTCAGTCTTTTGGTGTGGGTGAAGGGCGGTTTCAGGAGAAAGGCTTAAGCAGGAAAGCCGGACGTGGGAATGGAAATTTAGGAGCACAGGCCGCTGGCCTGCAAGGTGCAGAATATGCAGGCCAATGGCCTGCGCTCCCAAAAATTTCATTTCTGCAAAGTGCCGGTATCACGCTGGAAATTTCGAAACTCGCGCAAAAGCGCAAAGTAGAGAAATGATCTAAGGGTGGGCCGTCGCGTCCCTGCGACGGCATTTCGCGAATGAGACATTCGTAGCTGCTTGTCATACCGTCGCGGGGACGCGACGGCCCACCTCCTCTCAGCGGCTCCGCCATTTATTTCGAGAACACCCCTAAGAAATCGTTCAACAGAACCAAACCCTTAGGTGCCTCTTGGCATCGTTACAAATCCCTCGAGAGAACGGAAAAAAGCGGTGAGCTGGTGAAAGTTTTCGTTCTTCGAGAAGAACGCACGACATCCTGCATCCAATACCCTCCGCTCATCTCCCGGGTGGTCGGACGAGCTAAAGCAGACGATTGGAATATCCCAAGAGGAAGGACGCTGAAGCAAAATTTTCGTGAGCTCGATTCCGTCCATTCGGGGCATTTTCAAATCGGTAATTATTAAATCCAATCTTCCGCGTTCGTCCTCGCATTTTTTGATAACCTCCAACGCCTCCTGTCCATCGGCCGGTGTTCCCATGAGCGAATAGAGGCCCGTCTTCATCGCTGCGATTTTCAAGAGTAGCCGATGATCAGGGTCATCGTCGATAATGAGCAGGTAATAAGGTCTTTTTGGGTCCATGTTGTAGGCAGGAAAGTATTAGATTCGTTCAACGGTTTTTGCCGGAAGCGATTGGCTCCGAGCTTTTACCGCCAGGTCTGTCGATCGTGATGGGCCGCTTAGTATCGAGAATATATTCTGTAGAATACAGTCCTCGGGCGGTGCCGATTGAGCCTGTGCTACCGTCGAGCATGATGATGAAGCGGGCACGCATTCATCGAAGAATCCAAGCTTCATGTCCAAACATGCGACGTTGCTTTCCGGAGAGCGGTCCGCGGATTCAAAATTTCCAGGCGAATTGCCGTAAACGTCGCGTGTGAGTTCTTCTTGCGTCGTGGGTAAGGTTAGGGGAAACGCTTTTCAGATGTATGAGAAAGTCCAAGACGTTTGTGGTAGCATCAATACAAATCGCCATGAAATATAGGTAAATTAACCGTAGGCAACCTAGGCAAGTTCACGTGAGTCTCTTTCAAATTGCATCGGACGGATCGGGTATTTGAACCACAGTGGTACAGCGATTGCCGAGCCAACTTCATTACGATTAAAATCGAGAGTGAGGGACTTCGCCTACGAGGTGACGCCGTGGTCGTCTATGAGACGAGCTCAAAACCTAAATAAGAACACTGAAACATATCGTCTTGAGCATACCGGGCAGAGGCGTCGTACTCATGAATGTACCTTGGCCCATCCCCGTTCCGAGTACAGGCAGTCGTCCATCTCGGTTCCCTTTGTTTCTCTCTTTAACCTCCAATGAAAATAAAATTTCCCCATTCAATCTGTTTACGTGCCGCTATTCTATTGCCCATGCTTACCGCAATGTGGGTTAACGGTCAGACCACCGGTTCGACTCCAGCGAAACAGGGTTCAACGGTCTTTAATTTCGACAAGCTGGCGAGGAAAACCACGCAAGTCGGTGAACGGCGCGATGTCGCCGATTTGCCGACCACGACGTTGGAAAAATTTGAATGCCATATCAGTACGCTCCTTCCGGGCCGGATGTCGCACCCTCCTCATCACCATGCCCAAGAGGAATTCATAATTCTTAAGGAAGGCACGCTCGATGTTTTCATCAACGGAAAGGTGCAGCGCGTCGGACCGGGCTCCTTATTTTTCTTTGCTTCGAACGATATGCATAATGTCACGAACGTAGGTGAGACTGGCGTGCGCCGCGAGATCCTTAATACGCCCACAGTTACTTGCGCGAATCTGGAGGGGCATGTTACCACCCTCAATCCGGGCGAGATACCTCACCTGCCGCATCATCATCCGGACGAAGAACTCGTCGTTGTAAAGGAGGGTCTCATGCAAGCCACAATCAAAGGTATCGCGGAACCCGTGGCTGGTCCGGGATCGATTTTCTTCTACGCTTCAAACGATGAACACGGCATGAAGAACGTCGGAAACACCCCTGCATCCTACTACGTTTTTCGCATTATTACCGCCGCGACACCGAAGGTCGCATCGAATTAATGGAAACTGCGATTTACGCGCATCGGGGTTGGGGAGGGTAGAAGTGAATCTCTTTCGGTGCATTCCCCGAAGCTTGTTTCGGCTTGATCGGGATTGGGGTAGGAGCCGTCTGTCCTTAACGGCCCTCGTTGCGCGTGCGCAGCTCCAATAAGAGCGGTTAAGGACAGACCGCCCCCACCTTCTTAATATCTGGCAGCTCGTTCGAGGATCTTTACCGCCGCCTGACGTTGATTCTACAGTTAGAGCGGTCCTTCGTTTGAGTCACGGGATAAAATGGTTGTTATCCGAAGGCTGCCTTCTGACTACCCCGTTTCGAATCATTAACACCATTCGCACGAGGTTTGGGGATGCGGTTTACGGTTCGGTCTATCCCTGAGTAGCTCCCTCCTGTCCATTGTTTCTCTCTATGTGCCCTGTGATCTGCCGCCGTTTTGTTCTTTGTTTGTTTGTGCTGGGCCTAACGACTCGTGCTTGTGCTGAAACCGATCAGGGCGCTTTTGTCACCGGTCATTACCCCAATCTTTTTCACGAGTATCTCGGGAAGACCGATGCAGAGGTAGCGGCAAAACTACAGGCAACATGGCAGCAGATCTTCCATGGAGACGAAAACAGTGAACGCCTCTTTTATACTGTGCCCGGTGACATGGCGTATGTCCCGGACATCAATAACAACGACGTCCGCAGCGAAGGTCTTTCCTATGGCATGATGATCTGCGTTCAGACCAACCATCAGCGCGAGTTCAACCAGCTCTGGCGTTATGCAAAGCACTACATGTACTACGATAGTGGACCATCGCGCGGCTATTTTGCCTGGCACACCGCCTTTGATGGACGGCGCTTGAGCGCGGGGCCAGCGGACGACGGCGAGGAATGGTTTACCATGGCGCTATTTTTTGCCTCGCATCGGTGGGGCGATGGCGAAGGAATCCTTAACTATAGCGCGGAAGCTCAGGGGATTTTGCGCACCATATTGCACAAGGACGAGGAGCCGCAGCGAGGTCCCATGACCAACATGATCGATCGGAAAACCAAGGAAATTAATTTTGTCCCCCAAGGGCCGGGCGCAAATTTTACCGATCCCTCGTATCATCTCCCACATTTTTATGAACTCTGGGCTCGCTGGGCGGCCTCGCCGGAGGATCGGGCGTTCATCGTCCAAATGGCTCCGATCAGCCGTCAGCTATTTAAGAAGGCGACGCCTGGCGAACCCTCGCGTATCCGGCGATGGACCACACGTGGTGGGCCTCCGACCCCTGGCAAGTTGAGGAGGCAAACCGGGTGCTCACCTTTCTTGCGTCTCAAGGTCCAAAGTGTGTGGACAGATTCAAGCTCGATGGGACATCCATCGGTGACGATGTAAACACCCCCGGTCTCTTTGCCATGGCTGCAGTTGCTGCTTTGGCGGCTGATCGTGCCATCGGCCAACCGTTCGTCCAACACCTGTGGGACATGAAACTTCCTGCAGGCAGACGTCGTTACTACGACGGTTTGCTCACCTTTCTTGCCCTGCTCGAGGTGAGCGGAAACTTTCGCATCTACGGGCCTCCGGCCACCCACTAAGCGTTCTCATTGGGTTCATATTCGTCGTCTTTTCTTTTTATGTACCGTCTACTCCTTCGTTTGCTTTCCCTCGGCGTTGTGTGGATTGCGGTTGCGCGCGGAGAAGACGGTTACCGTCTTTGGCTGCGTTATGATCCGGTCACCGACGAGGCGAAACGCCGAGAATATGCCGCCGCGATCACAGAGATCGTGCTGCCCACCACGGCGCCCACTCGCGCTGAGCGCGGCGCGATGCGCCCGGCATTTGCCGCCCGCGACGAATTGCTCGCGGGAATTCGCGATCTCATCCTTCTCGTCGCGAATCGCGATATCGGTTTGCTCTACGGCGCCTTCGCTCTTTTGCGGGAGATCCAGCTGCACCGTTCACTCACGAACATGAATCTGGTCAGCGCGCCCCGCATCCAACGGCGCGTTCTCAATCACTGGGACAATCTCAATCGCATCGCCGAGCGGGGCTACGCGGGTCAATCCCTCTGGGAGTGGTTCCAGCTTCCCGACTATGTCAATCCGCGCTATCGGGACTATGCGCGAGCCTGCGCATCGATTGGGATAAACGGTGCAGTGCTGAATAACGTCAATGCGGACGCCTTGATTCTCACCGCTCCGTATCTACAGAAGGTTTCCGCCCTCGCGGGCGTCTTTCGTCCTTATGGCGTCCGTGTCTACCTTTCCGCTCGCTTTAGCGCGCCGGTGGAAATCGGCGGACTCAAAACAGCCGATCCGCTTGATCCCGCGGTAGCTAAGTGGTGGCAGGACAAGGCTGCCGAAATTTACCGGGTGATTCCCGATTTCGGCGGATTTCTGGTAAAGGCCAATTCGGAAGGCCAGCCCGGTCCGCAGTCCTACGGGCGGACCCACGCGGACGGCGCCAATCTCATTGCTGACGCCCTTGCGCCGTACGGCGGGATCGTGATGTGGCGCGCTTTTGTCTATGACGATGGCGTCCCCGACGACCGCGCCAAGCAGGCGTACAATGAATTTCAACCACTCGATGGAAAGTTTCACAGCAACGTCATTGTCCAGATCAAGAACGGTCCAATCGATTTCATGCCGCGCGAGCCGTTTCACCCGTTATTCGGCGCGATGCCACACACACCCTTAGCTCTCGAGGTTCAGATCACTCAGGAATATCTCGGCGCATCCACTCAACTGGCCTATCTCGGCCCGCTCTTTAAGGAATGCATGGATGCAGACACTTTTCGTAATGGTCCTGGCACTACGGTCGCAAAAATTGTAGACGGCTCACAGGACCTTCACGGCATTTCCGCTATCGCGGGCGTGGCCAACATCGGTACGGACCGGAACTGGTGCGGGCATCCCCTTGCCGCAGCCAATTGGTATGTTTACGGTCGGCTGGCTTGGGATCACACGCTCGGTGCCGATGCCATTGCCGAGGAGTGGGTGCGACAGACCTTTGCCAATGATCCACGCGTCGTAAAGCCGGTCACGGCCATGCTCCTCGCTTCACGTGAGGCCGTCGTTGATTACTCCATGCCTCGGGGGCTTCACCACATCATGGCAGAAGGTCACCACTATGGCCCGGGCCCCTGGGTCGATGGCGCACGCCGTGCCGATTGGAATTCCGTTTATTATCACCGTGCCGACGCCATCGGTCTGGGCTTCGATCGGACGTCAAAGGGGTCGAATGCCCTCGCTCAATATGCGCCTGAGGTCGCGCGCCGCTGGAGCGATCTTGCAACGTGTCCGGACGAACTACTGCTATGGTTTCATCATGTGCCGTGGGACTATCGGATGCGATCCGGTGCCACGCTCTGGGATGAGCTCGGGCGGCATTACCAAAGCGGTGTCGATGCCGTACGAAGCTGGGAAAAAACGTGGGATGTTCTCGCGGACCTAATCGATGAAGAGCGCTTCTATCATGTGCAGGCTTTGCTTCGGCGTCAGGAACGCGATGCCCGCGAATGGCGCGATGCCTGTCTCCAATACTTCCAAACCTTTTCTCACCTTTCTCTACCAGCCGGTGTCGAAGCTCCAGAGCATCCGCTCGACTACTATCGCGCACATACCCTGCATTTCGTTCCCGGCTCATCCAGCATCAAGTAAGCTCAAAGATCAACGAGAGCCCAAATCAGGACAAGGATTCTGAATAACTGCGCAAAGGCGCGAAGACGCAAAGCAGAGAAAAGAACGAAGGTAGGGCAGAGCGCCTGCGGCCTGCGAAGCTTTAGCAAAGCAGGCTGAGTCCGTCGTCACGCGAAAGAGGCAAATCGGAGTCGTTGATCAACGCAATCTGCTTACGTGAGATATCAGTTCTTTATCGACTTGACTCCAACGGGCCCAAGTCAACGGGATCGCCCGACGCGTGCAAGGCCCACACCACTTTCTTGTCAGGAGTAACCTCGAGAGCCTGCACCGGCGCCGTCTCATGGCTAACTGAGCTGCTCCACTGATTGAACCACGAATTGATCAGCGTGTTTCCGTTCGGTAAACGCGTCGCGATCTGCATGGAATCAAATTTATAGTCGGGGACATCAGCGGGCGTGAATTCCCAGACCGACTTTCCCTGTTCGTTTACTTCTTTTACGGCCTTCGATCCGGAAATTAAGGTGTTCCCGTTCTTGAGCCGCGACGCGGCCCAGGTTGCGATACCGGGAGTAACCGACCACAATTCCTTTCCTGTGGAGTCGTACTCGACGACTTTGCCGAGGTCCATATGGGCGACGAGCAAAGTACCCGCCTCCGTAAGTCGCGCGTGGCGGAAATGGCCGTGGACCGACGTCGGATTTTTCACCGGCACGGTAAACTCTCGTTCGGTTTTCCCAGTCGCAATATTGACGACGACGACCTTGGCGGGATCGCCATTCTGAACGAACAGCACGCGTTGCTCTCCAATTGGAACAGCCGTATGTACTTCGGTATGAGGCGGTGCATCGTAATGCCATAACACTGCTTTGTCCGGACCGATCAGCGTCACGCCAAATTGATGTGCGAAGAGAACATTACCATTCGAGAGAAGAACGGCATCGCTGATTTCACCCTTGGTATCGTGGTTGTGATACTCCCAGACCACCGCGCCGTGGCGAACGATATACATATCCTGCGTCTTCGCTTCACCGGCATAGAAAAAATCGTGTTGTGCCAAACCGCGGCCGGGGAGGACATGGGGAAACGTGGGCTTTGCGTCCTGACCGTGGGACAAAGTAACCGCGAGGCCGAGAAAGCAAATGACGAATCGAGGTAGGAACGAGACGAGGTGTGGATGAGACATAGTTCGGCCGGGGTTAAAAGCGTTCGAAAATGTGGGGTTCCGTAGCGGGTTATTGCGAGCCGAAATTGAAAGGACCGGCTTTCCAGGGTTTCAGCATCATGGGAGATGATTCAATGGTTTTAGGCTGGGGCGTGTTTTCGAAATAAATGCCGTTGCCGCTGAGAGGAGAACCTGAGGTGGGCTGACGCATCCCTGCGACGGCATGGCAAGCAACACGAATGTCTCATCGCGAAATGCCGTCGCAGGGACGCGCCGGCCCACCTTAATTGCCGATAAAATCTCTCATTTCTTTTCAGAAACGAAGCGCCTCACTTTCAGCATAAACGTGCTTCCCTTTTCCGGTTCAGAATGGACCGCGATGGAACCTCCGATCCTCTCCACCGCCTTTTTAACGATCGCAAGACCAATGCCTGTTCCCTCGTACACGCCACCGTGGTGATAAAAAATGTCGAAGATGCGCTTCTGTACTTCCTGCGGGATCCCGATGCCGTTGTCCCGAATATAAATCGTCACCATTTTCTCCTGGGGCTCTGCCCAGACTGAAATTTCCGGTGTCACCCCCGGAGTTACAAATTTCACGGCGTTTCCGAGAAGGTTGGAAAGGCATTGGGTCAAAGCGGCGGCGTTGCCCAGGACCTTCGGAAAATTTCCCTGCAAACGGATGTGGGTACCGAGCGCACTCAGGTTGGGATAGGTTTCCAAGATCCCGCTCAAAAGTGCCGCTAAGTCCACAGGTTCCAGAGCAACGGAGTCGCGTGAAATTTTGCTGAAACTGAGGACATCCTGAATCAGGCGGTCCATGCGATCGGATGCCGATATAATTCGGCGGAGGAAAAGCATGCCTTCTTCACCGATTTTTTCGCCGAAATCTGACATGAGAATTTCGGCAAACCCGCGCAGGGTGCGGAGAGGCGCTCTCATGTCATGACTGATGCTGTAAGAAAACGCCTCCAACTCCGCGATCGTTTCGCGTAGCTGCGACGTGCGCTCGTTCACTTTCGATTCCAGAAGTTCATTCGATCGGGCGAGTTCTTCGCGCGCTTCCTTCCATTCCGTTATATCCGTATTGGTGCCAAACCAGCGGGTGATATTGCCGACGTCGTTACGAATCGGAATCGCGCGGGAAAGAAACCACCGATACGAACCGTCCTTTTGGCGAAGGGGAAAGGTGTCCTCCCAAGGTTCGCCACGTGTGATCCACGATTTATATTTATCAGCGACTCTCTGCACATGGTCGGGGTGATGCACTTTTTGCCAACCCAAGCCTTTCATTTCCTCGAGCGAAGTCCCGGTATATTCGAACCAACGTTTGTTGTACCAAAAAGCATAGCCCGTTTCGTCCGCCATCCACGCTAACTGAGAAATATGGTCTGCGAGGGTGCGAAATCGCGTTTCGCTTTCCTTTAGGGCGGAGGCCGTCGTTTTTCGCTCAGTCACATCAAGCGCGGTCCCGGCCACGCCAATGATCTTTCCATCCTGATCGCGTTTAGCGGAAATAAAGGTGTCATACACGTTCACCTTTCCCGGAAATCGGACGATGACTTCCCGTCTCTGATTCTGGCCTGTCTGCATTACCTCGCGTTTCCAGCGCATCAGGGATCGTCCTGTATCGTCAGGAAGCAACTCTTCGTCGGTTTTTCCCAAAGAGCCCGGGTGCTCGAGATGTTGAGGATACAGCCAAGTATACCGAAGGTCCGCGTCTTGTTCGTAGAGCGTTATTTCCTTGTACTGTGTTGCCAGTCGGAAGCGCTCCTCGCTTAGCAATACAAGATTGTCCGCTTTGCGACGGTCAGTGATCTCGCGGGAGACCGCTAGAAGATTCTCCACCTTTCCGTGGGCGTCGAAGATCGGTGTCACAAGAACATCCCACCATCGCGGCTGTTGATTGATTACACGGAGAGCCGTGAACCCCGCGGATCCACTCGCTGCTGCGGATGCTACCGCCTTCTGCGCCTCCAATTGATACTCTCTTTCCCAGAACTGGATCCAATTTTGGCCCACCTCATTCGCTAGGTTCCGCAGGCAGAACGTCCGGAGACCAAAATCATTTAAATATAAAATGGTCCCGTTCAGATCGATGATCTCGATGCAATCCCGACTGCTTTCAAGAATGGTACGGCTGAACCGCTCACTTGATCGCAGCGCTTCTTCCGTCCGTTTGCGCGAGCTGATATCTCTGAAGGTGGCTGCGAGCCCGCCGACCGCTTGAGGGGCGGCCTTCACTTCGAACCAACGGTTGAGGGGCGGATAAAAAACTTCAAATTGGACAATGACGTTCTGCTCGATTGCGCGGCGGTATTCTCGGGCCAGGACGGTACCGAGCAGATCAGGGAAAACTTCCCATATGATTTTACCTATCAATTCCGCCGAGGCCTTGCCCACAATCTTTTCCGCAACAGCGTTTAGATAAGTAAAACGCCAGTTCGCATCAAAAATCACCAGCCCGTCGGCAACAGCGTCCAGAATCGTCCGGGCGGCTGATTGATCTGTCCACTGTTCGGGCCCGGTGGTCATCGGTTTCGAGCTACCTGTCCCTGCAGGTCGTTTTTGATGTTTCCGGAAGCTGAGTTTTTTTATTACGGAAAGGGCGAAAAAATGACCCCGACGGATGGACAGCCGTGCGAGATAGGATGCGAGGACAGCAGCTGTGATCGTGGTGTTAGGAGTCTATCCTTCTCATGACCCCCGTTGGGGAGGGAAGGTTCGTGAATCTTTAGATCGGATTCGCCGCTCTTCTGCCTATCAAAACAATCCGGGATATCGCCGGCCCACCTTATCCCTTCAGCAACACCCGCTATTTCCCATACGGATGCTGGAGTAGTATTACCCTATTTTTTATCTTCGACCACGACGTCAAAGCGAGTTTTGAGTCCGGAATGCGAGAGGGTTATCTCTAGGTGGTTCGTACCCTTCGTGAGGGGAATTTTTAACGGCGGAATCCCTGTGACGTTTTTAGTCTCCGTCCATGAAGTATCCAACACGCGAACGAGAGCGGGATCGTGATCATTGGCGTGGTCTTCCCAAAATTGTTTTTTGAAGGAGCGCCATTCGACAGGTATTTCAAACGCGGCGTGTTTTATCGTTTCACCTTCTTTAACAAAGGGGACGGTGATCATGAGGGAACGCCGCGGAATCGCCTCCGCCACCAGCCCTGAAAACAAAGCGCTGCCGAGAAGGGCGGAGCCAATGGGCATGGCATATTTTGAAAAGAACGTGGGCTTATCGGACTCGGTTGCAGTTCCTGTTTGGGTCTCCTTACTTTTCAGTTTCAGACCGAGATATTTTTTGAAAATCGTGATGACTTCCAAAAAATCGCTATAGCCCAAGGTCGCTCGCAGATCTAGTTGCATCTCTTTCATGTTGGCTTCAACGGCGAGATCATTTCCGCGAGGTGCTTGTAGGTAAACGGAGACACGGCTGAAGCGCTGATTGGATTGGCGTAGTTCTTTGATAAGCTCGTCGAGTATCGTGTAATTTGTCTGCGGCGAATCGTCTCCTTCTGCGACAAGCATTGCTCTCGCAACTCTATGCTTGGGTAGAAAATTCTTAATGGCTTCCTCGATTGCTTGAGCCATCGCCTCATTGGTGGGTGGCTTCAACAGCGTGTACACATGATTATAACGCGGGTAACGGTAGGGCTCGTCTTTGACGGGCTCGAGCGTGAGTTCGCTTTCAAAGCGTGCGAAGAGTTCGACGAGTTGCTTCTTTTCAGCCTGAACTTCCAGGCGGACGAGTTCGCGGCGAAGATCGCAGTCGAACGAAACGCTGTACTCGCTATTGGAGAGCCAGGCGTTGAGCCGGTCCAATGCCTTCCATTGCTCCGTCACAATCTTTTCCCAGCCACTGAATGACGTGTTCATCTTTTCCTTTTCGGGCAGGGATTCGCTGGACAAACGTCCATTGAAGTAAACTTGGCCCTTTTGAAGCGAGCGAAGTAGATCCATCCATCGGGCGATCCATGGGTCGTCAAAACCCCGCCGCACCCAAAAACGTTTAGTTGCTCCTTCGCGGTCTTGCCGCGAGGCGGGTTCAATCAGTTGGTTGAGTTTCAACGACTCGCGTATCTTTTGCGCCGCGGCTTCAACGTCCTGCTGGTTGGGCGCTGAGAGCTGTAGATTGATCTCGGACCGGGTAAAATCACAAGCGAGCGCGACTCTGCACGAACCTCCGTAGAGCGAAACGGTCGTGCGATCGATCTCGGTCCATTGGTTTTTGAGATCATCCTGCCAAATCGAAGCATCCGCGTACGACTGAGTTACATTGGAAACCGTCCGCCGGACGATCTTTCCATCAAATCCGGAAAGTCCGGCAAATTGTTCTGAAATTACATTCAAACCTTCAATAAGCCACAGGGCGGTTTCGGGCTTAGTGATTCTGAAGTTTGCGTTGTACTCTATGGCTCGGGCTGGCTGCCGAGCATCAACCGGCACCAGCCCCAATTGAGTTTCAATTTCAGCCAACGCTTTCTTGGCGTCTTCCTTTCGTCGGAGGGGCACGCTCATTCTTAAATTCGCCGTGTGCTTTGCAAAATCGATATCGAGGCTAATTCTAGAAGAATAATCTGCACCGGGACGGACCGCTACGGATGTACGGACGAAACTGGCTTTAGCCGCCTCCTTCCATTCAAGCAGACTGGAATAGATTTCTTCCAGTTGGCTTGGACCTGCCTCGATAAGTTTACACTCGAACTTCGGATCTGGCTGGCAAAAAGGGTGGAGTATTTCACCACTCACTCGAGCGAGGTCCTCAAAATTGATTTTCTTCCAACGATACTGACGGTCGATGTTTACCCGTGGTTCTTCAGCAATGGTGCTCATAGGGGATTCTTTTGACCGATTCGACGCGATGTTTAGGTGGATGTTTATCTCATTCAAACAGCAGGCCGAGACAAATGCCTCGAACTATCGAAGCGGCTGCACAGAAATTCAGGTGCGCTGTGGTGCGAATGGTTGCGTCGGGGAGAACCCCATCTCAAAACGCTTCCATCTTGCGCCGGTTTTTCCGAGGATCCGCACACTTCATGAGCCGCTTTTTTTGGGTTGTCGCGCTTTTACTTCTCGGAGGTTGTGTGGTCGCTCCGAGCGAACGCTCTTCCGATTCCACTTGGGTTCCCACGACCGGTGCAGTGGAAACGCCACCTGCTCCGCCCTCGCAACCCCCGTCACCATCGCCGGAAATGCCACCGCGGCCCCCGCAGGTGGTTATCGTACAGGCACCGCCGATGGGCGATCGCGAGATCGTCGCTCTGTATGTCGATATGCTGGGTCGTGAGCCTTCGGAGCGCGAACTGCGGCGGTGTCACGAGCGTGCCGAGCGCTATCCATTCACGCCCGATGAACTTGCAAGCGAGCTGCGCGCCTCGCCCGAGTACCGTCAGCTCTCTCCAGAAATCGTGATCCGTCGTGCTTACCGCGACGAACTCAATCGCGAACCCGATTCCGAAGGCATGCGGACCTACCGACGCCGGATGATTGAAAACGGTTGGACGCCCGGACAGGTGCGCCGCGCCATTGCTCAAGGCCCTGAGCGTCAGACGCGCTCGATGGATATCGCGATTGAACGTGCGTACGACGATTTGTTGGAGCGTCGTCCCGATGCCGCAGGTCGCGAGCGTTATCGCCGCTTGTTGAGCCAGGGCGGTTCCGAGCAACAGATGCGCGATCAAATCCGCCAGAGCGTGGAGTACCGCGTGAATTTGCCCGATGCGAAAACAACACGCGCTTACCGCGAAGTGCTCGGCCGCGATCCCGATGCGAGCGGCTTGGAAAGCTATCGTCGAAAAATAGTCGACCGCGGCTGGACAGTAGAAGATGTCAAAAACGATTTGAGGAAGAGTGCGGAGTTTCGGAAGAAGCGTTGAACCACAGAGGTACAGAGACACGAAGGCAGACGCGCCGCGCTTTGGGCCGTGTCTCCCAGTGAGGCAATCCAGCGTTGGCTGAAGCGCCGCCTTACTTTTGTTGTTTGATCCGGCTTGCTCGATTGCAGGATGAGCCTTGCTCCGGCTATTTAGTTGACTGAGTCAATTAATTGATTGATAAGAGGTGTCTGTTCACCAATGGCTCAGACGAAGCAATTACCGGAGACCGATCGTATTGATGCGGTTCGGCGGTTTAATCGCTTTTACACACAGAAGATCGGCGTATTGCAGAGCGGCTTACTTGACAGCGCGTTCTCGCTTACCGAGGGCCGCGTGCTCTATGAACTGGCTCATCGGAAAAATACGACTGCGAGTGACCTCATTCGAGATCTGGGGCTGGATGCCGGTTACCTAAGTCGGATTCTTCGCCGCTTTAAGAAGAGCGGGTACGTCACGAAAACTCGGTCGGACGTGGATGGGCGGCAAAGTCATCTGGCTTTTACGCCCAAAGGTTTGGAAGCGTTTCGTCCACTTGACCGCCGATCTCACGATCAAATCTTCGGGCTTCTCAAATCGCTCCCTGCATCTGAGCAGGATCGATTGGTGAAAAGCATGGAAACCATCGAGGCGTTGTTGAGTCCTCGGGCATCGTCGCCAACTCCTTACTCGCTGCGTCCTCATCGTCCGGGCGATATAGGCTGGGTTGTTCACCGCCACGGGGTGCTTTACGCGCAGGAATATGGCTTCGATGAAACGTTCGAGGCGCTTGTGGCCGATATCTGTGCGCAGTTTATACGCAGCTACGACGCCAAGCGTGCACGTTGCTGGATAGCGGAGAAAGACGGAGAAATTGTCGGCTCCGTATTTATGGTCAAACAGTCGGCGAAGGTTACGAAATTGCGGCTCCTTTTGGTGGAACCCAAAGCACGTGGTTTGGGCATCGGTCACAAACTCATCGATGAGTGCATCACCTTCGCACGGTTTGCTGGGTACCGTAAAATCACGCTATGGACCAACAACGTTCTTCATGCCGCCCGCCATCTTTATGAAGACGGAGGCTTCATCATGCGAGGACAGGAGCGTCATCATAGCTTCGGTAAAGAGCTGATCGGCGAAACGTGGGAACTGGAGTTGTGACTGCCTGAGATGGGATGCGATGGTGGACCGTGTCGCTCAGTCGCGGGATGGCATTTTTGCGATTGTGACGTGCGTCGTGCTTACCATGTCGTCGCAGGGACGCGACGAGCCACGTGGAGCAGGCGAGCGACTTGATACGGACTGTCAGGTGACGGGGGATTGGCACCGAGCGACGGTCATTATAGTGGTTGCGCATGATGCTTTATCCCCGGTTATCCTTTCCTTTTGGTCGTTTCGCGCAGTGGTTCGGGCTGCTTGCCCTGGCTTGGGCGGGTGTTCTCTCGGTTTCGGCACAGGCTCCTGCGGATCCCGTGCAACAGCCCACGGCCGAAGTCGCCAAGCTGAACCCTAAGTTGCCCACGGTTTTTGTGGTCGGTGATTCGACGGCCAACAATCATGCCAAGGGCCAACTGGGGTGGGGCGATCCGTTCGTGGCTTATTTCGATCTATCCAAGGTCAACGTCGCTAATCGCGCGCGTGCGGGGCGCAGCACTCGGACGTTTCAGACCGAGGGCCTCTGGGACAAGGTGCTGGCCGACATGAAGCCCGGTGATTTTGTGCTCATCCAGTTTGGTCACAACGACGCCGGTGCGATCAATGACAACTCGCGGGCTCGGGGTTCGATCAAGGGCCTCGGCGACGAGACCGAGGAAATCGATAATCTCCTCACGAAGAAGCACGAGATCGTGCACTCCTATGGATGGTACATGCGGAAGTTCATTGCCGATACGCGTGCGAAGGGCGCGACGCCGATTTTGCTTTCGCTTACGGTTCGCAACATTTGGAAAGACGGCAAAGTGGAGCGCGGGTCTGGACAGTATGGCAAATGGACCGCCGAATTGGCGCAGTCGGAGGACATAGCATTCTTCGACCTCACGAACTCGATTGCGGACACGTACGAAAAGATGGGCGAGGAAAAGGTGAAGACCTTCTTTCCCGGAGATCATACGCACACGAGCCCCGAGGGCGCGGACTTGAACGCCTCACTCGTTGTGAAGGGGTTAAAGTCGTTGAAGGAAATCCCGCTCAAAGCAGACCTGTCCGACAAAGGTCGGCAGGTACAGTGATATGAGATAATCAAAGGACCCGGGGTAGCGGACAGGGACGGAGGTGAACCGAGGCAAGGGGTCCATAATAATCCTAAAAGATTATAAATTAGGCTAAAGTTCTCTTATAAGATTATAATTTGCCGCTCTTTAAAGAGCCGGGGGCGCACGCCGGTACGGCGTGCGAGCAAGATTCAAGATCTGAGCTGGCGGCATACTGTCGCGGAGACGGGCCGACTCGCCTTCGGGAATTCAGGGCGTTCTAATGTTTGTGACTCTTCGTGCCTTTTTGTGGCTATCCTGAGGGGCCTTCGCCAAGTGACAAACGAGTCATTGTTCCGGCTTCGCGCTCTCGGTGAGCTCTGTGTTCAAAAGCATGTGCGAAATTTAGGATCAACAGACAAGTGGGCGCGAAGGGCATTTTTCAAAATACCTCTGTGCCCTCTTTTCACCTCCGAGCCCTCTGCGTTTAAAAAAACACGCGGAAAAATGACATTTTGCAGGTAGCGACACGAAAGGGACAACAGGTCGGTCGGCTCGATTGCTTGCTATGATCTTCTTGTTGATTTTGCCGCGGCATTTGTGACGACGGGCTCAGCGAGCCTGTCCTACCAGCGTTATCTCGAAAGGTTCCTCGTCGTTGGCCAATTTTACTGTCAAGAGCCGCACCCCTTTACCCCTTCGAAGCCAAAACCAGCCTCTTGATTTGTTGAACGGATTCTGTTCCCGGTTTGCCCGGATGCGGCGATCCGTTGGCAAATACCCCGGCCCTTTAGAATAACGTTTCCCATCATGACTTTTTCCCACCGTTCACTGTTTCTTGGTCTAACGTTGTCGTGTTGCTTTCGTTCAATTTTGGTTGGTCAGGGTCCAGCGACGTCGTCTTTTCCGGTCACGATCGTAGTCGATGCGCGGCAACCTTTGGGCGAGTTGAAACCAGTGTGGCGATTTTTCGGGGCAGACGAGCCCAACTACGCCACCATGAAGGACGGCAAGAAGCTGATCGGCGAACTGGGTCATCTGGGCGGGCCTACGGCCTATTTTCGCGCACACAGTTTGCTGGTGACGGGCGACGGCACGGCCTCCCTGAAGTGGGGAAGCACAAACGCGTATACGGAGGATGCCCAAGGAAAGCCGGTGTACGACTGGACGATCATCGACCACATTTTCGATACCTACCTTCAAAACGGAATGAAGCCGTATGCGCAGATTGGCTTCATGCCCCAAGCGCTTTCGGTGAAGCCCGAACCATATAAGCATCATTGGACGCCGACGGCCAAGTACGACGATATCTTCACCGGCTGGGCATACCCACCGACGGATTATAACAAGTGGGGCGAACTGGTTTATCAATGGGCCAAACACTCCGTGGAACGTTACGGCGCTGCCGAGGTGGAGCGTTGGTACTGGGAAGTGTGGAACGAACCGAACATCGGTTACTGGAGGGGAACGCCCGAGGAATTTCTCAAGCTGCACGACTATGCGGTCGCAGCGGTGCGGCGTGCATTACCGACTGCGAAAGTCGGCGGGGCCGATACGGCGGGCAGCGGCGGAAAGTTTCTCAAGGATTTTCTCGAGCATTGCTTGCGCGGGAAAAATTTTGCGACGGGCGAAACCGGCACGCCGATCGATTTTATCTCCTTCCATGCGAAGGGTTCGCCGAAATTTGTCGCCGATCACGTCGAAATGGGAATTGCGAGCCAGGTGCGGACGATCGACGACGGGTTCCGGATGATCGCGAGCTTTCCCGAATTGAAAGCGAAACCGATCGTGATCGGCGAGTCTGATCCCGATGGATGCGCGGCCTGCCAGGGGCCGCAGTTGGGTTATCGCAACACTACGCTTTACTCGAGTTACACAGTGGCGAGTTTAGCGCGGCAATATCAGCTCGCCGATAAACATGGCGTGAATTTGGAAGGTTCGCTCACGTGGGCTTTTGAGTTCGAAGATCAAGCGTACTTCGCCGGATTCCGCGTGTTGGCGACCAACGGCATCGATCTTCCGATCCTCAATGTGTTTCGGATGTTCGGACACATGAACGGGCAGCGCGTGGCGGTTAGGAGCTCGGCTGAAGTGCCGCTTGAAACGATGATCAAGTCGGGCGTGCGCGGAGCACCCGACGTATCCGCGATCGCGGCCTTGGAATCGAAACGTCTTAGTCTTCTGGTGTGGCATTATCACGACGATGACGTTGAAGGTCCTGCGGCAGACGTGGACTTGGCCGTTGACGGATTGCCGGATGTGCCGGCGGGAGCCACGGTGCAGCACTATCGAATCGACGACGATCACAGCAATGCGTTCACCGTCTGGAAACAGATGGGATCGCCGCAAAAACCGAGCGCCGATCAATACGCGAAATTAGAAGCGGCGGGACAGCTGGCGCAGATTGAAACTCCAAGTGCGGTTAAATTTGAAAAAGGTCATTGGTCGACGCGGATACAATTGCCGCGTCGTGCGGTGTCGCTGGTGGTGGTAAGTTGGAAATAAACCGTGCGTCGTTAATTCGCATTGGAACACGGGAAATTTACGAAATGAGTTTTTGCTGGGTTAGGCGAACCGGTCTTCGTGAGCGTAGATCGTAAATTGAATCATAAGCCATGAATCCGAAAATAATCTCCGTTGTTTGCCGCAATGTCCGAGTATCGTCGGTCCTTGGCGTCGGGCTGAGTTGTCTTTTCGGTTTGTTGGCGGGAATGCGCGGAGCCGAGACATCTCCGGATTTTCTGAAATGGGCGCCCCGACCGCCGATGGGTTGGAATAGTTGGGACTGCTTTGCCACCACGGTGACCGAAGCGCAGACGAAGGACCAAACCAATGTGATGGCCGACAGATTGGCATCGCATGGATGGGAATACGTGACGGTCGACATCCAATGGTACGAATCGGGGGCAACCGGATACGATTATCGGAAAGGTGCGGCGCTGACGATGGACGAGTGGGGGCGGCTCTTGCCTGCGCCGAATCGGTTCCCTTCGTCAACGGGAGGAAAGGGATTCAAAGGACTTTCGGATTACGTGCACGGCAAGAAGCTGAAATTTGGAGTGCATCTCCTGCGGGGAATTCCGCGGCAGGCGGTCGAAATGAACGTGTCGATTAAAGGAACGCCGTATCATGCGGCGGATATCGCGGACAAGAGCAGTGTGTGCAAATGGAACACGGACATGTGGGGCGTGGACATGTCGAAGTCCGGGGCGCAGGAGTATTATGATTCGGTCTTCGCTTTATTTGCGGAGTGGGGAGTGGATTTCGTCAAAGTGGACGATTTGAGCCGTCCCTATCATTTGAAGGAGATCGAAGGCATCCGAACCGCGATCGATCGTGCGGGTAGGTCGATGGTCTTGAGCCTTTCACCGGGAGAGACTCCGTTGGAGCAGGGCGAGCATGTGGCAGCGCACGCGAATATGTGGCGCGTGAGCGATGATTTTTGGGACAAGTGGCCACTGCTATTGGAGCAGTTTGAACGTATGCGCAAATGGGCACCGTTTTCGGGGCCAGGCCATTTTCCGGATGCGGACATGCTGCCGCTTGGAATCATCACGATGGGCAAACCCACTCGTTTCACCAGAGATGAGCAGTACACCCTCATGACGCTGTGGTGCATCGCGCGTTCACCGCTGATTTTTGGAGGCGACATGACAAAACTGGACGATTTCACCGCCTCGCTTCTGACCAATGATGCCGTGCTCACTGTCGATCAGCGGAGTGAGGGGAATCACGAACTCTTTCATCACGATGGCCTGGTTGCATGGATCGCGAACGTGCCGGGGTCATCAGATAAATACGTGGCGCTCTTCAACACGCGTGACCGGTCGAGTGCAACCTCCCCTTAGCAA